>Ga0065721_10003781_pt1 | contig 119977 bp, 109 predicted proteins | sample Mesricmetagenome_FD_59108 | JGI IMG/M metagenome (GOLD analysis project Ga0065721, IMG submission 59108) | Mesophilic microbial community from rice straw/compost enrichment Sample: eDNA_1 v2 (version 2) | ecosystem: Engineered > Solid waste > Grass > Composting > Bioreactor | place: USA...
CCCGAAGAAAATGTACCCCTGGGGCTGCCCCGCCACGGCGGCGCCTTTGGTCGCAAACTGCGCAGCGATAATGCCGTGGAAGCCGCCATGATCTCTTCCATTGCCCAGGCACCGGTACAACTGTTATGGACACGCGAAGATGATATGCAGGGCGATTTTTACCGGCCTTCTTCCGTATTCCGTTACCGCGCCGCCATTGATGAAAACAATGAGGTGAACGGATGGTATCTTATTGCCGCGGCGTTGAATTCGGGAAGACCTTCCATTGCCGATAATTTTCCGGCAGGCGTTATTCCCAACTACCGCAATGATGCGCACAACCTGCAATCGAATATTCCCACTGGTCCCTGGCGGGCCCCCACACACAATGCAGTGGCCTTTGCCGAGCAATGCTTCCTGGACGAAATAGCGTATGAACTGAAAAAAGACCCGGTGGCTTTCCGGCTGGAACTGCTGGAAAAGGCAAAAACGCCGTATGGCAACATCAATTTCAACATACCCAGGTTCAGGAGCGTGATTGAACTGGCGGCCAAAATGAGCAACTGGGGCGTGCAGACACCGGGACGGTACAAAGGCTTTGCCGCTTATTTTTCGTTCCATACCTACGTGGCTGAAGTGGCAGAAGTAAGTGTGGAGAAAGGCAAACTCAAAGTGCACAAGATCTACGCAGCAGTGCATTGCGGCCAGGTAGTGAACCTGAGCGGTGCAGAAAACCAGGTGCAGGGCGGCATCCTCGACGGGTTAGGACATGCCTGGCATTCGGCCCTTACCTTTGACAAAGGCGCTGTAAAAGAAAATAATTTTCATACCTATAAACTCATGCGCATGGACGATGCGCCCCCGGAGGTGGAAGTGCAGTTTGTGCCCAGCAACGATCCGCCTACCGGCCTGGGAGAACCCGCCTTGCCACCCGCACCGGCAGCGGTATGCAATGCGATTTTTGCTGCAACGGGCAAGCGTATACGAAAATTGCCGTTTGGACCTGAACTGGCTTAAGCGTTGTTGGCCCCGGTTTTACCACTGGTTGTACGGATGCGTGCAGGGATCAGCAGGTACAGGTTATGTAACAAAATATCTGTACCATCGCTGTGAGTGGCCCCGTATTTTCCATACTGTTATAGGTGTTGACTATGGTAAAAGGGGGCCGCCATGATAATGAAAAATCCTGTTTATATTGTTTGCTAAAAACCTGCTATCGCTATGCGCAAAAGTTTTATCTTAATTGGTTCGCTGCTATTTTCCGCTACCGCTATAGTTTCTTTCCAGGATAATCCCTTACAACAAAGTATCACACGGGGTGCCGAGATATATGCTGCCCACTGCGCCAGTTGCCATATGCAAAAAGGTGAAGGCATGGAAGGCGCTTTTCCGCCCCTGGCAAAAGCTGATTATATAAAGAAAGACAAGACAGGCAAAAAGTCCATAGGCGTTGTCCTGCATGGCTTGCAGGGTGAAATTTCCGTGAATGGCAAAAAATACAATGTGCCCATGCCTGCGCAGGCCTATCTCTCCGACCAGCAGATCGCGGATGTACTAAACTATGTGCGCAATTCCTGGGGCAATAAAGGAAAGATCATTACCGAAGACATGGTGAAGAACGAAAGGAACGCCCAACAATAGTAAAGCCCGGATAGAAAAGCCCAACCATACAAGAGCCTCCCACACGGGAGGCTCTTTTTTCAACCTTACGATCAGTAGTGACTGATAACGTTGGATTATTTTATTTTCAGCACGGGTTTCAGCAGGTAATCGCCATTGCCATTCAAAACCACCGACAGTGCTGCATCAAAATCTACCACGAGCGAATCAAGTCCGGGGCTGAGCCGTTTGTCAACTTTAATTTTCAGTCCGGAAGCGCTGCCGCTGGGTATGGTGAGCGGGTACAATACACTATCGATCATAATGCTGTTGTTGGCACCCAGCACAAGTCGTAATTCTTTCACCGTGCCGGTAGGTACCGTAGTTTGGGCAATCAGTGTGTCCAGGCCATTCTGGAAATCGAGCAGGTTGTAAATGCCCGCATTGGTTTCAAGATCGGTCCAGCCGGCCGAGTCGCTGCGCATGTTGACGCGAACCTGTTGAATGTCAACATTCACCTGCTGTGCATTGTAAGGAGCATCTGTGAGATGAATGCGCAGATCGGTAGTGGTATGGCCGTCTTTTTTACAGGCAATGAATACGATAAGCGCCAGGGGTAAAAGACACAAAAATTGTCGTTTCATAGGTCTTATTTTGGCTGAGGAAAAGCGGAAAAATCATGCCAGAAGGCGGTCGTGTAGCTTCATTTTTGAATTGATTGAGGTCAAGGAAGGGGTGTGTCTTTTTTTGCTGCAGGCGGCTATTTAATTGTCAGATTGACAATTGTAAAAAGAAAATCGTATATGTATAGATGTTATATAGGATATTATGCCGATCCCATGATCGTGTAGCTGACGATATGCTTTCAGTGTACAAGGCCGGCCCTGTTCCGGCGATGCATGCTCGCAGGGATTCCTACCTGTTTTTCGCCTCCTGGTGGTTTCCTTCTATGAGCGGGCCAGTACGCCATAGCTGACGTCCCGCCTGCGTTTCCACTACATAGTGGCTCTCCACCCGATTCCGCCCGTTTTTCCATAATTTTAGGATCATGATAAAAGACCAGTTCAACCGGGAGCATGATTATTTGCGGATTTCCCTCACGGACAATTGCAACCTGCGTTGTTTTTACTGTATGCCCGAAGAGGAATACGCATTCACCCCGGCCAGCCGGCTGATGCAGGCAGACGAGGTACTGGCGCTGGCAAAAATCTTTGTGGCAATGGGGGTGAAGAAAATCCGGCTCACGGGCGGAGAACCACTGGTGCGCAAGGATGCCGGCGCCATCATCCGTTCGCTGGCCAGCTTACCGGTGTCGCTCACGCTTACTACCAATGGTACCCGCTTGCACCAGTATATGGACGTGTTGCAGGAAGCCGGTATTCGTTCCATAAATGTCAGTCTCGACACGCTGCAGCCTGAAAAATTCCTGTTTATCACCCGCCGCGACCAGTTTGGCCAGGTGTACGATAATATTCAGTTATTGCTCCGGGCCGGCATTCACGCCAGGGTGAACGTGGTGGTAATGAAAGGACTGAACGAGCAGGAAATACCGGATTTTATTGAATGGACGAAAGATACCCCGGTACACATCCGGTTTATTGAATTCATGCCGTTTGCCGGCAACCGGTGGACGAGCAATAAAGTATTTACCTGGCAGCAGATGTTGCAGGTAATTGAAGCAAAATACAGCTATATTCGCCTGAAAGACGAAGCACACGACACGGCAAAAAAATACATGGTGCCCGGCCATGCCGGTACCTTTGCCGTGATCAGCACCATGAGCGCGCCGTTCTGCAGTACCTGCAACCGCATCCGCCTCACCGCCGACGGCAAACTGAAAAACTGCCTCTTTTCAAAGGAAGAAACCGATCTGCTTACCGCCTTGCGCAGCGGACAACCGGTAGAACCCCTGGTCCTGCAAAGCATCCATAACAAGGCCGAAGCGCTGGGCGGACAATTCAATGCCAACTTTGAACAACTGGAAGTCAACACCCTTCAAAACCGTAGCATGATCACCATCGGCGGGTAGTCAAGAAGATTTTGGTGAGCGTGATCTGTGCGCAAGACTTTCTAAAGCGATAATAGCTGCTTCGGAAAATAACTGTTCTAACTGCATTGTATGGCCGAATCGATATTTTTATTTCATTGCCTGTTGTTTATAGTGGCTTTCCTGTATGCCTCGGTGGGGCATGGAGGCGCCAGTGGCTACCTGGCGCTGATGGCGTTGTTCGGCATAGCGCCGGAGGTAATGAAGCCCACCGCACTGTTGCTTAACCTCTTTGTATCGCTCACTTCCTTTTTGCAGTTTTATCGCGGTAAACATTTTTTCTGGCATATTTTCTGGCCTTTTGCCCTGGCTTCTGTGCCTCTATCGTTTGTGGGGGGGATGATTAAAGTAGATGGGGTAGTGTACAAGCAAATACTGGGACTGTTGTTGCTGATACCTGTTGCCCGGTTTTTGTTCTTCAGTAAAATAATGGTTACGTACAGACGCAATTCAAACATATGGCTTTCGCTTGCTATCGGCGCCATCATCGGGTTTTTATCGGGTTTGATTGGTATTGGCGGGGGCATTATTCTATCGCCCATATTACTGCTGCTGGCATGGACAGACCAGAAGCAGACAGCGGCCATCAGCGCCCTGTTCATTTTTGTGAACAGTTTAGCGGGGCTGGCCGGCCAGCTGACCCAGGGCGTCCATTTCAGTGCCGATATGATCAGTTTTGTAGCGGTAGCTTTTGCCGGCGGTATGTTTGGCGCGTGGATGGGGGCCTTGCGTTTCGGGCAAATAGTATTAAAGCAGGCACTGGCGCTGGTGTTGCTGGTAGCTGCGGTGAAATTGTTGTTTGCCAATGCGTAAAAAGTCCGCACTGCGGCAAACGCTTACTAGGTTTATCGGGGCGCAACAAATTGTTTCAATACACCATCGTTTCCCATTTCGGGAGACAAGGCATGCGGGCTACTTGCTTTCAGCGTGTCTATTCGCAAGAAATCCATCGCCGGTACTATTGCCGGCTTCCTGAAAGTCTTTTTGCGTAAAAAGCCCGAAAGTCTGGAGTCGGAAAGTGCGGATGCTGATTATTGAAATTTTTTATTGCTTTCCGACTTTCTCATTTTCCGTCTTTCGGACTTCTCATTGCGGTAAAAACACCACAAAAATTCCGGATCGTATATCAATTGATCCGGATTTCTTTCCCTTGTTTCGTTTGCGGTTTTGTTTTTGGCATCGTTAAGGTGAGAATACCATTTACATAATTGGCTGTAATGGAATCTTCCTTCACATCTTCCGGCAGGGAAAAACTGCGGGTGAATGAACTATAGCTGTATTCCCGGCGGTTATATTGCCTGTTTTGCCCTGTTTCTTCCTTTTCTCTTTTTACCTCGGCGCTGATGGTGAGGATATCATCTTCGATATTCACCTTGAAATCTTCCTTGTTGAAACCCGGTGCGGCCACTTCTATCATGTAATTCTTTTCATCTTCGGCCACATTAATAGCCGGCCAGCTTGATCTTGAAGGCCAGGAGGGCCAGCCTCTGTCGAAAAATGATTGCAGGTCGAACAGGTCGCGCCACGGATCCACGTGCCGTGAAACGGCTTTAGTCAAATTAGCCATAACAAACTATGTTTACAGTAAACGAATGGATTTGCTATGGAAAGCGGCTGAAAAATTTATGCCAGCGGATGCAGGCACGGTGGTGAGGAAAGCCGTAAAAGGAAGCCACAAAATCGCGCAATAAAAAAGCAGCAGGCTTATCACCTGCTGCCTTTTTTATTGCTTGTTGGTTATATCCTTATTTCATCTTCGCTTTCAGGTTGGAGTCGATAGCGTCCAGGAATTCTTCTGTATACAGGTAGTGTTTTCCGTGCTCAACTTTAGATCCGTGGATACAAATTGCCAAATCTTTAGTCATTTTACCGCTTTCTACTGTTTCTATACATACGGACTCTAATGTATTACAGAAGTCAATCAGTGCCTGGTTGTTGTCCAGCTTGCCCCGGAAAGCCAGCCCGCGGGTCCAGGCGAATATGGAGGCAATAGGATTGGTGCTGGTGGGTTTACCTGCCTGGTGGTCACGGTAATGACGGGTAACCGTGCCATGAGCAGCTTCGGCTTCCATGGTTTTGCCGTCGGGGGTGATGAGTACGGAGGTCATCAGGCCGAGCGAACCAAATCCCTGCGCTACGCTGTCGCTCTGTACGTCGCCATCGTAGTTTTTGCAGGCCCATACAAAATTGCCGTTCCATTTGAGGGCGCTGGCCACCATATCGTCGATAAGGCGGTGCTCATACACGATGCCGGCAGCCTGGAATTGTTCTTTGAATTCGGTTTCGTATATCTCGGCAAAAATGTCTTTAAAACGGCCATCGTACTTTTTGAGGATGGTATTCTTTGTGCTGAGGTACAGGGGCCATTTTTTGCTGAGCGCCATATTAAAGCAACTGCGGGCAAATCCGCGGATGCTTTCATCGGTGTTGTACATGGTAAGTGCCACGCCATCGCCTTTGAAATTGTACACTTCAAAGGTCTGCGGTTCGCCGCCATCGTCGGGCGTAAACGTCATGGTAAGTTTGCCTTTGCCTTTAATAACGGCATCGGTAGCGCGATACTGGTCACCGAATGCATGGCGGCCCACAATAATGGGAGCGGTCCAGTTGGACACCAGTCGCGGTATGTTTTTTATAACGATCGGTTCACGGAAAACCGTACCGTCAAGAATATTGCGGATAGTGCCATTGGGGCTCTTCCACATTTGTTTCAGGCCAAACTCTTTTACACGGGCTTCATCGGGAGTAATCGTAGCACATTTGATTCCAACGCCGTACTGTTTGATAGCATTCGCCGCATCAATTGTCACCTGGTCATTGGTGGCATCGCGATGCTGAATTCCAAGGTCGTAATATTTGATATTAACGTCCAGGTACGGAAGTATCAGCTTGTCTTTGATGAATTGCCAGATAATGCGTGTCATTTCATCGCCATCCAGTTCGACTACGGGATTCTCAACGGTAATTTTTTTTGCCATATTGCAGTGGTTTTAACTCTGATGAGGTTGCAAACCTATGGAAGAAAACTGAATAATGCGCCATGGGGCTGAATATTGAACAATGAAAAACAGCCTCCCCCGGAGAACCACTTCGTTTTTTAGATAAAAATGGGTGACCCGCTAACAAACGGATATTCTATTATTTATAAAGTTTAAATTGCAGTTATGGTTGCTTTATTGCGGAAATATCTGAGCCAGTTTCTCGTGCTGTCCGACGAAGAGCTTGAAGCGCTGATGAATGAAATTGAAGTGCGCTCATACGATAAAAAAGTCCGCCTGACTGATATCGGAGACGTAGAGGAAAACCTGCATTTCATTGTAAAAGGACTTGCCCGTAAATATTTTTATAAAGGGAAGGAAGAGGTGATTACGCAGATCGCCAAGGAAGGGGAACTGATCTGCTCTTCGGTTTCCTTTTTCAGCGGCAACCCTTCCGGATATATTGTTGAAACGATCGAACCTACAACCGTCTATACACTGCAAAAAGAAAGGCTGGAACATTTGTACAGGCAATTTCCTAAATTGGAAAAGCTGAGCCGGCTGATCATTACGGAATTATTCCTCCAGAAAGAATACTGGGAGCTCGACCGCATCCGGTACAATACCAAGGAACGGTTCCTGCGATTCATGTCTGAAAACCCGGATCTTTTCCAGCGTGTTCCTCAAAAATACCTTGCATCCTATTTGAACATTAAACCCGAAACTTTCAGCAGACTGAAACACCTGCTTCGCAACAAAAGAGGCAGTGAGAAGTCTTCTACACGATGATGCTGGCTGAATTGTTGAATGATTACTGGTTGAAAACATTCATCCAGCCATCAATCATGTAATACCACATACCATTCATTATGGAAACGCGGGCATACTTTGATCTAACCTATGCGTACCTGAAACGGTTCATGGAACTCAGTCGCAGCGATTTCGATATGCTCGTTCCGTTTCTTGAACTGCGCAATTTCGACAAGAAGACCATCATGGTGCAACAGGGGGAAGTGGACAACTACCTCAACATCGTGCTGAAAGGGCTGGTGCGCAAGTATGTGCGCACGCCAAAAGGAGAGGTGACCACTCAACTGGCTACGGAAGGGCATGTGGTGCAATCGGAAATTTCTTTCCACAAACGCATTCCTTCCGACGTCATCCTGGAAACGCTTGAAAGCACCGTGGTGGCATCCATTCAATACGACAATATGCAACAGGCGCTGGAAACACTGCCTTTTGCCGAAGCATTGGGACGGTCTATCATTGTGCACATGTTTATCAAACGCGACCTCAGCTACAGGGACCAGCTCAATATGACTACCCGCGAACGCTTTCTCCGCTACCTCACCAATAATCCCCATATGCTGCAACGCGTGCCCCAAAAAATTCTGGCTTCTTACCTCAATATCAAACCGGAAACATTCAGCCGGTTAAAGCACCTGGTGATGAAGAAATGAGCATCATCCCAACGCCACGTCGAGGATCATCATAATAAGAAACCCTCCCATAAAACCCATAACGGCAATATCCGTGAATTTGTCTTTTTGTGTTTCTGGAATCACTTCTTCCACTACTACATAAATCATCGCCCCTGCGGCAAAAGCCAATGCAAAAGGCAGGATGGGCTGCATGACCATTACGGCCAGCGCGCCCAGTACGCCTGCTACCGGTTCTACAATGGCGGATAGCTGACCATACCAGAAACATTTGCGACGGCTTACCCCGTTTCTGCGCAACGGCATGGCCACAGCAATGCCCTCGGGAAAGTTCTGAATGCCGATACCAATGGCCAGCGCAATAGCCCCGGGAATGGATGCTTCCGGCATGCCGCTGGCGGCAGCGCCAAACAATACGCCTACAGCAAGACCTTCAGGTATATTGTGCAGGGTAATGGCCAGTATCAGCAGCGTGGTGCGATGCCATTGTGTTTTTAATCCTTCAGATTCCCCAAAATTGATATGCAGGTGTGGCATGTACCTGTCAAGCACGAATATGAATGATGCGCCCAGCAGAAAGCCTACAGCAGCAGGCATCCATGACCAGCCTGGGTACAGCCGCTCCGACATTTCTATGGCAGGGTTCAGCAATGACCAGAAGCTGGCCGCCACCATCACACCGCCGGTAAAACCCAGCATTACGTCGAGTACGCTCCGGTTCATGGTTTTGAAAAAAAACACCAGCGAAGCGCCTGCTGCGGTCACCAGCCAGGTAAAAAGGGTAGCCAGCAGGGCAGCATACACAGGACCTATCCCGGAAAAAAAACGTTCAATCGTTTCCATGTGATCATACTTTTTTTACGAGTATATTTTTGGCCAGTTCAGCACTGATGGTAATATGGCTGTTGCGCATTTTTATTTCCAGTGAATTGTCGAAACTGAATTTTTTCTTCACCTCCATCCGACTGCCCAATGCAATGTTTTTGTGATTGAGTAACTCCAGTATTTCACTGGACTGGTCAGTGATATTGCTTACCTCTGCAGGCGTATTCAGGGGCAGTTCGGTGAGCGGTACCTGTTGCACCTGCACCCAACGTCCCTGGCTGTCGGGGATAGGATCGCCATGCGGATCGGTTTTGGGAAAGCCGAGAAATTCATCCAGGCGATCGATGAGTTTCTTGCTGCTGATATGTTCCAGTTCTTCCGCAATCTCATGTACTTCGTCCCACCCGAACCGTAATTTTTCCACCAGGAAATATTCCCATAACCGGTGTTTGCGGATAATCTGCAACGCTACTTTACGGCCATCATTGCTTAGCCTGAAACCTTTGTATTTTTCATACAGCAGCAGCTTCTGCGCTTTCAGCTTTTTCAGCATGTCCGTTACCGAAGCAGGGCGGGTTTGCAGTTCCGCTGCTACATCATTGGTCGTAACGATACCGCTGGTTTCCTGGAGGTGAAAAATCGCCTTCAGGTAATTTTCTTTACTGCTGGAATATTTTGTTGTCATACTGATCTGCACCGCAGCGATGCACACTCGTTTCCGGCCCCGCTGCGATTTATTTTTGCGCGTACCTAAAATAAATTTTAGACAAACCTAAAAAAAATCTCCGGAAAGTCAAAATTCTTTTCACCGGCTGCCATTCTATTGCTATTTTTAGCGTAATACCGGAACAGCCGGGCACGAATCAATATGAAGAAGTTGTTGCTCATGCTGCCGCTTCTGTTGTTGCTGGTGCAATGCAAAAGCAGGAAAACATCTTTGCAGGATGATGAAGAGGTGGATGCGGAAGAATTCATTGCTTCCTTTCCTGAAACAGCATTGCCGTTTCACATGGCGGACACCAGTTTGCGGAAGGCAAACGATACTACACTGCGCATCGGGTACAGAATTTTTACACAGTTTATACCGGACAGTTTTTTGCATAAGGATTTCGGCAAAAATGCCCGTCCTTCCCTTTATGGCATGGGCAGGATAGCAGGAAAGGAAAAAGAGACCTATCTTATCGTCAGGGCCGTGCATGGTAAAAAACGGGTAGTATACCTGGCGGCTTTTGACCGGAAAGATGAATTTGCAGACGCGCTGCCGCTGGTAAAAACAGGCATCGGGAATGCAACTTCATCGTATGGAACGATAGATAGGAAATTTCAGATCATTACCTACGAGGAACGCCGGCGCCGTGGTGAACTGACCTACCGGAAGAACGTGTATTTTTTCAATAAGGAAGCAAAGGAATTTACCCTCATTTTTACCGAGCCTAATGAAGATATTATTGAAAACTTCATCAACCCCATCGATACGCTGCCGGCAACGGGAAAATTTGCCGGTGATTACGTAAAAGACAAAAAGAATTTTGTGTCTGTACGCGATGGAAAAAATGATTCCGAAATACTGTTCTTCGTTCATTTTGAAAAAAACAACGGTACCTGCAAGGGCGAATTGAAAGGCACCGCCCGTTTTATTGCTCCCAATACGGCGCAATATCATGAAGTGGGCAATCCTTGTGTATTACAGCTTACCTTTGCCGCTTCCCGCGTACGCATTGAAGAAAAAGGAGGATGCGGTACGTACAGGGATATTCCGTGTTTTTTTGAAGGAAGTTATGTGAAGAAAAAGAAGTGAGGAATGAAGGTGCATGATGATCTGAGAGAAAAGTTTACCAAATAAATTTGAGGACATCCACTATGAATTTTACGAAATATAAAGTACCCTATACTGTTGATCAGAAGTATTCGAAACGTGTAGCTTATTTTTCGATGGAGTATGCTATCCATCAACCATTGAAAATTTACAGCGGCGGACTGGGTTTTTTGTCGGGATCGCATTTGCGCAGCGCGTATGAATTGCGGCAAAACCTCATTGGCATCGGCATCCTGTGGAAATATGGTTATTACGACCAGGCGCGCAACCAGGACAGCACGCTGCAGGTGACCTGGATGGAAAAATCGTACAGCTTTCTGAAAGATACCGGGCTGCGGTTCCAGGTAACCATTCACGATCACCTCGTATGGGTAAAGGCGCTCTACCTCGATCCGGAAATTTTCAAAACCGCCCCGCTTTTTTTGCTCAGCACCGACGTGCCTGAAAATGATTATGTGTCGCAAACCATCACGCATCGTTTGTACGATGCCAATGTAGCTACCAAGGTGGCGCAGTTCATTCTGTTGGGCGTGGGCGGCGCCAAACTGCTGGACGAACTGGGTTTTAATCCGGAAGTGTATCACCTGAATGAAGCGCACGGCGTTTCGTCTGTGTTTTATCTCTACAAGAAATATGGCAGGGTAGAAGAGATCAAAAAGCGGCTGGTGTTCACCACGCATACACCTGAAGAAGCCGGCAATGAAAAACACGATATCCATCTCTGTCATAAAATGAGTTATTTCTGCGGGTTGAGCCTCGATGAAGTACGCAAACTCACCGGCATCTACGACGACCAGTTCAATCATTCCCTGGTGGCGTTGCGTTTTGCGCGTTTGGCCAATGGCGTTAGTAAGTTGCATGGCGAGGTATCTCGGCATATGTGGGGAAAATATGATGGCGTGTGCCCGATTATTTCCATTACCAATGCGCAGAACTGGCGTTACTGGGCCGACAAACAATTGTACCGTGCTTCAGAAGAAGGCAACGATACCTGGTGGGACGATCGCAAAAAATACCTCAAGAAACGTGCATTTGAAATTGTGGCCGATCAGACCGGTAAATTATTCGACCCCAATGTCTTTACGATTGTATGGGCGCGGCGTTTTGCCGGGTACAAGCGTTCAGACCTGATCACGCGTGACAAGGCGCGGTTTGAAAAGCTGGTCACCAATGTAAAATATCCCGTGCAGATCATATGGGCAGGAAAGCCATACCCCATGGATTACCCGGCCATCAACGAGTTCAATAACCTGGTGCACCTGAGCCGTGGGTATCCCAATATTGCGGTGCTGATCGGTTATGAATTGGCGTTATCCAAACGCTTAAAGCAGGCCGCCGACCTGTGGCTCAACAATCCCCGTGTGCCCCGTGAAGCTTCGGGCACCAGTGGTATGACGGCCGCCATGAACGGCGCAGTGAATTTTTCCACGGCCGACGGCTGGATACCGGAATTTGCAGACCACGGGCACAATAGCTTCATGGTGCCCAAGGCTGATTATGCAAAAATGAATGTGCACGAACAGGACCAGTATGATCTTGACCAATTGTATCACCTGCTTGAGAAAGACGTGCTGCCGCTGTATTATGACAATTACGAAACCTGGCGCCAGATAGCCAGGAACGGCATGCGTGATGTACGCTTCCAGTTTGATTCCGGCCGCATGGCGCACGAGTATTACGAGCTGCTTTATAAATAGAAGATGCTAAAACCAAAGAGCAGGCACTGAAGACTTCAAAACGTCTTTGGCGCCCGCTTTTTAATTGTAACAATTTCTTTTATGCAATTTTTTCCCGCCCTGCATCCTCCTGTTACTTAATCTACATTATGGATCGCATGGTGTTTACACTATTATTGTCAATTGGGTGGTGCACGGTAATGGCAACGGGTGGTGGAAACATTAAACCTGTTGCCCGGCGAAGCCAATATCATTTTCGAAGGCACGTTTGTGAGTAAAACCACGATAAGTCCCAACAGCACGCTCGACACCCTGCGCCTTACGCCTGGCCACGACAAACGCGTAGTGGTGAAAAGAGAAAAGCTGGAAGATTTCAGCAGCGTAAAATTCCTCGGCTCGAACAAGAAACAGACTTTTACCTATGAAATCACGGTAAAAAACAACAAGAAGGAGAAAATACAAATGGAGATCAGCGACCAGTATCCCATCAGCACGCATAAGGACATTGAGGTAGAACTGCTGCAATACGACGGCGCCACTGTTGACAAGGAAACCGGTATGCTCACCTGGAAAATGGAGCTGGCGCCCAACGCAAGCAAAAAGTTTCGGTTGAGCTATAGCGTGAAATATCCCAGGGATAAACAGGTGAATTTATAGGAAAAAATAGTGAAAATGAAAATGGAGGCGCACATACCGCCTTCCATTTTCACTTTTGTTTCTCTACTGGTTTACTTCACAATTTCGAGCAGTTCCACATCAAATATCAGCGTAGAACCGGGCGGTATGGTGCCGCTGTCCATGTCGCCATAGGCAAGATCAGAAGGGATGAACAGGCGCCACTTGCTGCCAACGGGCATCAGTTGCAAAGCTTCTGTCCAGCCACGAATAACGCCACCCACCGGAAAGGTAGCGGGCTGATTGTTGTTGTAGCTGCTTTCAAACACTTTACCATCAATGAAGGAACCGGTATAGTGACATTTTACATTGTCTGACAGGGTAGGTTTCGGGCCGGTGCCTTCCTGCAGCACCATGTATTGCAATCCGCTGGGCAGGGTGACTACGCCGGGTTTCTTTTTGTTTTCAGCAAGAAAATTCTCACCGGCTTTTTTGTTGCCGGCCGCCTTTTCACTGCGGGCTGCCTGCATATAGCTCACGATGCAGTTGTTAACCTGCTTTTCGTTCAATAAAGGTTTGTTGTGCTGTGCATCGGTCAGCGCTTTCAGCACCAACTGGTTGTTTATGTTCGTTACGCCCTGCGCCTTGTAAAAATTGGCAATACTGAGACCAATGGCGTAGCTGAAGGAATCCACTGCATTTTTCAGCACAGGGCCAGCCGGCGCCTTTTGCGAAGCGGTGGCCGGTTTCTTATCAGTTTGTGCAACAAGCCCTGTACACGAAAAGCCCAGGGCGGCGATCAGAATAGTTTTCTTCATTGATATATAGTTGTAAATATACCTCCAAATTTAGCTGAATAGCGGGACATTTTGGCGAATAGTGAGTGGAGGGCAGTTTGTAAAAGCTATATGAACTGTCTAATTTTAGGCTGTATCAATGTAGAAATTTTTATGAATGCATATATAAAGCCGCTGGAAGTCCGCTGGTCTGATCTCGATCCCAATTTCCACTTACGACATTCCGTATACTATGACTATGGCGCCTATGTGCGCATCTGTTTCCTCGAAGAACACGGACTTACGGCCTCCTTCATGGCCGCGCATAAATTTGGTCCGATTCTTTTTCGCGAAGAATGTGTGTTCCGGAAAGAAATACGATTGGGCGATACCCTCAGCATCAATCTCGAATTGCTGAGGGCCCGGAAAGACCAGTCGCGGTGGAGCATTCAACATAAAATCTTCAAAAATGGCGAGGTCCTTGCTGCTATTATTACGGTGGATGGGGCATGGATGGATGTGGTACAGCGGAAACTGACAGCGCCTCCCGAAACCGTGCGGCATGTTTTTGAGCATATGCCTCGCGCTGAACAGTTTGAATGGATAAATACGCCATAACTTAACAACTTTTTACGGTTTGATACGTTATTTTAGTCCTGTGTTTCAAATGCCCGGAAATATAAAAGCGCGAACCATTCCAAGTTTCCTAATAAAAACAAATGCAGATGAAAAAATTATTGTTACCATTGTTTCTTCTTGTTGCAGCAAGCTCGTTTGGCCAGGGCGGTATTTTGAAAAAAGCCTCCGGCATTCTCAATAAAGCGAAAGGTGGTTCCCTAACCAATGAGGAAATTATCAGTGGTTTAAAGGAAGCATTGTCTGTGGGCGCTACCAACAGCGCTACCAAATTATCGGCAGTAGATGGTTTCTTTGCCAATGCAGCCATTAAAGTGCTGATGCCCCCGGAGGCCCAAAAAGTGGAAAGCGCTTTGCGCAGTGTAGGTATGGGTAAACTGGTAGACGATGCCATTCTTTCCATGAACCGTGCCGCTGAGGAAGCGGCCAAAGAAGCGGCTCCCATCTTCCTCGATGCCATCAAGGGTATGAGTTTCCAGGATGCCATGGGCATCCTCAAAGGCAGCGATACAGCAGCTACCGGTTACCTGCGTGGCAAAACTTTGCCTGCACTCACTGCAGCCTTCCGCCCGGTTATTGAAACGGCACTGGAAAAAACGAATGCCACCAAACACTGGAAAGCAGTGGTTGATGCCTACAATAAATTGCCCACTACTTTCAACAAGATCAATCCCGACCTGGCAGGGTATGTTACGGAAAGGGGATTGAGTGGTTTGTTTTACCAGGTTGCAGAAGAAGAGAAAAAAATTCGTAAAGATCCTGCTGCCCGCGTTACAGAAACGTTGAAAAAAGTATTTGGTAGCGAAGGATAAGTTTTTCCGCACAGCTACAGAGAGGGTAAGGTTGCATTTCCCTAACTTGCCCTATGGTTTCTGAAAAACTGGACATGTTCCGCAACCGGCTGCTCAAAGTATTCCGGCATGTGGGCAAACTGGCGCGCAGGCAGGGCATCACGTGTTACCGGGTATACGATCATGACCTGCCGGAGTTTCCTTTTTGCATTGAAATCTATGAAGACAACATGTACCTGGCCGAATACAAGCGCCGTCACGGTATGGAAGAAGCTGAACATGAAGCCTGGCTGGAAGCCTGCATCAATGTGATGAGCGAAGTATTGAACATCCCTCCCGATCATATTTACCTCAAACAACGACAGCGCAAACCCGGGCGACTGGGACAATACCAGAAAATTGCCTCGCAGCAGGAATTTTTTGTGGTGCAGGAAGCAGGATTGAAATTTAAAGTGAACCTGAGTGATTATCTTGATACCGGATTATTCCTCGATCACCGCACTACACGTGGTATGGTGCGCCAGGAAGCGGCAGGCAAACGGGTACTGAATTTGTTTTGCTATACCGGTTCTTTCTCGGTTTACGCAGCGGCAGGAAGCGCAGCAACGGTCACTTCTGTTGACCTCAGCAAAACCTATCTGCAATGGGCAAAGGATAACCTGCAACTGAACGGATATAGTGATCCCAAACGATTCCAATTTATTCATGCAGATGTAAAACAATACTTGCAAACGTTGGCGCCCGGTTCCTTTGATCTCATCATCATGGACCCGCCCACGTTCAGCAACAGCAAGCGCATGAAAGATTTTCTCGACATACAGCGCGATCACGTGGTGCTGCTCAACCAGGCGCTCGATGCATTGACTACCGGCGGCTTGCTATACTTCAGCACCAACTACCGGAAGTTTGTACTGGACGCAGCAAACATTCATGCTGCAGCAATTAAAGACATCACCAAAGCCACTACGCCTTTCGATTTCCAGGGAAAATTGTTCCGATGGTGTTACAGGATGGTGAAGTGAGCAATTACTACCGTACTGTGCAGGCTGACGTGTACATTCACGTACAAGGTCACTCTTTTAAAAACAAAAAGTCCGGAAAAGAGGCATTGTTGCTCCCGTTTTCCGGACATTCAGCTACTGTTTTTGCGTTTTCAATCTATCCGCCAGCCGGAGTATCCAGCGGCAGATCACGCTTCAGCATATCATTGCGGTTGGCCATTTCCCAGGCTGTATAAAATATCAGTTTCGCTCTTTTGGCCAGCAGTTCATAATTGATCTTGTCTGGTGTGTCGGTAGGACGATGGTAATCGTTGTGCGTACCGTTAAAATAGAAAATAATGGGAACGCCTTTGCGCGCAAAATTGTAGTGGTCGCTACGGTAGTAAATCCTTTCCCGGTCGTTGGGGTCATTGTATTTGTAATCGAGTTCCAGCTTCACATATTTTTGGTTCATGGCTTCGCTGATCACCCGCAGATCGGAACTCAGTTTGTGATCACCCACTACATACACATAGTTGGTGGAGTCGCCATATTTTCTCTTCGGATCAATACGACCGATCATATCGATATTGAGGTTCACCGTAGTTTTTTCAAGCGGAAAAACGGGATGCTCACTGTAGTATTCGGAACCCCACAATCCTTTTTCTTCACCCGACACGGTCATGAATACCACTGTTCTGCGCGGGCCCTTGCCGGCTTCTTTGGCTTTTACAAAAGCTTCAGCCAGTTCCAGTACGCTTACCACACCGGAACCGTCGTCGTCGGCGCCGTAATATATTACTGAGTCGCCGCGTTTGCCCACATGGTCGTAGTGCGCAGTGATGAACACGTATTCATCCTTCTTGTCAGTGCCTTCAATATAGCCGATCACATTGGAACTCATGATGCGGTTAGTTACCTTGTTGATCTCCAGGCGAACGGCTGCCTTGTATGATTTGGCCTGCGCGCTTCCATTTTTCAAGGCTTCCCGGGCGGCAGTATAATCATCGCCCATGATGGCTTTTGCCACTTCTTCGCTGATGGCAAAAACGTTTGGCGTAACACTGCTTTTATAGGCATTGGTATACATTCTGCCCTTTGCCGGGGCGGCGTTGCGCGGAAAATTGGATTGTACCTGCAGGATGGCTACAGCGCCATTTTTCATAGCAGCTTCGTAGATGCTGCCCCCTCGTCCGCGATTGCCGCGTTGTGCTGCGGAAGGGGCGCCCGAAAATACCAACACTACTTTACCTTTTGTATCAACATCTTTATAATCGTTGCGGGAAGAATCGCTGATGCCATAGCCAACAAACACCACTTCATTTACCATCAGGCCAATGCTGTAGGCGCCGCCGGGGGTAATGGAAAAATCTTTATAGGGAGTAAATTCCCGGCCATTCACTTCGAGCATAATGCCGGCAAGACTGTCCTGGAATACAGGGAAAGGCATCTGGTAACTGCCTTTGTACCCCGGCAGCAATCCCAGCGAACGGAATTGCGATTCAATGTAGGCAGCAGCTTTACGCTCGCCTTCAGTAGCCGCTTCGCGACCACCCATTTCTGCACTGGCCACGAAGTACAAATGTTTTTTCAGTTCAGCAGCCGTTATGGTATTTCCAAAGGCCCGGGGATCGGGTATTTTCTGACCACTCGCCGATGTGCCGATGGCAAGCAGTACAACCCACAAAAACTTTCTCATGAATCAAAATTTGGTGATGATCAAAAATAGTGAAAGACAGCCATGATTGAAGTGTAACATTTTTTATCCCTCGCTCAGTTCACTCAGTTCCAGCCATCGCATTTCCTTTTCGTCCAAAAGGGCCGTAATTTCATTGATGCGGACAGAAAGTTGCTGCAATTCTTCGAAGGGGAGGGAGCCACTGCTCAGTTTTTCCGTAATGGTCGCTTTTTCTTTTTCGAGGGCTGCGATCTCGTGTTGCAGTTGTTCAAACTCTCTTTTTTCCTTGTAGGACATTCTTTTCTTTGGTGCGGCAGCAGGTGCAGGCGCCTGATCGGGCTTGTTTTTTTCCTCTTTGGTGTTTTTTTCTTCTTCCTGCGCTTTTCCCCAGATGCGGTACTGCGAGTAATTGCCGGGGAAATCGCGTACCACGCCATTGCCTTCAAATACGAAGAGATGATCTACCAGCCGGTCCATAAAATACCGGTCGTGCGATACAATAACGAGGCAACCCGGAAAATCGGCCAGGAAATTTTCCAGCACTCCCAGCGTGGGCAGGTCCAGGTCGTTGGTGGGTTCGTCCAGCACCAGGAAATTGGGATTGCGGAAGAGAATAGACAACAGGTGCAGCCTTCTTTTCTCTCCGCCACTCAGTTTGGAGATATAGGTATATTGTTGCTCGGGTGGAAAAAGAAACAGTTGCAGAAATTGCGCGGCGCTCAGTGATCCGCCATTGGCAAGAGGAAAACTTTCTGCCATGCTTTTTACAAATTCGATCACGCGCATGTCTTCTTTCAGCACCAAACCTTGTTGTGAGTAATTACCGAAGATCACTGTTTCCCCGATGTTCACCTTACCGCTGTCGGGTTGTTCTTTTCCCTGTATGATATTGATGAAAGTGGATTTGCCTACGCCGTTTCTACCAACTACGCCTATGCGCTCTCCTTTTTTGAATGTATAATCGAAGCCTTTGAGGATGACGTGATCGCCAAAGCTTTTGTATACTTTTTTCAATTCAATCACCTTGCCGCCCAGCCGGTTCATTTTGAGTTGCAGTTCCAGCTGTGCTTCTTCCATGCGTTGTTTGGCTTTGGCTTCTATCTGGTAGAAATTGTCCTGCCGGCTTTTGCTTTTGGTAGTACGTGCCCTGGGCTGCTTGCGCATCCATTCCAGCTCGCGGCGGTAAGTGTTTCTGGCTTTATCTATACTGGCCGCATCGCTTTCGAGCCGTGCTGCTTTTTTCTCGAGATAATTTTCATAGTCGCCTTTGTACACATGCAGCGTGTTGCGGTCAAGTTCCCAGATTTCGGTACATACGTTGTCGAGGAAGTAGCGGTCGTGGGTAACAAGCAGGAGCGTTACCTGTTGCTGGCTGAGGTAATGTTCCAGCCATTCCACCATTTCCACGTCGAGGTGGTTGGTAGGTTCGTCCATGATCAACAGCACGTGTTTGTGCTCGAAACCTATATCAATGAGGGTGCGTGCCAGGGCAACGCGTTTGCGCTGTCCGCCCGACAAGGTGCGTACGGGCTGGTTCAGCTGATGAATGTTCAGTTTGCCGAATATCTGTTTCACTTTGGCATCGAAATCCCAGGCGCCCAGTTCGTCCATGCGCACAATGGCGGCGCCGAGTTTGTCGGGGTCGCCGCTTTCGCTGATGGATTCGTAGTCGCGGATGGCATTGATGACGGGGTGATTATGATGGAAGATATTGTCCAGCACGGAGAGCTCTTCAATGAAAGCCGGTTCCTGCTCAAACAAGGCAACGGTTACTTCCTTGTTGATCCATACGGTGCCGGTGTCGGCCGTTTCTTTGCCGGCGAGTATATTGAGCAGGGTTGATTTGCCGCTGCCGTTGCGGGCAACCAAAGCAATTTTATCACCTTCGGAAATATGCAGAGAAATGTCCTCAAACAAGGGGCGCACACCATACGATTTCCCCAAACCTTCCACTGAAACGTAATGCATGGCGCAAATATACGGTTTAAGGGGGCGTGATGAGGGGAGGGTGTTAGCGCCACCGCCAGTAGGGGATGGGATGGCAACTGGATGTAGCAGCGAGAGGCGCAAAAGCCTTTGGTACTAAAAATGCTGCGTAAGGATTAATAAGGATTAATTTGCTTGATATGCTCCAACACATTGTACTCATATTATTATGGGCAGGTTTCGGATTACTGCATAGTGCGTTGGCGGCCGGGCGCGTGAAAAAGAAAATTGCCCAATGGTGGGGGAACAATTTCATCTATTACCGCCTGGTGTATTCGTTGTTTGCATTGGTGCAATTGGGATGCATCGTGTGGTATCAATTCACTATGAGCAGCCCTATGCTCTGGCACACGCCTGCTTTTTTACAAGTTATTTTAACGCTCACTGCCATAACCGGCCTGGTTTTGATGGGAATGATGGTGCACAAATATTTCTTTTATTTAAGTGGGATTGATGTGTTTTTTACAAGAAAACAAGAAGAACCTTTCCTCGTCACTACCGGGCTGCATGGCCGGATACGGCATCCCCTGTACACCGGAACATTGTTGCTGCTCTGGTCACTTTGCCTGTTTGTGCCGAAGCTAAGTCATTTACTGTCCGTGGTTACCATTACGCTATATACCGTTATTGGCGCCCGGCTGGAAGAGGCAAAACTGGAAAAGACATTTGGCGACCAATACACATCGTATAAAAACCGCGTGCCTATGCTGTTTCCTTATTGGAGGGCCAAACCAGGAAAACAGGTGGTATAACAATAGCAGTAGCTTACTGTGCCCCAACCTTCAATGGCAAAAAGCTTTTTGCATATTTATAACGCTTAGGTATATTTGAATCGTGAAACTATAAACCTGGCCTCTTATGAAAAAGGATGCCGTTTTGAAACAGATTTGTTTTGCCTGTATCCTGCTGGGGGCATACTAAGCAATAAGATGAGTTTCCTGGCTGGTATCACCAAAGTAATATTCCTTGTTTGTCTTGTCGCGATTTGTTTTTGCTGCGTGGTACTATTAAAACTGCGTGCTACTGATCAAAAAAGCGCCAAAAGGCAATTGTGGATGCTGGGAGGTTCGCTTTTCGGTAGTTTGTTGTTGACATATTGCCTGGTTTTAGTTAATGAATGATCGGAAAAATCCAAGCCAGAACATAAGCAGGGCGGCGCTAATGCTTTTGATGTTACCATAGAATTATACCTTCATCCCTAAGAATCTACCAGGCCTGTGCAGCTATTGCCTCTTAACTATTGTCAGAAAGTAACACTCCAACCAAACACACCAGAGATGCAGCAAGGGAGCGCCTTTTATCTCTCCTTTGTATTCACCCGACCCGCTTCACCCGGAAACTGTTACCTGTATCCCGGAAATTATTAAAACCCTATCCCGGAAAGTATGCCTTTCCTTACCTTTGACCCAACTTCCCAGCCTTTTCCACATATGCATTCCTGATCTGTCCCAAACTTTTCATCGTTACACGTGGGGGTTAGTCTGCGTAAGCGGCTATGCAACCTGTCACTATTGATATGGCGATCGCTGTTGTATAGTGGTGCAACCGGCAGCGTGTTTTTGTGCTGCAGCAGCTGAGCATTTTCATACCCAAAACAGTCATGGTGACCTGTTCATAGTCTTTTTGCCGGGTATTGCCCGGCCAGGGAATCCCTATGCCTTTTTTATTGTTTAACTCAAATAAAACCCTGCAACATGAAATCAACTCTAAAAGGGATGATGGTAGCTTTGTTGCTGCCTGTACTTTGTTTCGGCCAAAGTTTCAAAGCGCCGGATTTCTCCATGGAAAATGACCGTAACTTTTTTGCGAAGGAACTGGAAAAAAAATCTCCGTTGGTCCGCCAACTCTATGCGGCTGCTGATCTTAGCACCGGTATGAAACCCGAAGAAGCCCGCGACCTTGTTAACCAAAAGCTCGATGAACTGGGCAATGAAAACCTGAAACAGTTCTATGCCACACTCGACGAAGCGCAACGGGTGCGTATAGGGCTAATCCTGCATGTGCTGTTGAGCAATCCGACTAATCTTCCGGACGGCGTAGAGAGCAAGATGCAATTTGGCGGCGGCCTGGGCGTATACCTCATGTACACCATAGCACAGTTTGTGCTCATGCCCGAACTGAATTTCTGGTTGCGGTCTGCAGGCGGTGAATACGGGTCAATTGAAGAAAAAGAAAGATATTCCCATTTGGTACTTTCCCTCACTGTATTGTATGCTATTCAACTGGAGCAAATGCGCCTGCTGCTGGGGCTGAGCCCGAATTTTGGCTATGCATTGGGCGGTTCTTACAAAGAAGGCGACGGAGACTGGGAAGATATCGAGTTTGGTGACGGACAGGGCAAACGTATGAATGTCGGATTGGGTATCGTGGCCGGCATCATGCTGCAAAACCAGATGATGATCCGTCTCATGTACAATCTCGGATTGAGCAAATTGTGGGATTACAATGATTCACCGAAAATGAATTCCATCGGAATTTCGTTCGCAGTGCCTATCTGGTAATACAGGTAATTAATTGCAATAGATATGCAACCGGGGTGAAGCCATTTGCTTTCACCCCGGTTTTTATTATGAGGCAGTCTCGGTGGTTTTCCACTTGATGTTACAACCGATGGAAGGTTTTTGATTGCTGTCTACTGCTTCGCCCTTTAGCAACTGGTCCAATGCTTTTCGTATGTCGTTTCCAGTTACAGGTATGCCGTTGCCTGGTCTTGAATCGTCCAGCTGACCGCGGTATACCAGTTGCAGCGAGCTGTCGAATATGAAAAAGTCGGGTGTGCAGGCGGCCTGGTAGGCTTTTGCCACCTCCTGCGTTTCATCGTAGAGGTAGGGGAAAGGATAACCCTGTTCGGCTGCAACCTGTTTCATTTTATCAGGACCATCTTCCGGGTAACTGGTGGCATCGTTGCTGCTGATGGCGGCAAAACCAATGCCTTTCGGACCATAATCTTTGGCCAGTTGCACCAGTTGGGGATTTACATGTTTTACAAACGGGCAATGGTTGCACACGAACATGATAACGGTGGCAATTTTTCCTTTCACATCTTCCAGTGAAACCATATTGCCACTAATGGTGTCGGGTAGCCTGAACGCAGGAGCTTTTGTACCCAACGGAATCATCACAGAGGGAGTTCTTGCCATAGTATAATCGATACTTATTGTATAAATGTAACTGTTACAATTTTTCCTTTTTCCACCTGGTAAATAGCGATGGCTGAAACGGGTTTGTCGCCCATACCCGTAACGCTTTCCTGGTCAATAACCGTGTTACCCTGCACCATGCGGCTGACGAGCCGGCAGTGCAAATCGGGCAATCTTTTGAACATTTCGCCATACTGCTGCCGCATGGCTTCTTTTCCCTGCATCATTAACTGGTTGGGAAAACGATAAATCTTTACGCTGTCGCTGTATGGCGCCAGGAATGCTTCAAGGTTTCGCGCATTGTACGCGTTCAATTGCTGCTGGGCCAGTATTTCGGGGCTCACGGGCAGCAACTGATCTGGCCGTACCGTCTTGCCATGCCGTATTACCGTGTGTAAATGAGCTGCAATATTAACATCCTGGAAAGGGTCATTGTTCAACACCAGCAGGTCGGCCCATTTGCCCGGCTCGATGCTGCCATATACGCTGTCTTTGCCAAATGCTTTCGCGGCATTGATGGTGGCAGCCTGCAGTATTTGTTTATTGGTCAATCCGGCCTTTTGCATGGCAAGCAATTCGTGATAAAAGGAGGCCCCGTGTTGCGTGCCGATATTGCCTGCATCTGTACCAGCCACCACCAGTACACCGGCATCCTGCGCCAGTTTCAGGTTGATGGCCATGATACTGTCTTCCTTTCCCGGCACCGGGTAAACAGTGCGCAGGGCTTTGTAGTTGAAAGGAAGCGCCTTGCCCAGGTGCGCTATATCCATTACCGTGCCGAGCGCAAACGGATTAGCATATGCGAAATCGTGACTGGTAAACGCAAACTGCTGGGAGAAGGTGCGTTTGTAATTCTGCAGCACAGTAAGCGTGGGAATGTACGCCACTTTTCGCTGAGCCATCAGTTGCAGCATTTCTTTGTTCAACACCTGGTCATCTACACTGTGCACAAGCATATCAGCGCCTGCCTTAACAGCCAGCAACGCTGTCTGGTGTTCAGTGGCATGTACCGCTACCCTGATACCATGTGCGTGGCTTTCTTCAATGGCTGCCTGTACAATGGGCAGATCGGCCGCAGCGCTTTCTTTGCTGCGCAGGATATACCAGATTTTGATAAAATCCGGTTGGTAAGGCAATTGTTTCCGCACGAGTGCGCGGGCTTCTTCCGGCGAGCTCACCTTGATTATCGGCGGGTCTTTTTCATCGAGGTTGTCCGGCTGATAGGTTGAAACAAGCGGACCGGTTACCCAGGCCACCGGTGCATGCGTATCGTTTTCCAGTTTTTTACGAATGGCATAATTGCTGAACGGCCCCCCTACATCCACCACGGTGGTTATGCCACAGGCCAGGTAACGGGCCATGAGGTCTGGGAGATTGTCTTTGATCCATTGCTGGTCTTTTTCGTAGGGATATACTGCGCGAAGGTCCAGTGCATCGGGACGTGTGTACAGGCTGCCGCTCTGGAAGAAATGAATATGGGCATCTGTCATACCCGGCATCAGGTATTTGCCGGTGCAGTCCAGTACAGGTATATCGGCCGGCACGCGGATTTTCTTCGCCGGACCTATCGTTTTAATGCGCCCGCTTTCGATAATCACGTGTTGATCGGGAATCAACTTTCCATTCTTTACATCTACCACCGTTGCGTGTTGCAGGCAAAGCGCGTCCTGCGTATTGGTATTGCTGTGTTGGGCAGCGAGGAGATAAGTACCAAAGAGCAGTACAAGAGTGAATATATAACGCATACATGGGCCGTTTAATGCTGTTAAGATAACATTAATCCGGGCCACGTATGCGGATAAAATGCAAAAAACAAATAGCAAATAATAAATGGTACGCTGCTATTTGTTTTTTGGTATGTAAAAGAGACCCTTCTATTTCTTATTCGCCATCGCTGCTACCTGGTCCGGCGGTACAGGGCCGGGCACCTGGTTTTTAATGGGCTGCAGCGAGCGGAAGAATGCATAGAGTGATTTCAGATCTTCATCCTTCATCTTGGCAATCATATGCCAGGGCATGGGCGGCAAAATCGGGCGGCCATTGTCCATACCCATATGCTTACCCGTACGCAGCGATCTGATGAAAGTGCCTTCATCCCAGGAACCGATACCGGTGGTGCTGTCGGGCGTAAGATTGGCGGAATAGGAAATTCCCCAGGGACCGACAGCCGAAGTAAGATCTGGCGCAAACAACACCCAGTTGCCTGGTGTCAGCGCTTTGGGGTCAATGGGAGGCAGCGGGCTGTTGGCCGGATGTCCTGACAGTAACCGTGTAGAATCGAGCGACATTCCATTGGGGCCAAACACTTTGGGAGAATGACAGTCGTGGCATCCGCTGATAGTAGCAAGATATTGACCACGCGCGATCATTTCTTCTTTTGTCATTTGCTGTTGCCCCGGCTGTTGCTGTACATTTTCGGCAGTCTCTGCGGAGCCGGTCCCACAGCTTACCTGGAAGAGTATGACAGCAGCAACTGCCAACCCGGTAATGGCTGTAGCACGTGTAGTTGTAATCTTCATTGTTTATGTACTTTTTAATTGTCTTTCAAGACTATATATAAGTGTCAAAAGTATCGGAAAGGTTTGCGACGGGCAACCACATGAAAGTGTGAAATGGAGAAAACGGCACGCAACAAAGTACGAAATGATTATTGTTTCCTTCCTTGTCAAAAGTCAAAAAATTATTAGAGAGCGTATGAACTATTACAGAAGGTGATCGGGCGATTGCCATAAGTGGTCTGACCTTTTCCGGTATCAGCTCATGCCGCCACCACATACATCAGCCAGCAAAGCAGCAGCGTAATGATCACCACAACAATCCATTGATAGCGTTCCCAGCGTTCGCGCCATTTTTTTTCGCGTCCCTGTTGTTCGATGGATTGATTGGTGACCGTATCGGTTCCGGCTATCTGGTGCAGCAAGGCTGCAATAGGCGTGAAATAGCGCAAGGGTAGGGGACGCATGGAAGCCAGCAAGGTGGCCACTATGGCGCGGTTGGTTTCCGGCTGGTTATATTCGTGCAGTATACCAATACTGTCGGGATTGATGAGGTGCCTGATATGCTGGCTCACGGCGTCATAGTTGATGCGAAAGATGCTCATCGATTCGACATACCTTTGCAACTGCAGGCATTCCTGGAGGATAGCAGCCGGTGACAACGGTGTTTTCGTATACTGATTACCGGTACTGCGTAAATGCCAGCGTTTGTAGTTGTACTCTTTACGCTGTTGCGGATCGGATAATACTTCATACGCTTCCCGGATTTCTTTAAACTGTGCTTCGGCCATATGATTACCGGCATTTTTATCGGGATGATACAACTGCGCCAGCCGGCGAAAGCTTTTTTTGATTTCCTGCGCGGTAGCCACGGGCGATACTTCCAGAATTTTATAGTAGTCTTTCAGCTGCATGCTTGTCAAAAATAATACGGGATGGTGGAATGTCCGAAAGGCAGGAAGATTATATTAACCAAACCCTGGCAAAACCGCCGGTTTAATAAGCAGGACTGCTTCCGGGTGCTGCACGCGCCCTTTGGGCTTCTCATACAAGAAAAAATCTTTCCACTCGTTATTAATATGCCTGCAGGAATTAACTTGCATTGCGATTGTATTCTATGAAAAGTCTTTTCTGCTTAACGCCTCCCCGTGTGTACGCAGCATGCCTGCTGCTCAGCACCCTGTCATTTTTTATTTCCGGATGTCACCATGGAGCGGCCGATATGAAAGTGGCTGTAACGGGCCCGTCTGCCATGGCGCCCACTACCACTGATGCAGATTCTTCAACGTCTGCCACCACCACTGTAGCCGATGCTGCTACCATTCTTGCGCGCAAGGAAGTGCCGATCCTGTGTTACCACCAGATAAGAAATTACCGCGAAACCGATTCTAAAACAGCCCGTCCGTATATTGTTCCCGATTCTGTTTTTCGCCGTCAGCTTAAAATGCTGGCCGACAGCGGTTATCAAACCATTCTGCCCGACCAGTTGTACGCATACCTTACTACCGGCGCTCCTTTGCCGGCAAAACCGGTGATGCTTACTTTTGACGATAACCGGCTGGAGCATTATACCGTGGCTGCCAAAGAAATGAAGAAGTATGGTTTCAAAGGCGTATTCTTTATTATGACGGTTTCGCTGGACAGGCCCAATTACATGACCCGTGCGATGATCAGGGAGTTAGCCGATGAAGGTCATGAGATCGGTTCGCATACCTGGGACCATCACAATGTGAAAAAATACCAGGCGCAGGACTGGATCACGCAGGTAGAAAAACCTTCCAAACAACTGGAAAGTATTACCGGCAAACCGGTAAAATATTTTGCCTATCCCTTCGGGCTCTGGAACAAAGATGCCATTCCACATTTGAAAAACTACAACATACAGGCGGCTTTTCAGTTGTCTGAAAAACGCGATTCCACCGATCCACTCTATACTATCCGTCGCATCATTGTGCCGGGCTCATGGAGCAACAACACGTTGCGTGCCTGGATGAAGAATAGCTTTTGATTTGTAAATGAGATGTTTATATTAACTGTTGCCTGCTGCAGGCATGAAATGCGCAATGGTTGTGTATTGGTTACGCGTATGTTGTCTCCAATTTAGGGAACGGTTCATCCGGTAAAAGCTTCACCTGATACCTGTCTATTTGCTGTCTATGACTTTTGCGCTTTTTGCCTTGCAGCGCTTGCCTACTTTTGCTGCACACCTAAGAAAACTGAAACTTATAACCCCAGAAAAGCGTGGTATAACATGAAGGTCTTAGTAGTAGACGAGGAGCATGGAAATGTTGTGAAACTGGAAAAGGCTCTGAAGAACATTGACAATTCAATCCGTATTATTGGAGCGGTGCCTGCATTGCTCAATTCTGCAGAATGGATGCAGCAGCACGGTGAACCAGACATCATCCTGGTAAACAAACAGGTTGTCCGGCAAAGGCAGCTCACATCCTCTCAGGCAAACGGCCTCAAGGCTACAGTCACCTTCAAAGTGCATACCGACGAATACACTTTTCTTGCTTTTCGTATTGCCAGCCTGGAGCATTTGTTTCCGCAGGCGGTGGTAAAGAACAACATGAATGGCAACGGTGTGCCGGAAAAAAAATGTTGGTGCAGTAATCCTCAACCTTCCTACCGCAGTCGCTTCCTGGTAAAACAAGGTCAAAGATTTGCTTCCATAGAAACCAATGCCATCGCTTATTTTTTCTCCGAAGGCCGCTTTATTTTTTTCAAAACATTTGATAACCAGAAATACCTGGTAGAATACACCCTTGAGGAACTGGAAGAAATGCTGAACCCTCAGGATTTTTTCCGCATCAATCGTTCGCTGGTAGTTTCTTTTCGCAGCGTAAACCAGATCCATCCTTATTTCGGCAACCGCCTCAAACTGTACCTCGATCCCCCCATGGAAAAAGAAATCATTGTAAGCCGCGAGAAGGTGCACGGGTTTAAGAACTGGCTGGGACAATAGGGAGGAAGGCCCGCTCCTGATTGCTTCCGATCAATTTTTGCAGTTGAAGCAGTTTTTCTTTCAACTAAAGCTTTTCCTTTTTCGCTTCATGCACATTCACTTTCAATGGGAAAAAATCATTGCTACTTTGGTTATGGCAATCCAATACCCGTTGAGAAATGTTCCCGTATAGGAAGGCCCTGCAAGCATTCCGGATTACTTCCTGTGAAAAACCAGTCCTACGCATGGAGTACTAAATGCAGTTTGCAATCCGGACCGGCCACAGGGTCTCTATACGGGTTTAACGGGTTACAATGAATACCCTATTCCAAACCGAGAAAATGGTCCATCCTATGCTACGAACCCTGGTCCTGGCGTTGCTCCTGGCTGCATTTTGCGCACGGCCCGCAAGCGTACATGCGCAATGCATTACAGCCCCTCCCCCTGAAGAATGTACTGGCAGTGAACCTTCACCCGGCGATAACGAAACACTGCCTGTCGGCATAAAAAAATATTATTACGGTGCACCGGCTGTGTTCAACAGCCTGAAACTGGATGGCGGTACGCTGGTTGTGTGCAGCGATCTTACCATCAACAACTTTACGATGGATTCCGGCATCGTGTTCATTCGTCCCGGCGCAAGATTAAGGATTGGCGGCGGGGCAGGCCTCATGCTCAAGGGCAATGCGGCCATCTACAACTTCGGCACTTTTGAATGTTCCAGTAATTTCAATCTCGATCCCAACTGGGCCACACCAGAAAAGCCCAATATCGTATATAACGATGCCGGCGGTATATTCAAAATGAGTAACCAGTATTTCGTTGTTACCAATGCCAACTCTTATTTTATAAACAACGGCTACGCAGAATTCTGGGGATTGATTACCGATTATAACGCCGGGAAAAACACGGTTTGTCTCGGCGATAAAAGCACCATGAGTATGGCATTTCTCCTTAACAACACAAAGCATGCCTATACTGCATCCTCCGGATTTGCCTGTATATATGTGTTCCAGGGATCACAAAACCGCGATACCCTTACCACCTCGAACCGTATCAATATCTGCCTTGGCAGTTCGCATTCACCACTCGGTTGTGGTGGATGCCCGGTAGTAGGATGGGGGGCGGCCCAGGTGTTTCCTGCTTGTGACGCGTGTACCAATATAACCATATTGCCATTGCGTATGAGTGATCTTGCTGTAACAGCTTCGCATAATGATAATCGTTTAACATGGAAAACCAATATGGCATGCAATGAGTATGTTTTTTATGCGGAACGGTCTGTAGATGGTAAACCATTTATGACTATCAGTACTGTGCCGGGCGCCAATGAAGCGTCGTATGTGTATGCTGCGGCGGACCACGAACCGCCTGCAGGAACAGCCTATTACCGCGTTCGCGCGGTACATACCGGCACAAAACAGGAATATGTCAGCGCCATTGTGAAAGTGTCAAGGAACGATAAACCGGTCAGGGTAAGCGTATCGCCCAATCCCACTACCGGCCTGATCAATATTCGCTGGAATGAAGACCGTGAACCGCAGGCCATCATCATCACCAACCTGGCAGGGGCCGTAGTGTACCAGCGGTCGGTAGGCACTGTTCATGGTAACAATATAGCCGTGCAGTTGCCCGCATCCATGCCGAGAGGCCAATATGTTTTGAAAATGGTTTACCGCAATGAAGTGGTGATCCAACAGTTAACAAGAATGTAGCGTGGTAGAGCTGCTGTTTAATTACCGTCCTGCGCGGGGCAGACCAGTATAACCGGTCACGCTCCGCGCTTTTGTATAGAAAGGATTGGTGAAGCTTAGCCTGTTTTTTCTGCAGCATGAGGAGCGTACCACCTGTAAGGCAAACAACGCGTTGGCGGGCTTCTGCTGGCATGTAAGCAGTGTGCGAAAGCAACCAATGCTCAGGAATTTTAAGATGATGAATATATAACCCTTTGTGTACCAGCCTGCAGCAATCAGGCTAAATTGGCACGATCTTTCCCCTCTCTTGCCGTGACGCAACGAAACCTCCTGAATGATTGTCCTGAGTATTTACCGCGTTCAAAGCAAGCATTGAACAAATAGTTATTTTGCATTTTGCTTGTTTTCCTGCGAGGGAAAACAACAGACCATTAGCCAATTTATTGCTCACTTAAAAAATCAGAAAACGTGCGATTCAGAAACAGAACCCTATTGTTACAAACTGCTTTACTGGTACTTGCCGCTGCGTTGTTTGCCGGATGTTTGAAATCTGTAGAGAATACTCCGCCGAAACCACAAACCTATATTTCCATTCTGCATATGGCGCCTGCAGGCCCGGCCGTGGACATCTATCTCAATGGTAAAAAGTCCAGCTCTTCGGCAATGCCTTCAGGAACTTATTTCATACGGTATTCGCCGGTAGATCCTGGCATTTACACCATTGATTTCAAGAAAGACGGCACCGACAGCATAGTGGCTTCCATACCTGCCGATATATACGATTCTCTTGGCTACAGCACCCTGTTGTTGTATGATCAACCGGGTGGCAATGGTGTGGACGCTCTACGCATTGAAGATGATTTTTCGCAGTTCAATGTAGACAAAGCACACATCCGGTTTTTTCATCTCAGTCCCGGGCTGATGCCGGTGGACCTGTATTTCAACGATAGCAAAATAGCCAGCAACCGGCAGTATGCTGATAATACTTTCAACCCGTACAACAACCAGTTTGTACAGCACGATCCCAATTACTACACCATATCTGTGAAGAAGGCCAACTCCGATTCACTGATCACGCAAACTACCGTGAACCTGCAGGCGGCACAGGCCTATACCATTATGTTGAATGGCCTTCCCGGCCAATCGGGTGATAAAGGATTGGCGATTGATGTGCTCACGGCCAGCAACTAAGCTTAATTTCTAATGCGCAATTAGCAAATGTGAAAATCAGGTCCGGCTACGGCCTAAATTATATATTTCCTCAATTTTCACATTTGCTAATTTGTTTATTCTCAAATAATCTTCGTATCTTTATAGTATTATCCTCCCTCTTTTGCTGCCATATCCCCGGCCCTTGTCGAATAGCAGATCAAATGTGTCAATGAGCCCATTCGTTCCAACCCCGTGAAGTACGCACAGGTTTCAGACTCATTCGCACATTGTCATCGAAACGAAAGCCTGCCTGTTTTCAACATCGTTCATTCAAACTCAACGACGCGCATGAAAAAGATCCATTCATCCAACCGCCTGGCAGGAGGCTCCACCACTGTAAACAAGGCAGCAGTACCGGCGCAACAGCCGCTTACCAAAAACCACACTTCAGGTATCGTTCCTCCCGACGAAGCCACCGTTCTCCGCCTGAATGCCATTGCCCGTGAATATCCTTTTTGTGCCTGGATGAAATTTGCAGGCAACAGGGGATTGTTGTAAGAGCGGTTATTCTATACCGATAGTTGTTCATTAAGATTTGGTGCATTGTGCAATGTACCCGGCCACTTCCATCAGCCAGGCAATGCCCAGGTGCACAATCAGCCCACCCCAGATGCTGCGGGTGTGGTACACAATCACGCCTAAAATAATACCCCCAAAGTAAGAGGTGATGCATTCAAACACCGGTTTGCCGAAATGAATGCTGCAATAAAAAGCGGCCATTGGCAGAATTGCGTCTTTACCGGCATACCGCGTAAATGCCAGTACCAGGAACCCGCGGAAAAATAATTCGATGGTAACAAAATCGAGACCGTAAGAGAGTTCAAACAGTAACTTGTACGGCAGGCTGTTGGTGGTATAGGGTTCTATGAAAGCGGTCCATTGCCATTTGGGATAGGCTTCCTGGAAATCCGGCTGCATGGCGGCAATGGCAATGAGAGGCACCATGCACAACAACAGCAGTAAATAAGGCGCAACACGGGTTCGACGGGCGCACAGTCCCGCAACAGGCCCTTCGTAGTTACCTGCACGCCATAATACCGCCACCATAATCAATACAAACAGCCCTTTGCACGGCCAGTTCAGCACGTTGCTCCAGTAGGCGTTCCAGGGGATGGGCAGGTCGCGGGTAAGTGTATCCGAAAGCCAATAAAATGTGATCTTACCGGCAAAGATCAGCGCACTGCCTGCCAGCAACAGGTAAAAGAAAGGCGCTGCATGGATCCGGTCGCCGGAAAAAACCAGGGTGATGAGCCAGGCTGCTCCGTACACAAAGCCAAACAACAGGAAAAATGCCAGGAATTGCTGCCAGCTGCCGGTAAGTAAAATGATCCGCGATTGAATACCTACGGTATAATTCAGGAGGACCAGTACGGCAATAAGGAGGGATGTCCATGCAAATGCATGACCGTTGATGGCCTTCCGGTAATTTTTGAGCTGATCAACAATGGTTGTCATGCATACCTGGTATGGGCTATTTGCCGGTAAAACTTGCCTTCATTTTTTCCATCAGCTTCGTTTCAATCATTTTTTGTGCAAGATGGATCATGTTGGCAAACGCCTTGGCGTGCGAAATGCCATGCCCGATGATCACGGGTCTGGTCACTCCCAATACGGGTGTGCCACCGTACAGTTCAAAATTGAAACGATCGAGGTAGTCGTGCCTGATCCCTTTGCGGTGCGTGATCTCGTACAATGATTCGGCCAGTTTGAGGATCACGTTGCCGGTAAATCCTTCGCATACCATTACATCTGCCTTGTCGAGCAGGATATCTCTTCCTTCCACATTACCGGTGAAATTGATCAGGGGATTTTCTTTCAGGAGGGGATAGGCGGCCTGTGCAAGAATATTGCCTTTGCCTTCTTCTTCGCCGATATTCAGCAGGGCCACGCGGGGATTGGCAATGTCCAGGATATGCTGCGCGTAGAGCGAACCCAAAATGGCAAACTGGTTCAGGTGTTCCGGTTTGCAATCGGCATTGAGCCCTACGTCGAGCAGCAGCCCGGTTTTGCCATTGTCTTTGGGAATGATGGTGGAGATGGTAGGGCGCTGCACACCTTCCATGGCTTTGATGCTGTACATGGCGCCTACCAGCATAGCCCCGGTGTTGCCGGCGCTGATGAAGGCGCCCGCCTTGTCCGAGGCCAGCATGTGAAAACCAATGGCAATAGAGGAATGTTGCTTTTCCTTCAGTGCCTTGGTAGGATGCTCATGCATGCCAATTACCTGAGGCGCATGCACGATCTGAACATTGTCAGACGAAATACCATGTTGCTGCAGCAGGGGCGCTACAGCAGCTTCATCGCCGCATAAAAGCAGATGGGCAGGATTATCTGTTTCTTCCAGGTAAAGACGTACACCTTTCACCGCTTCAAGGGGTGCAAAGTCTCCGCCCATCATGTCTAAACAGATTGTCATTGCAGGGTGTGCAGGCTTTATTGTAATAAAGGACTAATTACTTGATGGGAGCTTTTTCAGCTACCAGTTTGCCTTTGTAATACAATTTGCCTTCGCTCACATGGGCACGATGGCGAACATGGATTTCGCCGGTAGTGCTGTCTTTGCTCAGCGTAATTTTTTCTGCTTTGTAGTGCGTCCTTCTCTTGGCGCCCCGTTGTTGGGAGTGCCTCCGTTTCGGATTAGGCATATATTCAGTTTTAAATTTTCAACAATTGAATTCATGGACCGGCGGGTGACCAGGATTGATTGAGCGGAAAGCCGGTAGTTGTTCCTGGCTGCTCAACCGGTTTCAGGCGCCTGGCCCAGGCTATTCTTCGCCCAGTCCCCTGAACTTTTCCAGCCCTTTCCAGAGCGGGTTCACGGCCTGCTGGTCGCGGGCATTCATTTTTTGCAACATGGCAAGTACTTCCTGGTTGCAGTTGGGACCGCCGATTTGTTCCTGCGTACACATGCGCTGCATCGGGATACTCAGGTTCACAAACTCGTAAATCCAGTCGGCCACGTGCAAATGGCTTTCAGTCCTGGATATATAGTACACATCGGGGTCTTCTTCCAGCTCGTTCATCCTGGCCGGATCTTCCACCATTTTGACCACGATGTTGAATTCATCCCACAGTTCCAATGGCAGGTTGTTACCGCAACGGTCGCAGGTAACTTCCAGTTTGCCGCCTACTTCAAACTTCAGCAACAGAAAACCATTTTGTTTATCCAGCGTCAGCTTTACCAGGGCGGTGCAGTTTCGAAAATCCTGCTCCTGGTATTCCAAAAAGAACTTGTCGTTGATTTCGTATTCAAACTCATGAATACCCGGCTTCAGTCCAACAAACGCAATATCATAATTCCTTCGGCTGTTCATGAGCTACCCGTTTAAAGAGTTTGCAAAGGTAGGGGATAATACACTAAAAATGAAGATATAAAGGGGGAAAATTTCCCCATGAGGCGGGGTGGATTTTAGTTGGTTCATACATAGGTGCTTGCGTGTGGCGGCAGGTCGCAATAACTCCAGGGTTAACGCGTATTACGCAGGAATCGTTGCCTGACGATACGGTAAAATCGGTCGCAATCCCCCCGCGATTAACGCGCGTTGCCGAAGTTAGCCCCATTCTTTGTCATTTGTGGTTAAAATTCGTATTGCACGCAACAGCGTACGGCAGAAGGGATTATGTTTGTATCCTTCACAACCAACACACATGAAAACGCTTATCTGCTCCTGCCTGCTGTTTGTAGCAGCTGCTGTTTACGGACAGCCGACTTATACCTTATCGGGCTTTGTATTGAACGAATCCAATCAACCTGTTGCCGGTGCCACCGTGCACCTGCTCAATACCGGGTGGAGCACCATTACCGGTGAAAAGGGTGATTTTGTAATAACAGGCCTGCCTGCCGGCGCCTATTCGGTGCAGGTGTCGGCCATAGGATATGCCACGCAGGGCCGGTCGATTACATTACAACAAAATGAGCAGGTGGAGATTCAACTCACCCCTGTGGCCACGAAGCTGGACGCCGTACTGGTGAGCGCTCAGAAAAAAGAAGACTGGATGCAGTATATTCCATTGAGCATCACGGCCCTTGCCGACCGGCAGGTAATCAATTACCGCCTATGGAACAGCCGCCAGCTCACTGCCATTGCGCCCAATTTGTATACTGCCGACCCCGGCGACATGCGGAGTGTTACTTCCGTGCGCGGCATTACTTCCACCTCATACGATCCTGCAGTAGCCACTTATATTGATGGCGTGAACCAGTTTGGCCTGGATACCTATATATCTCAACTGTTCGATATCGAGCGCATTGAAATCCTGCGGGGACCGCAGGGCAGCCTGTATGGCCGGAATGCCATGGGCGGCGTGATCAACATCATTACCCGTGCGCCCGGCAATAAAGACCAGGGCATGGCAGAGATCAGTATCGGCAACAAAGGACAGCAACGCTACCTGGCCGCGTACCGCACGGCGCTCATCAAAGACAAACTGTTTGCAGGCATAGCATTGTTGCATGAAAGCAGGAAAGGTTTTTATACCAACGATTTTAATGGCGATGATTTTGACCGGCAAAGCAGCCAGAACGGTAATTATTACCTGCGGTATATTTTCAATAAACGATGGCAGGTGCAGTTGAATGTAAAACACCAGCTCAACCGGAACGATGGTACTTTCCCGCTAACTGGCGATGCGGAAACTGCATTTGCCACTCCCTTTCACCTGAACCAGAATGCCATTACCCGCATGCAGGACCATAGTTTCAATACTTCGCTGACCATTCAACATACCGGTCCCCGTTTTAATTTTTCTTCACAAACGGCGTGGCAATCCAATTACAGGTATTATGAAAAGCCTATTGACGGCGATTTCTCACCGCTTGATGCTGTTACCATCATCAATAATTACGGTTCAAAATGGAATAACGTGAAAGTATGGACGCAGGAATTCCGGTTTACTTCTCCTGTATCCACCCTGTGGAAAGACTGGACTGCCGGCGCGTACTTTTTTTATCAGAACAGCCCGGTGAAGCAGGCTACCTATTTTGGTGAAGATGCCTACCTGGTGGGCGCGCCAGATCAGCATTTCTCTATCATTAATACCTCTCGTGGCAAATCATATGGCGCAGCCGCATATGGCCAGTACACCATAAAGCTTGTTCGGAATTTTGACTTTTCTGCCGGCATCCGTTACGATTACGAACACAAAAAACAACAGGTATTGAGCGAATACCAAAAAGACCCTGACCCCAACCCGCTGTTTCCCATTGTGCCCGATACCAGTGCTACGGCGGCTTTCAGCGCGTTCACACCCAAACTGAGCATTACGTACGATCTTCCCGGCCAACAGCATTTGTACGCTTCGTATAGCCGGGGCTATCGTGTTGGCGGACTGACGCAATTGTCGTCCGATCCTTCGCAACCACCCTTGTATGAGTATAAGCCGGAGTACAGCAATAACTGGGAGCTGGGATATAAAACGGAATGGGGGCAACAACGGTACCGGTTAAACGTAACAGCATTCTATACCATCGTCACCAATGCCCAGGTGCCCACCCTGGTGCTGCCGGATGCCATCACCATTACGCGCAATGCAGGCGAACTGGAAAGTCGCGGGGTAGAAGCCGAACTGGCTGCCCTGCCTTTCAAGGGATTGGAGGCCAACTGGTCGTTCGGGTATACCAGGGCACGGTATGAAACCCTGAAGCTCTCCCGTAATGGTTCGGAAGAAAACCTTGCCGGCAACCGGCAGGTGTTTACACCGGAAATGACTTCCATGCTGGCGCTGCAATACAATTACCTGCTGAACCAGAAAAACCGGCTCACCCTGGTGCTGCGCGGCGAATGGATGTATCTGGGGCAACAATATTTTGATCTTGCCAACGAGATCAGGCAAAGTCCTTACCAGCTTGGTCATGCGCGGTTCGGCGTTACTTCGCGCCATATCGATGTAATGGGGTGGGTACGCAATGTGGGCGATACGCGGTACATTGCTTTTGCGTATGATTTCGGGGCGGTGCATTTGGGAAATCCGAGGACGTATGGTGTGACGGTCACAGCGAGATTGTAACGACCTGGCGTTGCAGTACGGAAACCGGGATTAATCCGGTTGAAGTTATTTTCAGCAGTTTGAGTGGTGCACGCTGCAGGGAATACATGCGCCTTGCAGGGCCACGGTGACGCATTTGCCTGCCTGCAATCCTATGAGTGATCTGCGGTAAATGAAATCCATCCCGCAAGGCCTGGCCGGTTACCTCAACCTCCTGAAAAGCGTTGTGGCAATAATTTTTATATCGTACCAGAAACTTGCATTCCGCACATAATACACATCCCACTGGTATCTTTTAAAAATACATTTGGTACTGATCACCCGGCCGTGGTAACCTTTTACCTGTGATAAGCCGGTTATGCCCGGTTTTACCAGCGAACGGAATTTATAACCAGAAATAACAGCCGAAAACTGCCGGCAGTCCGCATACATATGCGGACGTGGCCCTACAATGCTCATATGTCCCAGCAGCACATTGATAAATTGCGGCAGCTCATCGATGTTTGACTGGCGCAGGAACTTTCCTATGGCAGTGATGCGTTCATCGTTTTCAGTAGCCTGGCGACTGTCTGCCTCTGCATTCAATATCATGGTGCGAAACTTGATGCAGGTAAAACTTTTTCCAAACCGGCCCACGCGTTTCTGCAGGAAAAAGACCGGTCCAGGCGAAGACCATTTGATCAGCAAACCCAGCAGGGGCGTCAACCAGCTTAATATGCCCACTATCACCAGCAGCGAAACAGTCACATCAAAACAACGTTTGACAGCAAAGTATACCCTGCGCTGGTCCACATAATGCCGCAGGGAATTCCCTTTCCGGCTTCTTACTGCTTTGGTTACCGGTGCGGATGTATATACTGGATGTGTAGTCATTGTTATTTTTCTTTTGTCGCATTGCCGGGCATGCAATCTCGCAATGGCTCCTGCTTCATGGGAACGGATAATGTATGGGAAGGCAACCTTCTCCGCCTGAAAGGAGTATTTAATAATAGAATACGTGAAACCCGGAAAAGAGTTGCCCGGTATGTTCTCCCATTTACATTTACTCACCAATGTACAGACCAATGCAGCAAAGCCTTGAACGAAGCGTGCTGAAGGCGCTTGCCTATTTCGATGTTTTCCATTATCCCCTTTTACAGGAAGAAATACATTATTTCATGGACCAGGAGCTGTCCCTGCAGGATTTGCAACCGGTGTTGGAACAGTTGATCGCCGCACGTTGTGTGTACAGGCTTGGTGATTTTTATTCCCTTCGCAACGACCGCTCCCTGGTAACCCGCCGCCTCAATGGTAACCGCAAGGCTACCACGATGCTGGTCACCGCGTATAAAGTGGCTGCTTTGTTATACCGCTTCCCGTTTGTGAGGGGCGTTGGCATATCGGGATCGCTGTCGAAGAATTATGCAGATGACCAGACCGATTTCGATTTTTTTATTGTGACAAGCGCCGACCGCCTGTGGATTGCACGCACGCTGATGCATTTGTTTAAGAAATTAACGTACCTGGTGGGAAAACAACATTGGTTTTGTATGAATTATTATGTGGACGAAGCTGCATTGTCGATTGAGGAGCGCAATGTATTTACCGCAGTGGAATTGCTCACGTTGGTGCCGGTGTCCGGCAACGACACCATGCACCATTTTTTCAAGGCGAACGATTGGGCTATGCACTATTTTCCCAATGCCCATCGCAGAAAAGATCCGCAGCGGCTTGTTGGCTGTCCCTGGTATAAAAAGTTGGCGGAATGGTGTTTCAATCACCGGCTGGGCAATTGGCTGGACGACTACCTGATGCGACTGACGAGCCGGCGGTGGAAACAAAAAGAGGATGCGTACAAAGTGAATATGAAAGGGAACCGTATGGGATTGCAGACGGGCAAACATTTTTCCAGGCCCAATCCCGTTCATTTTCAAAAACGGGTGTTGGAAACTTATCGGCAAAAAATAACTGCGGTGGAGGAAATATGGATGGTGTGTTCCAACTGAGTAAGGCTACCCGCTTTTTTTCTGCATGGAGATAATAAAATAATCACCGATGTTTCTCCAGGGCCACGAGCTTTTCCATTTGTTTTCAAGGCGCGTGAGCAGGCGGTACAAACGCGGATATTTTTGAGGAAAAGTATCGAGATAGGAGGGCGGTACCATGGTACATAAACCTTCCACGCCAAGTAAAGTATACTGCTCTTTCAATGTCTTATGAACAAAGGAAGGGCGGTAATACCAGCAGGTAAAATAATGTCCTTCGATATGCGCTTTCACCCCGTTTTTTGAAAAGAATCTGCGGAACGCTGTTTTGGTATCTCCTTTCAATACCATCAGTGTCTCCCACAAGCAGAAGGGAGGGAGTATAACCAAGGTTATGATACCGCCCGGCTTCAGCAGGGGCGCAAAGGAATTTAATACCTCGTCCAGCCTGCCGGTACAATTAAGTCCTGCCAGGTTGGAAAAGATCATATCGTAAGGGCCTTTTTGTTGTAACCGGTACAGTTCGGTAAAGGAACACAATTCGGTGCTTACCTGTTGCCCCACTCCATGCTCTTTCACTTTCTTTTGCAGTATTGCCTGCATGCCGGTGGAGATATCGGTGGCATGCACATGGTAGCCTTGCTGAGCAAAGAACACGGCATCTTCGCCGGTGCCGGCATTCAATTCCAGTATATGACTACCCCTGGGCACCAAATTCATTACGTGGTCGCGCACACGCTTTCTTTTGTATTGAACAATGGTATTGCCGCTGTACAATGCATCGAATAGGGATGATTGTTTGTTGAAGGCCTGCGCGGCTTCATTCGTAGTATATATGGTAGCCTGTTCGTTCATCATTTGTTTATATGGCAGCAGGTCTTTCCAATGCGTTAAGTTTCTGTTTGGCTATAAAGGCAGCGGGTATATACCACGCAATGGCAGCGGCTTTCTTTAAGCCCTGGAAGGAAAGGGAAGCAGGACGCGTGAAAATGGTTTTCAACTGCGCCAGGGCAAGGTGTTTGTGGTAACTCTTGTGAACATACCGGTGCAGTTGCTTGTAAAAAGCAGGCTGGTAGGTGTTGTGAAACATCAGTTGCAACTCGTCGGAATCTGTCCAGTTTGTTTTTTCGCTCATCTGCGCTTTCACCCTTTCGTAAAAGGCTGTTCCCGGTAACGGATAGGAAACGGAAATACCGATGCTGTGCGGCAACAGTTCGTTAATCATGCGGATGGTCTTCATGATATCTGCTTTGGTTTCACCGGGATAGCCAAATTGGATAAAGAACGAAGGTTGTATATGATGCTTTTTCAACAGGCGCGTGGCTTCGTATAGCTGTGCAATGGTGATGCCTTTGTCCATGGCGTCGAGAATTTGCTGCGAGCCGCTTTCTGCGCCCATCCATACATTTTCGCAACCTGCCCGGGCCAGATCGCGTATATAATTTTCCTGCAGCAACAGATCGGCGCGTGCCTGTATTTTAAATCGAAAGCGCAGGCTTTCTTTTTCTACCAGGTTGGCGAACTGGTGTACCCATCCCGGTTTTAAACCGAAAATATCATCGCAGAACCAGATGTGATCAAACTGAAATTTTTCTTTCAGCATTTTTAATTCCTGCACTACATGTTCCGGAGAACGGGAATTGTAACGATTGCCGTAAATGGGCTTGGCGCACCAGTTGCACTTGAAGGGACAACCCCGGGTAGTGGCCATATTGAGCGAAAAGTACCCGCTGCTTTTCATCCACCTGTTGCGGTAAGGCGTAATATCTACGAGGTCCCAGGCAGGTAAAGGCAAACTGTCGAGGTCACGCAGTACGGGCCTTTTGGGTGTCTTCACCAGGACACCGTTGTTTTTGAATGCCAGTCCGGCAATAGGGGTGAAATCAGTAGTACCCGTTTGCAGTGCATGTACCAGTTCGAGCAAAGTAATTTCTGCTTCGCCCAAAACAATAAAATCCGCTCCCTGATCAAGGTAGCTTTCGTAATGGTCAGCCGCATCGGAACTCGATACGATCACACGGCAGCCGCGCTGTTTGGCGATGGCGATCATGCGGAAGGCAGCTTCGCGCATATTGGTGAGACACATTTTGGTGAGGTAGTTAAAACCATCATCATACATCACCAGTATGTCGGGATGGAATGTTTCCAGCGGATGAAAGATACTTTCGGCCGAACTTTCAAACATGGTATCAAACAGGCTAACGGTATAGCCATGCTGCCGCAGCAAAGCGGCGGCATACAGGGTGCCCAGGGGCGGGTAGGGCTGTCCTGTTTTCCATTGCTTTGGGTCGAATTGCAGGAAATAGGAATGTGAAAAAAGAATTTTCTGCATACACTACTTTATCCGGTATTTCAATAGAATGTATATCTTGAATACTCATTATTACGGTTTGCAGCCAGATAGGTTGCTTTTGTGCAGTTGAAACATTTCTTTCGTCTAAACTTTTATGAACGCCGCACCTGTTTTGCGCTTTCCCGTGATACGGTACCTGTTATTACTTACCGTTGCCTTTGCGGCATGGCTTCATATTGCGTTGCTGATGCCGGGGGTAGATGCAGGCATTCATATGTATGGGGCGTACCTGGTTACAGCGGGCAAATGGCCAATGGAGCAGCTATGGAATAACAAGCCGCCACTTATTTACCTGGTGGGCGCCCTTGGCTTCTTCATACCATCCAATCCCTTCCTGGGCGTGCGGCTGGTGGAGCTGGCGGTATTGCTATTGAATCTGGTGCTGATTCACCGCATTGCGGTAAAAGCCAACCTCCGGCAACCATTGCTCTACCCGCTTACCTTTCTTGCCATTTACCTTGTTTGCTGGGACGAAGGATTTCTTACCGAAACATTTACCATACCGCTCAACCTGTTGGCGCTTTATCTTTTTATAGCAAAAGCAAAATGGTTTGAAGCCCAGGCCAGCCTGTTGTTTTTACTCTGTACGTTGCTGAAGCAAAATGGCATGTTTATAACAGGTAGCATTATACTGATTGATATATTTAGCAACTACCGGGAGGGCCATACAGGGACAAAACTGCGCCGGTATGCGTGCTGGTTGCCGTTGTATGCAGGTATGGTGGCATTATGGTTTTTGCTGACAGGCGTATGGGACGAGTTTGTGGACCAGGTATATACATACAATTACCGGTTTGTACCACGTCCGGGTTGGTGGCAATGGCTTGTTGCACATGTACGGCATAACAGTTTTCTATCGGTAAAAGGTGTTTCTGTGGTCATGCTGTTCAATCTGGCTTTGTTGTGGATGTTGTGGCAATATGCAAGCATGCGTCGGGCAGGTGCATCCTTTACTATGGCGGACAAATTGCTTGCAGGCTGCCTGATCGTATACCTGGCTACATACGGATTTGTATACATTTCCGGAAAAACCTACGCGCATTATTTTCTATTGCTGATCGTTCCGGCTACGTTTTTGTTTGGGAAGATGGTAAGCAACCATTGGACAGGCAAGCTGGCGCTGACAGGATTGCTGGTTTATGCCGTTTGGTGGAACCTCTTTGCTGTGTCCATGCATCAGCCAGTACATCAATACAAAAAACCATTGGCTGATTACCTTGCCCAACATTCCTCACCTGAGGACCGTGTATACATAGAAGGAGCAGGCAACCAGTACGTTTATGTGCTTGCCGGTCGCCGCTGCCATACACGTTTTGTAGTGCCGCTCAGTGAGCCACACGGGTATACTGAAGAAAGAAAAAACCAATTGCTATTCGATTTTGCAAAACATACCCCGCAATTTATTGTGTTGAGCAAGCAGGGAAAGATCGATGCAGANANCTTCCAGGTACAGTTGGTACGNAAGTTCTTGTACCGGTATAGCCGGATATGGGAAAATGANGCGTATGTNGTATACCGGTTTCATGCGGACGCTGCTGTTAATCCCACACGTTGATGGTGCTGTCGGGCAGCAAAGGGAGCTGCTGGTGAAAGCAGGTGTTTAACAGCACCCGAAAGAAATTCACGTTGGTCATCTGGTTATAAAAACCGCTGTAGTTTTTATCAGGCAGGTAAACAGCATTCAGGTTGGCAAAATCATATGCCCCGTTGGTGTTGATTTCAGGATGCCGGAAGCCATGATCGCTTAGAAGAATGATGATGGGCGGAGTAGATGCATTGTGCAGGATATAGTCCACCAGTTCCAGTAAACGCCTGTTGGTATATTGCAGGTAGCCGGTGTAATCAGCTACGGTGGCTTTTTGAAATCCCGTGAGTTTTTCAAAGGGTAGCGCATTGCCGGCGCTGTCGAAATAATAGGGATAGTGCGGCATCATGAGGTGCGTGTATACAAACCTGGCGCTGTTGGCTGGCGTGGCCGCAATTTTTTTGGTGAGGGAAATAATATCGTCGTTGAAATGCAGGTGCCGGTACGCAAATTTTTGTTGCAGCGAAATGCGCCCGAATTTTCCCGTCAGTATATCTCTCGTTACATCCTTTCCAAGCCGGTACGTAAAAGTTTGTGCAGTGATCATTTCCTTTCCATATGGCAGAAATGCGCCGTATTCATGAGCCGGCTGACCGGGAAAACTGAATACGGAGCAATTGTAAAACTGGTATTGATTGTTGCAGAGATATTGCAACACGCGGTTGTTGCGGATAAGTTGATAACAATAACTGATGGCGCCTTCATTTTGCGGACCTTTTTTCAATCCCACATAATCCATGTTGAGCGTGGATGCCACAGAAAAGGGCGTGAGGTTATAATTGCTTTGACTATTGGATACAATATGAAACCCACGGTCTGCCAGCGCTTTTTCAAATGCCGTGTTATCGAAATGAAATAGTTGCCGCAAGGCTGCTGTGCCGGTGTATTGATCGGGCACAATGAGAAAAATATCGGGACGACGGCAGGTATCGCAAGTACTGAGGGCTGGCAAGGCAGGCAGCCTGTCGATGGCTTTTGCTGATGAGGCGCTGCTTCCGATCATCGGCGCACCCACGGCTATGATGCAAAGAACGAGCAATAGGTTGAGGTAGGTTGTAATCACCACCAATGTTCCTTGCCTTCTTTTCAACCACCTGATCAGTAAAACAAACAGCAACAGTGTTGCAGGAATTGTGTACCTGTAGCGCAAGGTAATGCCGCCGTGGTTTTTCAATACATCCTGTATGCTGCCAAAGAAAAACTGGAAGGCCAGTATGCAAAACGCAAACAAGGCCGCTTTTGCCCGATCACGAAAAATAAGCCAGCCGATGGTGGCGATCAAAACACCTATAACCATATACTGCACCGTGAGCAGAAGCGCTTCCCCCTCGGTCACCGATTGATAATTCCGTACATATCCTTCCAGCACAAAAAATACCGGCAGCAGCAACAGGTAAACCGGGCGGTATCTGATAAAGTCAGTCAAGTACGCAAGTTTTTGTTTACAGTGAACAATGAACGTGTACCACCTGCATGCTTCATGCATGATTACCGCGGCGCCAGCAACGGCAAATTCAGGTAACATACGCATCGCTCACAGGTGGGGTTAGTGGCCATATCGAGTTGTTTGCGAAATTGTATGGAAGATTGTTTGTTCAACGCTTCTTCCAGCGATTCCTGCCGGATATTCCCCAGGGCTTCGTGAAAAAAGCAGGGACGCACAGTGCCATCTGCCTCGATTACTGCAGACACCCAGGGTGCGTTACATTTTTTCCAGGGAAAGGGATTCAGTCCGTAGAACGCTGCATAATAGGCGTACAACTTGTCTATTTTCTCCGGCGGCTCTGCAATGAAGTGCGATTGGAACTCCTGCCGGAATTCGACTTTGATTTGCTCAATAATAGCTTTCAATGCAGGGAGCGCTTCGCGATCGATCAGAATTTCATGCTGCCGTGCCGCATCCCACAATTGCGCCCGGTTAAAGGCATGACTGCTCACATCGGCGGGCAGAAAGCTGATCTGGTCAAGACCGGCTTCCTGCGCGCTGCGGATGATGGCCGGCCAGTGCCGGAAATTCAGCCGGTGAATCACACTGCGTCCGGTTATGTGCAATTGTGGCGCCAGTGACCGGATTTGCTGTATGCCTTCTACCAGTTGCCGGTATGCGCCCGGAATATTGCGGATGGCATCGTGCACTGGTCCATCACCATCCAGCGACACAATGATTTCATCTACCAGTTGCACCAACCGGTCTGCATTTCTTTTGAGAGCAAGCCCGGTTGAAAGCAGGCTGATCTTCATACCTGCGCCACGCAGTATTTCACAAAAACGAAAAAAGTTGCGGTTGAGCAGGGCTTCGCCGCCCGACATCACCACCTGCCGGGTGCCCAGTTGCACCAGCGTGTGCAGCAGGCCGGAGACATCGGCTTCGGTAAGTTGTTGCAGGTGGTGGTTGCCTTTCCAGATATCGCACATCACGCAGCGGCAATTGCAGGCGCTGTGTGGCATGAGGATCACGATCGGCAGCGTGGCAATGCGATGCGTAACAGTGGTGCGGTAACGTTTCCAGGCGTATGCGATTTGTGTGATCCGTGGCATTCCACCTGCCGATACGTGATAATAAAGCCCTTCGTTGCCTTTACCTCCCGGGAATGGACTGAATGCAACGGGTGGGGGCAACCTCCCTTCGTACTGACCAGTACCATCGAACACCCGGGAAGGTGCATAATTCCGGCAGCGATGGAAACCAGTACTGCCAATCCTGCGTACCAATGGATTACTATTCAAAGGACATTTCTTCCATCATGTTGTAAAGCTTATGCAGATCAGCGTTGTCATTCCCACCTGTAACAGGAAAAACAGATTACTGGCGCTGCTACATTGTTTGCACCAATCCACCTGGCCGCTGCAGGAAGTGATTGTGGTGGACGCCGGCGATGATCCTTTATCACCTGAAGAATGTGATCAGTTTCCTGCGCTGAATATATTGCGCATTGCCGGCGCGCGGTCGGTATGCATGCAGCGCAACATCGGCATCCGGCAGGCGGCTTCGCCCTGGGTGCTGCTTTGCGACGATGATGTGGAATTGCCGGCAAATTACCTGGTGCAGTTGATGGCCCATGTGTCGGCCCATCCGGAAGCGGGCGCTGTTTCCGGACTGTGGATGGAATACCACGATGGTCAATGGACAGGCATGCACCCCGAGCGTTCACTGGCGGGCCTGGCCAGCAAATGGTTGTTTCAGCATAGCGTGTGGGGGGCAATACAGGTGAGTGGCAACAATTTTTTGAGCCGTTCCATACAAAATTATTACAAGCGCAAAGGCAATCATTTGTCACGCGCCGGCTGGCCGGTGCTGACCGCATTTTCCGGTGATTATTTTATTACGCCCGTGTATTCCCTCGGCGCGGCCCTGGTGAAAAAAAGCTGGCTGGAAAATGTTCCTTTTGATGAAGTGCTGGACAAACATGGCATTGGCGATAACTATGGCGTGGCCATGGGATTCCCGGCCGCAGGCATCCATGTGGTGAACGCAGCGTTGGTATTCCATCACCAGGAACCGCTCAACCGCTTGCAGCAACCGCTTGCCTGGTACAGACGGGTATTGGCATTGGATTATTTTATCAGGCGGAAGAATACGCTGCCATATGTAAAGCGGCGCTGGTTGGTGTGGTCTCTGACGGGCCATCTGCTGCTCTTTGCTTACAGAGGCAATAAGGCTCTTTTGAAAGCATCGCTTTTCGCCATACTTCGTATTGTTTTCAACAGGAACCCTTACTGGCATTCGTATAAAGCCGGCAGGAAGGTGACGGAGCCGCTGCTTCGTTAATTGAAGGTGATACCGTTGAATAAATTTTCAACGAGGTAATTGGCAACACTCGTTATGTAGGTCTCCTGGTATCAGTTGCGTCCGACGCGCCTGCACTTTTACTGTTACCGTTTAATAAATGATCACCAGCTTAATTGGCGTTGTTCATTCCTGCAAATCGATTGCTTTTCAGTTTTTTGTGCCTGCTCCGGTGCTTCATGTTCTGTAATGACAGGTGTTTGTCATCGTTATAATTTTGGTAGTATTGTTCTTATTCATTTAAACTTTATTGTATGAAAAAGAAACTACTCCTGCTTGGCAGCATGGTGAGTGTTATGTATTACACCCATGCACAATGGCAATTGACCGGAAATGCCATTGCTCCCGGTAATTTTTTAGGAACCACCAATGCGCAACCTTTGGTGTTTAAGGTAAACAATGCCCGTGCGGGATTGGTTGACTACAGCAATGTTTCGATGAATGTTTCACTCGGTTTCCAGACCTTGAACGCTTTGACCAGCGGCTTTGGCAATAGTGCGTTCGGCTACCAGGCAATGCCTTCCACTACTACCGGGACCTATAACAGCGCCTTTGGCCGGTATGCGTTGCTGTACAATACAACCGGTAGCAATAATGTTGCTATTGGTGTAAATACCATGGGATACAACATAAGCGGTTACGGTAATACGGCAGTAGGTACCGCGGCCATGCTGCAAAATGTTTCAGGCGGCTTCAATATTGGCCTCGGGATGGCTGCTTTGCTGAACAACACAGTGGGCAATAGCAATGTAGCTATTGGTCCCTATGCAATGGCCAATAATGTACAAAATAGCCACCAGGTGGCCGTAGGTGATTCAGCAATTTACAGTGGAGGTGGTGGCGGCAATACGGCAGTGGGATCAAAGAGTCTTTTCAGCGCTACCTCGGGATATTTTAATACGGCACATGGGTTCCAAACCATGTACAAAATAACCAGCGGCCATGAAAATACTGCCACCGGCGTGCAGGCCCTCTACACCGCTGCATCGGGCAGTGGTAATACGGCAGTTGGTTTCCAGGCGTTGTACAAAACAGAAGACAACCATAACACAGCCGTGGGACATCAGGCCATGTTTTCGAATAACTATGGGTATTATAATACCGCAGTAGGCAGCGGGGCGCTGTATGCCAATGAGCAGGCGCCTTACAATACAGCTGTGGGCGGCTATGCGCTTCGTACCAATGTTTCCGGCCGCTCCAATACAGCCATAGGCGCCTGGGCTATGTATTGGAGTAATTCAATAGATGCCCGTTTCAATACCGCCATAGGCGATGGGGTAATGTTTAACAACCAGTCAGGCGGGTACAATACAGCAGTAGGCGCTTCGTGCCTCAACGATATCATTGACGGCTATAACAATACAGGTTTGGGCTATGGGGCAGATATCAATGTGACCAACGCCTTCAATACTACGGTAATTGGATATTGGAATATGGCCACCGCCAGCAACCAGGTGCGCATTGGCAACAGTGCTGTTGTCAGCATTGGAGGCTATGCCAACTGGACCAATCTGTCTGATAAACGTTTCAAAAAAAATGTGCAGGAAAACGTACCGGGTTTACAATTCATCAATGCCTTGCGCCCCGTGACCTATACGCTGGATATTGCAGGCCTCGAGCAATTTCTGCGGCCTGAAGTAAAAAAAGACCGTCATGGAGAAGTGATGGAACCTTCCGCTGCGCACAAGGCCGCCATGCAACAAAAGGAACAAATTGTATACACAGGTTTCATTGCCCAGGAAGTGGAAGCTGTGGCAAAAGAAATTGGATTTACCTTCAGTGGCGTAGATGCGCCTAAAAATGAAAAAGACATGTATGGTCTGCGCTATGCAGAATTTGTGGTGCCTCTGGTAAAGGCCGTGCAGGAATTGAGTAAGGAAAATGACAGCCTGAAATCCATGGTGAGCGATTTGCAGCGCCAGGTAAACGAAATACGGCAACTGGTAGCCGGCGTTGATCGTAGCAATCATATGCCTGCCGGTACGGGCGCTTACCTGATGCAAAATGCACCCAACCCGTTTAGCAGTCATACCATCATTGAATATTATATCCCGGAAAGCGTAACGCAGGCGCAGTTGCTGCTTATGGATATGAAAGGACGTACCATTCAAAGCAATAATATCATCAACAGAGGAAAGGGTCAGCTCACCATTACCGCAGGCACGCTGCCTGCAGGCACTTATGTTTACTCTCTCATAGCAGATGGTAAAAGGGCAGATAGTAAACAACTGGTCATAACCAAATAGTAGCTGCTGATATTTGCAGGCGCATAAATAATTCGCACGCCGGGGCTTACGTTTGCCCACTGCAGTCAGGCGCAACTGAACATTATCGAATACCAATTTTTGTTGGCGCTTGCATCGCAGGCGCCAACATGTTCTACAGGCATTTGTAAATTATTGAATGCTGTTCCAACCGTCTGTACGGGGTGGTACCGTTTAATAAAAGGTGCATGAAATTTTTTGCATTCCCGCCGGGCACAAATCGCCTGCTCCTCAGTTTTTTGTGTATTCTCACCTATAAATCAGGATAAGGGACAGGGTGTCCGTGATCGTTATATTTTTGTCAGTGATGGCAATAGGCCAAACAGTAAACAACTGAAAATAGCCCAATAGGATTGTATGATTACCGGATGCGGAAATGTAAACATGCATTTATTTTGATACCCACATAACAGCAGCCACTTCCGGCAGCCGGCGATATTACAAAGACTGGCGCGAATACCTCCGTTGAGCAACCTGCTGGTAATGGCTGATAGCTTTGTCCGCAATGGCTTCAAAAGAAAGATTGTCAATCCAGAAACGCCTGCAGGCAGATGACGCTTCGGGAATGGACTGGCTAGTGACCCGAAAAACAGCTTCAACAAACGCCCGGGCATTGCCGGCTTGCCAGAGGCACCCCAATCTGCCGTTATCAGTCATTGCTCTCAGACCAGGTATGTCGGTGACGATGGGTATGCATCCGCAGGAAAGCGCTTCACTTAAAGCATAACTGCTTCCTTCGGCATGACTACCCAGCACAAAATAATCAGCGGATTCATAGTACAGCTGCATCTGGTCATGCGGCACCGCGCCCAACATCGTTACACTGGCCGATAATACAGGAGAAGCATTGATCTGTGACCTTACTGCTGTTTCCAACTGGCTGCTACTGTAAATCATGTATAACCTGGCCTGGGGGAGATGAGTTACCACTTGTTTAAAACCTGTCAGCACGGTAAGCGGGTCCTTGTTGCGGTCCAGTCTGCCTACCCATAAAAACACCGGCGTGCCGTGCATACCGGTTAGTATGCGTGCTTGTGCTTTGTCCGCACAATGCAGCGCTCTTCCTGCATCCCGTGTAGCATAGTTAAAAAAAGTGGCCCCTTCCATAACCGGCAGCACTTTCTTTGCCTGTTTACTGTCTTTGCCAAACCAAAGCGCACCCTGTTCAATGGTGGTAAAAAAATAAGCGTCGGCCACGCGCTGGAGCCAGTTGTGCAGTTTCATTTTACGCGAGGGTATTGCCCCACCGCCGTGATGCTGTAACACGATGGCAGTTTTTCTTTTGATAAGCAGTCGCAGCAACACTGTTTGTAACGACAACGAAAAATCGTGCAGGTGTATCACATCGGCATTGCAGGCAACAATTTTTTTCAGGAATCCCAGCGGTATTTGCCAGGATGAAAGGGATGGCGGGAAATGGTCCTGGTGAAAATAATATTCCACGCCCTTCATGCATAATTGACTTTCCCTGGAAAAGCGTCCCATGACGATTACCTGTACTCCCTTTCTTTGCAAAGCTTCTGCCCAACCGGTGGTAGTATAGTACAGGCGGCAGAGTGCTTCTTCACTGGCTGTCTGTGGATCGTAGGAAAAATTTACAATGACTACTTTCATGAATGCTGCTTTAATGGGACTGAACTTCACTTCGTTCATTTTCCGGCTACCACCAACTCCATCCATTTTGCTGCCACTGCATCCATGGTATAGGTCAATACACGCTTTCCGGTACCAGGGTTGGCAAGTAAAGCCCGTGCTTTGGCCAGCATGGCTTCCTTGTCCGGCACAACATGCCAATTTTCAAAACCATGTTGCATAGGTTGCACCAGGCTGATCACCTGCGCCCCGGCATACAGCGCTTCCAGGCATACTGTTGGAAATCCTTCATAAGCGGAAGGATGCAGCAAAATTTTTGCGCGGGACATATGATGGATGATTGATTTGCGCGGGATAGCGCCCGTCAATGTTACATATTCTTCCAGCCCCCATTGCTTCACCAGCGTCAATATTTTATTTTTCTCTTCCCCTTCGCCGCACAGGACCACGCGGAGCTGTGGATGCGTTTTTTTCAGCGCCGCCGCTATTTCAATAAGCAACTCAAATTGTTTCAAGGGAATGAGTGCGCCAACACCAAGAATATCTATAGTTCTTTCCTCTCCGTTCAAGGGCGGGAACATCGCCGTATCGATGGCATTGGGTATGATATGCTGTGGGCGCAACCGGTAATTGCGTGCAAACTCATCCGCTACCGCATCGGAAATAGCCACCAGTTCTCGTGCCGCAGGGCGTACAAATCTTACATATCGATTACCGGCCCGGGCATCCTGTCCGCATATCCAGCAATAGTGCGGAATATTATTGAACTTCCCGTACCAGCTCCCGATCAATGCGCATTCCTTGCACCAGAAACTGAATAGTGCCCGTACGTTTTTCCTGCGTTGAATGGCTTTGATTTGTAGCCATACCTTCCACCACAATATCAAACGTTTTCCTTTTTTACTATTCATACCATCAAAGCTGGTAACAGGTATATCATGCCAGGAATAATGTGAGACTTTGGCAGGAAGAGAAAAAGTCAGCACTTCTATATGCCAACCCGGAAAATTCCTGCCAATGGCTTTTACCAGCGATTGCTGCGAAGGCACCCAGTAATCCTGCGCTTCGTTTTCCGGGAAAGCCGGCGTTAGTATCACTACCGTATCGTGCTGCTCAGGCATCCAGCGAAATTTTTTTGTTGCAGTAACAAAGGCTTTTTTCGTTGTGCGTGATCAGCACTACCATTTTGCCTTTTTCAGTGAGCGCTTTGAAATGTCTGAGAAAAGCGTTTTCAGCCATTTCGTCCAGTTCATTAAAAGGTTCGTCCAATATAATCAGGTCAGCTTCCTTGTATAGTGCTCGCGCCATCGCAATGCGTTGCCGCTGACCGCCACTGATATTGCGGCCGTTTTCTGCAATCACCTTATGCAATCCCTGCGGATCCCTGCCGATCAGTTCCTGCAGTCCGGCAGCCTTTATCACGCGTTGCAGTTTTTGTTCATCATATACTTTTTCATCCAGCACGATATTGCGCAGAATGGTATCGTGCAGCAGGAAGGGCTGCTGTTTTACATATGCTATATGATGCCAGTGATGCTGTTGCGTGGCAGGCCAGCCATTATTAATGAGTATGGAGCCGCTGTCAGGAGCGAGAAAACCCAGCAACAGGTTCAAAACCGTGGTTTTCCCTTTTCCTGAAGCGCCGGTAATAGCAGCAAAATCGCCGGGTTGTAGTTGGAGGTTGAAGTGTTGTAAGATTGGCGTGCCATTATAACGGAAATGCACATTGCTAAATTCAATGGCTTTGATGGTGCCATTTTGTGCCGATGCCTGCTGTACCTTCCCGGGCCACGGCGCTTGTTGCATCACCGGCCGGTGCGCCTCCTGCAGCGTGTAGGAATAGGCATGCATTTGCCCGGCAAAGTTCAGCATTTTCACCACGCCCGGTATGATCCTGTACGCAGCGGCAATAAAAGCGCCCATCGTTGCCATCGTACCTGCGCCTGGTTGTCCATACCACTGGCTGATGATCACCAACATGAAAAGTCCCAGCAGGGCAAACATTTCCATAATGCGTACCGGTGTACCCTGTACTACCAGGAATTGCGCAAAATATCTGTGAAATGCTTCCCGGGAACGTGCATAGCGGCGCAGGAAAAAATCATGCTTGTGGTAAATATTGCTTTCCACAAACCCGGCCAGCGCTTCCTGCAAATATTGCAGCGATTGTTGACTGCTCGTGCGCGTATGCTCCCGTACACTTGCCAATCTTTTTTTCATGTAATAAAATGCTATAACCATTGGCGGCAGCAACACCAGGAAAAGCAGGAGGAATAATTTTGCCTGAAATAATAAAATGCCCACAATGGCCAGCAGCACCAATGTTGCCTGCGTAATGAACTGCTGCATGCCATCCAGCAGGTGCTGACAAAATTCTATAGGATGAAAATAGATATTACGGAGATGTTTAGCCGAATCTGATTCCACATGCTGTGCATAAGCTCCCTGCAAATATTTCTGCAACCGCTGTTGCGAAATGCGCGACGCCACGCCCGCCATAAAATAACATTGTCGCCGGTATACCAGCCAGGCAGCGCCATTTTTAATCGCGAAAACCACCAATACGAACCCGACCAGGGCAGGTGATTGCGGATTGGCCAGCCAGCCCGACATACCAGTAAACCGGCCTTGCCCGGAAGCTGCATAGAAATCAATCACTACCACCAGCAGGGCCAGGGCAAGAATATCTGCCAGGCTGATCCCTACATTTAATATAACCAACCGGGTAAAAACTTTTTTCTCATCGGGCGTTAACGCCTGCACGATATGCCGCCAGTATTTTTTCAAAACCGGGAAAGAGGTTTGGTTATGAAAAGAATACGGGGGAAGTAGGAGAGAAGTTGCCTGCAAAAGACGCAGGAAGCATCTACCCCGCCTTTATCATCTTCGCCACAATTTTGTCAATCGGCAGCGTTACACTATCTTCCGAAAACTCCTCCCACGGAATAAACCGGAAAGTTTCCGTTTCGCCTTTCTCCCGGTAAGTCTGCAACTGCTGCTCATCAAAGGCAAAGGGTTGTGTACGGAGCGGCACCGTGATCGGCTCCAGCGCTTCTACATAATAGTAAATGGATACAATCTGGTGGGAAGGATTAAAAGCGCTGAGCTGGAAAAAATCAGTAGTGTAGAGATGGTCACCTACCCGCACGTTCAGGTTCATCTCTTCGAGGAATTCTCTTTTCAGGCAGTCGCGGGTGCCTTCGCCAAATTCGAGACCGCCGCCGGGAAACTTGGTGTAATATCCGCCGCGGATGTATTCATCACTTACCAAAACCTGTTTGTCGGAATTTACCAGAATGCCGTAAACACGAATGTTGAACATGTAGCTGTGGGTTTCAACTTCAGAATATTTTCTTTTTCAGGAAAAACCATCCGATTACGAGTGATATGGCAAGCGACAAAAACACTGGTATGTAAAACGCGTATGGCGAATGGGCATAGGGGATGGGCACGTTCATACCATAAATGCTCGCCACCAACACCGGCACCGTCAGCACAATGGTGATCACCGACAGTCTTTTCAGCACTTCGTTCTGGTTATTGGCAATGATGCTGGCAAAAGCGTCCAGCGTACTGCTGAGGATGTTGGTATAGATATTAGCCATTTCCAGGGCTTGCGAATTGTCCACGATCAGGTCGTTCAGGAATTCGCGTTCTTCTTCATTCAGTCCCAGGAAATTGGTGCGTTCAATTTTCATCAGCAGCATTTCATTGCTGCGCAGTGCGGTCACAAAATACACCAGGCTTTTCTGGATGCGCATCAGCTGCAGCAGTTGTTCATTCCTGCTGGCGGCATATAATTTCTGCTCCAGTACATTGCGGCGCTGATTGATTTCCTTCAGGTAATCCATGTAGGTCTGGATCACTTTTTCAAAAATCTTCAGCACCATCATTTTGCGGTTATCGGGATGGCGGTTCTGAAAAGTGTTCAGGAATTTCTTGATGGCGCCGTTTTCGAAAGAGTTTACCGTTACAATCTGGTTGTGGGTGAGTATGATACAGATCGGGATGGTAATGTACCAGGCATCGCTTTCGTTGAAGGAGTTGTTTTCAGTGGGCGTTTTAAAAACAATCAGCTTTACATTGTCCTGCTCTTCAAAACGGGTCCTTTCGTCTATGTCCAGTGAATCAGTCAGGAAGTCGAGGGGGATGTCCAGCGTGTTGGACAATTCCTGGAACTCTTCCTTACGCAAAGGCGGCAACACGTTTACCCACGAGCCGTTTTCCGGCTTGTTGATGGCCACCGTCTGGTAGTTGATATTTTTGAAGTACTGGATCATGGGCGCGCAAAGGTAGGTAATTAGCCAATTTGCTGCTATGCTAATGTGCTAATGAAATAAAGGAAATGCGATCACGGGGTTTCGATGCCCCGGGGACTTTATTCTGAACGCATTGCTTTACAACAGCGTGCCTGATCAGCTCAGTATCAAACTTCCTTCAAACACTTTCACTGCCGGCCCGCAGAGCCAGATGTTTTCGTAGGATTGGTCGCCCATCCGGTCGTACTCCACGGTGAGGTCGCCGCCGCGGGTATGAACGGTAACATTGTTGAAGCCCCGTTCATTGTGGTAACAAACCAGGGCGCTGGCGGTAACGCCGGTCCCGCAGGAAAGTGTTTCATTTTCCACCCCCCGTTCGTAGGTGCGTACGATAATGGAGTCTTCGTCTTTTTGCTCCACGAAGTTTACATTGATGCCTTCCTTAACAAAGGCAGCGCTATTGCGGATTTCATACCCTTCCTTGTACACGTCCAGTTTCATAACGTCCTCCACCATGCGCACATAATGGGGTGAACCAGTATCGAGCAGGAAATCACCGTGGTATTCTGTTACCTTGCGCACGTCCTTCATCTTCAGACTCACCGTTCCATCGTCTTCATCTATTTCGGCATCATGCGGACCGTCTATCGCCAGAAATTTATATTGCGGTTTGCGAATACCCATTTCCCAGGCAAATTTTACCAGGCAGCGGCCGCCATTGCCGCACATGGTGCTTTCCCGGCCATCGGCATTGAAATAGATCATTTCAAAATCGTAGCCGTTGGCCTTATTGAGCAACATCAATCCATCCGCCCCGATCCCGAACCGGCGGTCGCAAAGGAAACGGATTTGTTTTACCGTCAAATTATTATAAGTCTCATTGCGATTGTCCAGTATCACGAAATCATTGCCCGTGCCCTGGTATTTATGAAAACGTACTTCCATAGATTTATGCCATTCGTACAACAAGTCTGTTAACCCATAGGTTCGATTTTGCAAAATAGGAAGCCTGTAACAACTTCCGGCTGCACCATTATTGTGTGCGCCATTGCAACGCGTCAAAGGTAATCTACATTCCACACACTTTAAATATTGTCTTCGGGAATACCGGAAATGATGTCGAGTGCAGTAGCGATGAGTTTTTCCACAGCAGCATGACTGTCGGACGAAAATTTTTTGGTCACCCGGTTGGCCACAATGGTATTGAGCGAAAGACAATGATGTCCCAGCATTTTGCCTAATCCATAAATGGCGGAGGTTTCCATTTCAAAATTGGTGATCCGGTGGGGGCCATATGAGAACCTGGTCAGTTGGTCAATGAGGTCGGGATGTGTAAGTCCCAGGCGGAGGATGCGTCCCTGCGGCCCATAGAAACCCGGACAGGTTACCGTAATGCCATGAAAAAAATTATTGACGAAATGTTTCAGCAAACTGCTACCTGCCCGAAAGATATACGGGTGGGAGATTTGGCTGTTGAGTTGTGTTTGTGTAATAAAAGCCTGCAGCAATTGTTTTTCGTCTTCATTTACTTCGTGCCGGTAAAAATTCATGAGGTTATCCAGTCCCAGACCATGCGTGGACGCTACAAAACTATCAACAGGTATATCCGCCTGCAGCGAACCGGAAGTGCCCATGCGGATAATGTTGAGCGCAGTATGTTGCGGCAGCACAGTCCGCGCTGCCAGATCGATATTGACCAGGGCATCCAGTTCGTTCAGCAAAATGTCTATATTGTCAGGTCCGATGCCGGTAGATATAACGGTCAATCGCTTTTTTCCCAAATAACCGGTGTGCGTAATGAATTCCCGGTGTTGCCTGCTGCATTCAATGCTATCAAAATGCCGGCTTACCATGGGCACACGGTCGGGATCACCCACGGTTATGACAGTGTGTGCCAGTTCTTCCGGGCGCAGGTCAAGATGGTAAATGGCGCCGCGGCTGTTCAGGATGAGTTCAGATTCGGGAATGCGATGCATGGGATTAAGTTAACCACGAAGACGCATTTTTTCAAATATCCAACAAATATCCTACTTTTGCACACCTTACTGGTTCGGTGGCCGAGTGGCTAGGCAGAGGTCTGCAAAACCTTTTACAGCGGTTCGAATCCGCTCCGAACCTCACCAACCTATCCGCTTGCAGCGGGTAGGTTTTCTTATTCAACACCGGTATGAAGTATTCTCAATGGATCGGCATCCTGGCTGCCCTGGTATTAATAGGTTCCTGTTTTTTACCGTGGACTTATCATCCGGACCTCAACAAGCATTTCACCGGCTTTTTTTCTGAAAATAACGTATATGGACGTCCGGGCAAGGTATTCATGGTCCTTTGCGCCGCCGCCATCGTTTTTTATGCAGTGCCGCGGGTATGGGCCAAACGATGGAACCTGCTGATCACTGCCATTACTACGGCCTTTGCGCTTAAAAGCTTTATCATGTTTTCCGGTTGTTACCGCGGTGTTTGTCCCGATAAACAAGCCGGCATCTGGATCATGATGATGGCGGCAGTGGCCATGCTGGTGATGGCATGTTTGCCGGATGTGAAGTTGAACAAGCCGACAAAATAGACCGGATTGAAGTTGGCCTTCCCGCTTATTGATTCAACGTTTCTAACGCTCTCCCGATCATTTCCACCGACTCGCGTACCTGTTCTTCCGTAATCACCAATGGTGGCGCCAACCGTATTTTGTCGCCGTGCGTGGGTTTTGCCAGCAATCCAAGTTCTTTCATGGTGAGACAAAGATTCCAGGCGGCATTGGGATCGGGATGATTGATCACTATGGCATTCAACAGGCCCTTGCCCCGTATGGTGGCAATATGCGGCGACTGCAGGCCAGCCAGTTCTTTCCTGAAGAGCGCTCCCATAGCGGCAGCATTTTCCGCCATCTTTTCGTCTTTCAGCACTTGTAAAGCCGTTATCGCCACGCGACTTGCCAGCGGATTGCCGCCATAGGTAGAACCATGTTCGCCAGGTTTGATGGTTAACATGATGGGATCGTCGGCCAGTACGGCAGACACCGGCATGGTGCCGCCACTCAACGCTTTGCCCAGGATGAGGATGTCGGGCCGCACGTCTTCATGATCGCAGGCCAGCATGCGGCCGGTGCGGGCGAGGCCGGTTTGAATCTCGTCGGCAATGAAAAGCACGTTGGCGGCTTCGCAATATTTTTTGGCAGTGGAAAGATATCCTTCATCCGGTACTACCACGCCTGCTTCGCCCTGGATCGGCTCTACCAGGAAACCCGCAACATGGGGATCTTTCAGGGCTTCGGCCAGTGCAGGCAGATCATTGTAGGGAATTACGGTAAACCCGGGCATATAGGGACCAAATCCCCCGTAAGAGGAGGGATCGGTGCTGAAAGAAATCACCGTGGACGTTCTGCCGTGAAAATTATGTTCACACACAATGATGGTAGCCTTGTTGGCCGGGATGCCTTTGTGCTCATACCCCCAGCGGCGGCACAACTTGATGGCGGTTTCCACGGCTTCCACACCGGAGTTCATGGGTAACACCTTGTCGTAACCGAAAAACTGCGTGATGAAGCGTGCGTATTCACCAAAAACATCACTGTGAAAAGCTCGGCTGGTAAGCGTGAGTTGCTGCGCCTGTTCAACAAAGACTGCTGTAATGGCCGGATGACAATGACCCTGGTTCAATGCAGAATAGCCACTCAGGAAGTCGTAATACCTTTTTCCGTCCACATCCCATACATACACGCCCTTTCCTTTGCTGAGTACGACGGGCAGGGGATGATAATTATGCGCACTGTATTTGTCTTCCAGGTCTAAATAATATTTCGATTTGTCGGATATATTGATAGTAGTATGCATGGCAATAGTTGTTTACAGCAAGGAGAAAATGCAAAACAAAAGCAACAGGAACAGGGTCCGCGCCGGGCGGACAAAACAGGAGGTTATCCTCGGTGATTGAGGTAATCGAGGTTGAGGGAGAGAAAATGTAATATGGTGGCTTTGGCCTTGATAACTGAAAAATTTAATGCAAAGATACAAAAAGCGGTGGAGAACCACAAAGGAAGGAATATACAAAGAGGGCGGGCGAGTTGTAAGCAATCAGGGATGGCGCCACTGTCTCCGCCAGCGTTCCTCCGCTGGTTTTAATGAACACAGTTTGCTTCACAATGCCTCTATCCGGTACACTTTATAATCATCCTCAAAAGCTATGTCCTCCGGCAAATGATTTTTCGGAAAAATCCCAAAGAAACAAGACCCGCTTCCCGTCATCGAAGCATACATTGCCCCGGCTTCGTACAGTCTTTCTTTAATGGATTGCAGTGCCGGGTATTCTTTACAAACGGGCGCTTCAAAATCGTTTACCAGTTCCTTTTTCCATGTATAGATGGGCTGCTGTATGATTTCGGCAACAGGTTTTCGTTTGTCGGTGGGCGTTATCTGCGAAAAAGCCCATCCCGTATTGATATGGACGGGCGGATGCACCAGCAATACCGCATACGGGGAAAGGTCCAGCGACACAGGCGTCAATTGCTCCCCGCGACCGCTGGCTATACAAGGGGTATTCAGAATAAAAAAAGGGCAATCGCTACCCAGGTGCAGGGCATAATCCAGCAACTGGTCTGTGGATAGGCCCAATTGAAATTTTTCATTGATCAGCATCAGGGCAAAAGCGCCATCGGCGGAGCCGCCGCCCAGACCGGCGCCCATGGGGATGGCTTTGTGCAAATGCATCTGCACCGGGGGCAGTTGCGGAAAATCTTTTTGCAGGAGTTGCCAGGCCCGCACGCACAGGTTGTCGGCGGGATCGCCCTTTACCGGGAGGCCGGACAAAGAGAATTCCATGCCCTTTCCGGGGTCTGGCTGCCGCACCATTTCCAGCACATCTTTTAAGGGAATGGGATAGAAAACCGTTTGGAGATCGTGATAGCCGTCTGCGCGTTTGCCGGCTATGGAAAGTCCCAGGTTGATTTTGCAATTGGGAAAAACGATCACGCGGACTATCTTTTCTTTCTGCTATTGATTTCGTCGCGTATGGCAATTGCCCGGATATAATCTTCCTGTTCCAGTACCTCGTTCAACAGGGAATTCAGTTCTTCAATGCTCATGGCCTTCAGGTCATCGGAGCCGGAAGCAGATTCTGCGGCCACGGCCTCTCTGGGCTGTTTTTTCTTGCCGGACGGGTCTTCCATGAGTATGCCGGCGCTTTCGAGAATATTGTCGTAGGTATAAATAGGACAGCCGAAGCGGACTGCCAGCGCCAGCGCGTCGGAAGTGCGGGAATCAATTTCAACAGTATCGTTTTCGCTAACGCACACCAGTTTGGAGTAGAAGATGCCTTCCTGCAGATCGCAGATCACAATTTCCTGCAGGTCTATGGAAAAGGCATTCATGAAATTCTTCATCAGGTCGTGCGTAAGCGGACGGCTGGGATGCATTTTTTCCAGTGCAACAGCAATTGCCTGAGCCTCAAAGCCTCCGATAACGATCGGCAGCCGCCGTAATCCGTTTACTTCGCCCAATACCACAGCATAGGAATGTGTTTGCGTTATGCTATGGGATAAAGCCACTATTTCCAGCTCTATTTTCTTCATAATGAAAGCACGAAACTAAGGGTTTTTATCCAAAAAATGGATGCGTAAAATCCGCCAACCTGGTTGATTGTTAAGGGTAAGATTTCAAAAATACTGATCGCGGAACATGTAATTTAATTAAATATCGCAATCCGCTATCTCGTTGTTTGTTGCGCCCGCTGATCGTCTTCTTCAGGCTATGCCTTTCAGCTTTTTTACCGCTTCCGTAATTTTCGGCACCACTTCAAATGCATCTCCTACAATACCATAATCTGCTGCCTTGAAGAAGGGCGCTTCCGGATCTTTGTTGATCACCACAATCACTTTACTACGGTTCACACCGGCCAAATGTTGAATGGCCCCTGAAATACCTACCGCAATATACAGGTCGGGCGCAATGGCCAGCCCTGTTTGTCCAACGTGTTCATGATGCGGTCGCCAGTGCACATCCGCCACCGGCCTGCTGCAGGCAGTAGCTGCGCCGAGCGCTTTGGCCAGGTCTTCGATCAGGCCCCAGTTTTCCGGTCCTTTCAACCCGCGACCGCCGCTCACCACGATGGAGGCTTCGCTGAGCGGCACTTCACCAGAAACCTTGTTGGTGCTGGTCACCTTTACTTTGGGCGCGTCCACCGTGGCATTAAACGCTACCACTTCTGCGGTGCCGCTGCCTTCTTCCGGTTTGAATGAATTGGGGTTGAGGGCGATGATCTTGATGGGGGTATTCACCGCTATATTGGCAAACGCCTTGCCCGAAAAAACGTTTTTCTTCACCACAAAGCCGTTGCCTGTTTCCGGAAGGGCTACGGCGCCCGGAACGAGCCCCGCTTTCAGGCGGGCTGCCAGCCGGGGCGCAATGCCTTTGCCGTCTACATTATTGCTGAAGACCACCACCTGCGCGCCGGTTTTTTCCACCACCTGTGCAATTACTTTTGTAAACACCTGCGCATCAAAATGGTTGAGCGCTTCATTATTGACATGGTGAATTTTTTGTACGCCATATTTGCCAAGAGCAGCCAGATCCTCCTTTGCCGCGCCCAGCACCACACCTTCAGCCTGCACACCCAGTTGCGCTGCCAGTTTCGCGCCATAGCTCATGGCTTCGTAAGATGCCTTTTTGATATGTCCTTCTGCCTGGTCGATGAATATTAATACTGACATGATGTAAATGTGAAAATTTGAGATTGTGAAAATGATGGTTCAACGTATGGCCTGGTGTACGGGCTGATTAAATCACTTTAGCTTCTTCATGCAATAAACGAACCAACTCGGCCGGGTTGTCGGCGGGCACCAGTTTCACGCCTGCCTTTGCAGGGGGCAACCCAAATCCTGCTATGGCAGTAAGGGTATCCGCTGCGGTGGGTTCCACCACTTTCAATGGTTTGGTGCGTGCGCTCATGATGCCTTTCATGTTGGGGATACGTTGCTCAGCCATTCCTTTCTGGCAACTCACTACCAGGGGCAGGGGCACTTCGCATATTTCTTCGCCACCTTCTATTTCCCGGGTGATGGTGGCCGTTGTACCATTCAATTCAAATTTTGTAGCCAGGGGTATATAAGGCATATCGAGCAGTTCGGCCACCATGCCGCCAATAGAGGCGCCGTTGTAGTCAATGGTTTCGCGGCCGGTAAAGATGAGATCATAACCGCCCTGTCTGGCTACTTCTGCTATCTGGGATGCGATATAGTAACTGTCATGACTTTCCGCATTTACGCGGATGGCTTCGTCACCACCAAGCGCCAGCGCTTTGCGAATGATGGGTTCGGTATCGGCAGCACCCACGGTAACGAGGTGCAACACTATCGAAGGGTCTTTTTCTTTCAGCTCAATGGCCCGCACCAATGCATACCACTCATCGTAGGGATTGATAATCCACTGTACGCCATCCTGCGCAAACTTCGTGTTGTTATCGGTGAAGGCTATCTTTGCCGTGGTATCCGGCGTTTTGCTGATACAAACTAATATTTTCATTGGCATGTATTTTTTCAATCAATTTAACAATGCACACATTCAGCAATCGTTATCCTCTTTTAATTGGTTGTTTATGCAACCAATGTATTTACAAATATAAGCGCCGCAAAGATACATTTTGATAATTATTGCCAATTTTATTTACGTTATGACGGACCGGATCAATAAACTGAAAGAATACCTGCAACAGCATCCTGCGGACAGTTTTCTGCAGCATGCACTGGCGCTGGAGTATATCAAACAGGGCGATGATGCAGCAGCCCGTGCATTATTTGAAGCAATTCTCACGCGCGATCCGTTATATATCGGGTCTTACTATCACCTGGCGAAGTTACTGGAACGAACTGGAGAAAGCGATATTGCCCGGCAATGGTATGAAAAGGGTATGGAAGCGGCAAAAAAAGCAGGCGATCAGCATGCCTATGGCGAATTGTGCAGTGCGTATGAAGAATTGATTTACTGAATTGATGAGTACATTTGCAGCACAACATCTCAGAACCTTCAGACAAATTGAATGAGTTTATCCGACCGTTTTATTGCGTTCATTAAGGAAAAAAATCTGTTCAGCGGCAATCACCGCTTGTTGCTGGCCGTAAGTGGCGGCGTGGATTCTGTTGTGTTGTGCGAACTGTGCAAACAGGCCGGATTTGATTTTGTGATCGCTCACTGTAATTTTCAATTGCGCGGGGAAGAAAGTGAACAGGACCATGCGTTTGTGCAGCAACTGGCTGCGCAATACGGTGTACCTTTTCTTTCAACAAGGTTCGACACGGAAGCCTATGCATCGGAACATAAACTGAGCGTCCAGGAAGCTGCGCGTAAGCTGCGGTACAACTGGTTTGAGGCCATGCTGCAACAACACCGGTTACAATACATCCTTACCGCCCATCATCTTAACGACAATATCGAAACCATGGTGATGCATTTTTTCCGTGGTACCGGTATACAGGGTTTGCGCGGCATGCTGCCCAAACAGGGACCTATTATGCGGCCCCTGTTGTTTGCCACAAAAGAAAGCATCCGGGCATTTGCTGTGGAAAGGCAGTTGCAGTGGCGTGAAGACAGCTCCAATGTACTGGATAAGTATACTCGCAATTATTTCCGGAATCAATTGCTGCCGATGATACAACAGGTTTACCCGGAGGTGGAGCAAAACCTGGCGCACAACCTGCAGCGCTTTGCTGATGTGGAAATGTTGTATGAACAGGCATTGGAAGCACATCGCAAAAAACTGCTGCAGGTAAAAGGAGAGGAGGTGCATATTCCGGTGCTGAAACTGAAAAAAAGTGAGCCGTTACAGACGATCGTGTATGAGATCATCAAAGTCTATGGATTTTCTGCGCAACAGGTTGCTGAGGTGATAGCACTGTTCGACAGCGAAACCGGCAAGTACATGCAATCTGCTTCTCATCGCATCATCAAAAACCGCAACTGGCTTATCATTGCACCGCTGCAGGCGACACAGCCGCAAATGATATTGATAGAAGCCGGTGAAGATAAGGTGAGCTTTGAAGGGGGAAAATTGCTGTTGAAAGAAATTCCTGTTTCCGCCTGCAATTTGCCGGCTCCTTCGCATACTGCCCTTGTTGATGCTTCAGCAATCAAGTATCCGTTGATCCTGCGCAAATGGAAGCGGGGCGATTATTTCTATCCGCTCGGTATGCGCAAGAAGAAAAAGCTGGCGCGTTTTTTCATTGATCAGAAATTATCCATGACGGAGAAGGAAAAAGTATGGGTGATTGAAATGAATAAAAAGATTGTTTGGGTGGTAGGCATGCGTATTGACGATCGGTTTAAGATAACTGATCGTACGCAGCATGTGTTGCGGATAGATTTAAAAGTTTAAATAATCCCGCACTTGTCGGATGAAATTGGTCAATACGCGCTCATCCGAAAACATGTAACCTGCTACAATTAAAAAGGCAATGCCAAACAAAGCTCCATACATATGTGCGGAATGGTTGATATTGCCGCCGCCGCGTTTGTCGAAGTAGGAGGAGATCAGCAGGTACAAAAAGCCGAATATGAATCCCGGTATATAAATGCCGGGAATAAAAATAAGACCGATGCCCCTTAACGGGCTGATGAGGATATGCGCAAAGATGACTGCCGAAACAGCGCCAGACGCACCCAGGCTTCTGTAATAACTATCCTCTTTGTGCCTGCTGTACGTAGGAAGCAGGCAAAAGAAAAGCGCCAGGACATACATAAGCAGGTACAGCAGCCGGCCTTTTGCTTCAAAAACACTTATGAAATATGCCTCTACACTACCGCCAAAGAGATAAAAAGAATACATGTTAAAGGCCAGATGCATGAAATCCGCATGTATCAACCCGCAGGTAAAAAAGCGGTACCATTGCCGGTTATGCGTAACGGCAGGGGGATAAAAGATCAGGTCATTCAATATTTTTTCATTGTTGAAAGCACTGAAGGAAACTATACAGGTAATAATGATGATAATTAAGGTTATGCTCATTGGCTCAAGGTCTGTTGAAGGTCAAAACTAAGATAACAAATTGCAAATGACAAGAACGGGCTTTTACAGTTTGTATTTCAAAACTTCAGCTGTGATGGTATTTTTCATTTCTCAATATGGTACAGGCACGGTACAATTGCTCCGCCAGGATTAACCGTACTAATTGATGCGGAAATACCAGTTGTGATAAAGACCACTTAAAGTTGGCCCTTTTCAGCACGGCTTCATCCACGCCATAGGCGCCGCCAATGAGGAATACCAGTTTCTTTACGCTTTCATTTGCCCTGGACTGTATGAATTGCGCCAGTCCTTCCGAGGTAAACTGACGGCCGCGTTCATCAAGCAACACGAGGTAATCATCCGGCTGCAGCCAGTTCATGATCACTTCACCTTCTTTCTTTTTCAGGTCCATTTCGCTGAGCATACCGGCGTTTTTGGGCGTGGGCAGCAGCGTCCATTCCACCGGGAAATATTTCCGGATGCGGTTGGTGAAATCTTCCACTCCCTCTTTGATATACGATTCATGATTTTTGCCTATGGACCATAACTGGATTTTCATGCCGGTATAGTTGTTATGGTGCAAAGTAACGGAACTGGTGGTTGTGATGAATGATTTGTTTCAGGTGGCAGGTTGGAACAGTGCGCAAAAAAATATGATCAATCGGCTTGCAGCGTGCCGTTCAGCTGGCGTTCGCGGTTTTGACGCAGGGGTAAAACGATGATAAAAGTGGCGCCCTCATTTTCGCGGCTGCGTGCCGTAATGATGCCGCCATGTTTTTCAACAATCTTTTTGCAGATGGCAAGACCAATACCGGTGCCGTCATATTCATTGCGACTGTGCAGTCGTTGAAAAATGGTGAATATTTTGGGAAGGAAAGCTTCATCGAAGCCAATGCCGTTGTCGCGGATGCTGATGCGGCAATAGGGGCCGTTTTCATCCACGGGACTGTTGGCATCCAGCGTCAGCACGCGATCGGCGCTGATGCTGATGTAAGCCGGTACGGAAGGCCGGGAAAATTTGAGCGCATTGCCGAGGATATTCTGAAACACCTGTCGCATTTGTCCGGGCACCACTTCTGCTATGGGCAGTTCATCCATTTCGAGCGTGGCTCTTTTTTCCTGAATACTGAGTTCCAGGTCGGCCAGTACTTCGTTCAGAATATCGTTGAGGTCAACCTGCTGAAAACTGCCTTCTGCTGCGAGGTGACTGAAGCTGAGCAGGTCATTCACCAATTGCATCATGCGTTCAGAAGAGCGGATGATGCGATCGAGATATTGCAAGGCAGCGGTGTTGTCGTGCAGGTGATTTTCCTTTAACAGGTTGCTGAACATAAAGATTTTGCGCAGCGGTTCTTTCAGGTCGTGACTGGCAATGGAAGCAAACTGTTGTAACTCATCGTTGCTGGTGGCAAGTTGCAAATTGGCGCGTTGCAATTCCAGCGTGCGTTCCTGTACATGCTGTTCCAGCAGTTTGTTTACGTGGGCGCGAACAAGTTGGTTCATATGCCGCCGCAAACGTTGTTCAGCGGCCTTTTTTTCTGTGATGTCCTTACCGGTAAGCGCAATGCCTTCGTACAATTTCACGCCAGACAATTCGAGCCAGCGTTGTTTACCGCCGGTTTTATAACAATGTTCAAACTGGATATGAGCATCCTCTTCCACAATTTTGGTCAGGTGGTCCATGAGGCTGTCAGAAGCAATTGTGGGGAACAGTTCGCGAAAGCACTGGCCAACGAGCACCGGCATGCGCGCGTTTAGCAGTCGCGTCATGCGTTCATTGATGGCTACGATGCTGAAATCTGTAATGGTGTTACCCAGGCGCACGGGTTCCAGTACCAGCATGGCCTGCAACTGGCTATCAAATATATCCTGGAAAACCTGGTACTGGTCCTTCGTCTTCATTGCTCTTGTACTTTACTGCATATGGTTGCTTGACTATATTTAATAATTTGTCGGGATACAATCGCCGGAAGCGGATCGCTCTGTTGAGGAGCGTTAAATCTCCTTCGGAGAGCGTTGTATCTCCGTTGGGGAGCGTTGCAACTCCTTCGGAGAGCGTTGCATCACCGCAGTTGTTGGTTGGTTATGTTTTTCAGCAGCAGCCTGGAGATGGGTTGTGGAGCAGACAAACCAGGCGGAAATTTGTTGTATGCTGGTTTGCAGTTCTTTGGGAGAAAAATAAAAAAATTGTGCCAGGGGGGATTGGAAAGCTGGATTGCTTATCTAATATGCCGTTGGTTCCTTGGCGCATTCATCCACCACTCCATCCCCGCCGGCGCTATCGTGTGGATACAAAACGCTGCTGGTACTTTGGCACATCCAGCAACCCGTCCATCCCCTCGCTGGCGCCGGCACCAACGTACTATAACAACACTACTGCATGGATGAAGGTGGTCAGAGGGGAGCAAAGTTGTGTTGCTCTCAATCAAACCACCCGTTCAGCCTTTCAATAATATCTTCCCATCAACGGATGTTCTACAATCCTTTTTTTCATTTCAGCAGGATCAATAGTCCCCTGACCGGCGTACACAATCTTTCCCCCGGGCTCCACCAATACTGTGTACGGCAGTGCGCCCTGCCAGTTCGGGTCCACCGCTTCAATAAGTTTATACTTATCATCAAGCGAAAAAATATAATTTTTGTTGGAAGCCTGTTTGGATTTAAGAAATTCCAATGCCTTGTCTTTTTTCGTTGGATCATCCGCGCTGATGCTGACAAACTCAAAATCACGACCCCGGTACATGCGATTAATGGTAATGAACTCCGGGAACTCCGTCACACACGGACCGCACCAGGTGGCCCACACATTGATCAGTCGCAATTTATTGGATTTGTTTTGCAGCAATTCTTTAATACCAGCCACATCGATAGGTTCGATGGTGACCGGCTCTTTGGCCCATGCTTCAAATCCTTTTTGCACCAGGTTGGTTTTATCGGCCCACTTCACCGAACAACCGAAAACCTTGGTGGTGGCTACGGGCACTTCTTTGTTTTGCAGGAGTGCCTCAATAGCATTGCGTGTATCATGTTGAGTTGGCGTTTTGGTAGGTTTTTCCACATCATCAATGCGTCCCTGGTAGCGCAGCTTCCTCGACTGATCGAATATAAATACATGCGGCGTGGTTACGGGTCCATACGCTTTTGACATGGATTGTGTTTCGCCATCGTAGAGGTAGGGAAAATTGAATTGTTTTGCTTTGGCGCGCTGTTTCATTTCTTCAAACGAATCGCTCAGATCGGTATAACCCAGTTCATCCAGTCGTACCGCATCGGGATCATTGGGCGATACCGCCACAATGGCCACGCTTTTTCCTGAATAATCTTTTGCCAGTTGTATGATCCTGTCTTCATAAGCCTGGGCGGTAGGACAATGATTGCAGGTGAAGATAATCACCAGCAACCGGGCGTTTTTGAAGGAAGCGAGCGTATAGGTTTTCCCATCCACACCCGGCAGGGAAAAATCAGGCGCTGCGGAACCGATGGACAATGTTTTTGGATCTTCCGCAGCCAATGCACCGGGTATGCAAAAGGCGAGCATCAGTAACGAAACAACAAGGCGAAATTTCATATGGAGAACATTTGGTGAAAGGTACAAAATCTGGCAGGGGAGAAGGAGCAAGGGAGGGCTCATTCATTGATGTGAAAAGAGAAGCCCGGTGCGACGGCTGCTGGTGCATGTCGCTCAAGAGGAGCATAAAAAAGTTTATTTTTTGCTTTTGGATGCAATGGATAATATCCTTAATTTTGCCGTCCGCAGTTAAGCTGAAAGGGATATAAGTGATTCAGTATCAGTTATTACCCGGGTTTAATAGCTAAAGCAAGGTCCCGTAGCTCAACTGAATAGAGCATCTGACTACGGATCAGAAGGTTTCAGGTTTGAATCCTGACGGGATCACGTATGTAAGCCTCTCAACTTGAGAGGCTTATTTATTTGTTCGCGGTGTCTGAATAATGCATAAATGCAAATTTGTTTAACGCGCGAAGTTTAGTCACCTCAATCATACTAATACTCCCCGATTTAAAAGAGCCGTAAAGGGTGGATAGTCCGCAGCTATACCAGAAAGGCCCTGTCTTAACTTTTTCTCAAGTTGCAAAGGCTTGGAATCGAACCACGCAGGATACTACCGGTAGCCTGGATTTTCCATCCGTCGTAACGGCCCGGGAGCATGGAAAATTCAAATATCTCAATACTTCCGCCAACATTAATGAAACGTATACGATTAGGAACGGTATTATCGGGGGCATTTTCTAAATTAATGGTGTCGCAGTTCGGAACCGACCAGTCAGAGATGCATCGTTTCCTGACGGTAAACTCCCTGCGAAAAGCCAGGTTTGCATTTGTGACTTCCCTTTTGGTTGCCACATTAATTGGGTCCCTGATATTTTTTGAAGGAGTGGTATTGTATTCATTTTATGAGCAACGCGATCAGACGGATATTCCTTCCAACGAGGTATTTATTCGATTCGTTTTTGACGAGTTATCTGTTGGCTTCCGGGGATGTCTTATCGCAGCCTTGTTTGTTGCTGAATGTCTACCATCAGCTCCGTTTTAAATTCATTAATGACAGTTGCTTTATTTGATTTTTATAACCGCTTTCGGGAAAAGAAGCTTCTGTTAAGCTGGCCAAGATGGTGGCGCTTTGAATTGGTTTATTCTCTACGCTGCTGGCGTGTTGCGGTGGTATGTTAGTCAACTTGCTGGAGGCCGCAACTTCCATTATCAATTTTTTGGGAGTGCGCTTGTAGGCGTATTCATGCTCGGAATGTTGAATAAGCGTGCCAAATCACCGGTTGCTATCGCAGCGTTTATTTGTGGTTTTGTATCGGTGTTGCTTGTTTCCACCCTTACTGATGTGCATTTATGTGGTATAGCGCCATAGGGCGAATGGTCACATTAGTGGTAGGATGGCTGTGCAGTTTATGGCAGAAATAATAGTTCGCCGGCAAACTGCCGGCACTGCCTTTTACTGATGTTTTAACGCTTAAAGAGGAATTAGGAACCGTAGCTTTTTTGCAAGTTTTGTTTGAATCAATTTATTTATACCTGAAGAAAATGGAAATAGTAAAAATTAATGGATTGGCATTTAAAGGTCATCGAATATTTTAACCAGGGAAATTTGTATGAGGCTCAAAACATGTGTTATTGGTGAAGATGATTCGCGAAATTCTGACCTATCCTTCTATACCAGCGCAAAAGGCCGTCATGAAGATGATAGGTCTCAATTTAGGGCCTACGCGCTTGCCTCTTCGCCAACTAACCGAGGAGGAACATCTTCAACTGTTTGGAAAAGTGGAAGAAATAGGCTTTTTTAAGGCATTAAAACCAAAAAAGTCTGGAAGGTCTTTTGACTTTACCAGGGACTCATACATAAGGAATGGTATTGAGTGAAATGTTGAGTTTACGCGATTTCGGACTAGTAGTGAAATTGGCCTGAAATCGTAAAACAGTTATAAAGAGCCCCCAGTACTTCCTGAATGAAGGAGGTATTGGTCCTCGGGCGTTTTGGTATTGTCGCCATGGAATGGCGATATCCATAGTTCTGATCCTTTTTTGTGATGCCAACCTTGGCGGCGACCTTGTTCATCCAGTCGGTTATCATTCCTGTAAATCCCTGGACTAGTTCGTAGCGACGATGCGCTGAAGGACCAGGCTGCAGCACCGGGAAAATATAGTGCTTCCGGGATTTGTCTGCATTGCATGTATGGTCACTGGCACGTTACCTGGCAATCTGTGTCTGAGTGAACGTATTGAAATAACCAAACTTTATACTGCCCCTCAGTAGGAAACCTCACTGGCGTATAGTTTTACGGTTTCCCGGAAATAACGGTTTTACCAGTTGCCTAATTTAGCCGTAAGTATCAAGAATCAGGAAATATCAAGAGGGGTTAATTTTCCGGACTCTCTCACTATGTAATTGTCAATTGAATTATGAAAACAAAAATGAAAAGAATAATCACTTTAGTTTTTGAGCTTGTATCTACTATTAGCGCATGTAGCCAGACAATCCTGCCAGGGGCGAACACAAGTATTGATAAGGGAGTCTTCAAATATTGAAGGATCTTCCACCCCGCCGCAAAAAATTTATCCAGACAGTATAATACTAAAATCAAAAAAATTAAACTGTCGCATCAAATTCCGGTCAGTACTTGCTCCAACAAAACATGCATTATTCACTTGCTAAAAAAAAATCATATTATTGCAACGCTTTAACCTCTGACTTATGAAAAGTAATGTCAGTCTTGCTGTTAATTAGTTGGTACATGTTGTGCACGCGCAGGCTTCATTTTACGCTGAACTAAATACAGGCCCGTACGGGCTCAGATTCGCCTACGGTGCAAAATTACGTTTGTCATTTTCCATAATAGAAATTGAAGCCAATCCCAACATGTATGGAGGGCAAAGAACCGGTTGTCCTTAACGCTGGGGGAATGCAGACATGAACGGCAATGTAGCAAGTCCCTTCATTCATGAAAAGGCAGAAATTTTCAAAAACGGAAAGCGGAAGTAGTACGAACAGCAAGAAATTTTTTATCAATAAATAGGTTGAGATAGCAACCTCATAAACCATTACTCGTGAAAAAACTTTTTTTTATGCTCGCAGCCAGCACGGTCTCGCTGCATGCTCAATATTTCTTTCAATCCGGCGCTCTCTGGGGGGTAAGCAACGATAATGGAAAAATAATTGTCTCCCCGAAATATACTGCCGTTAACGGCGGATTTGTGAAGGACTGGCCGCGGTACAAAACAATTAGAAATGGCATTTCATTGATGCCACCGGGTGCAAAATTTCCAAAGTTTACCATGCCGTGTTGCCTTTCTCCGAAGGCAGAGCAGCTGTTTGTGTCAGCATCACTAAAGAAGATGATATTTGGGGTGGGACCTTCACCACCGCAGGACACGCTTTGGCATGCTCAATGAAAAAATCAGGATCATCGACCGCACAGGCAAAACAGCCTTACCCTTTCAGTATGATGACATGATGGGTTTTGGCGATGGCGCAAAAGGTGTTGCCGTAAAGCAAAATGGCCAATGGGGGTATCTCGATGAAAACTTTAAACTTACCATCCCCTTTAAATACGAGGTTTTATCGGGCCTTGCCGAAATTACAGAAGCCATGCCCGCAAAGCTGAACGGCAAATGGGGCTTTGTTGACAAAACCGGCAAAGAACTAACCGGTTTTCTGTTCGACACCTGCATTTTTTTTTCAAATGGTCTGGGCATAGTGATGCAAATTGATAAATGCGGACTTGTTGACAAGAAGGGCAAAACGGTGGTGCCTTTTAAATATGCATTTTGTTTTCTTTTGTCTGAGTCCCTCGCCTGCGTCACTCTTGAAAATGGCAAGGAATGTTATTACGATATCAAGGCTGGCCAGGAACTTACTGCGTACCAATACAGTGCCATCCGGTTCGACAATATGGAAGATGATCTGGTACCCGTATCAATCGGATACAAGTTAGGCCCCTTCAATGTTCGCAAAAAAGAGAAATGCTGCGGCCCGAATACGAGGACCTGAAATTTTTCTCAGATGGATGGGCAGTAATGAAGGGCCGGGCGTTGGGGATATGTGGATGAGCATGGAAATACGATTATCCCATTTGATGATGAAAACGCGAATAGCTTTGAAAATGGCAAGGTACTGGTGGAAAAAGATGGAGCGCGATTTTATATTAACAAGAGTGGAAAGTGAGTCGGTGAGAAGTGAGTTGATGAAATTTATAGAATGTTGAAATGCTGCAGACCGGGATGCCGTCTTGAAATGTGACTGCTAATTAAGTACATTTAAATCCCAAATTCTAAAAAGATAAGGCTGTCTCAATTTGCATGCAAACACGACGGCCGGCGTTGAAATCTCCGACGCATTCAACTGTTGCCCGAAAAACCGGTACTTGAATTAATGCTAATTAAACACTCATGGTCATCGGGGGCATCAGTCAGTTTAATCCACAGCTACAACAATGCTATTCTGTTTGACGGGAATGGGAATGCTTTTACAAAGAATGCTTGCTCATCTCAGCGTTAAGCGTATTGTTATGTATTAGAAAATGATTAGAGAGCTATATTAAATGATCGTGCTTGTTTACTGAAAGCAGTGGTTTGACTTATGTCATATCAATCATTCGCTCAAACTCTTGAATACATTTTATTGTTCAAACTTTCAATGCTTGTCATACATATAAATGTAGACGATGAAGAAACTTTTTTAAGTTAAAACTAAAAAACCTGTAATTATTGTTGCGCTGAACAAAACTGAACAATAATACGCTTTGTTTTCACTTTTAATTTTGAGCGGCCTTATCAATGGGAGCGTCTACCATTAATCGAATCTGCAAATAAAAAGCCAATGACAATCTGGGTAGCTGACGTATGAACAAACTGCATGATAACTCCCTAAACCTATTAAAACACGAAATCGAACGTGTATTTGGGCGTCCCGTTATCTCTTATCGGGAGTGTTTGCTTCTTAGTGAAGAAATCTATGAGAAGACTTCATTCATAATAAGCCACAACACTCTTAGGAGATTTTTTGGTTTGGTCAAGGCGGAGTACCGGCCTTCGTCATCAACAATTGACATTCTGACAAAATATTGCGGATTTAAATCCCTGGACGAACTGATACGTAAGCGGGCTGCGGCTGCTCAGGAGTATGATCGTCGCCCGGTGCAGGATTTTGTAAATTTTATAATCAAAGTCTTTAAACATACGCCGGTAAAGCAACTACATGATCCGACTTTCTCCGAACTTGTCAAGTATACTATTATGTTTTTGCAGGATTACCCTGCATATATGGCAGATTTCCAAAAGGAAATTGCCAAAACTAAAAATGGCCAGGATTACTACTTTGAACAGTTCGTTAATATTGATTGGCTTAATTCTTATTTCGCTGAGGGAATACACCATTATTTGAGGGAGAAAAAAAATGATTCCGCCCAGATTTATGGACATGCTCTCTTGTGTATTCGGGCATGGTTAACGGACCGTCCCGGCGACTTAAAATTGCATTTTGAAGAGATAACCCGCTATACATTGTCCCCCGGCATGCATCCGTTCATACAAGGGCTATATTATGCCGCACTTATCTTATATGCAGACGAAGTGGGAATGAATATTTCCAAGATTTTCTGGGATGCACAGCAAACGCATGCCAGCATCAGTTTCTTACATGAAGAATTCAAGTGCTTCCCCTGGTTTGAGTATATATGTGGTATGGCCCTGGTACTGACCCAGCACTTCATTGAATCTCTCTACTTTTTGGACATAGTTGAAGATTATGGTAACAAACAGCCCGATGTCTTCGATAAAGGCTTTTATGAAACTTTATTATTATTAAAGTCATTTGCGCTTTTGAAAACAGGTGATCGTGAGGAAGCAAAAAGGCTATATCAGTCAGTCAGAACTTCCCAATTTTATTTTCTGAGCAAAAAATTTGACACAATTTTCTTTTTAATAGTAGGAAAATACTTTCAGAAACCAAATTTAAGAGCGGAAGAGCATTTGGAAAGATTACTTGAAGAAACCGGTTTTGTCAAACTAAGACAATTATACGAATCGGGTAAGCCAACTATTGGAATGCTAAATTCGGTTGTTCATAAAGTAATTTAATTTGCCTGCGGACAATTTATTTCATATAGTAACAGGTAGGGGAAGCCGAACGCTGTAGGAAACGCTACACTGAACAAAATTGAACAAAAAAAAATATGTCAAGTCGTAATATTTTTGATACACCATCGATTATTTGTTCCTACCTGCTGATTGATTTAACCAGGAAAGCACTATAAAAAACCAATATCCACATTTTAGTTTGATTAGCTTGGTAAGCAGACGCATCACCAGCAACTGCTGTAGGTAGTTTCTGCCAATTTCAAACGATTCTATCGTGTTGTCTGATACTTATCCGGGTGAAAGATTTTTAAACCAAAACTTATGTCAGATATGGGAATTGCAGATATTTTGTCCAGGATAAACTGGTGGTCTGTCTGGCTGGCTGTTTTAACTGTTTTTCTTATTAAGGTATGTTGGTACTCGGATTTTGCTTTTGGAGATTTTATCCTTAAAAGGCACATACAGGATGAAAATATGTGGGTGTCCGTGAAGATGTCCTTATACTTTATAGGTACAATCGTTGAACTTGGATTTATTGTTATTGGTGCATTTGTGTTTTGTTGGCTGGGAATTAATGGTTTCCTGGAAGGTGCATTGTTTGGACTATTGAGTTTTATGGTGATGTTGGTAGTGTTGGTCATGTTGTGTTTTTACGAAAGCCGGATATTGGACGCGTTGTTAATTCATGGCGGGTACCTGTTTTGTATCAATTTAACGGTTGGGTTACTACTAGGATGCTTGAAATGAAAAACCAAAACTTCATAGGCAAGTTAGCCTTATAGTCAGTATCCAATTTTGAAGAACAGATGTGTCCAATTATGAAGAACGGCGGTATCCGATTATGAAAACCGGGATGTTCTCCCATTTTGCGTGCTTTGTTGGAAAACGGATTTCAATACTACGCAAAATGATTATCAATCCTCCTTGTTTAAGGAGGATTTTATTTTGTAGGATATTCATTTGAGATAGGATAGGATATTTTTCAGAATGAATTGCCGTTCAATAGATCAGAATTGCAAGTTATTTACGGGAACCATTACATGAGGGTATTGGTACGGGTTAGTCTAATGACATGAACAAAAATGAACAAATGCCTCTACATTGCTCTTAATACTTTTGTGGCTTTGAGTGACCGGGTTTCTTTGTAGTCTATGGAAGTTATCGATCGCAAATGCGTGGGTTGAAGCAATGTTGTGCAAGTTGTTTCCCTGGAAAACAGGAAATCCGTTTTAAAGAAGTTGTATGATGTTGTTAAATCGTAATGTTTTTTTGGGGTTAGTGGTTGCCGGGTTTGTAGTGAGCATGAGTGCTTGCGTGAACGCAAAGCTGGTGACTTATTTTAATGACCTTGTTGATAGTACAGGGATATTTGATTCACATATTCCGGAAGCTGTTATACAGAAGGATGATGTTTTATCTATTTCGGTTAGCAGTGTGAGTGATGAAGCAGCTGCTGTATTTAACATGCCCAATTTACCTGCATCGCCCAATGTTACATTGAATAATAGCCTGGGGCAAGCTGTGGGATACCTGGTAAATCAAAACGGCACAATTAAGTTTCCCATGTTGGGCAGTATTAAGGTGGAGGGAATGACCAAAAGGTCGTTGGAAGACACTATTACCCGTTTGCTCGTCCAACGTAACCTGCTGTTTGATCCCATTGTTAATGTTCGTTTCCTGAATTTTCGGGTTACCGTGTTGGGGGAAGTAAATAATCCCGGGGTAATAACCACTTTCAGCGAGACTATGTCTATCCTGGAAGCGTTGGGGCGGGCAGGGGACCTTACGATTTATGGAAAGCGTGACAACGTGATATTGATTCGACAGGAGCAGGATGGCCAACGTATAGTTCACAGGTTGAATCTTAATAGTGCTGCCATTTTGAAGTCGCCATTTTATTTCCTTAAATCGAATGATGTGATTTACGTGGAGCCAGGAAAAGTTAAGGCGTCTGCTGCTACCCGTGGGCAGCAGCTTCTTCCATCAATACTTAGTGGAGTATCAATTATAGTTGTTGTCATAAGTGCACTTATTAGAAGCTAAATGGATAATAAAAGTTCAAAAAGGAGATATAATGAAGACCAGGAAGAAAACTTGGTACAGGAACTCCTGATGAAGTACGTTCCGTACTGGCCGCTGTTTGTGCTGTTGATAACGCTGGGACTGATTGCAGGCTGGCTTTATATGCGTTATCGGGTACCAGTATATTCTATATCGGCTACCATCCTGATCAAGGACGAGCAGAAAGGTATCAATGACTCTAAGGTATTGGATGCATTGGATTTGTTCGGTTCAAAGAAAGTTGTTGATAATGAAATAAAGGTTTTAAAGTCCAAAACATTGGCGCGCGAAGTTGTGAAGAATTTGCATTTGTATGCGCCGGTAACAGTTGAGGGAAAGCTGACGGATCGCTCCGCATACACATCGTCGCCAGTGAGTTTAATGGTTGCTGACCCGGATTCGATCCGTCGTGAATCTGAAAAGGTCTACTTCACTTATATGCCAGGCAAGGAAAGTGTTGAGTTGGACAGCATTACTTATCCGTTGAACCAATGGGTAAATACGCCGTACGGCACTATTCGCTTTGTGCGTAATAACCACTTTACTGCCAGCAGGCCTGGCAGTAAATATTATTTCAGGTTGGTCCCGGTCAGACGGGTCACTAATGACATAGTAAAGCGATTATCAGCAGAAGCATCAACCAAACAAAGTACGGTAATTGAACTGCGGATTGAGGATGAAGTGCCACAAAGGGGCGTGGATATTCTGAATGAGCTCTTGGAGGCATACAACAGGGCAGCCATTGAAGATAAGAGTGCTCTTGCTGTAAATACCCTGCACTTTGTGGAGGATCGCCTTCGCTATGTAGCAACGGAACTTGATTCAGTAGAGGTTCAACTTCGGAGCTACAAGACGCGCAATCAAATAATAGATATCAGCGCACAGGGGCAGATTTTTCTGCAAACAGTAAGGGAAAACGATCAGCGGCTCTCAGATATTGATGTGCAACTGGCTGTACTGGACCAGGTTGAAGACTATGTGTTGGGTAAGAAGGATAGCGGTATTATTGCGCCTTCCACATTAGGCGTTACCGACGCCGTACTCTCCGGGCTGCTTGAAAGGCTTTACACAGTTGAGCTCGAAACTGTTCGCATGCGGAAGATGGTGCCGGAGAATAACCCGAGGGTAATAGCACTGGAAAATGAGATCTCAAAAATAAAACCGAGTATCCTGGAGAATATACGCAATCAGCGCTCCGGGTTGAAAGCCAGTGAAGCAAAACTAATGGCAGCCAACGGTGCTTATGAAACGATGCTGAAAGCTATTCCGGAGAAAGAAAGGGAGCTGTTGAGCATTAGCCGACAGCAAAGCGTCAAAAACAATATTTATACTTTCTTACTCCAGAAGCGCGAAGAAGCCGCGTTGTCTTACGCATCTACTGTTCCGGATGGTCGCATTGTGGATAAAGCGGAAGCGTCTGAAAAGCCTGTCAGCCCCGGGAAAACAATTATCTACCTGGTTGCCGTTGCTGGCGCAATTTCATTGGGTATTGCCATCATTACAGTTAAAGAGCTGCTGAACCGGAACGTGAATAGCCGGTCCGAAATTGAACAGCTCACTTCCGTGCCAATCCTTGGTGAAGTTATTCATGCATCCACAGCTACGCCTATTGTTATTGGCGATGGAAAACGTACAGTGATTGCAGAGCAGTTCCGGCACCTACGCACTTCACTCGCATATCTCGGGATTGGTCCAGACCGAAAAAAAATTTTGATCACGTCTTCTATTGCGCAGGAAGGAAAAACTTTTATTACAGTTAACCTGGGAATCAGCCTCGCTTTGACGGGCAGGAAGGTTATACTAATGGAGCTGGACCTTCGCAAACCTAAGTTGAGCGAAACTTTTGGTATCAACCGCAGCGTCGGAATCAGTGATTATTTGATTGGCAGTAAAAAGCCGGACGAGATCATTAAAAGCACTGGCTTTGAAAATCTGTATATAATTCCATCCGGCCCGTTGCCGCCTAATCCTTCGGAACTTCTCCTGAATTGTAATATTCAAAGCCTGATTGCTGTACTTGAAGACAAGTTTGACTACATCATTCTGGATACTGCTCCCGTCAACCCGGTTACGGATGCTTATATACTGTCCAGGCAATGCGACGCAACCTTATATATAGTGCGACACGGATGCACACCAAGGGTTTTGCTGCAAAACCTCGATGATAACGCAAAGTTGCGTGAGCTCAAGAACCTGGCATTGGTGTTTAATGATATCAAACCAAAAGGTTTTGGCTATCGATATGGTTATGGATATGGTTATGGGTACGGCTATGGCTACACTGAGGAGGAGAACCGAACTGCACATAAGATTTTGAGTAGAATATTCAGGAAATAGCTTTACATGCGGACATTGGAGTGTTGAAATAGGCTGGATAAGATTGGTGGAAAGTTGGTCGATGTGGGGCAGACGGTAATGGTGAGATACGGTTGATTTTTGAGGAGAACTTTTTCCCTGGAATTTATGGTTATTGAATTGCCGGTTACAGAAGCATGTAACTGAGATGGGCGGAGCCTATTTCAAAAATTTTAAGTCAAAGACCGGTAAAAAGTCAATCTAAATGGTTAATTACAACGAACCCCAACCCAAATGGTTTGCGGTGTACACAAAAGGTCGCTGGGAAAAGAAAGTTGCAGGACAATTAGAACGAAAAAACATTGAACATTATTGTCCATTAAACCGGGTCGTACGCCAGTGGAGTGACAGGAAGAAAGTTGTTTGGGAGCCCCTTTTCAAATCCTATGTCTTTGTTCGTATCCACGAACAAAAAATGCTTGAGGTGATTCGCACGGATGGGGTGTTACATTTTGTGCACTGGCTGGACAAGCCCGCTGTAATTCGTGACGAAGAAATTGAAGCCATTCGCCGGTTTTTAGGAGAGCATGATAATGTACAACTTGAAAAGACCGAAGTCAAAGTAAACGATAATGTTCGGATAATTTACGGTCCGCTGCTGGATCAGCAGGGAAGGATACGCGAAGTAAACTCCAAAACGGTAAAGGTAGAATTGCCTTCATTGGGATATGCCCTGGTTGCCCAGGTGCCAAAAGAGCATATACGAGTGATAGAGAAAGTAGGTGCATTCGAGGGCAGTACAAGGGAACAAATTGCAATTTCATAATCAGTATTACGCATCATATGGATTACTCAGATAAAATTTATATAGCAGGCCATCGCGGAATGGTGGGGGCAGCCATTAAACGGAATCTTGAGCAGAAGGGATACAGTCGCATCATTGGCCGCACTTCTTCGGAACTGGACTTGCGAAATCAAGATGCCGTATACACATTTTTCAGAAGAGAAAGGCCTGCCTATGTTTTTATGGCGGCGGCCAAAGTAGGAGGCATCCTGGCGAATAATACCTTCCGGGCCCAGTTTCTTTCCGATAATTTAATTATGGCCTGTAATGTGATTGAAGCCGCTTATCGCTATGGAGTAAAAAAACTTTTATTTCTGGGAAGTACCTGCATTTATCCCAAAAATTGCCCCCAACCGATAAAAGAAGAATATTTGCTTACAGGCCCGCTGGAACCTACCAATGAGCCTTATGCGCTGGCCAAGATTGCAGGTATTAAAATGTGTGAATCGTACCGCGATCAATACGGATCAAATTTTATATCAGTAATGCCAACGAATCTTTATGGCAAAGGTGATAATTACCATCCGGAGAATTCTCATGTTCTCCCGGCATTGATCCGGCGGTTTCATGAAGCCAGAACGCAGAATAGTCCTGAAGTGGTGGTATGGGGCACCGGGAAACCACGGCGTGAATTCTTGTACGCAGACGACCTGGCTGATGCCTGCGTCTTTTTAATGGAAGAGTATAATGAACGGGAGAAGATCAACGTAGGTACTGGTGAGGACCTGACTATTGCTGAACTGGCCCAATTAATCAGCGAAATTGTCGGCTATAAAGGCCGCATAGTATTTGACCCTTCCAAGCCCGATGGAACACCAAGAAAGGTTACAGATGTAAGCCGGCTTCATGCCCTTGGATGGAAACACAAAACAAGCCTGCCAGATGGCATTAAAATAGCTTACGAAGATTTTCTACAGAAAAATTAGACAATAAGCTTCCACCAAACAGACAACATTAACAGGAGTACATGTAAATGAAAACCGCATTAATTACCGGGATAACCGGCCAGGATGGCGCATATCTTGCTGAATCGCTGTTAAAAAAAGGCTACAAGGTACATGGAATCAAGAGAAGAGCATCTTTGATCAATACGGAGCGTATAGATCATTTATACAGTGACCGGCATGAAGGCATGGATGATTTTCAACTGCACTATGGGGATATGACAGATAGCACGAATATTATCCGCATAATCCAGGAAACCCAGCCTGATGAAATTTATAACCTGGCCGCCATGAGCCATGTGAAAGTGAGTTTTGACACACCGGAATACACAGCCAATGCGGACGGTCTTGGCACCTTGCGATTGCTGGAAGCATTGCGGATTTTAGGCCTGGAAAAGAAAACTAAAATTTACCAGGCGTCAACTTCAGAGTTATATGGTCTCGTACAGGAAGTGCCTCAGAAAGAATCTACCCCGTTTTATCCCCGGTCACCTTATGCGGTAGCCAAATTATATGCCTATTGGATTACGGTAAACTATCGGGAAGCATATGGCATGTTTGCATGCAATGGAATTCTTTTCAACCATGAAAGCCCACTTCGTGGCGAAACATTTGTTACACGGAAAATAACAAGGGCGGTAGCTGCCATTGCTTTGGGTGTACAGGATTGCCTTTATTTGGGCAATCTGGACGCACAGCGCGATTGGGGACATGCCCGGGATTATGTAGAGGCAATGTGGCTCATTTTGCAACAAGAGCAGCCAGACGATTACGTAATTGCTACAGGAATAACTACCAAAGTAAGGGAGTTCGTACGCATGGCATTCGCTGAACTGGGAATATCCATAGAGTTTATAGGAAAAGGGCTGAATGAAAAGGGTATTGTCGCTGCGTGTGCTAATCCGAACTACCAGTTGGAAATAGGTAAACCCGTGGTAGCCGTTGATCCGTCTTATTTCCGTCCCACGGAAGTGGATTTGTTAATTGGCGATTCCAGCAAGGCGCGGCGCCTATTGGGATGGGAACCCGTGTATGATTTGCCAGCGCTGGTGAAAGAAATGGTAGAACATGATATCAATATAGCAACCAAAAAATTCCGATTTAAAAAATTGGCTTAAAAGTTTTGAAGTGAAGAAAGAGGAATTTGTCTCCAAAAACTCAAAAATAAAATTTAAGAATAAATACCTTAACCGAGTCGTAAACAATGTCTTCACCGCAATTGTAAAAAACTGGATTTTTCAGGGCATTCTGGATTTGTCGGTAAACGAGAAAATCTATAAGATACTATTTGATGTATTCTTCTTGGTTGTTGCGCTCTTGATGGGAGTGAGTGGTGGCTGGCTAATTCTTGTATTCATATCAGTTCATACATTAAACTGGATCACAAACGATCATTTTGTTGATAACCTGTTCCATCTTGAGATCTGCAAAATGACTCCGGAAAAAATGGAAAGGTCAATCTCCTTTTTGCGTGCATTCGTGGGAGAATTTGAATGTATCGAGTATGCAGGGATATACGGCAGGATTGCCCGTGGCGAAGAGGTGCGAAGCGGCACTGATATAGATATAAGATTTATAAGAAAAAGGGGATTGTTGAATGCAATAAAGGCATGCATTGTTGGACATTATTTAAGATGTATTGCATTATTCAGATTAATGCCTATTGACCTCAACATATGGGATAACGTTAGTGACTTGAATCGTATGCGGAAAGATGAAATACCGCTGATTTTGAAAGGGGATCGCAAAGTGCGTTCCATCTATCCTGATATAAATAACAGTATGCTGGAAAAGTACAGGCGTTATGATTGTCGGCGCGCTTATGATTTTTTTCCTGGATAACAGTGTAACATGTGCTGCTGAAAATTTTGATACACTGCTATAGATATCACTTAACAACAGATACTCAATTCACAAAAATCAGAACTTTTTGAAATGGCTTCAAAAGTACTAGTCACCGGTAGTGCCGGGTTTATTGGATATCATACAGTGAGAAAATTGCTCAGGGATGGCTATGAAGTTGTTGGCATAGACAATATTAACGACTATTATTCTCCAAAATTAAAGTATGCACGTCTGGAGGAGCTGGGTGTTGCGAAATCGGAAATTAAATGGTACAAACAGACAACCAGTTCGGTTTTTCCTCAATTCCGGTTCATGCGAATGAACCTGGAAGACAAGCAGCAGTTGTTTTCTTTGTTACAGCAAGAGCAGTTTGACTATATTATTAACCTGGCTGCACAAGCAGGCGTTCGGTATTCTATTGAAAACCCGGATGTGTATATACAGTCTAATATGGTCGGGTTTCATTACTTGTTGGAGGCCTGCCGTAACTTCCCTCCCCGGCACCTGGTGCATGCATCATCTTCCTCAGTGTATGGAATGAATGCAAAAATTCCATTTTCGGAAGACGACCAGTGCGATGCTCCAATAAGCCTGTATGCAGCCACAAAAAAAAGCAATGAGTTAGAAGCGTTCACGTACAGTCACCTGTATGGAATCCGGATTACCTGCCTGCGGTTTTTTACAGTATACGGACCATGGGGTCGTCCTGATATGGCCCCAATGCTTTTTGCCAATGCAATTGTAAGAGGGCTGCCCATCCAAATTTATAACCATGGCAATATGGAGAGGGATTTTACCTATGTGGAGGATATCGTCAACGGGCTTGTAAGTACAATGGTACAAGTTCTTAAACGTGAAAAAAAATTTGAAGTTCTTAATATCGGCAACGGATCTCCGGTGAACCTTATGGAATTTATTGCTACCCTGGAAAAAAGTTTAGGCAAAGAAGCCCTGAAGAGTTATTTGCCTATGCAGCCGGGCGATGTCCACAAAACCTGGGCCGACCAAAGCAAGTTAATGGAGATTACAGGGTACAAGCCCTTGGTTTCACTGGAAAAAGGAGTACAACAATTTGTTAACTGGTATATCCAGTATTATAAATTGAATGAATCGAGGTTGGCCATATATTAAAGGCATATCACCAGAGAAGCTATTGGCGTGCTGGACATTTCTCGTTGCTATAAGTCCATCTAAAAATCTGAATGATCCCAATTACCCTATATTTTCGACCTAAGTGCGTACCAGTACGGTAATATACTATTGTGTGGTGGGCGGCGCAATATTAAATGCCGTATATACCTTTTATTATCAGCGTGACCTGGAACTATTTGCTAATGATGAAGGACTTGGATGGTATACTAAGTTAAATTTCCTGGGCGACTTTCTGATTAGCATAGCTGCTATTTTGAGTCATTACAGATATAAGCATTATTTTCCGGGGTTTGTAAGAATTACGTACTGGCTGCTGCTTTTTTGGGTTGTAATGGCGCATTGGGGCAATTATGAGAATATAATTAAGAACCCCGCCACTTTCTATGGTGGAAAAGGAATTGGCACATTTTTGAATTTTGGAATTTTGTTCGCTGTAGCCGGTTTCAGGCATATAGCAAAAATTCAAAAATTATTTCTGTGGATTGCAATTGTATTCACCGTTTTGGGTGTCGCAAATGTGGTGGCTGCCGGTATTGGATTTAACAGGAACGACATGCTATATGTTGTAAGGGAGTATGCAAATTATCTCGTTTACGTATTTCCGTTTTTTTTCTTGCAGCCACAGGAAAAAAAGCTTTATAGTTTTCTCTATTACATATTTTATGCAGCAGTCTTTTTCGTGATTTTAGCTACTGCGTCACGATCAAATATTTTAATATTCGTCTTAATTCTCTTAGCAAAGCTCTATTATCAATTTAGAGGGTCAATTAAAGACAGCATCCACTTGCTGTTGGGACTGGCTATCCTGGTTGTATTTGGAGCACACTATGTATTGCAATCGTCGTTTTACGATTCCTTCAATACAATTATTCAAATCATTGAAGAGAGGTCTAAAGAAGACACCAGGTCGCAACAGTTCGAGGAGTTTTTCAGGCAATATGACATAAGGAACTGGCTTTTGGGTGTAGGACCCACTGGCACTTACTATTCATCCAATGTTGGCGGACCTTATGGAAGTTTCGATAACCAATTCATTTTGTTAGGATGGTGGGCTGGTTTGCCGGCCTTGCTGTTTTACATTTATTTGCTTTCGCGGAGTCTTTTTCGGAAATATTCAAAGCAGAGGTCCTGGCCTGACAAAGGCCAGGTTATTGGCGCGAAGTGGACTATCTTTTTGTGGATCCTCGCAGCATCAGGCCTCGCAATCTGGGCCGCAATAAGCTGCAATCTGTACTATTATTTCATTTCAATTTCAATCGGTATTGCAACCTTCAGGAATAAGAGGCGCGTTGTCGAAGCTGAACAATAGGTACGGTGCGCTGATAGTATTTGCCGCTACAATTACTGCTATGGGCTTAAATTTTATGGGTAGCGTTATCAATACCCATATGATGTCGAAAGAGGCCTTTGGTGATTGGAAGTATATACAGAGTTACCTTTATTTAATAAGCTACATTATCAATTTTGGGATTTATCAATCGGCTCAAAGGTTAATTGCCAATACAGATAATCGTTTTAGGATAGCGGTTTTCAAGGGGTATATGATTTGCGCATCGATCGCAGGGCTCCTGGTGATGTTTGCAATCACGCTGGTCATTGGCTTCATAAGCAATATTCTTTCAGAAGCTATATTTCATATTCTATTGTCTTGTTTTCCGCTTTTTATAATACATCCCTTGATGTTCTATTTCGAAGCGGCTTACCAGGCGGAAAAGAAAATGATCAAGCTGGCAGTATACAAAGTACTGCCGCCGGCTTTTTATGTTTTGAGCCTGTATTTGGTGTCCACTATAGCTGCCGGAAGCGTTTATATAAATACAATTTTGCATTATGGAACATATTTGCTCGTTTTTGTCTTGTTGATAGCAAAAGACAACATTAAGTTTAAATGGGCAACCAGGGAATGGAGTGAACTGAAGGAAGAGAATAAATCTTTTGGTCTTCACATTTATTATGGCAGCCTTATGGGGGTGGGTACTGGTTATTTGCTTCCTATACTGGTTGGCGTTTTTAATGTAGACAATAGTAATGTTGGCAATTACACGCTGGCCTTAACATTTATCACACCCTTAACTTTATTGCCATCCATAACAGGTACTTCAAATTACAGGAGGTTTGCGCAAATTGACCATATTCCGAAAAAGGTAGTTGCAAATACAGCGTTGGCTTCTGCAGCGATGATCGTAGCTACTATTTTTTCTATTGATTTTGTCATTGATATTTTCTTTGGTCCGAAGTTTCAGCAGGTAGCTGTTCTGATAAAAATTGGCGCCTTAACGGCTGCGTTGCATGGTTTTGGTGATTTTATCAATAAGTTTTTAAATGCGAAAGGAATAGGCGTTCAGGTAAAAAGAGTAGCCATCCTGGTGGGAGTTGTACAATTGGCTAGCTCACTGGTTTTTATTCACTTTCTTTCAGACCTGGGGGCAATTATTGCCAGGGCGTTAGGGTCTTTAACATATTTTACCTGCTTGCTGGTTATTTACAAACGGAAATTTGGACGAAACAATAGAGTTGTACCCATTCTGGATTCAGGTAAAACAACTTACATAAAAACTACTTCGGAGTAAATCGAGGACCAGATATCTATTCCGCAGTCATTTATCAGTTTTCGTATGGCAGTTTATCTCTCCTTTATTAAAAGGTATTTTTCCGATTTGCCTGGATATGTTTTTTATGTGCTATATAAACTCAGAATTAATATAAATAAGTATTATACCACCTGCCTTGCGAGAATGGCGCTGAAATTTAAGGGAATTCAACTCGGTAAAAACTGTGTTTTTTTTGGCAGGCCGGTTTTTGTACGTATTCCCCGATCAACAATTAAGATTGGTGATCATTGTACGTTTCGATCCGACAAAATATCAAATCTGGTGGGAGTTAACAGGCGATGTATTATTTCCACCCACGGAAAAAATGCGACTATCATAGTTGGACAGCACTGCGGTTTTAGTGGCGTTACTATTGGGGCAAAAGAGAAAGTGGTGATTGGTGATCATGTATTGGTTGGCGCCAATGTAATAATATCCGATTTCGACTGGCACAATTTAAGTTCACTGGACAGGCGCGCCGCGTGTACGGTAACAAAACCGGTCATAATCGAAAACAACGTGTTTATAGGAGTGAACGCTGTCATTTGGAAAGGGGTTCGGATCGGTGAGAATTCAATAATTGGTGCTAATTCGGTAGTAACCAGGGATATTCCCAGCAATTGCATCGCTGGTGGAAACCCGGCAAGAGTTATTAAGCACCTGACTTGAGCATCTGCATCCTTTTTTAATATTGAATAAATAATCGTTCGAGTTGAAAAAAGGAAAGCACATTTTGTTTGTCGGACTAACTGGCTTCCCCGACCAGCCTGAAGCGCCTATTCAACGCTGCCTGCACCTGGGAGATGCGCTGCGCCGGGAAGGATGGTCGGTGTCGTTTCTGAATAGATTACATTACCTCCCTGCTGGCCGGCAATTAAATAGTACGGACTTTAAATTTTTGAATGTATTTAAGCCAGGAAAAATTTATCAAAACAAGGTTGTTGCGCGGTTACTGAAGCCTTTGTCGTTCTTAATTGAGCCTTTAGTCATCCTGAACCTGCACCGAAAATTCCGGATTAAAGTGCTTTTTATTTATACTCAATTTTTCGGCGTGGTAGTTTATTATTGGCTTTTAAGTAAAATTATTGGTTGCAAGACCTGCCTGAGTTATGTTGAGTTCCGTTCTTCCATACCCAGCCGTAAACGGAAGTTTCAGAGGGTTAATGATTATTTCTTCGATCGTTTTGCATTCAAGTTTGTTGATTCTGTGAATCCAATAAGTGTAAAACTTGAAAATAGGGTACGACGGTTTTACCCTGCCAAACCGCAAATCAGAATTCCCAGCATTTGTGATTTTTCAAAATTTGAAAATCTGCCCAGAGTTTATGATGGAGATTATTTTTTGTACTGTGGTTCGGCGGCATATTGTGAAGTAATCTTGAAGATAATTGATGCTTTTTTTCAAATTGGATACAAGGACCTGAAATTAATATTGGTGATCTCTGGAGGCTCAGCTGCCTTAAGGAAGATCCGGTCGTTCATTGGCCATAGCCAACGGGTAATCATAGAAAATAATATTCCCTATGAGCGCCTGGCCAGCCTTTATTGCCACGCGCTTGCATTACTTATTCCGCTTCGTTCCACTCTCCAGGATGCCTATCGTTTTCCGCATAAGCTATCCGAATATACAGCAAGTGGAAAGACGATAATTACAACAAAAGCAGGAGAGATCAACTTATATTTTGAGGATAAAGTCAGCGCTGTAATCGCGGCAGACGATTCGCCTGCACAGTTGGCGGCCGCGATGGCCTGGACCGCCAAAAACAGGGATCGGTCGGCAGTGATTGGTTTAAATGGCCGTAAAGTGGGGGAAGGCGTTTTTTCTCATCTCGTCTATGGGAAAAAGCTGGACAGCTTTTTCCATACCCTTTAATAAAATGTTATGCGATTTATTATCAGAAAATTGAAACGTCTCCACTTTGCCATTCGTTTACATTTTGCCAGTCCTTACGAGACGCCAGGTGTGTACCAGAAGTTTTACGGTGTCAAAATGGGGAACAATATTCGCTTTACCGGTCGCATCAACTTCGGTACGGAGCCTTTTCTCGTGGAGTTAGGCAATGACGTAACGCTGGCCGAGGGCGTCACATTTCACACGCATGATGGAGGTGTTTGGGTTTTTCGCAAAAGCCATCCCGGAATTAATATTTATGCTCCGATTAAAGTTGGAAACAATGTTTTTATAGGTGCTTACACCAATATACTACCAGGGGTTAGTATTGGAGATAATGTTGTCGTTGGCGCCTGCAGCGTCGTTACAAAAGACTTGCCGCCCAACGGCGTATATGCCGGCGTGCCCGCGCGGTATATCAGGAGCCTGGATGATTACAAACGCAAATCGTTGGAGAAAGCAATTTTCCTGACGGGGAAGGGAGCATTTAAACAGGAGATTCTCCGGGGCATAGCTAACTTGAAAAAAAAGCAGGAGTAATGAGGAAAAAGAAAGTAGCAATGGTAGCACCAGACATAGCTCCCTTATATTACGGCGGGCAGCAAGGAGGAGCGGGGGGGGCGGAAAGGCAGTTGGCATTGATTGCAAAGGGGCTTTCAAACAGGGGGTATGAAATCGTTTTTTTTGCCCGGCCATTAGACTGTGCCGGTAGCCAGATAACAAACAGCAATTGGAAAATTGTTCTAAACCGTTTCCGCTTCTTTGGTGGCAGCAAATTATTCCTGCTGCTGGATGGTGTGCGACTGATCTTTCAACTGAGACGACAACGACCTGAATATATCATGATGCGTGCCGGCGGCGCCTTACTAATGGCGCCCCTCCTTGCATACAGGCTTATCTACGGAGGCAGATTGGTCAATTTTATCCAAATAGACCGGGAAGTAGGCGACGTTAATGTATACTATAAAGGTCATAAAAGGCTCCTGGCAAGGCTATATCAAAAGTTTTTGCGAAAGGCAGATTTAATCTTTTGCCAAACACATTTTCAGCAGAATTTGATTGTGAAGCAAATAAAAAGACATGCAGTAAGGATTGATAATATTGCTGGTGCGCTTTGGGACCGAAGTGATAGGAGCCAACTTCAAACATTCGATATTTTTTGGGCCGGTAGTACGGCCGCGCAGAAACGCTTTGAATTAGTACTTCAATTGGCTCAATTGCTGCCCGAAATGCAATTTAAAGTGGCAATGAATGGTGCCAGATCGAAACCGGATTTACAAGCTTACCCAAATATTGAATTCCTTGGCCAAGTTTCCCCGGTGGAAATTGAACAGTACTTTAACAGGTGCCGTGTATTCTTAAATACTTCGGCGCAGGAAGGCTTTCCTAATACTTTTTTGCAAGCATGGTACTATGGCAAGCCTGTGGCAACAGCAGGCATTGACCCGGACGGCGTTGTTAGCCGCGAAAAAACGGGAATAGTAGTGCCCGTAAATGAGGAAAACGACCTTGTGCTGCTTGCCGGACAAATAAGACAATTATTGTCAGACAAGAATACCTATCAATATCTTTCGAACAATGCGCTTAGGTATGTACAAAAGAACCGGTCCATTGATGAAGTGACGGCCGTTATTGATCATGCAATCAACGAGCTGCCCTGATGGCCGGCCCCATAATGGATGTTATGGTTCTATTGTCAAATTCCTCTATATGAAATGTCACGTACTCGTAGTATTTGATTTTAATGAAAGGAATATTCCGTTGCAGCCATGGAAGTATCTTTTTGAACTGGCAAAGTACCTGCAGCAAAAAGGAGAAGTACATATATTGACAAATGGCCCGGCCACTAAAAACCAAATCGAAGGATTGCCTGTGTGCCATGTTTCGCGTATATCACCAGGTAATTGGCGTGAGATACTTAAAAAGATACACTTACTGAACGCAACGGCCGTATATTGGTGGGCTTCTTCCCGAACCTATTTTTATAAAAAATTGTTCGGTCAACTGAATTGCCCGATCAACCTGCTTTACACCGGTTCAGTATATTATAACAAAGAAATTATACCCGTACTGCCCTTTATAGGAAGGGCCAATATCAAAAGTTTTCTGCCGGAGCTTGTTATACCACATGCGCTTACCCGAAAGTTGATTAATTCAAAATGTGTAGAGAGAGTTATAACTATTTCTCAAAGGAACAGAGATCGCTTTATCTCTATGGGGTGTATACCCGATAAAATAATGGTAACCGGTATAGGTAAAGAGGAATTTGGATATGAAAATGAATTGCGGGCTCTTGACAGGAATCCCAATAGCATATTGTATTTGACATCGGCCTCTAAAATCCGTGGCATTGAATTGCTGATAACCGCTTTTGCAGGGCTGGTTGCCCGGTATCCCGCATTAACATTGCGTATTCTTGCCCGTCCCACCTCAGGGAACAACACAAAAAGAATACGGCAATTATGCAGCCGGCTGGGACTGAACGAAAAAGTCATTATTGTGGAAGGATGGCTTACAAAAAACGAAATATTGTATGAGCTGGCAACATGCAGGGCGCTTGTGATGCCTTTTCTGCTGGTCCATTCAGAGATGCCAATTTCAATTATGGAAGCATTTTCTGTGGGCACCCCCGTAATTGCACCTGACCTGGACGGTATTACAGAACTTGTTGAAAACAGAGGGGTAACTTATTGTCACTACCGGCGAAAAGGACTTCAAAATGCTATTGAAAAGTTGATAAACAATGACGCACTGCACTGGAAATTATCCGTGCAGGCTTACCAGTTCTGGAGAAGCGTACCACACTGGCCTTCTTTGTTTCACAACCAAATGTAAAGTTGAGAATGCGAGTTTTATTTATTGGTGAAGATCTTGCAACTTCCAAAGGTGGAATTGTAACTGTAATGCGTCAGCTACTGGAGGACCAGGAACTAAATAAAGAAATTAAGTACAAAACAATTTTCACTACCGGGGATAATTATTCGGCTTTCAGGAAGGTAACCTCGTGGACTAAAGCTTATCTTCTGTTTATCTTTTATTTACCGTTTTATAGAATTATTCATATACATCACGCCGCTAATTTAAATTTTTGGTTGACTACCGTATTTGTTCACCTCGCCAGACTTTTCAGGAGAAAAATCATTCTTCACAATCATGGCGCAGATTTTCGTCAGTTTTATGAACGTATGCCTTCCCCCCTGCAAAAGTATTTGCGGTATACTTTTTCGGTAGTGAGCCGTAACCTCGTACTATCTAAAAGTTGGTTGAGTTGGTATAAGTCAATTGCACCTGGCGCCAGGTGGCAGTTATTGCCTAACGCTATTGAAATTCCTTCTTCCGTAACGTATAAAAGTTTCAGAAATGGAGAGGCCCGGATTGTGTATCTGGCGCGGTTAGAGGAACGAAAAGGATTATTTGATTTGATTGATATACTCCCCGACTTGTTTTCTGTTTGCCCTAATTGCAAATTGTTTGTGGCGGGGCAGGGTGACAAGGAAATGATTCAACGCCTGATCAACATGAAGAATGTGGAAAGAAATGTAGAGTTGTTGGGATACATCAATGCAGAACAGCGGGACAGACTTTTACGATCCTGTCATATTTTTCTGCTTCCAAGTTATGATGAAGGATTGCCCATGGCGTTACTGGAGGCCATGTCGTATGCTTTGGTTCCAATTGCTACGCCTGTAGGAGGCATTCCAGATGTTGTAGTTAACCATCAAAATGGAATTCTGATTCAGCCTGGCGATAAGGACGCTTTATTAGGTAGTATACTGGTATTACTGAAGCAAAATGGAATGGTGACCAATATGTCCAAAAATGCCTATAAAACTATAGTTGAAGATTGTAATTGGAATGCAAACCGTCAGCATATTTTAAACCTCTACCGCTCTTTGAATAAATAATGAAATTGAAAGGCAGACTCATCTGTTTTATCGGAATTGATGGATCGGGCAAGTCTACGCTGGCAGGCATGCTGTATGATGAACTGACCTCTAAAGGATACTCTGTAGATGTGAAATGGTTGCGCATGAATTATTTTTTCACAAAGCCTGTTCTGTTGTTTTGCAGAATAACGGGTTTAACCAGGCGGCCGAGCGTTGGAACAAAGAAAATCAGCGTGCATGAGTTTTACCGATGCCCACCCATAGCATGGGCTGTAAGGTGGCTACACAGTCTTGATACTTTCCTGCATTACATTTTTAAGATTTACTTGCCTCTATTGTTTACCAAAAAGGTAATCATATGCGACCGGTTTTTGCACGATGTTTTTGTGGATTTTGCCATTGAAGGCAGGCGGGAAAGAGTATTTGATACAATATTATTTAAAGTGTGCAAAAACCTGATGCTTTCAAAAGCAATTTGTCTGCTCATACTTACTCCTGAAAAGGACATATTGAAGCGGCGACCGGACGTTCTCCTTTATGATAAGGACTTTGCGCGGCGATTTCGTGTTTTTAATGAACTCTCTAAATCCGGGGATCTGCAAATAATTCATAACACAGAGGACTTGAATTTTGCATTCCAGCAAGTGCTTGCTTCCATTCAGAAATAGATTCGAAAGGTTAGTTATTGTTTATGCGTAAGTTGAAAGTGTGTATAGCGTTTTCCGCAGGTGGCCATTTTGTTGAGGCTATGAATGCCTGTGAATCGTTATTGCAAAGAAAGGATGTTGATGTTATCTATGTTACCTACAAAACAGAAAACATTAAAAAAGGACTGGTTGACGCAAAGACAGCTTACGTTCAGCACCCTTATCATTGCTTTGCGATCAAAAGATTTATTCTCTTTCTTATTAATATCTGGGATTCACTGCAAGTGTTTCTGAAACATAAGCCCGACGTCGTGATTTCCACAGGGGCAGATGTTACTGTCGGGATAATGTTGATTTCAAAAGTTTTCAGGAGAAAGCTCATATATATTGAATCAGGAGCCAGTGTAAATGCTGCTTCCCTTACCGGGCGGCTGGCTTACCCTATGGCAGATTTATTCCTCGTACAGTGGCCGGACCAATTAAAAAGATACCCCAAAGCCGTTTTGGGAGGATCCCTGTTATGATTTTTGTTACTTCAGGAAGTTCTCCATTAGGATATAACGAATTATTTCAGCAATGCGATCAAATCGCGGCGCTAAGGAGTGATTTGATATTCGTGGGCCAAATTGGTGGGTCAGCCTATGTCCCTAAAAACTACGCGTGGCGTAAATGGTATGCTCACGATGAAATGATCGCTCACCTGGCAAGCGCTGACCTCGTTATTTCACACGCAGGTTTTGGAATAATAAGCGAGTGTCTCAGAAGAAACAAGAAACTTATCGTTGTACCAAGGCAGCACGCCGGAAATTCATACCATTCACAATCTTCTCTGGCGGAGTATCTGCATGAGCAGGGTTATTTGATTTGTGTAAAGGATATTGCACAGCTGCAAAAAGGAATTGATACTATACGTCATTCTGATTTAAAGTTGTATATCAGCAATTCGAGAATTCCGACACTTATCGACGAATTCATCTCAACACAAATCAAGAAAAAGCTTGCCAATTGAAGGCAGTGTGCATTAAGCGGAGCAATCCTTAAAGGGTTTTAAGATATCCACTCCCTCATGTACTTCTACTGTCCTTCTCCCTTAATTATTCACTCTACTTATCTGGTTATTTTATGAGAGTAACACCTGAAGTATCCATTGTTACAGTGGGTATGAACCACCTGCCCCTGCTCAAAAAGTTTTTACATTCACTTTTTGTAGAGAACCGTCCAAAAGTATCTTTTGAACTGGTCTATGTAGACAATTGTTCTACAGATGGCTCAGTAAATTACATCAAGGAAAATTTCCCCGAAGTGAAAATTATTGAAAATCACAAAGTGCGGGGCTTTTCAGAAAATAATAACATAGGCGTCCGCAACAGTGAGGGGAAATATGTTGCCATGATCAATCCTGATGTCATTTTATTGAAAGGAAGTATTGATAAGCTTTACGAGTATTTATCCAAGCGTCCGAATATAGGCATAGTTGTTCCTAAACTGCTGAACCCCGACTTAACGGTACAACATTCAGTGAGAAGATTCATCAGTACACGTATTTTATTGTTTCGGATATTTTATAAAGGCAGGGACAATGTCCGTTCCAAAGTGATAGATGATTATCTGTTGAAAAATTTTGATACAGAGAAAGTTCAACCGGTTGACTGGGCGTTGGGGGCCGCATTGTTCCTGACCAGAGATTTGTACGATGAATTGAATGGGTTTGATGAAGATTATTTTTTGTATGTAGAAGACGTCGATTTTTGTCTCAGAAATTGGAAGCGCGGAAGACAGGTGATTTATTATCCGGAATCAGTAATGATTCATGCACATCAGCGGTCCAGTGCCCGGGGCTTGTTCAGCAAGAGTAAAAAGCTGCATTTGAAAAGCATGTTAATCTTTTTTATAAAACATGGTGTTTGGTATAAACGCTATTCATTCATGAGCTAACTGGTACCTGATATGAACAAAACAATATTTATTACTGGTGGGGCAGGTTTTATTGGATCGCATGTAGTCAGGTTGTTTGTTAAAAAATATCCTGACTACCGAATTGTCAATATTGATGCGCTGACATATGCAGGCAACCTGGAAAATCTTGCTGATGTTGAGTCGCGCCCCAATTATGTTTTTAAAAACGTGGATACTTTGGATCTCGGTGAACTTGACAGGCTGTTTTCTGCTTTTCGTCCGGAGGGCGTGATACACCTTGCAGCTGAATCCCATGTTGACCGGTCTATATATTCGCCCATAAATTTTGTTTTCTCTAATGTGCTGGGCACGGTCAATCTCCTAAACACTGCAAAAAAACATTGGGACGGTGAATATGAGGGAAAGCTTTTTTATCATATTTCAACAGATGAAGTGTTTGGAGCGCTTGGCGACACCGGTATGTTTAGTGAACAATCTCCCTATCGTCCCAATTCGCCCTATTCAGCGTCAAAAGCTTCTTCAGATCATTTTGTCCGCGCATACGGTGAAACATATGGGCTTCCGGTTATCATTACCCATTGTTCCAATAACTATGGCCCCAACCAGTTTCCGGAGAAATTGATTCCCTTGTTTATAAATAATATTATAAAAAGGAAGCCATTGCCGGTATATGGCGACGGGTTGTATACGCGTGATTGGTTGTTTGTGAAGGATCATGCGGCCGCAATAGACCTGGTGTACCATCATGGAAAAATTGGCGACACCTACAACATAGGCGGATTTAATGAGTGGAAAAATATTGACCTGGTGAAATTGTTATGCCAGCAAATGGATAGCAAACTTGGTAGAACGCCGGGCGAAAGTATGCAGCTAATTACTTATGTTAAGGATCGCCCCGGCCATGACCGCCGATATGCTATCGATGCTACGAAAATTAACAGAGAACTTGGCTGGAAACCCTCGGTTACTTTTGAGCAGGGCCTTAGCCAAACTGTAGACTGGTATTTGGAAAATCAGGATTGGCTGCAAAATGTTACAAATGGTGCCTATCGAAACTATTATTCCAGGCAATACACAAATAACAATTAGCAATCTTATTGAATAAAAATACCGCCGTTTTTCCCTAACCCCCAAAACTGAAGAAAGGTATTATTCCGGTAGCTGGTTCTGGCACGCAGTTGTGTCCCATAACTAGGGCGATTTCCAAACAACCAATGCCTATCTACGATAAACCAATGATTCATTGCCCCCTTTAGGTATTGAGGATGACAGGTTTAAGAGACATACTCATAAATACAACACCAGTGGACAAAGGGCAGTTTTAAATATTATTAGGCATGGCAGCCAGGCGAAGATGCAGATTTAAATATGCTGCCCAGGAATTTTCAACGGTTTGGCGAAGACTTTTATATTTAGAGGGCAATTTATCAGGGAAGAAAACGTTGCATTAATGCTTGGAGACAATATATTTTACGAAGTAGTATAGGGCCGTCTCTACGAACCATTACGGCCGGTGCAGGGGAGTATAATATGCCAGGTTTCATTCGCATACAAATAGAATCAATATCTTAACAGCTAATACTTTCTATGATGAAAACAAAATTGATTCTGCTAGTGATCCTGTATGTTCACACCCTGCACGCACAAACTACTTATTACAGCGATTGGAAAACGAAGCTGTACGGGTTCTGTACGAAATATGGAGCAATAGTTACCAAACCGATTTACAAACTTAACTGGAAGGAGGGATGGCCCGAATTTAAGGATGGCATGATGCCTGTTGCTGTTAAAGGTAAATGGGGTTTTGTTGATTCAACCGGTGAGCTGATAGTTCCAACGAAATATGACGATGTGGAAGACTTTTCTGAAGGACTGGCGAAGGTGAAGAAAAATGGGAAATGGGGATACATAGATACCAGAGGCAACCTGGTAATTCCCGCCAGGTATAGAGAGTGTGGTGGATTTTCTGAAGGTTTGGCGGCCGTGTCAAGTGACGGAGAAACGTATGATGGTTACATCAACAAACAAGGAGAGCTGGTTGTTCGCGCAAAATACGAAGTGTGCTACCGCTTCAAAGACGGATTGGCCATTGTTGCCAATCCATTAGACCAGAAGTGATATAACTTCTATTATATAAATAAAAAAGGAGAGCGTGTTATGGGGCCCTTCAGAGAAGCGTATCAATTTTCCGAAGGGATAGCGGCGGTACTAGCCTTGGATAAAAAGGGCTACGGCCCCTTTTGGGGCTTTATTAGCCGGTCAGGCGCCTGGATTGCCGAACCGGATTATGAAGAAGTGAGCGCCTTTCGTAATGGGAGGGCAAGTGTCCTGGTGTATGACTATGTCTCAAAAGACGGACGCGTTGTCTTGGATGGCAGATTGCCTAAACTCAAAGAGTATTGGGCTTTTGTAGACAGGTCAGGTAAGGTAATAACAAAATCAGAATACAGTGAGTGCCGTGATTTTGATGAATCGGGCCATGCCCTGGTTAAATACGAAGGCAAATGGGGAATAATTGATTTAAATGGTAATACGGTTATCCCGACAAAATATCATGAATTACTTCCCTTTTTCGAAGATGCTCAATTTACGGTGGCAAGGATAAATAGAAAATATGGGTTTATTTCAAAAGACGGTAGAGAACTCACTGAATTCAAGTACGACGATGTTGATCGAAAGCCTTCTTCCCGCAAGGTTAAACGTGTCAAGTTAAATAATCTGTACTGTATGGTAGATGTGAATGGTGACGAAGTAGTACCTCTTAAATATGAAATGTGCTACTACTTAGAAAACCAGGACAAATTTGTGTGGGTAGAACTTGGAGATAATAAACGGCGCTTTTTCAATTTAGAAACCCGCGAAGAATTCGGCCCCACATTTTCAAACCAATTGGAACTGGAATACGAAGGCTTGATGGTTATTAAAATTGATGGGAAGCTGGCTATCTACGATCTGAATCAGCAGAAAGAAATCGTACCTACCCCGATATGAACTCATGAGACCTTTCCGGGAGCAAATGGCCGCGGTAAAACTCAACGGCCGCTGGGGATATATAGATATCACTGGCAAAGAAGTAATCCCGCCCGTTTATGATGATGCAGACGAATTTAGAAATGGTGTAGCCTGGGTTATCAAAAATGGCAAAAGAATCTATATCAATAATGCGGGTGAAGTGATAAAGAAATAGTCCACATACTGGCTCAGGTAACTATAGTCAGAACAACTCAGAGCAACCTAATCCGTAAGTATTGCAATGAACTCCCGTGTCTTACACTTTTTTCAGGCAGCGTTTTTCTGCCTGGACCTCATTTCTTTGAATATTATTGTTTGGTTTTTTGGGGCATTCTTACCGGATTCATTCATAATTTCCGGCAGTGGTTACACCTATTTCTGGATTGCGTTGAATGTTTCATGGTTCATTGTATCGGTATCGCTGTCGTTGTACAACGATAAGTACCTGGTGACTTATGAGATGTTTTCACGACGTACTATGAAAGCCTATGTGTACTGGCTGATTGTAGTATTTATCTATCTGTTTATTTCAGGAAATTTAGGCGCTTATCGTACGTATATCGCTATTGTTCTTTGCTGTTATGGAATGCTTCTGCTTTTAAACAGGATATTCTACCTGGCCCTACAGGGTTATTGCAGAAAGCGGAATTTCCTTACCAGGAAGGTGTTAATTGTCGGTTATAATGAAACGGCGAAAAAACTCGCTTCGTATCTGGAGGCAGATGGTCAGTATACGCAGGTGGTTGGTTTTTGCGAAGAAAAGGAGAGAGTTCGCGAGCTTTCTCTTTTACCCATAATCGGACCTGTACATCGGGCGGTTGAGACATCAAAACAGATGGGTGTGGAGGAAATATTTTCTACCATAGGCCCGGAACAAGAACCAAAACTGTATCGTGTAATGCAGGAGGCTGATCAACATTGCATTCGCTTCCGGTTTGTGCCGGATCTCAATCTTTTTCTAAACAGAAGCTTCCACATTCAGTATATAAATGATATTCCGGTTTTGTCAGTACGAAAAGAACCGCTGAATGAAGTAGGCAATGTGATAAAAAAAAGAATCTTTGATTTGTTGGTCAGTGGGTTTGTTTGCGTTTTTATACTTCCCTGGATGATTATCATTATTGGGTTGCTGATCTGGTTGGAGTCTCCTGGGCCAATTTTCTTTAAACAATTGCGAACCGGCCAAAACAATAAGCCGTTTTGGTGTTTGAAGTTCAGGAGCATGAAGATAAATAGCGAGGCAGACAATAAACAAGCTGAACGAAATGATGCCCGCCTCACAAGGATAGGAAAATTTTTGCGCAGGACCAGCTTGGACGAGTTCCCGCAGTTCATCAATGTTCTAAAAGGAGAAATGAGCGTTGTCGGCCCCAGGCCCCATATGCTCAAGCATACAGATGATTATTCCAAAATTATTAAAGAATATATGGTGAGGCATTTTGCCAAACCCGGCGTTACAGGCTGGGCCCAGGTGAACGGTTTCCGCGGAGAAACAAAAACCCTGGAGCAAATGCAGGGGAGGGTTAGTCACGATCTTTGGTATGCTGAAAACTGGAATCTTTGGCTGGATGTCCGTATCATTTTTCTGACTATCTATTCAATTTTTCGCGGCGACCAAAATGCCTTTTAGAAAAATTTCTTCGCAATGTTTCATATGTAGTTCTACGTTAGTTGAGAAGCAGTCGCTGCCTTATACTACATCAGACGCTATCCCCATTTTGCTATTCTTTTGATGGACAGAATTTGATATACCTCATTGGCAACGGAATTGGTTGCTATATACTTCTATTTAGATCACAATAAATTCATCACTAAAATGCTTAAGAAAGTATTACTCTATGTCTTTTGTTACGCCAGCTCTTTTTCCATGCTGCACGCCCAGGATGCCAGAGTTGCGCAATACCAGTCAGTTCCGATTCTAATGAATCCGGCGCAAACAGGGGATTTTACTGGCAGTCTCCGCATTTCATCTCTTTATGCAATGGTAAAAAGCGAGGCGGCCAAAAATCAATTGTTGAATATTTCAATAGATCAAAAATTGGGCAGGAAGGAGCAGTGGGCGCTTGGGTTGAACTACATGACGTCGGGGCACTCCGAATTTGCTATGTCGGGACAATACCTGGGCTTATCTTTGGCGCATGTCATACGCCTTGACAAACGAGACATTCAGACATTGAGGATAGGGGCTATGGCATCGCTGCTTTCCGGAAAATTAGATTTACACAAAGGAAATTACGATCACAACCTGGACGTACGGGCATTCAGGTATTGGGAACCAGACGACCCCTCGGGTAATCATAACGGAAGTGACAATTATTTCAATGTAGGTATCGGCGCAAAATATGTTTTTGCTACCGGACGAATCCGGTTCGAAACCGGTTACAGTGCTTATAATGTCACAAATCCTGACTATACAATTATGGGTGAAGGCGAGCAGTCCAAGCGTGTCAGAGTTACGGCATTAACCATGTTTCAATATCAGTTGAATTCCCGTAATGCCTTGCGCTTTGAACACTTGTCCTGGAAGGAAGGTTTGTATATGAGAGTCTATGACCGGGCATCTGATGATTCCACGGACATACATGAAACGATTAACAATCTTAGCTGGCTTCATTCCTGGAAAGACCAATCTATTTCGGTAGGTGTTTACACCAGGTCATGGAAAGCTGCCGGCGCAACTTTAAAGTATGCTTTCAACCAGCAATTTGCCCTGGCAATTAATCATGAGCTGCCATTCTTAAAAAAGTATTATGATGTAGGTCATTTTGAATTGTCCGCATTCGTATATCTCTTCAATAAAAAGAAAGCAACTGAAAATCGCCCGTCCAGACAAAATGAAATTGAAGGACTGCTTCCACTACCGGCGAAATAAAGTAAAAGCAATGCTGATACTGTATACTGAAAGTTCATGGCCCATGCACCAGTAACGGACATTTGGCAGGCTGTTGCAATGGAATACTATGAAAGGAAAAGTTATGATAATAAAAAATAAATGAAAAAGGAGGTATCATTTTTGCTTTGACAAAAGCGAATTCGAAAACAAATTGGAGGATTTATTGATGGAGGTAACAAAAAAAATTTCCATATTAATTGTAGATGACCACAACCTGATTAGAGAGGTTTGGAGTTATATCTTGAATAAGTATAAGGGTTTTGAAGTAGTGGGGGATTGTGGCACTGCTGAAGAAGCGATTGAAAAAGCAGGGATTTTGCGCCCGGACATAGTGCTGTTGGACCTTATGCTACCCGGGATGATTGGAATAGATGCTATTCAAGAGATTATTGATATTTCACCAAACTCAAAAATATTAGGCGTATCAATGCATACGCATCCACGTTACGCCAGGTTAATGATAAAAAAAGGCGCATCGGGCTATTTAACAAAGAGTTCTAGTCGGCAGGAAATGATTGATGCTATCCTGGCCTTGTCCCAGGGTAAACGGTATCTGTGCGCTGAAATCAGGGACAGCCTCCTGGAGCAATTGGATCAAAAGGAAAATGAGGATGCATTGAAAAGACTTTCTCCGCGTCAATTTGAAATTGTTTCCTATCTCAAGAAAGGCTATAGTTCAAAGGATATAGCTGAAGCAATAAAAATCGATGTGCACACTGTACAGGTTCACCGGCACAATATTCTAAAAAAGTTGAAGCTAAAAAATACTGCCGCCCTGGTAAACTTTGTGAATACATATGGTCAGGATAGAAAGAGCCTTTGACAGGTTGTTGTATTGTACAGATCAAAGGGGGCTTTGCTATCGGACAATCAAAGTAGCTTCTTGGAGCAGTTCTCAGTTATTCATTAGGGCAATGCTGCGGTTTAAAAGCCGCAGCATTTTTTTTAACCATCTTTTAAATCGCCTGAATATTTTATATTGGCGAAATGCATAGTAAATACAATCGCCCAAAATTGATATCACACTATGTTGCCCGAAGTGCACCAAATTAGGAAGCCTACGAAGCTTTCCAACGATCGGGAATGCCAACGGTTCAATAGCTGACTTATCTATAGCCATTTCAGATCACCAACTTTCACTTCGGCAACGACTTCATCCGCTCCAATCGCCTGTTCGCCTCCGCCAATTTCTCCGGAGCCACTGTTTTCACATCTATTTTGCTGAGCTCCTTGTCAATGGTAAGCGTGACCTTGGCATTCATGATGCCCTTGGGGATTCTGATGCGTTTTTTCATGAACATAAATATAAAATTTTTTTTCGTCTTATTAAAAATGCCTCTACTGGCATGTTTTTGTTAAAAGCCTGGAACTCGTTCCTGCCACTTACTTCGGCGTAGATTTCAAATTTTTCCGATAGTTCCTGCAGGTTTATGTTAATGGCCATGCGGTACAGCCGCGTTCTTTCCCTGGTACTGCCGCTGAAATATATCCACCGCTCGGGATATCGGCTTGTGTAAATCTCTACCGCCTTGGTCACGGTGGCGAGCACCCTGTTACGGTCCCCATTGTCGCTGGTGGCGTAAATATCCAATGTGCCATTTTCACCAATATCTCCGAATACAAGATTGTATACTCCGGCCATTTTTGTGGGCATAAACGCTATTCTTTTACGAATAGTACCATGCCCTCCCACGCTTTCAAATTCAAACACCTGGAAGTCTTCTGCAGCCCTTAAATTGGTATAAGGTTCATGCCTCATCTCCTGGACGTTTTAAATGGTTAATCAATGTTGTTCTATTCCGGGCTATCGGTCAATTTGTTGGAAAAGCCATTAGACTAATGACTTACTTTCTTTTACTTCCTGCTAAAAAACTAACCAGGTAGCGCTCAGTTGCTCCGGAGACGGATTGCAAAAGAGCATGGGGATAATCCAGTAAAGGCGCTGAATGTACTATGGTGCTTGAATGGATAAAGGTTATGGACGTATAGGTACAACTGATGTTTTATTAACCTGAATCAATACATACTCGGTTATGCATATAAGATATATAAATTAATTAAACAATATATCATTTATGCATACACGCAAAGTAAATTAATTCCCCAATTCCTTTAAAATCTTTTTTGCCCAATTTTTTCCCACATTTGTGGTTAATAAAATAAAAAAACCACCCGCTGTTTGCAGGTGGTTCATAGTATTTAAGCATTGTGTTCTCTACTGCTTCATAAACTTCATCGTACTCCAATTCTTCCCGTCAAATATCCTCACTACATACATGCCCGTAATAAGTCCACTGGTACTTATAGTCGCTTTCCTTGTCCGCTGCGGATAGTTTTGCTGCCGCACAATTTTGCCAAACCTGTCTACGATTTCCACACGCTGAATATCCTGGTCCGAAGAACTGATGATCCGCTGGCTCCTGAGCTTTTCTTCATCTACAGAGACTGTCAGATCAGCATCGGCAGGGTTCGGGGCCAAACGGTAAAGGAGCATCGACTGTGCTACAAATGTAAAATCCTGGGTTGTGGTACAACCGTCGTGGTTAACCGTTACACGGAATGTTGCCCAGTCGCCGGGTGATAAATAGAATGAAAGGTTATAACCGTCATAACTCCATGAAGATATGGTGCCACCAACCAGTGACCAGCCGGTACTGAAGCTGACATTGGCCCAAACCCAACTGTAGGGCTGTATGTAGTTATATCCTTCCTGCGGATATTTGATCAATGGTCCGCCGCCATCGTAAGAGGTGGAATAGGAGCCATAAATAGTCATTCCCGCAGTGATGTTGTTTTTGGTCACCGCCGGGAAGGTAGCGCCACAATAAGTTACAGTGGCTGATAAATTAAAGGTGCCGTTATAAATTCTTGTAACGTTAACCGACGTGCCACTGGGACTAAGTGAAACCACCCCAACCGGCGAAGCCGTCCAGTTTACCGTTGCGCCTGCGGGCAGATTGGCAACGGAATAGGTAGCATTGGAACAAAACGAATTAGGGCCGCTTACGCTTAAGTTATTACCGGACAATGATGATATATCGGTGGTATTGGTGGTGGTGGCGCCTGTGTTGTTGGGATCAAGCCAGTTGCTGAGCCGGGTGGTATTGGTGCCGCCGCCGGTCCAGGAATCATCAAACCTTCCGTACATGTCCATATTGCAACTGGCCGGTTGCGAACACGAAGCCGGTCCGCCTGACAGCTGCCCCACTATCCGGTGGTTTTGATCAAAGAGCGGCGAACCTGAAGAGCCGTTTTCTGTTGTGCCCTGGTTCCATTGTACTACCCAATGTAATGTGCCCACAGCGTTGACGCTGCAACGCGTAGGATCATATTCACGTGCAAGTGTAGTGTTATAGGTTGAAATTTTCATTACATCGCCGCGGGGATGATGAATGCCTGCGCCACTGGTGGCTGCCGTGGTAGACCTTGACCAGCCGGCGTAATAAATGCCTGAACTGGCAGGAGGGGTCTGATTCAACCGCACCAGGCAAAAATCGCTCGCCGCCCAATTGGCCCGGTGAGTGGCCCCGTTAAACATGATACCATCGCTGTTTGAAGAGGGTGAGCAGTTTGGACTCCATGCCTGGAAATGAACGCGCCAGCCGGCAACGTTGTTATCGGCCTGGAAACAATGGTCTGCAGTGAGTACATAGGGAATGTTGGCCCCGCAGGTGTTCATCACCATGGCGCCGGAGCACAATGCCTGTCCATCTGAACTGGCAATATATGCCACAGCATTTCTTTCGTTGGCCCAACTGCTGCCTGCAGGACAAAGCACATTGATGTTACAGGAGCCTGATTGGCCGAATCCTGAAACCTTGCTGACAAAAATATCTTTATAACCGTACGCTACGTTGGTAATGGTCAAGCCCAATCTTTCTTTCTCATTGGAGGGGATTTTTATTTCGATGGTAAGCTCATCACCTTTTAAGATCGCACTTCCCCATAGTTTGTGTTCATTGTTCTCCGCTTCGGTGATGGGACCCGTGATCATTTCAGCGTCTTTGTTGTAAATGTACATTTCGGTTCCCCCTGGCAGATAGAAATCACTGAAATTGATACTCAGGGTTTGGGCTCTTTTGACCCTGAGCGTGAATTTACCATAGTCATAGTCTCCGCTGGTTACCCAACTTGCCTGTCTGACTACATTGATATTTACAGGCATAGGTTGGGCAATGTAAAAGACTTTTGATCCCTGGGCTGCTTCCTGGGCATCTCGCCTTAAGGCTTCTGTGATGTCCGGCGGCGTTAAATCCAGCGCTTTAACGGCATACTCCTTGACAAACTTGCCTTTTTCAGTCAGGCGTTCGAGGTTGTTGTAGTTGGTCCTTACTTGAGCATTGCCAATTATCGTGATAAAGATGGCAATGAGGAAAAGGTTAATTTTTCGGTACACGGCAGATTAGTTTAAGTTATAGATTAGGTTTAATGAAACTCCCATGGAAAAATCGGCGCCGTAGTAATCGTCCACATTTTCCCTGAAAATAAAATCCTTGCGCCAGCGGTTGAATACCGGCAACACTACGTCGGCGCCGACTTTTATTTTTTTAATTAACGGACATAGCAATCCTCCTTTAATATAGATGGCGCTGCCAAAATGGTAATTGCTTTTTCTGACCATGGGATTGGGATTCCCTAAGAAATCGTCAGCGTAAGTATGCCTGAACTCCTGGCGGAAGGTGCTGAAACCATTGTACAATGCCATTAACCTTAATTCAGAATTGGCGAGAAAGATTTGTTTTCGTTTAGGGTTGATGTTTATCCTGTAACCCAGTCCGCCAAAATAATGCAGGTTTTTGTAGGCATAGTTCTTGGTGGTATAAAAGATGCTGGAAACCACATTCGGTTCATAAAAATCAAATCCTCTGCGTATGGTAAAGCGCTGGTCATAGTACCCCACGCCAATAGTGGCATATATATTTTTGCTTACTGTAAAGGAGTAGTGCGCATTCGTTCCAAAGCTCCATTCCTTGCCCGTTTTGTCGGCAGTTCTGGTCCCGCTGTAAACATCATGAATGGTGGTACGGTTCCAGATGAATAACTGGCTTATGCCTATTTCAGATAGGCGCGTGTGTTGGCTGTGAGCGTAGATGTATAGCTGCAAAAGGATAAAGGTTAAAGCGGTGCTCTTTTTCATACGACAAGGTGGGCAATTTTGGAAAACAATGGCCCAACATAAATTTAAGTAATAATGCACTTACCCGATCAGTCAAACGAACATTGTTTTTGCTAACATATAAAGGAATGGTTTTCAATTTTTGTGATTTTTTCTTTTAGCCGCCATGCTGCCAGCAAAGCCCGTTGCTGCGGGAGGAACGTGAGCACCGGGTACCTTTTTTGGTGATGGCGGTACATTGGGAGGGGAGAGGGGGATTTACAGTTTGTTTTGTATTAGCGGGCGTGGTAGCTCCATAGCATTGTATGCAGGGCGTTCTTCCCATGGAGCGTGCTGTAGGGACAGTTACTTTGGTAATTCCTGAACGACAATTGGAGAGTCCTGTACATTTGTATTTATGATACCTGTAGCTGCTTTTCCCTTTGCATACAAGTACGGAATCAGATTGGCAACTTGCAGTAACAGCAATCAGGAAGTATATAAAAAAGTGTATAAAAAACTTCATACGCAGGGCATTGGAGGTTTATTGTGAGACGGGTATATTACATGGCTGATTGATTTTTGTCAAACCCGGTGCGCTAAAACTGTTCGATTGTGCAAAAGGTTTAGGTTGTTATCGCCTGAATAGCAGCAGTAACCTATAAACGAACGAACAACTGTAGAAATTATTGGCTTTATTATTTTCTCACGGCCTTTTCTTCCCACTTGCACAGCGTTTTGTTTTCCTGCCTGGCTTTTGTAAGTGTAGTTTTTATGATGCGATAATTGCAGTTGCTCAGGCCACGACAATTTTCTTTTAAGTGATATTTTTTTGCACTCGGACTGTTGCAGGTATAAACAGTTGTATCGGTTGTACATTCAACGCTGGTGAGCACCAAAAAAGTAAACAAAATATTTTTCATTTACCCGATGTTAGCGTTTGAAAGGAGGACAAGTGAATAGTTCTGAGATGCCACTGACACTATTCACCGTCCTCCGAGCAGAAAGGAAAAGGGAGAGTTGCCTTTTGCCCTATTGTGTATGACAAGGATTGCAACAATGATAGCAGCCATTGACGGGCTTTACATGCCTGGCGGCTTCCTGTACTGCTGCATGACAGTCATAAAACATACCAAGGTATAGTCTGCTGTCAACGCCCGGTAACCATGGACAACTTTCTGTGTGCACCTCGTAATCGCCGGTGCTTTGCCTTTTCGTGTTGACGTAATAACGCAATATCATAAAAGGTCTATTGTCGACAATAAATGTAGCAACCGTAATGCATTTTACCTTACGGGAAACCGTACTGCACGATTTTGTACGCCGGGAGGGCCGGTTAAATGATGTGGTTGTCTTTACAGTACGCGATCAGTTGTTCGTTGGTGGCAATGTCCAGTCTGTCCCTTATGAGGTTCAGCCGTTTTTCAATGGAGCTGAGTCCTGACGGTTGTATGCCCATTTGCGTTAGATGTTGGGGCATTTCTTTGATCCGTACGCCTTTCGACAGCAGATCTACAATCGTAATATCATACTGTTGCCAGTCATACAGTTTTTGCTGATTTTTCTCCTGCAGGAGCCACTTGGGGTAATAACGTTGGTTTTGGCTGATCGTTTGAATAGCCTGCTTCAGGTCCCTGGCATCGTTTCTCGCTTTTCGAACGTATCCGTCAATTTCCTTTGCTTCATACAGTGGATTAATTACAAGCGGTTTGCTTTCCGCAGAAAATACCAGCACTTTCAGGTCTGGCTGCACCTGCCGTGCAGCTTCAATCAGTGCGGTACCGTTGGTAATTTGTTGGGGACGGTTATCCGGCTCAAAATACAGGTCTGTAATCAGCAGGTCGTAAGACCGGTTTTGTTGTTTGGCCTGTATAATTTTCTCCAAAGCTTCATCACAGTAGTAGGCATGGTCTACTGCTCCAATTTGCATTTCTTCCAGCGTCCTTTGAACAGAAATGTTGGCGCTTTCATGGTCTTCAACAATCAGTACTTTATTGATCATGGCATGGGGGGAATTGGAATGGATAGGTGAATCCTCAAACCTTTTTTCAAACCTTCATCCAGCGGTTCAAAAATAATGCTGCCATTCAGTTTTTTTATACGGTTTTCCGTACTGGTTAAACCATGGCCGTATTGAACCGATGGACCAACCCCTTTGCCATCGTCCTGGTACAGGATGGTAACCAGGTTATCCCGGTAGTCAAATTTCAGCACCACAGATTTGGCTTCGCTGTGCTTTTTCATATTTACCATTAACTCCCGGAGAATGTGTTCCAGCTCTTTTTTTATATCGTGGGGTATCAGTTTCCAGATTTTGTTGTCATTGTTGACTGTGTTGATGCGAAGCTCAGGGCCCAGGAAAGGTTCTAATATATCAGCAATTGTTTTCTGAAATCCCGTATTGGTAGCAACAGGATTTTCATAAGCAATGTTGCGCGATTTTTCGTACAGTTCCTCCAGGTGGTCTTGTATTTCTTCTTTATTCATGGCGGGCCCATGCTCCAGGCGGGTCATTAACGTATACAATCCGTTGGCCACCACATCGTGTACCTTGTGAGATAGCTCAAGTTTGTTTTCCCGGATTGCATTTTGCATTTCCCATTGCAGGCGTTGCTGGCGTTTTTTGTACCTATTGTATAGAACGACAAATATCAGTGTGGCGAAAAGAACAATCCCATACATCCACGCGCGCTGTCTGGTTATTTTCGATTGCTTTTCCGCATTGTCTTTTTCCAAAAGAAGCTTCTCCGCTTTGATTTTATCTGTCTCGTAACGGATCAGTACAAACTGGTTTTTTGCGTTGTTCCGCACTGTTTGAATGCTGTCGCTGATCTGCTGATACCGTAACGCATACTGCTTCACCTCCGATTCAGGCCCCAGGCTGATCAATTTCTGCAAGGCTTCCAACTGGTCGTCGGGACTGTTGATCAATTGCGCCACCTCGTACATTTTACGGGCATAGTAAAAGGCGGAATCACGGCGCACCCCGGCATAATAGTCAGACAAATGCGAATAGCTGGCATTCAGTCCCCAATTGTCCTTTTCGCTGTGGCGAATGGCCAATGCGGTCCAGAATTGAGGAAGCACAGGATAGGTGGCATCTGCAAGCCATTGTGCGCGGGCGAGATTCGATAAGATCCTGGCATATTCCCTGCTGTTATGAATACTGTTGGGGAGAATGGAGCTATAATATTGTATAGCTTCTTCATAATTGCCCATTTTCTGCGCCACCACTGCTTTTCCATTCAAAGCGTATTGTCGTGAGGTGTCGTTCCGGGTAAATTTCAGCGCTGAATCATAGTAGCTGATCGCGGCATCATAGTTCTTCAGGTTAGTGCAACTGTTGCCCAGCATTGTGTAAATGGAGAATAAGGAATAATGATGGTTCGGATTATTTCTGTCCAGGTATGCCAGGCCACTAAGCGCGCTTTCCTGGCTGTTAAAATAATCACTTGCATTGGATTGTATAAAGGCCATGTAGTTGTAAGCCATAGCAATTTCCAGGCTGTCCCTGGAATTGATAACTACCTGGTTGAAATAGTAAAAGGAGGAATCTTTGTTGGGACTGTTGCTATAAAACAACCTTTCACCCTGGGCAAAATCAGGCGAACGGGCGGGAGGCGAAGAAGCCGGGATATTTTGTTCCCTGCATGCCCAACTGTACGCTACAAGGGCCAGTATAACCGAATATTTTTTCAAAGTGCTGGTTTGACTTAAAAATAAAAAATCATAAATTTCTGAACGGCCCAAGGTAGAAAAAAATAAGGCAAGATTGCTCTTGCCTTGTCAGTTGGCGTTATGGTTTAATACCACCGCCGGGAGGAGTAGGAGGGTTCGGGTTCGGTGGAGGATTGCCAGTTTCTCCTCCGGTGTCGCCGTCCATGGTGGTTACCTGTCCGCCGTTATTATGACAGGTAGTATGATTGATCTGATTCGGGCATAGCAATCCCAGTAATATCAATAATATTACGTGATACATTTTTCAAAATTTATAGGTGAGAAAATCGCTGCACCGGGGTTGCTCTTCACGGTGAAGCATGGGCCAGGCAAGCAGCGCTACTTGCCTGCAGGGAAAAGTGGGCGTTGAAAGCGGGTGGCGTAAATGGTTCCCTGCGTCCAGTTACCTTCGCCGCGTCTCGGCCCGGGGAGATCAATGCTGTACAGAAGATCGCATAGCTATGGAGCTATCACTGATGTCCGGTTCAAAAATAGCAGTGTGTAAAGGCCTGAGCCATAAACAATTCCGATAATTCCGAAGATTCCAGAAATTCCAATGTAATTCCGATGTAATTCCAATGCATCCAATGTGAATCCAACGTAATTCCGAAGTAGTTCCAATGCATCCAATGTAATTCCGAAGCGATTCCAATGTGATTCCTGAAAAACCGTTGGAATGCCGATTTTTTGTTGATGACTATAAAATTTTACCCCTATGCCTCCTGCTTATTTAGATTGTGTATCTAATTACTATGAGCAACTGAAAAAAGCCGGACGGTTGCCTTATCAGTTGAGTGAGCCTACTCCTTCCAGGCTAAAAAAAGCTTGTATTGATGTATTTTGTCAGCGGTATGATAGAAAGGATGAGGAAGCGTTACGCAATTTCTTCTGTTACTCGATTGGAGCAAAGTTGACACCACGGATGATCGAAAATTTTGACAACGACAAGTTCAAGCCGCTGGTTAAATTTCTGAGAAACCCTAAGATCAGAACCGATCGTAAAAACGTTGAACTGCTTGCGTGGCTGATAGATTTTCCAAAACGGCCATACGACTACAGGGAAGATTATACCAGGCCCATTCCAATTCCTGGTGAGAGCGGGGCAGAACCGCCAGCAGGCAGAGAACAACCATCCACTTGGCGTCAGCAATGGTGGAGATTCCCTGCCTTTCACCGGGCTGCATTTGGCATCGGAATGGTAACAATAATTCTCCTGGTTCAATACTTGATTACCAGCAACCGTCTTCCCGAAAAATGCATGTACTGGGCAACCGATCATTATGAACCCATTTCCTGCAACGAACATAGCGGAGATGCATTGGTAATTGCCTTCGACGCAGAAAGATTCCATTCTTTTAAAAAAATCAACCGGCCAGACACCATCACCCGGAAATCAATAGGTCATGTGTGGTATGCAAAAATCAATAAGGAGGAAGTGCAGTTCTTTACCGGCGGTGGCTTTCATCCGGAAAATCCAAACTTGCGACTGAAGCCAATTACGGATTATATGATTCGGAAGTATGTCACGCACAGGATGGCTGTTGGTGAATAGTTGTAATTTAATCTTAAGAAAAACCTCCACCCGCATCATCAAGTAGTTTAAATCTATAAATTGCATATGAAGTAACTGCTTGTTGGAAAATAAATTTGTACATAACAAAGACTTGCTGGAGCGAATTGCCCGCGGTGATGAAGCTGCTTTTGCCAAACTGTATCTTGCCTTCTACGACAAGGTATATGCAGTAGCATTCATGTACCTGAAAATTCATGAACTGGCGGAAGACAGCACGCAACGCGTGTTCCTTAAACTATGGGAACGGCACACCTCATTGGCCTCCGTTGAAAATATTGATTCCTACATATTTATTACCGCCCGCAACGAAGTATCCAACCAGCTCCGCAGCCTGGCCACGCAACAACATTATCGCAAACTGGTGAAAGCCATTTTTATGCAGGAAGCAGATTCTCCGGAAGAATTGCTTATCCTGAAACAAAGGGCCAAACTGATTGAGCGGGTGATCGGTAAACTGCCTGCCCGTCAGCAACAGGCTTTCCGCCTCAGCCGTGAAAAAGGATTGCGGTACAAGGAAATCGCCGGCATCATGAAAATCTCGGTGCCCGCCGTAAAAGAACACATCTCCAACGCCTTACGACAGATCAGGGCTTCGCTGCTGGTTCACAAAGATGAATTGCTCCTGCTTCTTTTCTGGCTTTTCCATTCTTAAGAGTGCTTCGCGCTAAACGGGAAATGATTCGTGCAATAGGAATGCTTTCCCCCATTACGAACGTTTTGCGCAAGAGGGATGCTTCCCCTAATGAGAACGCATTGTGAAATAGACAATGCTTCCTGCCAACAGGAACGCTTCATACAGCAAGAATGCTTCCTGCCAAAAGGAGTGCCTCCGCCAACAGGAAAGCCTCGCGCAATAGCAATGTTTCCCAATAAGAACGCCCCCAATAACAATGCCTGTCTTAAGCAAACATCCTTCGCTCACATAAACTCCCCCCTCAAATTTTTTTTCCCACATACCCTACCTTTTTCCCGCCCCCGTGTCTTTAAACCTGCCGGCCACCCTTGTGGCGCTTGCATTCCTTATAATTAATTATACCATAATGACAAAAGAACGGTTTCAATTCCTGTTAGAGCAATACCTGCTTCAACAACTCTCCGAAGAAGAGCTGCAGGAGTTTTTCGATGCAGCCGCATTGCCGGAATTTGAACCGGTAATCAAAGCAGCGCTCGACAGGGACCTGCAATTGCAAAGTGCCGGCAATGAAACTGTTTCTGCACAAGCGCTTCAGTCTTATGAAAACTTCAAACGCATCCTGGCCAGCCAGCAGGAAGAAGAAAAACAACGCCGGGCAGTATTCCAACTTCACTGGTTCCGGTATGCAGCTGCTGTATTGTTGCTGGCAACTGTCGCCGTGTGGATGTGGCGCAGCGAAACAAAAGAACGGGATATAACCGTAAGCATTGCAGAAAATCAGCCCATCGATGTAGAACCAGGTGGCAACAGGGCCATCCTTACGCTTGCTGATGGTTCCACCATTGTGCTCGACAGCAGCAATGTAGGTATGCTCGCCACGCAGGGCAATGTCCGCATCGAAAAAACAGCCAGCGGTGAAATAGTGTATACAGTAGGAGGGAAAGAAAAAGGTGTGATGATGATGAATACCATGTCTACGCCGCGCGGTGGACAGTATAAACTCACCTTGCCCGACGGCTCAAAAGTGTGGCTGAATGCCGCTTCGAGCATTACCTATCCCGCTGCCTTTACCGGAAATGACAGAACGGTGCAGGTAGACGGTGAACTGTACTTCGAAGTAGCAAAAGACGCTAACCATCCGTTCATAGTTAAGAAAGGCGCTACCAGCGTAACAGTGCTCGGAACGCATTTCAATGTGAATGCCTACAACGATGAAGAACAATTAAAAGTTACCCTGCTCGAAGGCAGCGTAAAAGTAAGTTCTTCCGAAAGTGGCGCTTCTGCATTGCTGAAGCCTGGACAACAGGTATCCGTATACGAAACAGCCATGATTTCTCAACCTGCCTACGTAAATACAGACCAGGTGATGGCCTGGAAAAACGGCATATTCAATTTCCATAAAGCCAGCCTGCAGGAAGTGATGCGACAGTTGTCGCGGTGGTATGATGTGGAAGTAGTGTACGAAAAAGGAATTCCTGCCATGCAGTTTGGCGGTGAAATGGGCCGCGACCTTACCTTATCACAGGTACTGAAAGGATTTGAAGACATGGAAGTACATTTCGAAATAACAGCGGGCAAGAAACTGATCGTAAAGCCATAAATACCTCGACTTTTCCGGCTTATCCTTTTTTCACTCACCTAACGGGTAACCACCTTACACGTAAATGTGCCATATATGAAGTTAACTGCTTTATTATTTATTGTATTCGGACTGCAATTAAGTCTTACAGCAAGTCCCCAGAGCATTACGTTTTCAGGAGAAGGCGTGAAGCTCGAAAAGGTATTTGCGGAAATCAAAGCACAAACAGGGTTCCTGGTTGTGTACAATTACAGGATGATACGCGATGCTTCGCCTGTAACCATTTCGGTGCAGAACGAGCCGCTGCATTCCTTCATGGAAAAAGTGCTCAGCAAGCAATCGCTCGACTTCAGTATCCAGAACAAAACCATTTTTATCAAACGCAAATTGGAAACGCCGGTGAAAAACTCGCCGCGCGAAGATATTCCTGCGCCGCCACCGGCAGACATCAATGGAAAAATTACCGATGAAAATGGCGCTCCGCTTGCAGGCGCTACCATCAGGGTGAAAGGAACCGACCGTGTAACAGCCTCTGATATCAACGGCAACTTCAGCCTCACAGGAGTGCCCGATGGCGCCGTGCTGGTAATTACTTATGTGGGTTATGCCACCAAAGAGTATACCGTGCGTGGCAACAGCACGCCGGTGATCTCGCTGGAAAAGCTGGACGCCAAACTGGGTGAAGTAGTAATTGTTGGGTATGGTTTCCAGAAACGCCGCGATGTTTCTGCAGCCATTGCTTCTTTCAAACCTACAGAAGAAAATGCGCGCCCGGTATTGAGCCCCGATCAACTGATCCAGGGCAGAATGCCCGGTGTACAGGTGAGCGCCGGTTCAGGTAGTCCGGGCAGCAGCAACCGTGTGGCCGTACGTGGCATCGGTTCACTAAGCGCCACCAACGAACCGCTGTATGTTATTGATGGTATTCCCGTGGTGCAACAGAATGCCGCGCTGATCAACATGGGTGAAAACATGAACCCGCTGGCATTGCTCAACCCGAACGATATAGAATCGGTAGAAGTACTGAAAGACGCTGCTTCTGCTGCTATCTATGGTTCCCGCGCCACCAATGGTGTGATCATCATTACCACCAAATCAGGCAAAGCCGGCAAAGCAAAATTCACCGTGGATTATACCACCGGCATTCAACAGGTCCCGTATCTGAACAAGGTTAAAATGGCAGGTTCTGATCTGTACCTCGAGGTGATCAATGAAGCCATTGACAACTACAACATGCAGAACAACTACAAACCCGGCGATAACAATTATATGCTGCGTAAGGAAAACCCTTATCCGGGTTTGCCCGATACCGATTGGATGGACCTGGTGTTGCGCACTGCTAAAACACAAAGCATCGGTTTCTCGATTACCAGCGGTACTGATAAAACAAAATTGTATATCTCCGGCAATTACCTCAACCAGGAGGGTGCTGTGTTAACGCAGAAGTTTGAACGCTATACCACGCGCCTGAATATTTCGCACCAGTTGAACGACTGGTTGGAATTTGGCGCCAATACCAATTTCAGTTTTTCGCATAACGACCGTGTTCCGGGTTCCAACCTGGGCTCCACGATTATGGCGCGTGCCCTGCCGCAGCGTCCCTTCGACCGCCCGTTTAAACCCAATGGTGAATATTACGTGGGGGGAACAGAAGACCTGATCTACCATAACCCCATCCAGATACTCAATGAGGAAAACACTTTCCTCAATACCCATCGCGTACTGGGTAATTTTTACGGCACTATTAAACTAACGCAGGACATTAGTTTCAAATCTTCTTTCGGCGCCGACCTGACTTATACGCGCGACAACGTACACTACAACGAAAAGCATCCCTATGGTACCGGTGTAGGCCGACTGAACGATCTGCGGCGTTTTTACACCAACGTGCTGTGGGAAAATACTCTCAACTATAACAAGAATTTCAATAAACTGGATGTTAACGCACTCGCCGGTTATTCTTACCAGAAACTTACCAATTCAACAATAGGGATTGACGGAAGAGGTTTTCCTTCTCCCTCATTTGATGTGTTGTCGGTAGCTTCTGAAATTACCGAAGCCACTACCGGCCTATCGGAAAGTGCGTTGTTGTCGCTGTTCGGCAGGGCCAACCTCTCGTGGGATGGAAAATACCTTTTGTCGCTTTCACTCCGCGCCGATGGTTCGTCCAAGTTTGCTCCGGATAACCGTTGGGGTTATTTCCCGGCCGTTTCTGCCGGTTGGAATATTTCCAATGAAGAATTCTGGGGATGGCAACATACACAGGCCAAGATCAGGGCCAGCTACGGCGCCACCGGTAACCAGGACGGCATCAGCAGCTATGCTTACCAGGCACAAATGAGCGGCGGACGCAATTACGGACTGCAAAGCGGTATTGCTGTAAGCACCAACGGCAACTATGATCTTACCTGGGAAACAGCCCGCCAGTTCGACGTGGGCATTGACCTCAGCCTGCTCAAAGGCAAACTGAATATCACCGCAGATTATTTTATCAAGAATACCGACAACCTGTTGTACAGCAAACCCGAAGCTGCCACCAGCGGTTTCACCAGCATCATCAGCAACATTGGTTCCATGCGCAATACAGGTTTGGAGTTTTTGGTGAGCACCAATTTGAATTTCGGCCAACTGCAATGGACTTCCGAGTTCAACATCTCTTTTGTGAAGAATAAACTTACTTCGCTGATCGGCGACGATGCATTGCTCATTGGCGCCAACCGTACCCTGAAAGTGGGTGAAGAAGTAGGAAGCCATTATATATACCGAATGCTGGGTATTTACCAGGACGATAAAGATGTGCCCGCATCCTTTTACGCCAGCGGTGTAAGGGCCGGCGATGTGATCTATGAAGACGTGGATAACAATGGTATCATCGATGTGAATGACCGGCAGATCGTTGGTTCTTCCAACCCCGACTTTTATGGCGGATGGAACAACAGCTTCCGCTATAAAAATTTCGATCTGAATTTCTTCTTTACCTACTCGTACGGTTCAGAAGTATATGCCAGCTACCGGCTCACCACAGAACGACTGGGCAATGCATTCATGAATATTGCCGAGAAAGCGGCCAAAGAACGGTGGACAGGCCCGGGAACATCCAACACTACGCCCCGTGCTATTTATGGTTATACCTGGAATACGCAGAACTCCACGCGTTTCCTCGAAGACGGTTCATTTATCAGGCTGCGTTCCGTTAACCTGGGCTATACTGTTCCTGCATCTGTTTTGTCCAAACTGCGCATGTCGCGTGTGCGGGTATTTGTGCAGGGCGACAACCTGTTCCTGCTTACCAATTATTCCGGCATGGACCCCGAGGTGACCAGCGATTTCGATCCGCAATTCATGTCGCAGGACAACCTCATCCTTCCGCAATTACGCGTGATCAATTTTGGTGTGAACATAAGTTTCTAACGATAAAATCAGCATACTATGAACCGGCATATATTTCTTTCATTTGTTTTTTCTGCCATCGTTCTTGCAGGCTGTACAAAACTGGATTTTTATCCGCACTCGTCGGTATCACCGGAAAGTGTGTCGGAAAAAGATCTGGACCCGCTGCTGCACGGCATGTATAACGCGGTGCAGAATTTTCCCGGTCGTGAGTCGTACATCATGTACGACCTGGTGGGAGGAAATCTCATCAGCTCCGGAGGTGGCAATGTACTGGCGTTCATCAACAATATTCTGCGCACCGATTACGCCATGGTAGGGAATAACTGGGATGGTTATTACCGTGCACTATACCAGGTAAACAATGTGCTGCAAGTGCTCGAAAGGCTGCCCGACTCCGACAAGAAAACAAAAATTGCAGGCGTAGCGCATTTCTTCAGGGCCTATATCTATTACAATCTTACTACCCGCTGGGGAGATGTGCCGCTGCTGCGCGTGAATACTACGGAAAAACCTTTCAGAACAGACCAGGCAGAAGTGTGGAAATTTATTGAAGAGGATTTACTGGCTGCCATGGAGAAAGCGCCAACGTTCAGCGGCGATCTGAAAAGCAATTTTTATTACGTTTCCCGCGAAGCCGCACAGGCCCTTATGGCGCGCGTAAAACTGGCGCAGGGAAAAAACGAAGAAGCCGCTGAGTATGCAGAAAACGTGATCAATTCCGGCCTGTTCCAACTGGACAGTTTCGAAAAAATCTTCAGGAAGCAGGGCAACAGGGAAGTGATTTTCGCTTTTGAAAATCTGACCGAAGAATCCAGCATTACCCTCAGCACCTTGTTCTATACTTATGCGCATCCGGTGAAAGGCAGCTATGTATACAAACCTACCGATGATGTGATGAATATGTATGAACCGGACGACAATCGCAAGGCCATGTCGATAGACACCTATAGCAGTCTGAATGTAATCAACAAATATCCAAGTGGACAGGCCGGTACCGACCCGGTGGTGATTGTAAGACTGGGGGAAATGTACCTGATCAGTGCCGAAGCACAAGGCCTTAATGGACTGGACCGGTTGAATGAATTACGCAGTGCCCGCAACCTGGGGCCTGTGAGCCCGGCCAACCCGGAAGAATACCAGGAAATGGTCGCACTGGAAAGAAGGCGTGAATTGCTGGCAGAAGGTTTCCGCTGGTTCGACCTTGTTCGTACAGGCAAGGCCGTTAGTGAATTGGGGATTGAACCTTTCCGCACCAAATTCCCGATTCCCGATTACGAAAGACTGGTGAATCCCAACCTCACACAGAATATTGGCTATGGTGAATAATGCTTAAAACAACGATACTATGTTCAAGAAAAGATATATCTCATTCTTACTGGCATGGCAGGTGCTTGTATTGGTTTCCTGCAAAAAAGATGACCCGGTTGAAAAGATACTGGACAACAACCTCAGCGCCGTCTCCAAAGCACTGCTGGAGAATTCCAACCTGGTGAGCAGAGTATTTACCGATACGGTTATCCAGTTGCATCCCGGCGTACAGGCAACTGAAATTCATTACCTGAGTATGGAAGGTTATAGCATGCGTGCTTTTGTGCTGGAGGCAGATATGAAGCAGTCTGGTATTGAGCTGCGCCCGCTTACGCCCTTTGGCAGCACAGGATTTGCCCGGCAAACCGTTCCTGAAATGCTGAAATACGTCGAGGCCCCTGCCAAACCACTGGCAGCCACAAACGCAGATTTTTTCAATGCCAATACCGGTGAACCGAGAGGCATTGTATATATAAATGGCCAGGCAGTAAGAACGATCATACCTGGAGCCACATGGGGCTATTTTGGCATCAGCAAAACTGGTGAACTGATGATTGGTGATTCACTGGATTACACACAACGCAAAGACCAGATATTGCATGCACTGGGCGCCAATCAACGATTGGTACGCAACAGGGTAGTGGTGCCGCATACCGATCAGACGATTGAGCCGCGCACAGGCGTTGGCTTTACGGCAGATGGTATCCTGTACCTGATTGTGGTAGACGGAAGACGTTTTGATTATTCCAATGGCATCAGCTTCCAGAAACTCGGTGAAATGTTTCATGCGCTCGGCGCCGTGGAAGCCATCAATTGTGATGGCGGCGGTTCTTCCACTTTCATGATCAACAATCCGCGGGCAGATATCATGCAGGTGCGCAACTGGTCATCAGACGGCGCTCCGCGTGCAGTGGCTAACGGATGGGTTATTGTTTCAACCAATTAATAACATCAGTATTGCAACATATGAATACCGGAAAATTCATTCAGGCATTGTTCCTGCTGCCGCTGTTGATGCTGGCAACAGCCTGTAAAAAAGAAACCAAATACAACAAAAATACTGCGCCGGTGATTGTGTCGCTGGCGCCGCAAACAGGCAGTGGTTTAACCATTGTAACTATCCTGGGACGAAATTTCAGTCCCATACCCGATGAAAATATCGTGCAATTCAATGGTGTACCCGCTATTGTGCTCGATGCCAAACCCGGTCAGTTGCAGGTAGTGGCGCCCGAGAACGGACAAACAGGGGCCGTTACCGTAACCGTGAAAGGTGTTACGCTTGAAGGGCCGGTGTTTACTTATAAGGAACCTGAACGAGAATATATCGTTAGTACACTGGCTGGCAATGGTACCGCTGGCTATGCGGATGGCACAGGTCTGGAGGCTGAGTTCCGGTCGCTCGAAGGCGTTTGCCTGGACATTGACGGCAACCTCATTGTTACAGACAGGACCAACAACCTCATTCGCAAAGTAACTACTGCCGGTGTGGTCACAACTTTTGCAGGAACAGGCGATAAGGGCTATAACGACGGTCCTGCTGCCAGCGCGATGTTCAGCTTTCCGTGGAAATCAGCTGTTGATGCACAGGGCAATATTTATGTGGCCGACCGCGACAATCACAAAGTCCGCAAAATTACGCCCGACGGGACCGTAAGCACATTGGCGGGCAGTACATCAGGTTATGCAGACGGTGTAGGTGCTGCCGCCAAATTCAACCAGCCGTTGGATGTGGCAGTTGATAAAGATGGTAATGTATATGTAGCAGATAATAACAACCACCGCATCCGTAAAATCGCTCCGGACGGTACCGTAACCACGCTGGCCGGCAGCACCAGCGGTTATGCAGATGGCACCGGCGCTGCTGCTTCATTTGCCAATCCTTCCGGCATTGATGTGGATGCAGATGGCAATGTATATGTAGCAGACAGGCTGAACCACCGCATTCGCAAGATTACACCGGCTGGTGTGGTAACTACATTGGCAGGCGCTGGCGGGCCCGGTTCTGTGGATGG
>Ga0065721_10003917_pt1 | contig 118758 bp, 94 predicted proteins | sample Mesricmetagenome_FD_59108 | JGI IMG/M metagenome (GOLD analysis project Ga0065721, IMG submission 59108) | Mesophilic microbial community from rice straw/compost enrichment Sample: eDNA_1 v2 (version 2) | ecosystem: Engineered > Solid waste > Grass > Composting > Bioreactor | place: USA...
ATTACCGGCGGGGTCAAGCTCGTCGAGCTTCCCGCCGTTCGGCTGGGCCGGGTAAGCCTGGTTCCCGATCCGCTCGCGGGGACGTTTCGCTGCCGAGTCGAGGTGCTGGCCGGGGAGGAGGAGCGGGCGGGCTGCGAGGTTCAGGTTCGCTTTCGGGCTCCGAGCGGGGAAGTGTTTTCGGCGCTTGCGCCAGTTGCGGAGGGTGGGGTGGCGGAGCTGGTCTGCGAGCTGGGCGACGCTCCGGCGCTCTGGTCGGATCGGAATCCGCAGCTGTACGAAGCGGAGTTTCTGCTGAAGCGGGGGGAGGAGACGTTGGATCGCGTTACGCGGCGGACCGGTCTGAGGCTGCTGACCGCCTCCGGCAAGCGGTTGGAGCTGAACGGCGGAGCGGTATGGCTGCGCGGCTACGTCGATTGCTGCGTATTTCCGCTCACCGGTTATCCGGTCTGGGACAAGGCGCACTACGAGCGGCAGTTCCGCATTGCCCGGTCGTATGGCTTCAATCATGTGCGGCTGCACGGCTGGAACGCGCCCGAGCCGTTCTGGGAAGCGGCGGACGAGGCCGGCATGCTCGTGCAGACGGAGCTTCCGCACTGGTCGGCGCACTATCAGCCGCGCGGCGGGAAGCCGCCGGAGGAGGTGGATGCCTTCCTGCAGGCGGAGCTGGAGCGCATCTACGAAAGCTTGAACGCGCATCCTTCGTTCGTGCTGTTCTCGATGGGCAACGAGCTGACGGAGGATAACGGGCACGAACGGCTGAACGAGTGGGTTCGATATGCCAGACGGCTAGATCCGACTCGACTCGTCACGGACAATACCGGCTTCGGGCAGCTTCCGGAGCAGGATCGCGAGGGCGACTTCTTCATTCCGTCCTTCAACTGGCATGTGCCGCTGAAGACGGAGGAGATTGCTCTGCCCGCGACGAACCGCGATTTCTCGGCGGTTGCCCGGCTGACGGACAAGCCGGTGCTTGGGCACGAGCACGCGCAGTTTACGATGTACGCCAGACCGGAGGAAAAGGCCAAGTACACCGGCGTGCTTCGGCCGACGTGGCTGGAGACGATCGAGGAGACGCTGCAGGCGAAAGGGCTGGAGGAGCGGGTCGGCGAATGGATCGAAGCGACCGGCGTTCACCAGGTGCGCGCGCTGAAGGAAGCGATGGAGCGGGCGCGCCGTACGCCGGTGGCGGCTGGCGTGCAGTTGCTCGACATCCGCGATTTTCCGGGCCAAGGCCACGCGACGACGGGGCTGCTCGACGTGTTCTGGGACAGCAAGGGGACGATCGAACCGGAGAGGGCGCTCGACTTCAACGGGCCGACGGTGCTGCTGATGGCCTGCGAAGGTCGTACGCTGTTTGCGGGCGAGACGATGGACGTTCGCGTGCTGCTGTCCCATTACGGCGAGGAGCCGGAGCTGAGCGGGCGCGTCAGGTGGCGGCTGATTCGCAAGGGGTGCGCTCTGGATGAAGGCGAACGCGGAATGGCTGTGCCGGTCGGCGGTGCTGCGGATCAAGACCGGGGCGATGCTGCGGGTAGGGTTCGGAGCGGCGCCGCGTTCGCGGGAACTGCGGTCGGAAAGAGCGAATGGAGCGCACCTGAACCGCTTCTCCTTAACGCGGGCGAACTGGTCGTGGCCGGAATGGCGCGCGGCAGCGTGGAGGAGATCGGGACGGTGCGGATCGGCCTGCCTGCGGGAGCGGAGGCGTCCGAGCTTGTGCTGGAGGTGTGGTGGGGGGATAAGGAACGGCTCGACGAAGACCGGGAAATCCGCAACGCCTGGTCGTTCTGGTCGTTCCCTCGGATGCGGTACGAGAACGCCGAGTCGGTCTGGAGCAGCGCGCCCGCGCTGAAGACCGCTCTGTACGGCGCTTCCTTCGAACCGAACGCCAAATTCGATCCTTTCGTCTATCCGTCGCACAAGGGCGTGAAGCTGGCGATCGTCGAACGACTCACGACAAACGTGCTTCAGTACCTGAACGGCGGAGGTCGGGTGTGGCTGCTGGCGGGGGAAAGCGAATTGTACGACGCGCCGATGACGAAATACTTGCCGGTGTTCTGGAACTATCTGATGTTCTCCGAGCAGGCCGGGGGCACGATGGGCGCGGTCGTTCGCCCGCATCCCGCGCTCGGACGGTTCCCACACGACGGCCGTTCGGATTGGCACTGGTATCATCTGTTCAACGGAACTCCGGCCATCTGCCTCGATACCGTTCCCGAAGTCGAGCCGATCGTCGAGATCGTCGACAACTTCAATCGGGCCAAACGGCTGACAAGCGTATTCGAAGCCCAAGTCGGCCGAGGCAAGCTGTTCGTCACGACGCTGGCCTTCCGCTCGCCGCCCGACTGGAAACGTCCCGAGAGCGCGCACCTGTTCGGCGAAATGCTGCGCTACCTGCTCGGCGACGACTTCCGACCTTCGGCCCGCATAACCGTCGGCCAGGTGCTGGGCTTGTTCCGCTTGCGGGGTATTCATTCATTTCTCTAATGTTCGTTAAATTCCAATATTAATATTATCTGGTATAATAAATCCATATTGCTTTTGAAAGCAGGTGTCTTTGTGACCTTGTATGGATTTTATACGGATGAGTCAGGAAACAACGGTTTTGGAGATATGAGAAACCAGCCTGTTCTTTGTTATGCAGGAATATTAGTTCCCATACACTATCAATTATTTCTGCATAACGAGGTTCAGAAGATAAAGGATAATCTAGAGACAGACATTAAGGCTAAAGTTTATGGTATTCCGGCCGACCAATTTGCAACTATCGATTTCTTCAAAAAGTTCGAGATTCATGGAAAAGCATTTATTGATGGCGAAAACTTCTATTATAATTTATTGGATTCAGAAAGATTTAAGGTCGTTGATGATTTGTTAGCTTTAGTAAGTGCTGCGGATGTGAAAATTGTAGCTGCAATTACAAATAAGCAACTTTATCAAACGAATACAAAAGATAGCAACCATAATCGAATGCATATACATACATATACTGAGCTTGTTAAGAGCATTTCGACCGAATTGGATCACTCCGATTCCTATGCTTTCGTAATTTGCGACGATGGGAAACCTAGCGAAATTAATAATTTTTGTGATGCTCTAAGAAATCCCGCGAACAAGAGAGTGTACCCGGACCTTCAAATCAAGCTTTCGCATGATAAAAATTGCAATCTGATTCAACTGGCAGATGTGATAAATTTTATTACCTCAGTCCACTTCCGCGAAGAATATGGTTTTCCACCGAGAAAGAGACACCAATCACAAATTCTCGATTTTTATTCAAGGCATTTGAATCAGAAAATAATCAAATGGGAGTATAAATAACAAGAGGAGGACGCACACAACGTGCGAACTCCTCTCCAGGGTCGTACACTACGTGCGACCTGTTACCAGACTATCCATAAATTAATACAAGTATGACAAAAAAATTAAGACATTCAGTCCATAGGTCAAACTCAACGTTTGAGCTACGCACGGAATGTCTTAAGTACAGATTTAGTCGTACACAACGTGCGAGCAAATCTGTACTTTTATTATGGTAGAATTCAAAAAAGTTGTCAAGGAATATTCACAAAAATTGGATGCGGCAGAGCTTCTTTGATACTCTTCATGTGAATGAAAAAGCCAGGAGCTGTTCCATCAACGGAACAGCTCCTTGGCTTGAAATGAGGCGTTCATACCATGAACGTGTATTGCCCTCGCGATTTAGACAACGTTAGGAACGCCGACGCCCGGATCGACGTCCGCTTCGTAGTCGATGCCGTCCGTTTCGAAGCCGAACAGCTGGAAGAACTCGCGCCGATAGCCTTCAAGATCGGTCAGTTCGTAAATGTTGGCCGTCTCGATGCGGCTCCAGATGTCGGCTACTTCCTTCTGAACGTCCTCTCTCATCTCCCAGTCGTCGATCCGGATGCGGCCTGCTTCGTCCACCGGCACGCTGTCCGCGTTCGCAGCGTACAAGCGATCGGCGAACAGGCGATACATCTGCTCAATGCACCCTTCGTGAATGCCTTTCTCCTTCATGACTTTGTACAGCGCCGAGATATAGAGCGGCACGACCGGAATCGCCGAGCTGGACTGCGTGACGAGCGCTTTGCCGACCGTAACGTAAGCGCGTCCGCCGCCTGCCGAAAGCTGTTCGTGCAGCTGCTTCGCCGTTGCTTCCAGATGGTCCTTCGCCCGTCCGATCGAGCCTTGGCGATAGATGGCCTGCGTCAGCTCCGGCCCGATGTAGGAGTACGAGATCGTCGTCGCATTCGGCGCAAGCACGCCTCCCTCCCGCAGGGCGTCGATCCACATCTGCCAATCGTCGCCGCCCATGACGTCTACGGTTGCTTGGATCTCTTCTTCCGCAGCCGGCTCCAGCGTTACCAGGCTTACTTCCCCGTCATGGAAATTGACGGTTTTGTTCGTATAAGGCTGTCCGATCGGTTTGAGCACCGACGTGGACGTCTCTCCCGTGCGCGGATTTGTCCGCCGCGCGGTGGCTACGCTATAGATGACCAGATCGACCTGTCCGAGCTCTTTGCGGATCAGGTCGACCGCTTTCGCCTTTGTCTCATCCGTGAACGCGTCTCCCGCGACGCTGAACGATTTCAGTCCGGCTTCTTGGGCTGCGGTCTCGAAAGCCGCGGAATTGTACCAGCCCGCAGACGCGGTTCTTCCCCCGGAGCGTTCTCCTTGCCGGTAGACGCCGACGGTATTGGCGCGCGCGCCGAATGCGGCGACAATGCGGGCCGCGAGGCCGTAGCCTGCCGACGCGCCGATGACGAGCGCGTTGCGGGGACCCTGAATCGCCGGCCGGGCCTGGACGTAATCGATTTGCTGACGGACTTGCGCGGCGCAGCCTTGCGGGTGCGCGGTCGTGCAGATAAAGCCGCGGGTTCTTGGTTTGATAATCATTGTGCGTCGTTTTCCCTTCTATGCTCGATTGCCATAACGTCTATTTTAACGAATTTTCGCGCAAACGGAAACTCCGACGGGAGGAGGACCGTCCGGCTCTCCTATTCTCTTTTCCCCGCGCCCGGTTTTGAAAGATTAAGAGAAAATTAAGGATATCGCCGCCGCGATTGGTTACCCTAATAAGGTACCTCTAAAAAAACAAAACCGGGAGCAGGAAAACCATATGAACGCAATAAACAGGGAAACTGGAGCCTTCGGGGCTCAGGCCGCAGTGTCGAGGCCGAGGAGACGGAGAAAAGGACGGGCGCTGCTGGCAGTTCTGGCGGTTGCTGCGGCGATCTATGCGCTGATAGAAGTCAAAATGATAGAGAGGCTGCTGCCGATAGAATGGTTTCGCGAAGTGCCGCCTGTGACGGGCCTGCACCCGATCGTCGCGGAGAACCGGGACCGGCTCGTCGCACAGAGCCAAGCGATCGGCATCGACGTGGTTATTACCGACGATTTTCGCAGCGAGGAGGAGCAAAACGCGCTCTACCGGAAAGGCCGCGGCGAGGAAGGGGCGATCGTCACGCAGGTGAAGGGCGGGGGCTCTTATCACAACTACGGCCTTGCCATCGATTTCGCGCTGCGGATTCCGGGCGGGGACGTTATCTGGGATTTGAAGTACGACGGCAACGGCAACGGGCAGCCGGACTGGATGGAGGTCGTGGCCATCGCCAAGAAACTCGGCTTCTCATGGGGAGGGGACTGGAAGTCGTTCCCCGATTATCCTCATCTGCAGATGGACTTCGGTTATTCGATTGGCGAGCTGCAGCGGGGATGGCGACCTCCTCTTCAGCCGGAATAGAAATCGCTGTAAGCGCGTGGAGTCGGGTTGGAGCAGCGAATGGGGTGGCGGAGTTGCTGTAAGCGTGCGGAGTCGGGTTGGAGCCGCGAAAGGGCTGGGGAAGTTGCTGTAAGCGCGTGGAGTCGGGTTGGAGTAGCGAATAGGGTGGCGGAGTTGCTGTAAGCGCGTGGAGTCGGGTTGGAGCCGCGAAAGGGCTGGAGAAGTTGCTGTAAGCGTGCGGAGTCGGGTTGGAGCCGCGAAAGGGCTGGAGAAGTTGCTGTAAGCGTGCGGAGTCGGGTTGGAGCAGCGAAAGAGCTGGAGGAGTTGCTGTAAGCGTGCGGAATCGGGTTGGAGCCGCGAAAGGGCTGGCGGAGTTGCTGTAACCGCGCGGAGTCGGGTTGGAGCCNCGAATGGGCTAGCGGAGTTGCTGTAAGTGTGCGGAGTCGGGTTGGAGCCGCGAATGGGCTAGCGGAGTTGCTGTAAGTGTGCNGAGTCGGGTTGGAGCCGCGAATGGGCTAGCGGAGTTGCTGTAAGNGNGNGGAGTCGGGTTGGAGCCGCGAATGGGCTGGCGGAGTTGCTGTAAGCGCGTAGAGTCGGGTTGGAGCCGCGAAAGGGCTGGGGGAGTTGCTGTAACCGCGTGGAGTCGGGTTGGAGCCGCGAAAGAGCTGGAGGAGTTGCTGTAAGCGCGTGGAGTCGCTTGGTCTATCGATCATTTCAAGCAGGGGGCGGTTTCAATGCCGCAGCTTGCGAATTTTGCATGCTAGCGTCCTTCCTGATCGAGTATAATGGATATATCCATATGAACAGGGAGGATTTACCTTGAACCATCATCAACACGATTCGCAGCGTTACGACTATATTCCGCCGCCGCCCGCCTATACGCCGCCGAAGACGAACGGCAAGTCCATCGTGGCTCTCGTGCTGGGCATTTTGGCGGTTTCGCTTCCTTACATAGGGTTTCTGATCGGCATCGTCGCTATCGTATTCGCTTCGTTATCGCTGAAGGAAATCAAGAGGAACGGAGAGCAGGGACGGGGCATGGCGATCGCGGGGCTCGTCTGCGGAATCGTCGGCACGGCGATTTACGCCATTCTTTTGCTCATTGTTCTAATCGCGTTCGTGACTATCGCCGGGGCGACTTCTTCTTTTACCTAGCAGCCGATAAGGAGGGTGGCCTATGGTCGCGTCCAGACTTCCGCGTTCCGCTTACGCTTTTGTCGTTATCGCGCTTCTGATCTTCGCCGCGAACTTGGCGACTCTGCGCGTCTTTGCGCTTAGCGAAGAGGATCCTATGCTCGTGTATGCCGCGATGGTGGACTTCATGCTCGTTATTCCGTTCTTCTACTGGTTGATGGTGCTGCGGCGACGCGGCCGTTCGATCGCGGGCGTCATGGCGCTGCCGCTGCTGGGAGCGGCTGCGGTGTGGCTGCTCGTGCCGACAGGACAGCGGTCGATGGTGTGGGGATCGGCGTGGCCGGTCGAAGCGGTTATTGTCGCTGCGGAGCTCGCTTTCGTCATTTTCGAAGCGAGAATCGCGTACAGGTTGATCAAAGGCTACCGGGTCGCCGCCCGCAAAGAGAAAGATGCGATGGAAGCCTGGCGCATCGCGCTGAGAACCGGATCCGTCGAAGGCGGAAGCGGAGGCAAGCTGGCCTCGATCGTGCATCATGACATCGGAGTGGTCTACTACCTGCTGTTCTCCTGGAGGAAGGGCAAGGCGAAGACGGGGAGCGGCTCGGGGCTGACGTTCACCTATCATAAAAAGACAAACCAGATTTTGTACGCCGCCATTTTGACCAAAGTCATCGTATTCGAGGGCGTCGCTGTTCATCTGCTCGTCTCTCAGTGGTCGCACTTGGCGGCCTGGATATTGACAATCGCCGATCTGTGGCTTCTGGCCTTGATCTGGGCCGATTGCCGGGCCTCCGTCCTTCAACCGGTGACCTTGGAGTCGAATCGTCTGCGCTTGCGGTACGGCTTGCGCATTCAAGCGGACATCCCGCTGGCTTCGATCGCCGGCGTCGTGAGCGCGGGAGAGCTGCGCCCGGAGAGGGAAGAAAGGAAGCAGGCTCTCGGTCCCGGTCTCGGCACGCCTAACGTCTGCATCGAGTTGAACCGGGAAGAGCAGGCCGAAGGCATGCTGTTCCTGCCCAAACCGGTGAAGCGCCTGTACCTGGCTCTGGACGAACCCGACGCTTTCGTGCGGGAATTGGAGCTGCGGATGGAGTTGCGTCCATAATCGCACACAGTAGGGGCTGTCCCATAAGCCAACCAAGTTGCTCTGAAAGATAATCGACGATAAAGGTGCAAGGGAGATACATTCCCTTCTTTGTCTATCGATCATCTCCAGCAACTTTACTTATGGGACAGCCCCTTAGCGTTCATTTTTTCTTGTCCAGCTCGGAATGGAAATAATCGCGCAGTTCGGCCGCTTTCCTCGGGTCGGTCAACGGCACCTTCTCGGCGAGATAGCTTTCTACGAAGGCTTCCCAAGTTTGCGGCTTCTTCTGCGCCAGCATCGAGCGGACCGCGTTCTTGACGAGCCGCCGTTCCTTCGAATTGGAGAACTGATCCTTATACTGCTGCTTCAGCTCGAAGATCAGCTCCGAGAAAATTTTGCGGAACACCTCGGACGTCATCCGCGCGTCGTCGAGCGCGCGATGCGCGGAGCCTTCGGCCACGATGTCCAGATCCTGCAGTGCAGCTTCGACGCTGACGTCGTTCGTCACCTTCTTATAGCGCAAATAACCTTTCAGCAGATCGAAATAGTGGACACCGGTCCAGTAGGACTCGTTCAGCTTGTGCATGCGCGTGTCGAATACGATTCGCTTGACGTCTTCGCCGCCCCAGGTGACGAGCAGGAACGAGTCGACGTCTCCGAGCCATTGCTCGAATTCCGCGATCACTTGGGGGAATCCCGGAGCGACGTCGATCTCGTGCTGGGGAATTCCCGTTTTTTTCTTGATGAAATTGTTCAGCTTGGAGAAATAGACCGGCTTGATCAGCGACGAAAATTCGTCCACCGCCCTCAGCGACTCATCCAGGCGCACGGCTCCGATCTCGATGACTTCCATCGGCAAATCGCTGGCGAACTTCCGCCCGTTAAATTCGATATCGAGAATAATATAGTTCAATTTCCAACCCCCGCTCTCTAACTCGCGCTTTCCATTTTACCAAAAACCCGAGCGCTTCGCTCGCTTAATCGGCGGATTTGCGGAGGGCTCGGACGATTTCCGCGCGATATCCGCTCGTACCGACCAAAGGATCAGACTGGATTTCTAACCCGAAATCGGGTATGATTTTTGCATAAAATGAAACGTTGTTTCACTTAATGAAACCGCGGAACGAAGAAGGAGTGAACAGTCATGTCGTTCGTTTTTCTGGGCGTGGATCATGTGCAGTTGGCGGCTTACGAAGGATGCGAGACGGAGGCGCGGGCGTTCTACGGCGGCGTGCTCGGCTGGCCGGAGATCGAGAAGCCGGAAAGCTTGCGCGCGCGGGGCGGAGTCTGGTTTCAATGCGGCGCGCATCAGGTCCATATCGGCGTGCAGAAGGATTTCGTTCCGGCGCTCAAGGCTCATCCGGCGTTCGAGGTGAATAACCTGGACGCGCTGCTTGCGCGTCTGGCGGAGCGCGGCGTGGCGATAACCCCGGACGATACTCGGGATGCGGAGAACGTGCGGCGGATATTCGTCAACGATCCGTTCGGCAACCGGATCGAATTTCTGGAATGGGGGAGAAGCGGAGATGAATAGCAAAGAGCGGTTTTCCAGCCGAGTCGATACGTATACGAAGTATCGGCCGAGCTATCCGGCGGAGGCGGTTGACTATTTGTACGGGACAGTCGGGTTGAGCGAGGCGTCGGAGGTGCTGGACGTCGGAGCGGGAACGGGCATTTTCTCCAGGCTGCTGCTCGAGAGAGGAAGCGGCGTGACGGCGGTGGAGCCGAACGAGGCGATGCGGGAAGCTGCGCTGGCGGCGTCGCGGGACAATCCGCGCTTCAAGGCCGTCCCCGGTTCGGCGGAAGAGACAGGGCTCTCGGATGTCTCGTACGATTTCATCGTGTGCGCTCAGGCTTTTCACTGGTTCGACCGGACCGCGGCTCAGCGGGAGTTTCATCGGGTGTTGAAGCCGGGCGGCAAGGCGATTCTCGTATGGAACACGCGTCTGACCGAAGGGACGCCGTTCCTCGAAGGCTACGAACGGCTGCTTCAAGGACTCGGAACCGATTACGGGCAGGTGAACCACCGGAACATCTCCCGAGAAGCGCTGATCGACTTTTTCAAGCCGGAGGGGATGACCGAGGCGCGATTCCGCAACCGCCAAGTGTTCGACTTCGACGGAGTCGCGGGAAGGCTTCTATCCTCCTCCTACAGCCCGCAGCCGGGACAACCGGGCCACGAGCCGATGATGCAGGAGCTTCGCGATCTGTTCGAGCGCTGTCAGGAGAACGGTACGGTCAATTTCGATTACGTCACCGAAATCTATTGGGGCGAAGTGTGAGCGAAATGAGTCCGCGAGGGAGGTCGACGCCGCGCGGATTCATTTTTTTCCAAATTTGATATTGACATAACAAACGACAACGCCTAGAATGAGACATTATAATGACAACTAAACCAATCGGAATTAACAAATATCGACCAGTTCACTGGAGACCAAACAGGCTAGAGGTTTGGTCTTTTTTGTTTGCATAAAGCCCGGTTGGCAGAGAGAGCAGGTGATGGCACGCAAGTGGGAGAGAGGCAGCGAGATACGGCGGAAGGGGGCGAGAGCGTCGGCGGGTTTTACGCCAAGGCGATTCTCGAACCGATTTATCGGCAGGCGCAGGAGCAATTGCTGGCGCCGATGAACGCCGTCAACAAGGCGCATCTGATCATGTTGGCGGAGCAGGGGGTGATCGGGGACGATGGGGCGCGGGCCGTCGCGGCGGCGCTGCTCGGACTCGATCTGGAGAAGCTGGGAACGAACCGATACACGGGGAGGTTTGAGGATCTGTTTTTCGAGGTCGAGCACGAGCTGGCGGAGGCGGCGGGAGAGGCTGCGGGCAATCTGCACCTGGCCAGAAGCCGGAATGACATGGGCATCGCCGTCTACCGGATCGCGCTGCGGGAGAAGCTGCTGCGAACGCTGGACGCCGGCCTCGAGCTGAGACGCCGGTTGACCGAATTCGCCGGCAAGCACGTCGGCACGGTGATGCTGGGCTACACTCACACGCAGCAGGCTCAGCCGACGACGATGGCGCACTACGCCTTGGCCGTATCCGACTCGCTCGCCCGCGATTTTCGCCGGCTCAGGGCCGCCTACGCGAACTGCAATCGCAGCAGCATGGGCGCGGCCGCGCTGACGGGCTCGGGCTTCGCGATCGACCGGTTTCGCGTCGCGGAGCTGCTCGGCTTCGGCGGCGTTATCGACAATACGTACGACGCGGTCAGCGGAGCCGATTACGTCGCCGAGGCGGCGAGCGCCGCATCGCTGGCCGCGGTGAATCTGGGGCGCTTCGTCCAAGAGCTGCTGCTCTGGAGCACGCAGGAGTTCGCGGCGATCCGGGCGGCCGATCCGTTCGTGCAGATCAGCTCGATTATGCCGCAGAAGCGCAACCCGGTATCGATCGAGCATGCGCGCTCCTTGCTGTCGAGCTGCGCGGGCGATGCCGCCACGGTATCGACGATGATCCACAATACGCCGTTCGGGGACATCGTCGACACCGAAGACGATCTCCAGCCTTACGCCTGGAGAAGTCTGCGCACGCTCGAGACGGTCTACCGCCTGCTCGCCCGAATCATTGCCACGCTGGAAGTGAACGAGCGGGCGCTGCGATCCCGCGCCGAAGCGAGCTTCGCCACGGCGACGGAACTGGCGGATACGCTGGTTCGCAGGGAAGGCGTCACATTCCGGGCGGCGCACGGCATCGTCTCGAGGCTGGTCCGAGCCGCGGCCGCAGAGGGACTGACCGTTCGGGAGCTGACGCCGGAACGGCTGAATGCGGCCTCCGAGGCCGAGATTGGTCGCACAGTTCGTCTGACCGCGGACGAACTGGCGGAAGCGCTCGATCCCGCGCATTTCGTAGCCGTGCGCAAACTGCGGGGAGGGCCGAGCCCGTCGGAAGCGGAGCGGGCGCTGCGCGAGCAGGAGGAGAGATGGGATAACGAGGAAGCGTGGCTCGAGCGGGAGAAGGAGCTTCAAAGCGGCAGGGCCGCCGATCTGGACGCCATACTGACCGCCTGGCTGCAGCCGCGCGGATAGGGAGGAGGAACGGCCGATGTTCAGAGGCGGGTTCAAAGTGTTCGATATCCACGGCCATATGCCCTATCCGTTCCCGAAGCTGTACGAAGCGCATGATCAGATTGCGGCGTACGGCAGGGAACGGGCCGAGCGGATGAGGCTGACCTGGGATTTCGGCTCCGCGGCGGCGGACCCGGAAGAGGAGGCCAGGCCGCTGGCCGATCGCTGGAAGGATGAGCTGGATAAGTACGGCATCGGGGGCATGAATTTTCTGACCGGACCGACGAACGACGAGTTGGCCGAGCAGATCGCGAGGGCGCCCGACCGGTTCACGGGTTTCGCCTCACACCCGATCGAAAGGCCGGATGCGCTGGCCGAGCTGAAGCGGGCGGTCGACGAGCTCGGCCTGAAGGGCTACAAGCAGTTCGGGCCGCTGACGCCGATCTCGTACGACGATCCGTCGATCCGTCCGGTCTGGGCGTTCCTGGCGGAACGGGGGTTGCCCGTGCTGATTCACTTCGGGATGCTGGGGCATGCCGGCGGCATTGTCGAGCATCGGAACATCAACCCGCTGGCGATCTTTAACGTCGCGCGCGAGTTCACGGACATTCCGTTCATCGTCCCCCACTTCGGGTGCGGTTACTTCCGGGAGCTGCTCCATCTGTGCTGGAGCTGCCCGAACGTTTTCGTGGACACGTCGGGTTCGAACCAATGGACGAGATGGATGCCGTACGAGCTGAATCTCGAAATTCTGTTTCGCAAAACCCGCGAGCTGATCGGCGCGGAGCGCATCGTTTTCGGCACCGATTCGATGGGGTTTCCCAGAGGGTACCACTATCGCTATCTGCAGGATCAAGTACGAGTCGTTCGCGACCTCCGTTTCCCGGAGGAAGACATAGAGGCGATCTTCGGCGACAACGCGAGAAAGCTGCTGGGGCTGCCGAATGCATCGACCATTTCGGATAAAAAGGAGAGGGAAGAAAATGAATCAACCTTTGCGTCAAAGTAAAAAGCTATCTCTCGTTCTCGCGGCTATCCTGCTCGTATTGACGGCTTGCGGAGGCGGCAGCAACAAAGGGAGCAACGCGTCCCCATCCCCATCATCCCCGTCCCCGTCGCCAAGCGCGGCATCGCCGCAAGCGTCCGCCAAGGAGGAGGCGTCTCCGTCCGCCAGCGCGGAGAAGGTGACGATCGAATACTGGCAGTACGAGTTTCCGGCCAAGGTCGATCTGATCAACGAACTGATCCAGGAGTTCCAGACGCTTCATCCGCACATCACCGTCAAGCAGACAAACTTCCCGTACGACCAGTACAGCCAGAAGGTCGCGACGCTCGTTCCGGCCGGCAAAGGTCCGGACATCATCAACCTGTACTACGGCTGGCTGCCGCAGTATGTGGCCTCCGGCTATTTGCAGCCCCTTCCGGAGGACGCGTTCCCTCCGGCGCAGATCGAGAGCGACTATTACCCGCTCGTGAGCGCCGCCAAGCTGGACGGAGCGTATTACGCGATTCCGACGGCCGTGCGCACGCTGGCGCTGTTCTATAACAAAGACCTGTTCGCCAAAGCCCAGATCGCGCAGCCACCGGCAACCTGGGAAGAGCTGGTCGAGTCGGCCAAGAAGCTGACGGAGAAGGACGCCAAAGGGCAGTTCGTCATCGAAGGCTTCGCCTGGGAGCCGGGATCTCAGCTTCATCACTGGTTCCGCGACGGACTGCTTCCGCAGGCGGGCGGACAGGATCTGAGCGAGGACCGCAGGAAGGTGCTGTGGGACGAATCCCCGGCAGGCCTGGAGGCGTTCCGGTATTTGCTCGACTTCGCGATTACGCACAAGACGGGCATCAACGGATTTTACAACGACGACAGCAACGCCTTTAAGACCGGGCATGCCGCGATCAACGTGGACGGGTCGTTCCGCCTCGGATCGTTCAAGAAGGATGCTCCGGATCTGAACTACGGCATCGCTCCGCTGCCCGCGTACAAGAGTCAGTCCGCGCCGGCGTCCTTCTGGGCGAACGCCATTCCGAAGAACGTGCAGGGGGCGAAGTTGGAAGCGGCCAAGGAATTCCTGAAGTTCCTGACGAGCAAAGAAGTTCAGGAGAAATGGGTGGAGAAGGTCGGGGAGCTGCCGGCGCAGAAAGCGGTCGGCTCTCAGGACAAGTACGCGGGAGACGAGAAGCTCGGGCCGTTCATCAAGCAGCTCGACTACAGCAAAGCGCACTTCTTCATCGACGAGAACCAGGAGCGCGCGCTGATTGTGAACGCGGCGAACGAAGTGCTGCTCAACAACGTGCCGGTGGAGCAGGCGTTCAAGGATCTCGTGGCGAAAACCCAAAAAATCTACGACGACTACTGGGCGAAGCAGGACAAAAAATAAGCGCGGACGGACGGCCCGGGGATTCGCCCCGCGCCGTCTTCCGGCCAACGGAGGCGATAATCCGTCATGATCGCGCAGGCCATTCGTCTGACCGCCCGCAAGAGCCGGGAGCTGCTTGGCTTCCGGCTCTCGTACCGGACGCAGCGTTACCTCTTCATCTATCTGGTGCTGGCGTTTCCTCTGCTTTATTTTCTCGGAACGAGGCTGCTGCCGATTCTCTACGCGTTTAACGTGAGCGTCCGGGAGTGGGACTTGCTGTCGCAGGAGAAGCCTTACGTGGGCTTCGCCAATTTCACCGCCTTGTTCGAGGACGAGGTGTTCCGCAAGTCGATTGTCAACACGCTGATCTACGTTCTCGTCGGCGTTCCCGGGCAACTGGCCGTGGGCCTTGCCGTCGCGCTGCTGCTGCATAACGTTCGGAGGTTCCGCGGCTTGTTCCGCACGATCTATTTCATTCCTTACGTGACGAGCGCGGTCGCCGTAAGCTGGGTGTTCCGCTGGATTCTGATGCGCAACGGCTGGCTGAACGAGACGCTGCTCGGCCTGGGGCTGGAGCCGCAGCTGTTCCTTCAGTCTCCGCGGCAAGCGATCTATCTCGTCATTCTGACGATTATCTGGCAGAGCATCGGCTTTCAGATGCTCGTGTTCCTCACCGGCCTGGAAGGCGTTCCCCGCATGTATTACGATGCCGCGGCGATCGACGGAGCGGGGCCTTGGAGACGGTTCCGTCATGTGACGCTTCCGCTGCTGAATCCGGTCATCGTCTTCTCCGTCGTCATCGGCGCGATCTCGTATTTGCAGACGTTCGGGCAGGTACTGAGCATGACGAACGGCGAACCGCTTAATTCGACGAGGACGATCGTTCTTCACGTCTATGCGCTTGCGTTTCAACGCTTTCAGATGGGAAGCGCCGCCGCGGCGACCGTCATTCTGTTCGTCATGATTCTCGCGCTGACGCTGCTGCAATTCAAGCTCGTCCGACGCAAGGTTGAATACTAACCACGATTCTAAAAGGAGGCCGACGACTTTGAGCACGCAGATCGCCGCCCCTCGCGTCCCCGCGCGCGGCAGTCCGTCAGGAAGCCGCCTGGGCTCGCTCGCAAGCTATGTTGCGCTGACGTTGGGCACGCTTGTCGTCATTTTTCCTTTTCTATGGATGATCGCCACTTCGTTTAAGCTGCCTCAAGATCTGTACAGCCTGCGGCTTATACCGGAGACGGCGACGCTTGGCAATTACGCCGAAATATTCGAGAAAGCCCCTTTCTTCTCCTGGATCGGCAATACGGTATTGCTTGCGCTCATCACGGTAACTACCGTCATCGTCTTCGATACGATGGTCGGCTACGTGCTCGCCAAATTTTCTTTTGTCGGCAAAAGCGTCATTTTCCTGCTGATCATCAGCACGCTGATGGTGCCTACGGAGATGCTGATCATCCCTTGGTACCTGATCGCCACGGAGCTGGGGTGGTCAGATACGTACTGGGGAGTGCTGTTCCCCGGCATCATTACCGCCTTCGGCATCTTCCTGATGCGGCAGTTCATGGAGTCCCTTCCGTCCGAACTGCTCGACGCGGCCCGCATCGACGGTCTGAACGAATGGGGGATCATGGCGCGCATCGCGATTCCGTTGGTGAAGCCGGCGATTGCCGCCTTGACGATTCTGACGTTCATCAGCAGCTGGAACCAGTTTACCTGGCCGCTGATCGTGCTGCAGACGGAGGAGCGGTTTACGATCCCGGTAGGCATTCTCTACTTCTCCAGCGAGCTGAAGGACTCCGCAAGCTGGATTCTGATCATGACCGGCGCGACCGTCTCTATCCTTCCGCTGATCGCATTGTTTCTCGTGTTCCAGAAGCAGATCATTCGGGGGATTGCGCTGAGCGGCATAAAGTGAAGAATAGGCGTCTGAAAAGTAGAGAGCCGTCCCCGATCATCAGAAGATGATCTGAGGGACGGCTCTTGGCGTGCTTGGGGAGGCTTGCGGATCGGGTCAAGATTGGCTGGCTTCGATTGCTTGGCCAAGGTCGTACAGAATGTCGTCGATCGCTTCGGTGCCGACGGACAGACGGATCAGCCCTTCCGTCACGCCCGTCGACAGTTGCTCCTCCGGGGACAGCTGCTGGTGCGTCGTGCTGGCCGGGTGGATGATCAGCGACTTGGAGTCGCCGACGTTGGCCAGGTGCGAGAACAGCTTCACCGCGCCGATGACTTTCTTGCCGGCTTCCGCTCCACCCTTGATGCCGAAGCTGAGTATCGCGCCTTGGCCCTTGGGCAAGTATTTCTTCGCCAGATCGTACGAAGGATGGCTTTCCAGCCCGGGATAGTTGACCCATTCGACGGCCGGATGGCTCTCCAGGAACTTCGCCGCAGCCAGCGCGTTCTGGCTGTGGCGCTCGATCCGCAGGTGCAGCGTCTCCAGCCCTTGCAGCAGCAGGAACGAGTTGAACGGAGAGAGGGCCGCGCCGTAGTCGCGAAGCAGCTGGACGCGGGCTTTAATGATGTAGGCCAGATTGCCGACGGCTTCCGTGAACACGGCGCCGTGATAGCTCGGGTCCGGGGTCGTCAAGCCCGGGAACTTGCCGCTGGCCTTCCAGTCGAACTTGCCGGAATCGACGATCACGCCGCCGATCGTCGTGCCGTGTCCGCCGATGAACTTCGTCGCGGAATGGACGACGATGTCGGCGCCGAAGTCGATCGGCTTCAGCAGCAGCGGGCTCGGGAACGTATTGTCGACGATAAGAGGGATTCCGTTCTCGTGGGCGATCGCCGCGACCGCCTCGATGTCCAGCACGTCTCCCTTCGGATTGCCGATCGTCTCGGCGTACAGCGCTTTGGTCTTGTCGTTGATCGCTTTGCGGAAATTTTCCGGATCGGACGGATCGACGAAACGCACTGTAATTCCGAGCTTGGCAAGGGAATGCTGGAACAGATTATAAGTGCCGCCGTAGAGGCTGGTCGCCGATACGATCTCGTCGCCGCTGCCGGCGATGTTCAGAATCGAGTAGGTGATGGCGGCCTGGCCGGATGCGGTGGCAAGCGCGCCTACGCCGCCTTCGAGCGCCGCGATCCGCTGCTCGAATACGTCGGACGTCGGGTTGGTGACGCGGGTATAGATGTTGCCGAACTCCTGCAGCGCGAACAAGCTGGCCGCATGGTTCGTATCGCGGAAGCCGTACGAAGTCGTCTGGTAGATCGGCACCGCGCGAGCGTAAGTCGTAGGATCGATCTGCTGTCCTGCGTGAATCGCCAACGTTTCGGGTTGAAGCTGTCTTTCTGCCGTCATAGTGGATTCCTCCTGAAATGGTTTTTTCGAGCTTGCGACCACCACCCGGATACGCCAAAAAAGGCATCTTGCCGTTAGCGCGCGATGCGCCAATAGCGAGATACCTTCAGCGGTCTGGTAGGTACGACGTCTAATTCCGATTAAATATATAGGATTAAATGTATATTACCAATATTTGCAGGTTTCGTCAACTGGCGATTGCGTTTTCTCAAGAAGATTTATGCGGAGGATTTTCCTATATTTAACCGCCGGGCCGGTTTGGATGCTTTCCGTACTGGGGATCATGATATAATCTCATTGCGGACTAACACAAAGGAGAAAATCGCCTATGAGGTTCGGATTCGACATCGACGACACTTTGCTTAATTTGCGGGAGCACGCGTTCCGGACTTACAACGCGAAACTGAACCGGCAGGTAGAGATTGAGGTTTTCCATGCGTTAACCTGCATCCCGATTCACGAGGCGTTCGGGCTGTCGGCCGAAGAAGGACGCGAGATGTGGAATCGCCACCGGGACGAAATCTACTATTCCGCCCCGCCGTTCGCCAATGCGGTCGAAGTGCTGCAGGAGCTCGAGAGGCTCGGGCATGAAGTGTATTACGTGACGGCCAGGAAAGCCGAGCATTGCGAGCGCACGAAGCTGGCGCTGATCGAGGCGGGATTCCCGGTCTCGGAAGAGCGTTTCTACTGCGGAATGGACGACTTGGACAAAGTCCACATTATTCGCGAGCTGGAGCTGGACTATTATTTTGACGATAAGCCGAAGGTTCTGGAGACGCTGAGCGAGTTGAAGGTCGCCTCCTACGTGAAGGACAACGCCTACAACCGGCATATGGATATGCCGAGAATCGTAGATTGGCGGGAGCTGCTCGAGCTGCTGTCTGCTGACAATCGCTGACCGTATCTGTCAGTGATTGTCCTTTATAATGAAGGGGAGAAGCGAAGAAGGAGACGATAATGGCGATGGATTGGAACTATTACGACACATTCATTACAGTAGCTCCGGATTGCTCCGCGGAGCGCGGCATCATCCCGCCGGAGAAGAAAAGCGGCAGGACGAAGCCGAGTATCGAGTACGATCTCGTCGCGAACAATCCGTACAAGTATACGCAGGAGGAGCTGCTTTTTCAGACCCACGTTCTTCATAAGGAAATTCCGCAAGAGGAACTGGAGGCCCGGGAGGCGGAACTGCGCGCCGAGTTCTTCTCCAAGCCGACGGCTTGCCTGCGCGCGTCGATGCTGCCCAAGAAATACGGCTGGGGGCTGCATTTCGATTCGCAGGGCAGGCTGGCGCTTGTCCCGCGGGAGACGGCGGAGTACGACCGGCTGGCCGGAGGCGGCGAGCCCGGCGTGAAGGTGCTGGCCGCGATGCGGAGCAGCCGGAAGTGAGCCGCCTTTCCGGTGCTTCAGCCGCGTCTAGGCTGGGGAACCGGTAGAGGGCGGCGAGGCGGTGTCGGCCAGGTCCGGCGCCGTCGAGGCCGTCTGACGAGCCGATGCTGATAATCGCCGATGGAATCCCGTAGATGTTGAAGAGCGGGATCCGGTTACAGATCGGCGCCATGTCGGGCTCTTTTCAGCAGATCGATTTGCATTTCCAGCTTTTGTTGCGCTTCTTCCAGCATTTTTCTTTGGTCAATGATTTCACTTCGTTTTTTCTCGTACACTTGCAGCAGCTCTTCGCAGTACGCCCCTTTATCCTTCTTGTCTGTTTCCTGAATCTCGGGGTACTCGCAATACATGATATCCCTGATCTGGTCTGTAGTTAGACCCAAGGCCAAATACAGTTGTATGGTACGAACGGTTTCAACCGACGCCTCATCAAACTCGCGATAATTATTGGCCAGCCGCGAAACGGGGAGCAATCCCTTTTTCTCATAATGGCGAATGGAGCGTATGCTGGCCCCCGTACGATCTGCCAATTGCCTGATCTTCAATAAAAACTGCTCCTTTACATCATGTTATTGCTTTCCCCTGGATTGAAAGTTGCTGCGATGCTTGTTAGCTAAAGACATGCAAATGTTCTGCGACCCATTGCGCGAACGTTCGGGCATGTCTGCGGGTAACTTCTGCAACGGTCGGCACCACGGTGTACGCTTCTTTAGGCAGATTCTCGTGCCAATCGTGTACGTAATCGATCATTTCATCCGAGACGCCTGCTTTTTTAAGCCGTTCGCGAGCCTGTTGCTTCGTAAGTTCGTTAAATTTAATGTCCCGGCCGAGCGCCGCTGCGATGATATTCACTTTATCGCGCGGGGTCAAAGCTTCGGGGCCTGTTAGGGTATACGTTTTGCCGGCATGCCCCGTTTCAGTCAACGCTGCCGCCGCTACTGAACCCACATCCGCCTCGTGGACGATGGCGTTTAAGGAATCGGCGAAAGGTTCCTCTACGAGACTTGACGTGCGGATGGACTCGGCCCACGACAGCGTATTGGACATGAATTCGCAATATGGCTGTATATGCGTCCAGTCAAGATTGCTCGCTTCGGCCGCTTGCTCCACCGTTCCTTTCACGCCGCTCCACAGAATGGCAACGCGTTGTACGCCCGCTTTTACAGCCAGGTCAATGATTTCGTCTCCGGTCTGCAGAGGGGCGCCGCCTCCGCTGCTGGTCATCAAGTAGATGCCCTTGACTCCTTCCATTGCCGGTGCAAGCGTCTCCGGCGCCGCAAGGTCCCCGTATACATTCTCTACTCCTTCAGGCGAGACAGCCTTTGCCGTTGCGGGATTACGAGTCAGAGCACGCACTTGCTGTCCGGAGCGAACAAGCTGATGAACGAGATGGCGGCCTACGTTTCCGGTTGCGCCTGTTACTAGAATGGTCATTGGGTTTCTCCCTTCGATTCTTGGTTTTGGAACAGATCGATGCCCAGCTTCTCAAGAACGTCGATTGCCTTCTCAACGGGCAGTCTCGGTAAGTTGAACTCTCGGTCGATCACATCCCGAACCTCGTTGCGGTTGGCTAATATACGCTTTTCGACCTGCCCGCGGCTGTTCCGGATGCTCAGCACATTGTTGACTAATGAAAGCGATCGATCTCGATCCAATTGCCAAATTTGACAGCGTAAGAACGAGGTGAACAGACTATTCGGCTTGTAATAGTTTGCGATCGCTTGCTGAAAATCATCGAAGCGGTACGTTTTACGGATATCGAACGTCCAGTTCAGCTCAGTAAGCAGCTTTCCGTCCACTTCTCTGTTGTACGTGTACGTACCGGGTTCATCCCCCGGGAGCAACCTGATTTCTAAACCGCCGAAACGGGACACCTGATCGGGATCGCTCTCCAATCGGACGGGATCGAAAAAAGGGGCTCCGTTCCCGCAATCCACGTACACTTCTTCTTGTTCATCCGGAAGTCGGACGAGCAGCCCAACGTGTCCGCCGCCCAATAAAGCGTAGCGGCAATGAAATCCAAGCCGATTCAGCAATTCGTGGAGACTGCTGTTTATGACATAGCACGTTCCTCCCATATGATACCGAACGAGTTGATCCACAAACTTCTTTTCATCCTGTTGGAGATGTTTTTGCTTGTGGTAAGCTTCAAAATTCATTAATGTGCTCACGTTCTCGAAAGGAATACGATTTAGATGGGCCGTGCAAATCGTTTTTAAGTAGGCATAAGAAGGTTCTTGAACCGGAACTTGAATGTAGTTCAAATAATCGATCGCCCATGGCGGTAACGGCTTTTGTATCACGATCATCTCCCCTTCCGTCTGTTTTCAATCCAACGGTAAGGTGAGTATAAACTGTAACACTAGTGTGATAGTCAAGGCGGAATGAGAGTGGTTCTGGAATAGAGCCGAAGAAGGGGGAGAGAGGCTGTCCCATAAGCAGAGTTGCTTGAGATGATCGATAGAAAAAGTAGGGGTATGTACCTTCTGGAGTCATACGCTCCTGAAATCACCCTGCCACGGGTTTACCCATTCAAGTTTCAGGAGCGTATAGCATCGGAAGGAGGTACATACCCCTTGCACATTTATCGTCGATCATCTTTCAGAGCAGCTTAAAGTTCTTATGGGACAGCCGATTCTCGCTTAATTGAAGCGGATTTCCCGCTGTTCGCATTCCGGGGCGGCAAAGCTCAGCAAGCGTTCGCCTTCTTCGGCGAGAGCGTCCCGGTCCTGCGGGCTCAGCGGGCGAAAAGGAGTGATGACGAGCGCCGCGGAACCGCGTTCCCGAACGAGGCTCCACATTCCTGCGACGAACCCGTCGATCAGGAACGTCGGACGAATGATTCCGTTGATCGTGAATACGCGTTTGCGATCTTCCTCGGAAATGATGCGTGCCCGGTCGGCATGCGACAGCAGCACGTTGTCGAATTCGGCCACAAAGCGCGGAGAAATCGGCATATCCTCGTCGGGAAACGGCGCATTCGGCACGTCGAACAGCTCGCGGCCTTGCTCGTCGCGGAAAACCCGCAGACGGGGGCGCATTCGCTTGACGACTTCGCCCAAGCGCGTCAGTCCGCACCAGGCTTGCATATCTTGAACCGTCGCGGGGCCGAAGGCGGCCAGATAGCGCTCCAGCATATGCTCCAGCGAGTCTGGACCGGCCGCAGCTTCTTCGCTTCCGAGCCAGACCTTCACGGTCGTATGGGCGGCCGGGCCGCTCTCGCCCCACAGCCCGCGCGGAGGCACTTGCACGAGAGAGAGCAGCGTGCGCGCGGCGGCTCCGAGGACGCCGACGTCGCGGCCGTGCCAGCGGTTGTCCGAGGCCAAGCGCTCTCCGATTTCCTGGAAGGTCATCGGGCGCTCCTCGATCAGCTTGCGGGCGGCTGCCGCCAGCTCGGCTTCGTCGACTCCTTCGAGAAGCTTGCCGTGGGTCGCCTTGAGGCCCCGATCCATCGCCGGCTGCACGAGCGGGCGCAGCTCCAAGGCGTCGCGGGCGGAGACGAGATGGATCGTCGAGCGCATGAGCGCAATCCGCACCGCTTGGCGGGATCGGATCAGCTCTGCCAGCTCGTCTTGGCGAAACCCCTCAAGCCTTGTCCATAAGCCGAAATAGGGCGGAGTTGGAGCTTGGGCTTGCATGCCGACGAGATGCTCGATCGCTTCCCTAGCGGAGAGGGTTCGGCGACGGATGAGCAGCTGACGTTCGAGCAGCGCGCGATTGAGCTGCCGACGGCTCAGCACGGGCTCCCGGCTCGCAGCCGCAGCAGAAGGAGGATTGGCCATAAGGTGAAATCTTCCTTTCCTAATGGGGATGAAATACGCAAGCTACTCTTTCTCCCGAAGCTGCCGCATGTACTCCGTCACCTTCCGGTCTTCCTCCAGCGGATACGCGCAGCCGAGCTTGTCCGCTACGGCCAAGCCCGCGGCCCGGGTCAGCCGCCCCGTCTCGAACAGCGCGTCCCAGATACGCTCCGGGTCGCCGTCCGCATACGTGCGGGCGTAGGATGTCCACAGCTCCTCCGGCAAAAACCGCTCCAACCAGCGCCCCGCCTTGCCGACGTTCACCGTCCAGCCGTTGTTCATGCCGACGTGCCAGCTCAGCAGCTTCACGACTGCGTCCCGCACGACGGCGTCGAGCATGAACTTGGCGTACGGAATCTCGCCTCGTACTAACCCCTTCGCCACATTCGTCGAGCACCACCAAATCTCGTTGAACGCCTTTTCCACCTCTTGCTTATCGGGCTTCACCGTCACGTAGGATCGATCGCTCGGAGGCGCTACCTCTCCCATACGTCCGTCCTTGTCCAGCAGCACCTTCGTCAAGCTGTCCTCGATCTCCGCCACCGTATCCGCGCGCCGGAAGGACAAGTCGATGCGGACCCCGTCCGTGAACAGCATGAGGAAAATCTCCCAAGCTTCGCCGTCCTCCTCGGCTTGATTGTGCTGCATGATCATCAGCTCGCCGAATTCGGCGGCAATCCAGCTCTGATCCTCGGCGAACGAGGCGATATCCGTCACACCGTAAATCACGTCATAGTCCCGCAATTCGTCCTGCTCGACGTTCGGGTTGACGCGCGAACCGTTCAGCAGCACGACGCGCACCCGCGCATCCCGCTCGGCGAAGGCCAGCAACCGTCCGAACACTTCCTTTTCCTGCCGCATAACAACCTCCGCGAATCTCCTGTTTTCTTCAGTCTACCGGAACAAGCTTTTTTTTCCAACAACCGCTTTACTCTGGAGTTACTCCATAGTTTAAGATAGAGGAGAAACGAACCGATCCTATTCCTGCAGCCCATTCGGGAAGGAGACGACGGAGATGGAGTTTATAAGAAGGGTAGCGGGCAACGCCAGAAAAGCGTTTCGTTTTACGAGTACGGGATTGTCGTTAAAGGAAAAGTGGAGGCTCGCGCTCCCCGGTCCGATTCTGTCGGTCGGAGGCGTGCTCATCCACAACGTCTTCATCAAGTATTACACCGATATTATCGGCTTAAGCCCGACGATGGTCGGCTGGGTGTACGTCATCTACAACATCTGGAACGCGATCAACGATCCGTTCATCGGCGTCTGGATCGACAAGATGAGGCACCGGCCGAGACGAGGCAAATACGTCTACGTCATGCGCGTAACCGTGCCGTTCATGATCCTCTCTTCGTTTGCGATGATGCTGTCGAGCCCGTCCTGGGACGAGTGGATGATTTTCCTTTTGTATACGGTGGAATTGTTCATCTACGATACGGCGGCAACGGCCTACAGCATCGCCTATCAGTCCTATACGCTGATCGCCGCTCCGACGAAGGAAGAGCGCGTCGACGTGAACATTATCCAGAACTACGTCTCCCAAGGGATGTCGTTCCTGGTGACGATGATTCCGACGATGCTGCTGGTCGGCGACGGCAAGAGGGAGGTCATTCTCCCGATTTTCTCCCTGGTCATCCTGGCCGAGTCAATATTCTTCGCCCTGGCGTTAAGGGGGCTGAGAGACGACGCCAAAATGTACGAAAGTCTCGAAACCCAGCACTTCGACCTGAGAGACGTATGGAAAGAGGCGTGGCAGATCATCAAATCCCGTCCTTTTCTCTCGTATATTCTGTTCTCTATCATCACGGTCGGGCCGATCGGCTTCTACTTCACGCCGTTCTTGTACTACATGGACGATGTCATGGATGTAAGCGGTCTCACCGCGACGATCGTCGACGTGAGCACGCATGTGGCCGTTCTGCTCGTGCTTCCCGCGGCAGGTTATTTCATCAAGAAAAACGGTACGAAGATCAGCGTCTACTGGGGGACGATCGCCGCCGTGCTCGGGTATGTCGGGATTTTCCTGGCTCCGAACCTCTGGCTCGCCGCGATCTCCTATACGCTTGTCGTGTTTACGGTCAACTACATTCGCACCGCGGCGGCGCCCATGGGCTCGCTGATCATCGACGAGAACGAGAGGACGACCGGAGTGAGGAAAACGGGACTGTTCAACGGCTTGTTCTCGGTGTTTACCGTCGCTTTCTCAAGCTTGCAGACGGTGATCTTCATTAATATCATCGGCGCGTACGGGTACGACGGGACGGCGGACGTCCAGACGGATTCGGCGGTGTTCGGCATTCGGCTGGCGGCGGGAATCGTTCCTCTGGCCGCAGTCCTGCTGGGGTTGATCCCTCTGGCGCTGTATCCGTTCGATAAGAAAAAGGAAGAGGAAATTTCGGCGTTCAGCAATCGGGCGCGGAGAGGGGACGGGGGTTAGATGGGCGATCCGTCGTTGAGGCTGAGTTTTACGATCGGGGAAGTGTCGCAAATACTGGACATTCCCGTAGATACACTGCGCTACTATGACAAAATCGGGCTGCTGGCCCCGCATGTTCGCGACACGAACAAGTACAGATATTACGACCTGGAGCAGTTCGACTCGCTGATTACAATCCGCATGCTCAGGGCGATGGAGGTGCCGATCGAGCGCATCCAGGAGCTGCTGAAGGAGCGGGAGCTGACCGGAATTCAAGGGCTGCTGAGGGAGAAAAGAACGGACATCGACCGCAGGCTGGCGTACTTGAACCGGTTGTCCGGCAAGCTCGACTCGCTGCACGCGAAGCTTCGCAAGTTCGAGGATGCGGATACGATCGAACTGGTGAAAACGGAGCCCGCCTGGGTGCTGCTGACCGACTCGATCATGGAAAGCGGCGACCGCAAGCTCGGAAGCCGGGTTCAGGAGCAGGTGCGCCGCATTCGCGAGCCGAAGGAATGGGTGGCTTTCTGCCATATTATCTCTATCGTATCGCAGGAGAATTTGCAGGCGGGCCGCTACCACAACTATTTGAACAACGGCATCCTCTCCACTCACCCGATGGACGGGGAGGGAGAGACGTTCCGGAAGCTCGAGCCGTTCTACTGCGCCAGAAAATACGTCGTCATCGGCAAGGACGATTACGCCAAGCTGGACGAACACTACGAGCATATGAAAGCTTTTATCGCCCGCCGCGGCTTTCGCATTGCCGGCCATTCGCTGGAAATCAATCTATACAACCAATACGACCGTCACTATATCGAGATTCATATTCCGATCGCGGAGAAATAAGGAGGTCATTGTCCATGAAAAAATTGTCGGCTCAAGCTCAGCGCATCGTCAACGAGGACGGAGCGCACGTCATTCTTCACGGCGTCAATCTGGTCTGCAAGGACAAGAAGAAAGGGTATGTTGAGCCTTGCGACGAGAGCTTGTTCACTTGGTTCCGCGAGCAGGGCTACAACGTTATAAGGCTGGGACTCATCTGGGACGGGGTAGAACCCGAACCGGGAGCGTACGACGACGTCTATCTCGGCAAGATCAAACAGCAGGCAGCTTGGGCGGAGCAGAACGGCATCTACGTGTTCCTCGACATGCATCAGGATTTGTACAGCTCGCTGTACGGGGACGGGGCGCCGGAATGGGCGACGCTGCACGACGGTCTGCCGCATGCAGAGGGCCAGCTCTGGAGCGACGCCTATCTGGAGAGCCCGGCCGTCAATCGGGCATTGGATCGCTTCTGGGACAACGCCCCGGGGCCGGGCGGCGTCGGCTTGCAGGATCGTTACGCGGCGATGTGGCGGCATGTGGCCGAATTTTTCTCCGACTGCCCGAATCTGATCGGCTACGATCTGATGAACGAGCCTTATCCGGGGACGGACGGGCAAGAGGTGCTGGGCGCAATTATCGCGGCTTACGCGGAGAAGGTGCTCGGGCTGGAGGACGCCGATGCCGGGCAACTCGGAGAGCTGTGGTTCGACGAGGAGAAGAAGCTGGAAGTGCTGGCCGGCATGGCCAAAATGGAAGTGTACCGTCCGCTCGTGGAGAGCGCGGCGGAAGCGTCCCAACGCTTCGAACGGGAGAAGCTGTCCCCGTTCTTCGACAGGACGGCCGAAGCGATCCGCTCGGTTGACCGGGAACGGCTGCTGCTGCTGGAAACGAGCTATTTTGCGAACATGGGCATCGAATCCGGCCTTCAGCCTGCGGCAGACCGATCGGGGAATAGGGATGCGGGTATGATCTATGCTCCGCACGGCTACGACCTGGTCGTCGATACGGATCACTACGAGGCGTACAACCAGGATCGCGTCGACCTGATCTTCGAAGTTCACCGCCGCGTTCAGCAGCGGTTGAACGTTCCCGCCCTGATCGGGGAGTGGGGCGCGTTTAACGGAAACCCGGCTACGCACGGCTTGACGCGGGCCATCGTCGCCTTGTTCGAAGGCTATCTGTGGAGCAGCACGTATTGGTGCTGGGTGGACGGCTTCAAGGAAGCCCCTTACGCCTCGGCGCTTAATCGGGCTTATCCGCAGGCGACGGGCGGAGAGCTGCTCCGCTATCGCTACGATTACGATGCCGGACGGCTGGAGATGGACTTCGTGCCGAACGGAGCAGAGACGGTGATCTACCACCCGCAAGCGTCCGGCCTGACCGGCAGCGATATTCTGATCATTGGCGCGGAAGGCTGCTTGACGGAGATCCGGCCCTACGACGGCGCGCAGGGCGGACTGGTCATCATGCGCGCGCCGCAGGGAGAGGCTTCCGTATCCGTTCGGATCGGCGGATAATCGCGGCTACTTGATAATCATGACCGGGACGGGGGCGTGCAGGGTGACGTTATGGCTGACGCTTCCGACCATCAGCTCCCGGAACGCGCCGAGTCCCCGGCTGCCCATGACGATCAGATCGCAGCCTTCGCGATCGGCATAGTCGAGAATGGCCGGGGCCGGCGATCCGGCGAGAATGACGACATTGGCTCCGGGCGCGTCCCCCAGACGCCTCTTCACGAGGTCGATGATTTCCTCCCCGTGCTTCTTCACCTGCTCCTGATAGGATTCCGGCTGGACGAAGGTCATGTCCGCTACCGTAACCGGCTGCAGATTGATGACGTGGGCGACGGTGAGCCGGATCTGCGCTTCGGAACGAGCGAGCTGTATAGCCTTGTCGAGCGCTCTGTTCGCCGGTTCGGAGCCGTCGTACGGAACGAGAATATGGTTGAAAATCATGCGAATTCCCCCTTAATCGTTATACAGTCCAATTTACCCTGAAGGGGGATGCGCCAAACGCTGGTGACGGGGATGCATGCGTGCCGGCGATAATCCGATCGCAGTTGGAATCGGAGTCGTGCTCGGAACTATGGTATGATACGGTTAACGTGTTTTACTTATAGTGACGAAGAGGGTTGGTATCGGAATGCATCTGTTATCCGTTGAAAATATATCGAAGAGCTACAGCGACAAAATGTTGTTCGAGAACGTGATGTTCGGCGTCGAGAGCGGGGACAAAGTCGGCATCATCGGCGTGAACGGCACGGGCAAGTCCACTCTATTGAAGGTAATCGCGGGCCTGGAGCCGCCGGATTCCGGCCAGGTGTCGATCGGCCGCTCCGTCGTGCTTCGCATGCTTGCCCAGGATCCGTCGTTCGGACCGGAGGAAACCGCGCTGGAGCACGTTCTGGGCGGCGACTCTCCGCAGCTTCGGGCGGTGCGCGAGCATGCCGCGGTGCTGAAGGAGCTGGAGCTTCGCCCCGGCGATGCCGGCTTGCAGGAGCGGCTCATCGCCGCCAATGCCAAGATGGACGAGCTGAACGCGTGGCAGCTGGAAAGCGAAGCGAAGACCGCGCTTACGAAGCTGGGCATTCTGGACGTCCACGGCCAGGTGGCGGCGTTCTCGGGCGGCCAGCGCAAGCGGGTGGCGATGGCGGCGGCGCTGCTGCAGCCGTCCGACGTGCTCATTCTGGACGAACCGACCAACCATATCGACAACGATTCCGTCGCTTGGCTCGAAGGGATGCTGCAGAAGCGCAAAGGCGCGCTGCTGATGATTACGCACGACCGTTATTTCCTCGACCGGGTCAGCAACCGGGTGATCGAGCTGGATCGCGGCTCGGCGTATTTCTATGAAGCGAACTACAGCCGGTTTCTGGAGCTGAAGCTGGAGCGGGAGGAGCGCGAGGCCGCCTCGGAGGCCAAGCGTCAAAACCTGCTGCGGGGCGAGCTGGCTTGGATTCGCCGCGGAGCGCAGGCTCGTTCGACGAAGCAGAAGGCGCGGATCGATCGCTTCGAAGCTTTGAAGGAGCAGGGACCCAAGAGCGCGGCGGGCAAGCTGGACGTGTCCGTAGCATCGGCGAGGCTCGGCAAGAAAATAATCGAGATCGAGCATTTGCGGAAAAGCATCGGCGGCCGCGAGCTGATCCGCGACCTCAGCTACATCGCGGTGCCGGAGGATCGCGTGGGCATCGTCGGGCGCAACGGGAGCGGGAAGTCGACGCTGCTCAAGATGATCGCCGGGAAGCTGCAGCCGGACGGCGGGCGCGTGGAACTGGGGCCGACGGTGAAGCTGGGCTGGTTCAGCCAGGAGCACGAGGAGATGGACGAGTCGCTTCGGGTGATGGAATATATCCGCGAAGGGGCCGAACAGGTGAAGACCGCGGATGGCACGACGATCTCCGCGGGGCAGATGCTGGAGCGGTTTCTTTTTCCGCCTGCGGTGCAGTGGTCCGTCATCTCCAAGCTGTCCGGCGGGGAGAAGAGACGGCTGCAACTGCTGCGGGTGCTGATGAACGCGCCCAACGTGCTGCTGTTGGACGAGCCGACCAACGATCTGGACATTGCGACGTTGACGGTGCTTGAAGACTATTTGGACGATTTTCCCGGCGTCGTCATCGCTGTGTCGCACGACCGTTACTTCCTGGATCGGACGGTGGATCGCATTCTGGCGTTCGAGGGGGACGGCGTCGTTGCCGAGCATACGGGCAACTACTCCGATTACCAGGCTTACGCCGAGAGGCGGGAGGCGGAGAAGCAGGCGGCGGCCGTCCCGGCGAAGGCTTCGGGGGCATTGACGACAGGGGCGGCTGTTCAGGAGCGCAAAGACCGCCCGGTTCTGAAAATGTCCTACAAGGACCAGAAGGATTTCGAGCAGATCGACGGCTGGATCGCGGAGACGGAAGAGGCGCTCGCGGCCGTAGCCTCCCGGATGGAGGAAGCGGCGAGCGATTCGGGCCGGCTGCAGCAGTTGATGGAAGAGCAGACCGCGCTGGAGGCGAAGCTTGATGCGCTGCTGGAGCGCTGGACGGAGCTGAACGAGCTGGCCGAGCAGATCGCGGCGAACAAGAGCGGGCGGGGCTGAGACCGGCCGGCGGCCCGGCTTCGGCCCCGCTTGGACTTAGCAGTCTTCCGGACCGCTATTTTGTCCACGATTCAGAAAGTGTAAAATCCGCTATCCTTATCTGAATCGTCTCCGACAAAACGCCTTCGGCGTCCTCTGGACGATGAAGGCGTTTTTGCTTGGTTAGTGGGAGTTACGGCGAGCTAACGTTCTGGTAGGCCGCTAACGGAGGGCGAGCGGGAGAGTTGGCGGGATTAACGGCCTGGTAGGCCGTTAACGGAGTGCGAGCGGGAGGATTGGCGCGGCTAACGGTCTGGTAGGCCGTTAACGGAGGGGAAGCGGGAGAGTTGGCGCGGCTAACGGTCTGGTAGACCGTTAACGGAGAGGAAGCGGGAGAGTTGGTGCGGCTAACGGTCTGGTAGACCGCTAACGCGCCGAACCGCTTACTCTCCCGGGTAGGAGAAAGCAACCTCGTGGATGCTGAGCTTGGCGCCGAGCATGATGCCGGAGCCGGGCTTCGGTTGCCCGCCGTGCCCGGTTTGTCCTTCGCCATGGCCGGCTGGACCTGCCGCTGAGCTGCCTTCGGGCTTCGGGCGGGAGTGGGCGTGAGCTTGCTTGAAGGCGTCGCTGTTGACCCACCCTTCGAATGACTCTTTGTTTTCCCACGTCGTGCATACTTTCAGTTCATCGTGTTCTTCCAGCGACTCGGTCAGCAGCTCCATGCGGATAAAGCCGGGTGCGTGCTGAACGCCCTTCGGATTTTTGAATCGTTCGGCGACTTCGGCAACATGGCCGGATTTGACGCGAATCGTATTGATGGCGACGATCACGGTCGTAACCCCCTTCGAGATTGAGATCAGCTTAAGTGTACCAAATCTCGCCATCCGCCGCTCGCTGCCTCCAACCGAACGCCGCTATCGCTTCGCTCCGTCCCTCGTCATTCCCGCCGAATTATGCTCCCCGCTGAACGCTGCTATCGCTTCGCCCTGTTCCTCTCTTTTCCCGCCGCTCTACGCCTCCAACCGAACGCCGATGTCCATTCGCTCAGCCTCTCGCCAATAGTGCGCCGCCACCGCAATGTCGAAAGCGGCCATGCCCATCGGATTGAAGAAAATTGGGGTCTCCCGCGCCACGGAGCGAAGTCCGTCAGCGCCAACGGTCTCTGTCAGCGTCAACGTTTCTTCCTCTCTCAACCCCTCTTGCAGATGCAATTGCTCGACGTCGGTGTTCTCCCGGCACACTTCCGGCCAGCTGTCGACGACGACTTGCGTTCCGGTTACGCACTTCGGCTCGTAATCCCGCAGCGAGACGTTCAGCAGCAGCGAACCCGGCGCCGGTCGTTCGTCGATGTACCTCGTCGGCGCAACGGTGCAGGTCACGATGATATCGCTCCCCCGGTAAGCCTCCTGCCACGTATCGCATATCGTCGTCTCCGCGCGTTCCGTCCCAACACGGACCGTCTCCGGATCGATCCCGCGAACGTCGAACAGCCTCACGCTTTCTATCCGATCGCCGAAAAGGGTCATCATCATTTCATCATGCATTCTCCCGATCGGCCCCCACCCGATAATGCCGATCTTGCAGCGCTCGCGCCGGCCCAAGCGGAAATACGCCCGAAGCATCGCCGCGCTCACTGCCGCCGTTCGCAGCTCGTTCAGCCGTCCGCCGCACAGGAACGCCACGGGAACGCCGGTCCCGGGATCGTTCAGGACGATCGAGCCGTGCGCTCGCGGCAGTCCTCGCCGGACGTTGTCGGGAAAGCTGGCGATCCACTTGATGCCGCTCATCTCTGTATCGCCGCCGACGAAGGCGGGCATGGCGATAATCCGGTTGCCGGGCTCCCGGAAACGCAAATACGGCTTAAGCGGCTGAACCGCCTCCGGGGTTCCCAGCAGAGAGGCCGTCCGTTCGACGAGCCCGGCCAACGAGGGCCAATCCGTGCCGATCTGGCGGATATGTCCGTCGTTCAGGTAGATCATGTCCACGGTGCCTCCTTTTTCGAGTTAACGCAAAGTGGGGGCCGCGAACGGAACTTTGAGCGCCCTTGCGTACGTCCCCTGCACGGTCGAGCGCAAAATTTGGTTCTCCCCAAGGTTGGCTCACACATTTTCCATCGTCCACTCGTCGCTGTACACCGTATCCAAGTACCGGTCGCCGCGATCCGGCAAAATCGCCGCGCAGACCGCACCGGCGGGGATCTCGTCCCGAAGCGAGCGGATCGCCGCCAGCACGCCGCCCGAGGAGGCGCCGGCGAGAATCGCCTCCGAGCGCAGCAGCTCCCTGCACGTCTCGACGCACTCCCGTTCCGTGACGTACACGATCCGATCGATCAGCTCGGGCCGCGCAATCGGAGGAACTACGGCCGCCCCAAGCCCGGGAAACTTCCGAGCCCCCTTCGCCCCGCCGAAGATAACGCTGCCCGCCGCGTCCACCGCCACAATCCGGGTAGGCGCGCCGCTATCCTTCAGCCGCTCGGCGCAGCCCCGGATCGTCCCGCACGAGCTGACGCCGCAGAACAAATAATCGATGCGCGGCAGCGCCTCCAGCATCTCCGGCATCGTCGTGTCGTAATGGGCCATGTAATTGTTCGGGTTGCCGTACTGGTTCGTCCAGTAGCAGTCGCCGATCTGCCGCTGCAGCTGCTTCACCCGCGCGATCCGGGCGGGCAAATAGTCTCCGCTTGCCGGGTCCGGAGAAGCGACAAGCTCGATCTCGCCCCCGAGAAGTCGAATGAGCCGCAGATGGCTCTCCGTCGTGCGGGGGTCTACGACGCATATAAAACGCAGTCCAAGCCCCCGGCAGAGCTGAGCGAGACTGACGGCCATATTGCCCGAGCTCGATTCGATGACGGTCGTTCCCCGGCGAATGTCCCCGGAACGAATCGCTTCCCGTACAATTCGCAGTGCGGGGCGGTCTTTGGCGCTGCCGCCCGGATTCATCATCTCCAGCTTGCCGTAGACGCGGAACGCCGCGTCCCGGAACAGCCTGCGCAGAGGCACGAGCGGCGTCCTTCCGATCGCGGCCCCTATGCCGACAAGCGCATCCTCAGGGTTCATCAGGCCTGAGCCGTGTGCATCCATCCGCCGATCCCCTCAGTCGTAGAAAATTTTCTTTCGCTTGATCGCCGTTCCTTCGCAGGAAGCTTCCTCGGGTACGACCCGGATCGCCTCCAGAATGCCTCCCCGGATCATGGCGCCGATTTCGGGAATGCGCTCCGCCAGCTCCCGTTCGATACTCTCGTATACGGCAGGATCAGCCTGGCTCCGGCTGCCGACATGCACGGACAATTTGTTCCCCCGCACGCGAACGGCTACATTGGCTTCCTTCAAGTGGCGGTAGACGACGTTCTCGATGTCGTACACGCTGATTTTCTCGCCGTGCTTCAGCTCCGGACCGATGCGCCGCACGATGGCCTCGAAGCTCTGCCGCCATTGCCCGTTCACGCGAATCGGACGCAAATCCCGCACGACGTCGTAGGTGACGAACCGCAATGCGGGAAACAGCTCGCGCACGAACGAAGTCAGCACAAGCACGGACTCGCCTTCCTGGAGCGGCTCCATTCCGCCGCCGAGCCCTTCCGCCGGAACGCCTTCGGCTTTAATGCCTTCGGCGAACAGATAACGTCCATGCTCGTGCGAATAGCCGGCGATCGTGCCGATCTCGATCGAGCCGTACGTGTCCGTTACGTTTTCTTCGTTCAGCCCGAGCCTTCCGGCTACGCTGCGGCGCCATGCGGGGGCGGCGATCTCGCCGACCAGAACGACGCCGCGGATTCCGTAGGAGGCAGGATCGTCCTCGCTCGCTTCCAACAGACGGTCTAGAATCGACGGCATCGTATAGAGAACGTGGGGTCTAAGCGTCCTGAGACGCTCCAGATGCCGGACGATCGGCTGCTCGAACGAGATGGAATCCGCCGCAATGCCGATTCTCGCGAATACGTCCAGGGCGGTGCCCGCGGCGTGACCCGTTCCCATGTCCGAGAGCGCGGTAGAAGCGCCGGTCGGCGCGATCATGCGGCGGAACATTTCGGCTTTGATGCGAACGTAATGACTCTCGTCTTCCGCGGAGTAGAAAATCGTTTTCCGACGGTTCGTGCTCGTTCCCGACGTCCGGTAGGACGTCACCCGGCCGGCGACGCCATCCTCCGCGTAGGGCCGTTCGCGGCTATAGTAGTACCGTTCCAGCAGTTCGGACGTCATCAGGGGAAGCCGGTCGATCGAGCGAACCGAGAACCGGTCGATGCCCGCGTCCGCAAGCAGTTGACCGTACCAGGGAAACACGCGAACGGTCCGGTCTATTTTATCGTGAAAGGGCGACGCACTCATGGCCATTCCTCCGCTTCCGCCTCCAAAGGTCGATAATCATAATATATGTGCGGGAGCGGCGCGCGTTCTTCCTTGCGGCAATGGGCCTTGGCCCTGCCTTCTCATGCGGGTTGCCCATACAGTATTCATAAGCGGATAGATCCCTACGGGAAAAAGAGGAGCTGACGAGGAAATTGAGCAGGCAGACGAGAATTACAAGCAAGTGGATCAAGACGAAGCTGCTGGAGGGCTCTGCCGCATTGGCTCTTCACATTCCGGCCACGCGGCGATTGACGGCGGTCACGCTCGGGCGGATGCTGAGCAAGCATCGGATGGTATACATTAAGCCGGTGTCCGGTTCGTGCGGCATCGGCGTCATGAGAGTAGACCGAGCGCATGGCAAATGGACCGTGCGCGACGGCGTAAAGCGCCATGTTTTCCCGGGCTATTCGGCTTTGTTCAGGTGGATTCGGACGAGGATAGGCAGGGAGCCTTACCTGGTGCAGCGAGGCATTCATGTGTTGAGGCTCGGAGGACGGCCGATCGATTACCGCGTCATGATCCAGAAGGGCCGCAAAGTCGGCTGGAAGGTGACGGGGATGGCCGCCCGGGTAGCGTCGCCCCGCAAGGCGGTGACGAACGGCAGCCAGGGAGGCAGCATCTACGAAGCGCGCGGGCTGCTGCGGCGCACGGCGGGACACAGCCGCGCTTCCAAGCTGCTGAGCGAGTTCGACCGGTTGGCGCATGCGACGGCGCGGCGGTTCGATCGAGCTTATCCCCGGATTCGGGAGCTCGGGCTGGATATTGCCGTAGATCGGAGCAAGAGGTCTTGGATCATCGAGGTGAACACGCGGCCCGATCCTTGTCCGTTCACGAAACTGCCCGACCGGTCGATGCTTCGCCGCATCGTCAGCTTCGCGCGCAGCTACGGTCGGACGTACAATCTGACCTGCCTGAAAGCGAGAAGAGGAAGCCGCTAATCTCGGCCGCTCCGTCAATCAGTTGCTCGAAATATTGCCCTGATTGACGATGACGGTGCTAACGTCGCACTTGAGTATCAGGCGAGGGTAGTAGCGTTCTCTCCACGAAGTCAACTCTTCGTAAGGAAGGAGCCCTCTGAAATGTTGTCCTGCGCCCGTGGGATCGGATTTCGCTTTCAGCAACTTTTCGTATAACAGCTCGTATCGGGTCCGAATCTGTTCCGTCAGTTCGCTGGCGATCTCGTCCTCGCTCTTGTCGTCGTGCTTCTCTTTGACGATGGCCGACAGCTGCATCCGGGTATGGAGAACGGGGCGGCCGTCCACGATCGACCCGCGATGGCGGGTCGAATTGCGGACGATCAGCAGGCTGGACGACTTCGTAACCTCCAGAACCGCGTCCTCGATCTGATTGTTCGCGATATTGACGAGCAGCGATTGCTCCGGAGGAATCTGCCCAACCATCCGATCTCTGCTCATCAGGGCGGAGCCTTCGAATTCCAGCATCGTCGATGTGCCCGCGCGGATCACGGGCAGAGCGATGTCCTTCGTCTCCGAATGGATCGTCTCGAAGGCTTGCCACAACGCCGAAAGCGTAATTTGCGGATCCCATCCGGCGTTCTTGTTGAAGAAATTCATGAACGAGCTGCCGTTCTGCACGACGGAGTTTCCGGTTTTGCGGAGGAAGCTCTCCATGTCTTCGTTCGTGACGGCGAGCAGCGCCTTCATGGGAATTTCCTGCGTACGCATGGCGAAGGCGATCTCGTCCTGAATTCCCTCCTCTGCGACTTTGCGGTCGAACAGAATCAGCTGCATGTGCGTGAGGTCCAAATTGCTTTCGATATTCATGTCCAGATGGGAGATCGCCTTGCTCAGCGTAGCCGCTTCGGCGGATACGACCAGAATGCGGATGTTGCGAGCGGTAGGGACAGGCACCTGGAGCGATACTTTGTATTTGTGATCCTTGCTGTACGAGATGCCCATGATGATGGGGAGCACGCGATGGTTGATGTCTTTGATGTCCCAACAGCCCGGCAGCACCGTCAGCGCGCAGATCAGAGCGATGCAGGCGGGGAGGCGGCGCGGTCGAATCATGAAGCGGCTCTCCTTCGCGACAGGATCAGGCCTCTCCACAGGACGGCGGCGGGGATGGCGAACACGGCCAGAATGCGGAGCCAGGTTTCCCAGAACAGCATATTCTGCAGCCAGTCCCACCCGGGAATCATCAGTCCCCAGACGAATAAGGCGACGGCGGCTGCCGCGATTACCGGCTTCTCCGGGCATTTCGGAAACCGCTTGTGAACGATTCGGCCGATCGACCAGAGCAGGAACGAAGCGTGGACGGATACGAAGGCCATAATGGAGACGGCGTAGAACAGAGTTACCCGGTCGAAAACAAGCCATAGCAGGCTGACGCTGTCCATCGTGGCGAGAAAAGGGAATACGAGCAATCTAGCCGCGGGCGTTCCGAAAACGAGAATCGGAATGTGCAGGGCAATCAGGCAGAGCGCCCAGATCGGCAGCATGGTCAGGAAGACGCCGCGCGGGCGCAGCGGGCTCAGAGGGGGCAGCATGCCGATGACGAGGAACGGCGAGACGACGAACATGGAAGAGTAGAACTCCTGCTTGCGCAAGAAGTCGAAGCTCGAATTCCACAACGGATAAAGGTAATGAAAGTCGGCATTCTTGAAGCAACTGCTCAGCGCGAACAAGAGCACGGGCAGGAAGAGGGCCGAGAAGACGACGTTGGCCCGCAGGATGGAGTCCCCGCCCATAAAAGCGCCGAACATGAACAGCAGGACAAGCAGGGCAAGCAGCGCCCACATCGGGGTGTTCGCGACGAACATGATCCGAACCAACTCGGCGAAACTTCTCATCACCATCAGCGAGACCAGCAGAAAATAAGCGACAAGAGGAGCCAGCAATAGGAGCGAAACCACCTTGCCCAGCGGGATGAACAAGTCGGCGAAGTCCTTGCCGGGCACTCTGGCAAGTCCGGCCAGCAGCAGGAAGAGGCACAAGGCTTCGATGCAGATATAGACGATTGCCGGCTGCCAATGCGCGTAGGCGGTCGTTCGAAGCGTCGCATGCGCGTAGAGGAAAAAGATCAACCCCGTATGAGTCCCGACGATGAAAAGATAGGTCGGCAGGCGGGAGGCGTTCCGTTGCAACGTTGCTTCATTCCTTTCTTTGGGAATTGCGGCGCGGGCGCAAGCGCTCCTAGCGCAATCGCATAAACGGAATTCCGTACCAGCGGATGCTGCTCATGTACAAGATGAAGCCGATCAGACCCGCGAACAAACCCATTACGCCGTACATCGCGCTTAAGCAGACGATGGAGTATTTCAGGAACCGGATCGTTAACGCGTTATTGAATCCGACCAGCGTAAAGTTGGCGATCGTCGTGGCCGCCAGCACGATGATGACCAGATTGCTCACGAGCTGGGCTTGCACGACGGCCTGTCCCAAGATGATGCCTCCTACCATGGTGATCGTCGGGCCGATGCTTTTGGGCAGGCGAAGACTGGCTTCCACGACCATTTCGATAATAAACAGCATGATGATGATCTCGATGAATGCCGGATAGGGCACGTCGAGTCGGCTCATCGCCAGCGATAGGGCAAGCTCGATCTTGAGCGTCTCCGGATTGACCGCGATCAGCGCGACGTACAAGCCCGGAAGCAGGAGCGCGACCAGCAAGCCGATGATCCGCACGGCGCGGATGGCGAGCATGAGCGGGTAGGGAAAATGCTTGTCGGAGAACATCGCAAAAAAGTTGCGGATGGACGATGGCGTAATCGCCGCGGTGCATTGCCCGTCCATCAGAATAGCGACCCTGCCTCGGAGCAATTCTTCGGACACTTGTTCCGGCAGCTCGGTGTTGTACAGCGGAGAAATCAATTGCCAGCGCGTTCCCGTCAACTGGGAGATAAGCGCTTGGTCGCTGCGAACCGGTTGGCGGGAAGGGGCGCTTAAGCGGCCGCGGATTTCGTTCACCAACTGCGGGGGAGCTTCGCTTCGCAAGTAGACGAGCGCAATGCGCTTGTCGGCGGAGCCTCTAAGGGAGATGTATTCCACCTGCAGATCTGCCGATACGAACGTTTGCCGAAGCAGCCCGACGTTCGTATTCAAGTCTTCCACGAACGCGGCGGAGGGGGCCCCCACAATAGTTTCTTCCTTCGGGAGGTCGACTGTTCTCCTAAGCTCGGCAGGCTCGGATTCCAGCACGAAAGCTCTAGTGCCGTCGCCGGACAGAACGGCCAGCTTGCCTTGGAGCAGCTTGCCCAGCAGCTCCGAAGAATGCACAAACTCGCCGAACAGCCTCGCGGCCAACTCCTCGAACGAACAGGAGATTTCGGGAAGGCTGCCAAGCAATTCGTACCGGGTTTTGGCACGTTGAATCAGGGGTTCGAGTCCCGCGATCCAGACGGGAGTTCCGCGGAGCACGAACGGTTCGATTTTCAAATCTTCGCGGCTGGCCGCCGCTTGCTGGAGATCGGCTAAGCAGGAATTGGCGCGCATGGTCGACGAGCACCTCCGTTACTCCGTAGCATTGACAATGTTTGGGGAAACCACTCGGATTTTTTTCTTCCTCGTATCTGGAGAGAATAACGCGAGGAAACCGATACGGCGCAGTTGCGTATTACAGACAAGATGGACATGAAATCAGGGAGGAATAGCAATGAATTGTCCGGTATGCGACGATACACGCATGAGAGAAGTGGAGAAGAACGGAATTCTCATCGACGTCTGCCCGACGTGCAAAGGGGTGTGGCTGGACCGGGGCGAGCTGGAGAAGCTGATGCAGGACGTCAGGGAAGTTCGCCAAGACTATAATGAATGGTATTACGGCAATTCTTCGGGCGGGTACGAGCAACAGAGAGGGGCGTATCCTCCCCAGCACCAGCAGCCGCACTATCCCCCTCAGCAGCAGCAATACCCTCTTCCGCAGCAACCGTATCCCCAACACGGTCGCTACCCGTACAAGAAAAAGAAAAAAAGCGTCATGGACCTTTTCGGAGATTTGTTCGACTAAGCGCCGCGAGGCTATAACCGACGTTCCAGCCAATCGGGAGTTCCCGGTTGGTTTTTTGCATATATCAGACTTACATGCCGCTTCGCGGCAGCACCCGCAGGCGAGCTTAATAAATCCGTGCAGCGGGCCTGTCTACGAGGGCGCTTCTCCATGAACTTTACGAATCAGGAAGGATTTTCCTATTTGCATGTCGAAAAAAGGAGGCATACATCGAAAAAGCAAAGGTTGTGTAGACATTGTTCTGTACGCAATGCGGACAAGAAATACCCGAGCAAGCGAGATTCTGCGGTCACTGCGGGGCGCCGGTCGCCGTTCGGGCCGCGGCGGAACTTGCGGGAGAGCTGGCAGAAAGGCAGTCGGAATGGCCGGCGAACCCGGCGGATCGGCAGGAGCCCGCGGCAGCTCCGAATCCGATCGACGATCCCGACGAAGAAGTTCGGGCGTTTGTGCAGCGGAACGCCGACTACTATTTGCGCAAGTGGAGCAAAACGCCCGATCCCGGCAAGGGTATCGGTTGGAACTGGGCCGCGTTTTTCCTTCCTTATTTCTGGTTAGGCTACCGCAAACAATACGTCGCTCTGTTCCGGGCTGGCAGCCCTATGGCTGGCGATCGACATCGTGGATTTTGCCGCCGATCTGGGGATGAACAATGGAAGTATCGGGCTCTCTATTTCGGCAGGATGCGCAATCAGCGCCAACTCGTGGTATTACAGGTACGTGACCCGGCAAATCGGGAAAGTCAATCAACAGCCGACGGCCTGGGATCGACCCGTCAAGCTTGAGATGCTGGCCAGAAAGGGAGGAACGAGCTGGAAGGGCGTATTTCTATCAATCGGATTGCTCTTGACGTACATGTTCATCTATATGTTTGTCCTGTTTCCGAATTACGGCAAAACGGAGATCGAGTTCGGGCGTTCCGAATCCGGCGGTATCGTCAGGGAGCGAACGACCGTATTCGAGGAGGAGGCTCCTATTCATTACTCCTTCGAATTTCCGGGAAACGGAGGGCATGTCGAAGTCGTGCTTGAAGTTCGGGAAGGGTCCACCAGTCAAGTCGTGGAACGCTGGCCGCTGGACGTTCCCCCTGATTGGCCGGGCGTACACCATAGCTTCTATGCCCCCGAAACGGGGAAGTACACGCTCAAGATCATCAAGGACGACAGGGTCATTTCCAAAGGGAAATTTACGGTAGAAAAGTAAATCTTCCGATTAAGTCAAGGGGCTGTCCCGTAAGTCCAGGCCAGTAAGCTCGCACAGCGTGCGTATCACTCGCATCCGGGCCCGGCCCGGTGCAATAAGCGCGCGAGGCGTGCGTATCGCTCGGGTCCGGGCCCGGCCCGGTGCAATAAGCGCGCGTGGCGAGCGTATCGCTCGCATCCGGGTCCGGCCCGGTGCAATAAGCGCGCGAGGCGTGCGTATCGCTCGGGTCCGGGTCTGGCCGAGAACAATAAGCGCACGCCGCGTGAAGGCTCTAGTTGACGGTAAAGTCGGCCACGCCGATGGACAAATTAAATTGGCGGATTCGCGAAAGCGGTCTTTCCTGGTACGGGAAGCTTCTCAAATCGCCGAATGCCAGCGCGTCTTGCAGCGCTGCATGCCGGCTCATCTCATGGACAGCCGCTTGCCTGAGAGCGGCAAGCACGTCGGGGCGGGCATCCGCCAACTGATACAGCTCGTCCTTGTCCTCCTTCATATGGAAGAGCTGCTCTCGCCCTCCGTTGGCCATGAAGATGTACTTCCAGTCGGCGTCCCGCACCATCACCTTGAAGCGGGGCGTGCCAGGTTGGCCGTACCAGCCGAACAGGCGCTTGCGGGGAGAAGCCTCCCCGTACAAGCTGCCGAGGACGTCCGTTCCGTCCCGGGTCTGTCCGCTGCCTGCCGCATGAGTCGCGATGGAGAACAGGTCGGTGAGACAGACCAGCTCGTCGCGCTTCTCCCCGCAAGGCAGCCTGGCCGGCCAGCTGAGCAGGAACGGCACGCGGGCCGCCGCGTCGAAGAAGCTTTCCTTCTGCCAGGTGCGATGGTCGCCCATATGATCCCCGTGATCGCTGTAGAAGCAGATCAGCGTATTATCGGGATCGGGTCCGGCCTCCACGGCGTCGAGAATTTTCCCGAGGCATTGGTCGATATACGTAATCTCGCCGTAGTATCTGGCCTTTAGCGCGCGGGCGCGCGGATCGTCGATGTCCTCCGCCCAGATGAGATGATTCATCCAGCTCAACTGTTCGTCCATCAAGTCGATGTCGGGATTTCCCCGGACGGGATTCGGCATCGCGTCCGGATTGTACATGCGGTTGAACGGAACGGGCGGAGCGAAAGGCGGATGGGGTCCGATGAACGAGACGAACCCGAAGTAAGGACGCCCATCCCCGCCGTCGCGGATTTGCTCGACTGCCCGGTCCGCGACCCAAGCCTCGACGGTTAACTCGGCCGGAAGCGGGCTCGTCTGCGGCATATAGTACATGTCGGTGCGCTCTCCGTGCAATTGCTCAAGATGCGCGTACTCGGGATGCTCCCGGGCAATGAATTGCGCATAGTCGTCCCCGAGCCATTGCTCCTCGTCGTTCATCAATTCCTCGGTGCGCAGCTGCACGTCGTACCCCAGATCCTCGTTCCATGGATCGGTGTGGAACTTGCCGATGCCGAACGTCCGGTATCCCAAGCCCTTCATCGTTCTCGGCAAATACGGTCCGCAGCGCTCTTCCATGGCGGCGGGTTGACCCGCCGCCAAATTCGGCCCTTCGTTATCGTAGTACCCGGTATGGTAAGGCTCCCTCCCGGTTCGGATCGTGTATCTGGCCGGCACGCATACGGGGCAGGTAGAGTACGCCTTGTCGAAGCTCAGGCCGCGCGCGGCGAGCCGGTCCATATTGGGCGTCCGGACGATGCCGTTGCCGAGGGCGCCGACGGAGTCCGCGCGAAGCTGGTCGCACATGACGAGCAGAATGTTCGGTTGTTTCATGAAGCGGACCCTCCCGTCGGTTTATTTCTTGATGCCGTAGTTGTTCGCTTCCGTCCAGTCGTTCGTCGTTTTGGCGCTGGCCATCCCTTTTGTCCATTCCGCGTTCCACTCGGAGGTCAGCTTGTCGATGTCGACCGAGCCGCCGAGGTAGAGCTGCAGCGATTTGACGAGGAAGTCGGAAAATTCCTTGATCGTGGCTGGACCGGTATAGTTGGCCCGCCGAATGTCCTCGTTCTGAAGCACGAAGCCCTTGAGCTTCTCCGGCAGATCGGCGTTGTTGATCGTCGGCAGCAGGCTCAGGTCAGAGGCCAGCTTTCCTTCGATCTCCGGGGAGGTCAAATATTGAATGAGATCGATCGAAGCGTCCAGCTTCGCTCCCTTGGCGGTCGTGGAGACGGCCCAGGATTCATTGGCGGCGCCGCCCAGGACGACGGATTTCTCCATCGCTTCGGGGAATTGCGCTTTCGTAATGATCGGAATCGGCATGCCGCCGTATTCGAAGCTGCGGCCTTCCATATCTTCCACGAGCGTCAGGTCGGCCGAGTTGAGCATGACCATGGCCGCTTTGCCGGTCAACCAGAGCTGTTGGGCGGTTTTCTCGTCGATGCCGTTGAAGTCCTTGTTCCAATACTGGGAAAATTGCTTGAACAGCTCGAGTCCGTCGCGGAACGGATACTTGGCGTAATCGATCAGGCCGAGGTCGGTGGCGCGGGCCAGCTCGTTCTTGATGACCAGGTTGTCGCCGTCCACGTCCATCTGCTTTCTAAGCTGCTCGTCCAACTGCCCGAAGATCGAGGTCAGCGGCCAGCTCATGTGGCTGTTCGATTGGCCGGACATGGCCATTGGCGTGATGCCCGCGGCTTGCAGCTTTTCACAGGCTTCGATGAACTCGGGCCACGTCGTCGGAGCCTTGTCGATGCCCGCCTGCGCGAACAGCTCTTTGTTGTACAAAATCCGGATCATCGCGGTGTACGCCGGAACGGAGTTCAGGATGCCGTTGGCCGGGTTGATGCTGTCCTTGTAGAAGCTTGGCAGGAAAGTATCCTTCCAGGGCTGTCCCGGGTTGTAAGGAGATTCTTTCTCCAAATACGGCGTCAAGTCGTACACCTGCTCCTTGGCATAGTCCTCCCACACCCAGGCCATGCGGGTCAGCACGACTTCCGGCATGCTGCCGGCCGCCTGCTGGGTCACCATCCACGTCCGGTAGTTGTTGTCGGGAATAAAGGTGAATTCGACTTCGGTGCCGGTGCGGCTCTTATATTCGTCGAATATCTCTTTGTACGTTTGTTCGACTCTTTGGGCGGTCGCATACTCGGCGCCCCAATAGGCGACGCTCAGCTTCTGGGCCGTGCCGGACGCCGCGGAGCCGGAAGCGGACGGAGATCCGGCGGCGCTGCTCCCGTTGTTGCCGTCGTTGCCGCCGCAAGCCGCCAGAGCGGACAGCGACAGCAGCAAGCTCGCGGCGAGCAGGCCCGATTTCTTGGACGTTCTTTTCATGGGTTGAACCCTCCAGTTGTCAGTAATCATGCTTATCTATATAAGCCCGTCCGGAGGACGTCTCTCCGGCGGGGATATATTCCGAATTCCGTCAGCCTTTGACGGCGCCTTGCGTCAGCCCGGATACGAACGGCTTCGTGGCCGCGAAGAACAGGATGAGCAGCGGCAGCGACGCGATGATATAGCCGGCCAGCTTGACCCCGTCCCCTTGGTTGATGTTGCCCGCGATCGTCGTGATCGCGAGAATGACGGGCTTGACCTTGTCGCCCGTGGTCACGACGAGCGACCAGACGAAGTTGTTCCAGATCTGCAGCCCCGACATGATGGCGACCGTGGCCAAGATCGGCTTGGAGAGCGGCAGGACGATGCGGGAGAAGATGCGGACGTCGCTTGCGCCCTCCATCTCGGCGGCCTCGTACAAGCTTCTCGACAGCCCTTCGAAGAAGGTGCGCATGAGCAGCACGCCCATCGCCGTATAGCTGGCCGCCGGGGGCAGCGCCTGTCCGATAATCGTGTTGTACATTCCCAGGTTCTTAATATTGATGAATTGCGGCACGAGAATGACAAAGCCGGGAATCATCAGCAGCATGATCATGAACGTGAAAGCCAGGTTTTTGAACGGAAAATCGTATTTGGCGAAAGCGTAGGCGGCCGTGGCCGACGCCGTCAGCGTCACCGCGATCCCGATCGTCGTCACAAGCAGCGAATTGACGATGGGGACGCGGATTTGACGGAACGCCTCCGAGAAGTTGTCGAAGTGGAACGGAGCCGCGAACATCCACGGGTTTTCGTAAATTTGCATCTGATGCTTAAAGGCCGAGACGACCATCACGTAAAACGGAAACATGGATAAGGCGAACAGGGCGACGGCGGTCACATTCACGCTTAGGCTTCCTTTTCTCATGCTGCACCCCTAATCGATCTTGTCGGTATTTTTGACGGAACGCTGAATGACCAGGGTCAGCGCCAGCAGCACCGCGAACAGAAGGACGCCGATGCTCGAAGCGTAGCCGAACCGCCCGTAGTTGAAAGCTTGGTCGTAGATATGGAGGGCCGGGGTGATTGTGGAAATGCCCGGTCCGCCGTTCGTCAGAATGTAAGGGGCTTCGAACAGTTGGAACGCCTGAAGCACCGCGTACATCAGCACCAGTCGTATTTGGCTGGCGAGCAGGGGCAGTTCGATGGAGAGGAGTCTCCGGATCGGACCGGCTCCTTCAAGATCGGCCACCTCGTACAAGTCGCTAGAGATGCTTTGCAGCCCGGCGAGATAGAGCAGGAACGGCAGTCCTGCGACCCAGGGGAAGCCGACGAACACGATAGCCCACAGCGCAGTGGACGGATCGCCGAGCCAGGAATGCTTCCAGCCGGCCAGCCCGATCGCCTCCAGCAGCTGATTGACCAGTCCGAAGTCGCCCGAGTACATCCATCTCCAGAGCAGGACGAGCACCATCATCGGCACGACGAGGGGGACGATAAATCCGACTTTCAGAAAATTTTGCAGCGTGCCGTTCCTTATGCGGAATACGAGCAGGGCGGCAAGCAGCGGCAGCGTAAGCTGGATCGCGATGGTCGCGGTCGATATTTTGAACACGTTTGCAAAAGCGACCCGGATTTTCTCGTCTCCGAGCAGTTCGGCGTAGTTGCCGAAGCCGATGAACCGGTTGATATTGACGCCGTTCCAATCGAACAGCGATTCGACGACGGAAGTAAAGAAGGGATAGTATTTGATGGTGGACAGCAGCAGAATAGCGGGAAGGAGGAACGCGTAAGCCATCTTGTTCTTCCTGATGCGACGAAGCAGTCCGTTGCCGCGAGGCGGTGTGTAAGCGACTTCATTCATGAGTGGGTAAGGCCCCTTCCTGGATTACGGCTCGTGAACCCATTATAGAAGGGGCCGGGCGGCTGGAACAATGAGACGGATTTATGCGGTTGTGTGGAATTTTTTACGTTCGGGTCGCCGGAATGCGCACGAGCACTTCCGTACCTTGTCCCGGCTCGCTTCGGATGGACAGTCCGTATTGGTCCCCGTAGTAGAAGCGGATCCGGTCGTGCACGTTCTTGAGACCGACCTTGCCGGGCGCGCTGTCGGACGGATCGGCGGAGTGAGGCTCGGCCAACCGTTTATGCAGCGCGGACAGCTGTTCCGGGGACATCCCGGCCCCGTCGTCGCGGATCAGGAAGACGAGATCATCGTCCCGCTTGCGGGCTTCGATGACGAGTTCGCCTCGGCCTCTTTTGACCTCGATACCATGGAAAACAGCATTTTCCACGATCGGCTGGAAGACCAGCTTGATCATCTTGTAGCTCATCAGCTCCTCCGGAAGATCGAAGCGCACGGCCAGCTTGTCCTCGAACCGGACGGATACGATATGCAGATAGTTGCGGATATGGCCGATCTCTTCGGAGACGCCGACCTGGATGCCCCCGGTTTTCGTGCTGTACCGAAACAAGTCGGACAAGGCGCGGGCGATTTCCCCGATCTTGGGAACTCCTTCGACGTAGGCCATGCTGTTGATCGTCTCGAGCGTGTTGTACAGAAAGTGCGGATTGATCTGCGCCTGAAGCGCGTTCAGCTTCGCCTCCCTCTCGTGCAGCTCCGACTGGTACACCTGCTCGATTAAATATTTGATCTGGCCGATCATGTCGTTGAAATACTGACCGAGCTCGCCGATCTCGTCGCGGGACAGGTTGGTCGCCTTGACGCTCAGGTAGCCTTGGCTCGCCTTCAGCATGGCGTTCTTGAGCCGTTTGATCGGTCGGACGAGGCCATAGGACAGCGCTTGGGACACGAGAATGGCGAGAATGAAGCTGGCTACGCCGAACAGCAGCGTAATGTAGCGCATCTCCCGGCTGTCCGACAGCAGTTCGTCCAAGTCGTTCTTGCAATAGATGACCCAGCCTACGGATTCTACGCCGGAGGAGGTAATCAGATAGGATTTGCCTTGCTCGCGCACGACGGAATAACCGGCGCGGCCGCTGTCGGCCTTGGCGAAGGCGGGCGGGACCGCGGCTCCGACGTTGCCCGTCTCCGAGTCGTAGACGATCCGGCCTTCCCGGTCGGCGATCAGCATCGAACCGGAGTTGCCGACGAGCAGAGGGGCGAGAAACTTGCGGATCTCCTTAAGCCCGAAGTGAAGCATAATATACCCGAGCGTGCCTTGGGGCCGCTCCAGGTCGGACACCTTGCGAGCGTAAGTCAGCTTGAAGCTGTCGGCGTCCGGCTTGTCGGGAACGAGGCTTTGCGGCAGCCAGGGCTGCGAATCGTAAGGCCCGATGAGCAGATCGCCGGTCTCTCCGCGGCGCATGGAGTCGAACCAGGGCTCCAGATCGAACGGGTAGCTGGTTTTGACGGTTTCCCTGTTCTGGTAGAAAACGTAACCCTCGTCATCGAGCAGCGTGACGGATTGAATGATGCCGCGGAAATTGTAGAACTCCTCCTGCCGCAGCAGCATGTCGTTCATCTGGAGCTGATTGCGGATTTTGCCGAAGTCGTCGGCGGTTCCGCTGTTTTTCCACAGCGTCTGAAAAGTGTCCTGGTACGCGATGAAGGAGAATTGCTCGATCTGCACGAGAAACTGGTTCATGTCGTTGGTGAAAGTCCTCATCAGCTCGGCATTGTATTCCGCCGTGCGGCTCTCCACCCGATCGGCGTACCAGGAGTAGGATACCCACCCGAGCAGGGCGAGAGGAATGAGGCTTACGGTCATGAAGCTGAGCAGCAGCTTCTTCTGAATGCTCCTTCCGAAGGAGAACGACCGCATCATGGCCGCCCCCGTTCGTCCGCATGCGGAGCGGCATTGCCGGCTTGGCGGGCCTGACGGGCTTGCCGGTATTCGGTGGGCATCGCGCCGAAGCGCTTCTTGAACAGCTTGCTGAAATAGCGGCTGTCCGTGTAGCCGACGAGCGCGGCGATTTCCCCGATCTTCAGCTCGGAGCGCTCAAGATGCTCGCAGGCTTTCTCCAGCCGGATCCGGGTGAGAAACTCGACGAAGTTCTCGCCGATCATCTCCTTGAATACACTGCTGAAGTAGCTGGACGTAATGTGAAAACGGGCGGATACCGAGTTCAGGCCGATATCGTCTCCGTAATGCTCCCGGATGTAATCGGCGGCGAGCGCGACGTTCCGTCTGACGTCCGACGCCGAAGCCTGCGACAGGAATGCGCCGATCTTGCGGAAGTATCGGACGAGCCAATCGGTCATTTGCGGCAGGCTGTCTTGGCAGTCCGCCTCCAGGCAGAAGTCGAAGCCTTCCCGGACGAGCTCTTCGTTGAAGGCGGGCTGGGCAAGCAGCAGCTTGGCGGCATCGGAGACGATTGTCAGATAGAAGCCGCGGGCATGCTTCAGCGTGGCGCCTTCCGTTCGGCGAAAATAGCCGTCTATCTCGCCGATCAGCCGCTCGCAGGAGTCGAAGTCGCGCCGGGTCACCGCATCGGACAACTGCTTCTGCAGCGCGAGCGGATAACGGAATTCCCCCGGCTCCTTCTCCAGGGAGGAGAAAAGGATCAGCTCGTCCTTCCGGCCGAGCGCATGGCGTTCGGATACGCTGCCGGCTTCCCGGAAGGATGTCCGCACCGCTCCCGGATCGGAGAGGGGGACCGCGTCGCCGACCGCAGCCCAGATGTCCGCGATGTTGCTCTTTTTCAACGCCCACCACAGTCTGTTGACGTTGTTCCGGACGGCATCGCCATTCTCACCGAGCACGAGCGCGCCGAGCCGCGACCGCTTTCTTTCCCACAGGACGACCGGCCGTTCTCCGGAGATCGAGGAAGCGGCGATCTGTTCGACCTGAGCCGCCAACGTGGAGGAATCGAATTGCGCGGTATCATAGTGCAGCAGCAGAACCGCCGCCCAGCTCGCAGAGATGCCCTGCAGGCGGACGGCCTCCGAGAAATCTCCATCGGAGCCGCGGTCGCCCGCGCACACTTCGGCGGCGAGCCGCTCCAGGTACCCGGGCAGCACCCGCTCGGCGCCGCCGGCGAGCCGTTCCGCCTTGAGCCTGCGTACGGCTTTCTCCAGCGTCTCGTTCAATTCCGACGGGTTGATCGGTTTCAGGATATAGCTGACCGCTTCCAACTGGAGCGCTTTCCGGGCGTATTCGAATTCGTCGTAACCGCTGACGATCAGCACCTTCAGGCGCGGGGACATCCCCAGCATCCGCTCGGCGAGGCCGAGTCCGTCGATGCCGGGCATGCGGACGTCGGTGACGAGCAAGTCGGGCATCCGCCGCTCGGCGAGCTGAAGCGCTTCCAATCCGTCCGCAGCTTCGTTGTCCAGTACGAGGCCGAGCCGCTCCCAATCGATCATCGCCTTCAGCCCTCTGCGGATCCACGATTCGTCGTCGGCGATCATCACTTTGTACATAAGGTTCACCTTCAGTTGTTGCCGGGCCGTCTTCGGGCCATCGGGCGAGTTATACTTAAAAATAGCAAATGGCCGTAGTCAAGTAAATGGGGGCTTCCGAGCGAACTGCCATGAAATCGTCATTGACTTTAGAAGTGAGAACAATTATCATTCATAGCATAGAGATTATAATGAGAATCGTTTTCAACATATAAAAGGTGGATGAGAGCATGTCCCGATTAAGCACGAGTCACTTGTCTCTGGCCTACGGCAGCCGGAGCATCGTTGAGGAATTGAATCTGCACGTCCCGGACGGCCTGATCACGGCGCTCGTAGGAGCGAACGGATCGGGCAAATCGACGATCCTCAAGTCGATGGCGCGCATTCTTACGCCGGCTAATGGCGGCGTATATCTGGACGGCAAGCTGATTCATCGCCAGCCGACGAAGGAAGTGGCGAAGAATCTGGCCATTCTGCCGCAAAACCCGACCTCCCCGGAAGGGCTGACGGTCCGCGAGCTGGTCTCGTTCGGTCGTTATCCTCACCAGAAAGGGTTCGGCATTCTGTCCTCCGAGGACAATCGCATGATCGATTGGGCCTTGCAAGCGACCGGCATGTCGATGTTCGCCAGCCGTCCGGTCGACCATCTGTCCGGCGGTCAGCGTCAGCGCGCCTGGATCGCCATGGCTCTGGCGCAAGGCACGGAAGTGCTGCTGCTCGACGAGCCGACGACGTTCCTGGATATGGCTCACCAGATGGAAGTCATGATTCTGCTGGAGAAGCTGAACAAGGAACAGAAGCGCACGATTATCATGGTCGTTCACGATCTCAACCATGCGGCCAGATACGCCCAGCATCTCGTGGCGCTGAAGAACGGCACGGTCTTGTACGAAGGCAAGCCGGAAGTCGTCATGACTCCGCAAATGCTGCGCGACGTGTTCAACATCGACGCCGACGTCATTCCTGACCCGCGTACGGGAGCGCCGATGTGCCTGCCTTACGGATTGGCGGAGTCCGCCGCTCAAGCCGAAGACGGCGAACAGGCGGAATACGAGGACAACAGAGTCCAAGCGATGGCGTAATGTCAACTGAATAGTTGTGACTTCTCACAGTTCACACCCTTCTCCGGGATTGCTAAAATATAGGAAACGGAGGAGGGTGTTTTTGCGTCGTGAACAAACAAGTGATTGAGAATAAGCTGTCATCTGTTATTGCTAACGTAGGCTCGGTCGTCGTCGGGAAAGAATCGGTGCTGGAGCATCTGCTGATCGCTCTGCTTGCACAGGGGCACGTTATTTTGGAAGACGTTCCCGGCACGGGAAAAACGCTGCTCGCCAAGTCGCTGGCCCGTTCGCTCGCTTGCGGGATGAAGCGCATACAATTTACCGCGGACCTGCTTCCTTCGGACGTGACCGGCATTAACGTATTTAATCAGCAGACGGCCCAATTCGAGATGCGCCAGGGCCCTGTCTTCTCCAATATTTTGCTGGCGGACGAGCTGAACCGGGCCACTCCCCGCACCCAATCGAGCTTGCTGGAGTGCATGGAGGAGCGCCAGGTGACGATTGACGGCGTGACGTATCCGCTGGATTCCCCGTTTATCGTCATCGCCACGCAGAACCCGATCGATAACCATGGTACGTTCCCCTTGCCTGAAGCCCAGTTGGATCGTTTTATGCTGTGCATCTCGATGGGTTATCCGACGGATGACGAGGAACTGGCGATTCTGAAGCGGTTTACGGCCGGCAATCCTCTGGAGGAGCTGCAAGCCGTGCTGGGCCGCGATGAAATTCGCGAATTGCAGGCGCAGGTGCCGAAGGTTCACGTCTCCGACGCCGTATACGGCTATCTGCTGTCCATTGTGGCCGCGACGAGGAACCATGCAGACATCGCGTTCGGTGCGAGTCCGCGCGGAAGCCTGCAGCTGCTGAAGGCGGCTCAGGCGCTGGCTCTGTTGCGAGGCAGGGACTTCGCGCTGCCCGACGATGTGAAAGCGCTCGTGAAGCCGGTGTTCGCTCACCGGTTGATTTTGAAGGATTCGTTCAGGGGCGAAGCGAATCGGGTTCATCCGCTGCTGGACAGCCTGCTGGCGGCCGTACCCGTCCCGACGGAAGCCGCGCTGGAGTCGAGATAGCGATGGCGGCGATCGTCTGGGTCGTTTTGCTGATGGCCGTTCTTTATTTGGCGCAGCGCCTTGTTTTTAATCTGCTCGGATTCAGGTCTTTAACGTATTCCAGGTCGTTCAGCTCGCTTCGGCTTCACGCGGGGCAATCGGTATGGATGAACGAGACGATCGCCAACCGCAAACGGATGCCTCTCCCGTGGCTGCGCGTGGAGTCGATGCTCCCGGCGCAGCTTGTGTTTAAGCAGCGGGAGTCGGACATGGCGATCCATCGCGGCGACCGGCTGCAGAACCATGCCAGCTTGTTCAGCGTTCCGCCGTACACGGAAATCGTGCGCAAGCACGAAGTCGTATGTCCTCAGCGGGGCAGATACCGGGTCGACAGCTACACGATCACGCTGGGCGATTGGATCGGCGTGCCGGGCAAGTCGGACAAGCGAACGGCCGATTGCGAGCTTGTCGTCTATCCGGCGGTTAAGGACATTCGCGATTTCCCGTTGGACGCGCGGAAGTATTTGCAGAGCGTCCGAAGCGCGGCGAGTCCGATTATGGAGGATCATCCGCACGTCGCGGGCATCCGGCCTTACCGGGAGGGCGATTCCTTCCGCATGGTCAACTGGAGCGCGACCGCGAAGACGGGCCAGCTTCTGGTGCATAAGCGGGAAAGCATGCAGGACAACGATCTGACGATCCTTCTGAATGCCGAGCTGTTGGATCAAGAGCACAACCGCCGGATTACCTCCGAGCAGTTCGAAGATGCGCTCAGCTATGCGGCATCCGCCGCTCATTACATCATCTCGGGCGGCGGCAAGGCCGGCTTTATTTTCAACGGAGTCAGAGGGGAAGGGCAGACGGAGATTTACCGCGCTCCCGCGAGAGCGGGGGCCGCGCATATGGACAATCTTCTCGAAGCGATGGCGGAATTCCGCCCCGTTACCGCGCTGGGCCTGTCTTACCTGTTGGAGCAGTTGATCGAGGAACGGAAGCGCGGCTTGAATTATTTGCTGGTTACGGCGTTCATCGACGGGAAGCAAGAGAAGCTGATCGCCCGGCTCAGAAGCCAGGGAAATACGGTCCAACCGCTGCTCTTGTGGAAGGAGGAGGCTGCCAATGGCCGGAAGACTGGCACTTAGGGCGCTGGCCGAATGGTTCGTCTGGCTGCCTCTGACGTTGATTTTCTCCGCGAATATGGGCGTATGGGGAACGATAGGCTTGGCGGCGGGAGTGCTGCTGAGCGCGGGACTGGGCCTCAGCCTTAACGCGCTGCCCGTTGTGCGGAGGAGGCTCGCGCTGATCGCGCTGGCGATTGCGTTGGTCGCGGTCGGAATCGTCCGCTTTACGGATCATCTTCCGATGCTCGTCTGGCTGTGCGTCGTTCTCTGGCGCGGCAGGTTCGTCCGCTTCGGCTATCGGCAATTCGCGGTTGCGTTCGGCGTTAGCGGCCTCGTATTGTTCGCGATTTCTTTGAACGAGGCCTGGACAGGCTACCGGCCCGCGATTATCGTTCTGGCCGTGCTGTGGATGGTCGGATGGTTCATCGCGTTAAACGGAAGCCTGGTCGACCGGGCGGGACTCGGCGACGGCATCGTAACCCGGCCGGTCCTGCAGTCCAGCCGTAAATACGCCCTCGTGTTCGTAGCGATCGGAGCGTTGGCGATCGCCGTGACGGTCGGCTATGGCGAGAAGCTGCTCACGCCGAGGGAAATCGTTAATCCGGGCAATCGGTGGATCGATCCGGAGCAGTTCATCCCCCCGCCGGAGCCGCAATCGGACTGGATGGGCGAATTTTTTAAGGATCCGGGCGGCGAACCTTCCCCGATATGGGACTACTTGTTCTGGGTGTTCATGGCTTTCGCCGCGGTCGGGGCGGTCTGGTTTGCGAGGCTCCTGTGGAGAGATCGGACATGGACGTGGCGCAGCCTGTTGAAGACGATCCGGGAGTGGTTTCTGCGAGAGAGGCGCGCGGAGCATCTGCCTTACGTCGAAGAGCGCCGCAGCTTGCAGAAGGAGAAGAAACCGGGACAGGGGAGGTTCTCGTCGCTGTTCCGAGGTTCGTCTTCCCGCCGGGATTGGGAGCGGCTCAGCAACCCCGAGAGAGTGCGGCGGCTGTACGAGGATGCGGTGCAAGCCGGCATTCGGCAGGGCTACGGCTTCAGACCGGCGCATACGCCCGCGGAGACGCTTGAAGAGCTCGAACGCTGGCATTCGGACCGGTCGACCGCTTCGGATAAGGAGCGGCAAGCCGACTACTGGACGTGGCTCCGCCGCATCCGAGGCGCGCTGACGGGCTTGTACGGGAAGGCAAGATACAGCCCTCACGACATTTCCCCGGAGGAAGTGGAGGAGCTGAGGGCAGGTGCGCCGAAGGGCAATTCCGGTTATCATCGATAGAGACGACACCTTAGCTGCCGGAATGGCGGTTCACAGTTGATGTCGGAAGGCCGATTGTAAGCTCGCCGAGCTGTCCGCAAACGGATAGCGGAAGATCGATTGTATGCGAGATTACAGACCGTGCCGCAAGGAGATGACGAAGATGGCAGAGGCAAGTAAGGCGGCTTTGGGCCGCCCGAATATTTTGTTCATCCAGACCGATCAGCAGAGGACGGATACGTTATCCGCGTATGGAGGAAGCATCTGTCGGACGCCTTATCTGGACCAACTGGCAGAGGAAAGCATCGTGTTCGACAATGCCTACACAAGCTGTCCGGTATGTACGCCTGCACGCGCCTCGATTCAGACGGGTCTGTATCCGTTTAAGCACGGCATGCAGACGAACGGGTACGGAATGGGAAGCATGGTGCAGGAGCTTCCGGATACATCGCGGCTGTTGAGCCGCCGTTTGGAGGAGACTGACTATAGTCTTGGCTATACGGGCAAATGGCACTTGGGAACGTCGGGGCCGGAGGAGCGCTATGCGTCGGGCAATCTGGGCTACATTCGCTTCCCTGAGCTGACGGCAGGGATGCGTTCCTTGCCGACCGATGTCGGCTATGAAGGCGACGACTTCGGAGGGCATGGCCTGGGCGGTATGCATTACGCGGCATTTAAGGACTACTTGCAGGACAGAGGCCTGGAATGGAACCTGATCAACAAGCTGTCCGGCCATTTCGAAGGCCACTTCTCGGCCGAGCTGACGACGCCGGTCGAAGGAACGGTCGAATACTACCTGGTCGATCGGACTATCGAGCATATCGATCGTTTCCGCGAGCGGGACAAGCCGTTTTTCTTTTCTTTGAACTTCTGGGGGCCGCACGAACCGTACATCGCGCCGACAAAGCATCTGGATATGTACCGCGACGTCGAGATTCCGCCGTGGCCGAATTTTGACGACGACGGAACCGGCAAGCCTTCCATCCATCGCATCAAACAGGGAAGTAAATCGTGGGAGGACTTCGTTCCTCACATTCGCCATTACTACGCGTTCATGAGCAGCATTGACGAGCAGATCGGCCGTTTGCTCGATTATTTGAAGGAAAACGGGCTGTACGACAATACCATCATCCTGTTCTCCGCGGACCACGGCGAGTCGCTGGGCATCCACGGAGGGCTATGCGACAAGTCTTTTTACATGTATGAAGAAACGTGCCGCATTCCGCTTCTCGTCAAGCCGGCAGCCGGAACGGGCAAGCCGGGCCGGGAAGCGAGCATGATCGGAACGTGCGACATTCACGCGACGATTCTGGATCTGGCGGGAGCGGGAGAGCCGGAGCAAGGCAGCGACGGCAGGTCGTTCGCGCCGATGCTGGAGAACAAAGCGATCGAGGATTGGCCGGATTGCATCGTGACGGAAGGAGCCGGGTTGGAGAGCGTCATGTACACGCAGCGGATGATCCGCAAAGGCGACTTCAAGTATGTGTTCAACTGCGGAGACACCGACGAGCTGTACGATCTCGCTCGCGACCCGCACGAGCTGCGCAATGTGATTAACGACAGCGAGTACGCAGCGGCTGCGGACGACATGCGGCAGGCGTTGGTAGACTGGATGAAAAAGCATGAGGACGGATTGCTGAAGCAATACACTCGTCTTCGCCTGGTCTGATCCGATTGACCGGTTTCCCTGCAAAATAAACCCGATGACGGGTTTATTTTGTTTTAGCGGGCCCAATTCGATTCAACCTTATCATGTGCATGAATGTTGTACGATAAGGGGGTAAACGAATTTGCGAGCAGGGGGCGAGCCAATTGGCAACGAATCCGACCGGAAAGACCATTCCTATTTTCCCGTGCAGGTCGATTGACGAGCAGGTTGAATTTTATCAGGCGCTAGGTTTCGAACTGACTTACCGGCAAGCCAGACCGAACGTGTATGCTTGCGTACGTCATCGCATCACGGAGCTGCACTTTTTCGTGCTGAAGCAGTTGGAGCCGTCCGCCTCATACAGCATGTGCTACGTGAGCGTCCCCGATGTGGACGACGTGTACCGGGAATTTCGCGAAAGGCTGAAAAAGGCCTGCGGCAAAATCCCGGTAAAGGGGTTTCCGAGAATAACGAGGCTTAACGATCTGGTCGAAGACCGGCGGTTTAACCTCGTAGATCCTGCCGGGAACTACTTGATAATCGGTCAGCGGCATGCGGTTCCCAAATCGATAGCCGGCGGCCCGAACGAGGCGGAGCGCCCGACGAAGTTCGCCGTTGCGTACGAGACCGCGTACAAGCTGACGTACGGCAAAGAGGACCACGCACAGGCGGCCCGGGTGCTGGATCTCGTCTTGGGCAAATCGGCGGAAGCGTCAGCGCCGCTTCGTTACAAGGCTTTCGTACTGCGGGCCGACATCGCCGTCTCGATGGACGATCCGCAGCTCGCGAAGAGGTATATCGGTGAAGCCGAGCGGTTGCCGCTGTCGGCCGAAGAGCGGGAGGAGGCGTCGGCGGCCGCGGATCGATTGGAGGAGCTTAAATCGTCTTGGGCATAGCGGCTCACAGGCGGGCTCGAAGCGTCTGTTCCACGACCTGAAGGACATGGGGATACTTCGCGGTTAACGTCAGGAAAGCATCCCTTCTCATGGAGAGGACGACCGAAGGGCCGAGCGCCCTGACCGTGGCCGTTCTCGGAACTCCCTTCAGCAGAGCGATTTCTCCGAAGTGATCTCCGTCTTGCAGAACCGCGACTCTCCGCTCTTCTCCGTCGGCGCCGAGCTTGACGATCTCGAATCTTCCGCGAACGATCAGATACAATTTGTCGCCGGGATCGCCCTCGCGCACGACGGCGTCTCCCTCATGGAACGTCTCCGTCGCGAACAGGACGGCCAGCTCGCGGAGCCGCTCCGGATCGATGCCGTCGAAGAACGGCAGCTTCGAGAGCCGCTCTCCGTCGACGTCGACGTGCAGACCGTCCTGCGACAGCACGAAGCCGTGCTGCTTGTCCCACATTTCGCGGTACAGGCCGCTTTGCCGCAGCAGCAGCTCGTGCGTGCCCGATTCGGCGATCCGGCCGTCCTTGAACACGAAGATGAGATCGGCGTCGGCCACGGAGTCGAGCCGGTGCGTGACGGAGACGATCGTCTTGCCGGCGCGAAGCCGCTTGACGACGCCGTTCAGCTCGGCTTCGGACGCAGGGTCGAGCGCGGAGGTGAACTCGTCGAGCAGCAGCAGCTCCGGGTTCCGCAGCAGCGCTCTCGCGATCGAGATGCGCTGGCGCTGGCCGCCGGACATCGAAGCCCCTTCGTGAAATACCGGAGTATCGTAGCCGTCCGGCCAAGCCGCAATCGTATCGTGAATGCGCGCTTGGCGGGCGGCTTCGATCATTTCCGCTTCTTCGGCGTCTTCCCGGCCGAACAGCAGGTTGTCGCGAATCGTCGTGTTGAACAGGAACGAGTCCTGCGAGACGATGGCGGAACGGCTGCGCAGGGAGGCTTCGCTCACCCGGCGCAGGTCGATTCCGTCGATCAAGACGGCGCCCTGCCGCGGATCGTAGAAGCGGGCGATCAATTGCAGGGCGGTGCTCTTGCCCGAGCCGCTCGGACCGACGAACGCCGCATAGCAGCCGGCCGGAATGTCCAGGCTGACCGAGTCGAGCTGAACGCTGTCGCGGTCATAGCCGAACGTGACGTTCTCTAAACGGAGGCCGCGCGTGATCGGAGGCAATTCGATAGGAGCGGTCGATTCGCCCAAGTCCGGTTCATGGCCGAGCACATCGCGAATGCGCCGGAGACTGTTGCCGGAATCGATTAGCCCCGGAAGAATAAGCGTTAAATTGGACGCGGACTGGCCGGTGCTCATGAACAGCGTGAAGAACGCCATGAACTCCCCGACGGTGAGCCGATCCTGGAAAATAAGATAGCCGCCGAAGCCGATCATCGCCCCGTTAAGCACCATCAGCGAGGCAAGAGGCACTTTCTCCAGCAGGGAGTTCATCCGGTGCATCCGGAGGCCGAGCGTCAGCATGGATTGAATGCGCTCGCGGGCCCGCGCCTGGAACAGCGCCTGGCGGTTGTAGATTTTGACCGTGCGATAGCCCTTGACCGTCTCGTCGATCAGGTTCGCGAACTGCTCCTGCTCTTCTTTGTATTGCATGTTCGCCTCTTCGGCGCGGCGCTGCAGCAGCTTCGGTCCGGCCAGCAGAAGCAGCGATCCGATCGCCATCACGAGCGTGAGCTGCCAATTCAACAGCGCGAGCATGGACAGCCCCAATGCCACGCTGAGCGACTCGCGCAGAAAAAACGGAAAAGAGGCGGTTGCCAGGCGTTCCATCGCATTCATGTCGGAGGAAAAGCGGGCGACAAGATCGCCGATCTTGAAGCGGCGATAGAACGGCGTTGTTTGTTTCTGGATGTGGTCGTACAATTCGGTCCGCATCCGCTGCACCATCCGCGCGCCCAGCTTGTTGACGGACAGATCGCCGACGTAGCCCGCGATCAGGCTGATCGCGCCCCCGCCCAGCAGCAGGGCGAAGATCCAATAGAACGCTTGCGCGTCTTTCGGCCCGAACGCTTCGTCGACCAAATATTTCAGGCTGACCGGCGCGGCGACCGCATAAGCGACCTCGAGCAGCAGGCCGATCAGGAATAAGGCAAGCAGCAGCTTGTGTTTGGTGAAATGACTTAGCATTGTTCCTAGAAATCGCATTGTGATCGCCTGCCCCGTTTGTCCGTTCTCTTCTTTTCATCATAAAGAGGACGGCGTCAAAATACCACAATTTGTTTGCTTATGCGACATCGGACGGAGGAGGTTCGGAGCTCGCCTCGGAGCGCCGCGACGCCGCCGGGCGCTTGCGCCGATCCGGCACATCGGCTAACCTAAATAATTAATCATCCAACGGGGGAGGTGGCCGCCTTGGCTTACGGATCATCGGCGGCGGATGCGGGAGACGGTTCGCCGCTGCTCAGACGAATTTCGATCAAGTACCGCCTGCTCGCCGCGTTCCTGATCACGTCGCTGCTGCCGGTCGTGTTCGTCGCCTTGTATTCCAACATGAAGTACGAGGCTTCCATCACGAACAAGATCAGCGCGTCTTCGCAGCAGATTCTGGCCGAGCTGACCCAGAACATGACGCGGGAGCTCGAACAGTACGAAACGCTCAGCGAGACGATCATTATCAACAAATCGATCCAGGGCGGCCTGCCCAAGTTCGGCAAAATGACCGACTACGAGAAGAACGGGCTGCGGACGAGACTCAACGAGGAGCTTGCGCAGCAAATTTTCCGGCTTAGCAATTTGACGAACGTGGTCATCCTGACGAATGACGGTCAGACGATCTTCGATCTTGGCTTCGAATGGTATCCCGAGCTGCAATTCGACCGGCTGACGGATGCGGTGAACGGGTCGCCTGGCAACGCCTATTGGTCCTATATGCGCTCGAACCGGGGAGCGAACCGAATCGTGCTCAGCCGGGCGGTGTTCTCGGAAGACAACTTGAACGAGCGTCTCGGCTATGTCATGATCCTGATCGACGAGAAAGTGTTCACCCGCAATACGTACGGGCAAGTCGATCTGGGAACGGGAAGCAGCATCTATATCGCCAATGCCGAGGGCAGAGTCGTCTCGTCCGTGTCGCCGGACATTCCGCACGGCGCGGAGTTCGAGAAGGCCGAAGTGTTCGATCGCGCGACGGGCGAGCATCGGAACGAAGCGTTCTACGCGAATGTCGGCGGACGCAAGACGTTGACGGTAAGCTCGTATCTCCGGACGGCCGATTGGTACTTGATCGGGCTCGTGCCGCATTCTTTCCTCGTATCGGAGCTGAAGGACATGCGGGGCAACATCGTGCTGCTTTGTTTCGTGACGCTGCTGCTCTCGGGCGCGCTGGCGATGTGGATCTATTTCAGCATCCACAGCCCGATGAGATCGCTGCTGCAATACGCCAACCAAATTCGGATGGGCCAGCTCGAGACGAAAATCGGCCGATCGCATCCGGACGAGATGGGCAAGCTGACGGAGACGATTGACCGAATGGTCGAGCAGCTTAAGCGGCTCATTTTCCAAGTGGAGTCGGAGCAGCAGGCGAAGCGGGACGCGGAGCTGAAAATGCTTCAGGCGCAGATCAATCCCCACTTCCTGTTCAATACGCTGAATTCCTTGAAGTGGAGCGCGATGATGAGCGGCAACGAGTCGGTCAAGATGGGCATCGAGTCGCTGTCGGAGCTGCTTCGCAACACGATTCTCGTCAAGGAGGAGCTGATTCCGCTGGAGGCCGAGATCGCCAATCTGCTCCACTACGCGACAATCCAGCGCATTCGCTACGGCGACTCCTTCAAGCTGAGCTTCGCGATGAGCGACGGGGAGCTGTACGCGTGCCTCGTTCCGAAGTTTATTTTGCAGCCGATCGTGGAAAATTCCATCCTGCACGCCGGGACGGAGGACGGCCGCAGGGTGGGCATCCGGGTCGAGGGGATCAAGGAAGGAATGACGCTGAAGCTCGTGATCGCCGACGACGGCAAGGGCTTCGACATGAACGACGCGAGCGCCCGCAAGTCGTCTTCGCATGCCAAGCTGTCGGGAATCGGCATCGGCAACGTCGACGAGCGGATTCGCATCCACTTCGGGCCGACGTACGGCTTGAAGACTCGAAGCGCGCCGAACGAAGGGACGGAGACGGTCATTACGCTGCCGATCGTGGCGAAGGAGGAACGAAGCGATGTATAAGGTGCTGATCGTCGACGACGAGATGATCGTCCGCCATGCGGTCAAGACGTTGATCCGCTGGGAGGGAAGCCGCTTCGAATACGCGGGGGCCGCCGCCAGCGGAACGTCCGCGCTTGAGCTCGTCCGCGAGACGGGAGCGGACATCGTCATTACGGACATCAAGATGCCGGAGATGGACGGGCTGGAGCTGATCAAGCGGCTGACTTCGGAAGGCTTCGACGGCGAAGTGCTCGTGCTCAGCAACTACAACGACTTCGAGCTCGTGCGCGAAGCGCTGAAATGCGGCGCCCACGACTATATGCTGAAGCTGACGCTCAAGACCGAAAGCTTCATGGAGACGCTGGAGGAGATGGCGGCCAAGCTGGACGGCCGAAGAGGGCGGAGCCGAGAGACCGCGCCGCCATCTTCTGCAGCTTCGGGCAGCGGCGATCGCAATCGGCTGTCGGATCTGCTAAGGGAGATGGACAACGCCGCCGCACACGGCTCTTCATCTTGGCGGGGAGAGAAATTCATGGAACCGGGCCAGCGGGCTTACGCCTTCGTTGCCGTGCTCGGCAACGAGGAGCAGAACGTTCGCCGGGCCGGCGCTTTCCAGGATGCGCTGGACAAGCTGGCCGACGGTCTGTTCACGGGCAGCCGCTGGACCCGCGCGATCCGCACCGACTCGCTTCGGTTCCTGCTCGTCGTCGCTTACGCCGAGGAGGCGGCTGAAGCGAATCCGCAGGAACTGGCAAGGCGTCTGACCAGCCTGTCGTCGATGTACTACAGCGTGCAGATCAGCGTCGTCTACGCGGCCGCCGCGACGAACGAGGAGACGCTGGCGAGCGAACTGGCTCGCAGCCGGCAGGCGGAAGGCCTGCTCTTCTACTCGCTTCCGACGCTGGGCTGCCTGTCCAACCGGGAGGTCGCGACCGAGGAGGACGAGCGGTTCCGAGCGGCCGAAGCCGCGCTCAGGGACAGTCTGCGCAGGCCCGTCGCGGGGGCGATCGATCTATGGGCGGAGAGCGCGATGAATTTGATCGACGCGGCGGCTGAGCGGCGAATTCATCCGCGTGCGTTGAAGCGGGCTATAAGCGGGGGCATCTGGAGCTTGGCCAGCGCGGAAGCGATCGGAATCGGACGCGAATGGGACGAGAAGCCGTGGCTGCAGAAGGTGGAGGAGGCGGAGTCCGATTCGCAGCTCAAGGAGACGATCCGCGAGCTGGCCGAGGACGCCGCCGCAGACGCGGGCGGGACGCTCTCACCCAGAGCGGCGGCCCGCCAAGAAGTGCGCCAAGCGGTCCGCTACCTCGAAGAACACTATTCGCAGCGCGTCGCGATCGCCGATATCGCCGCGCAGGTGGGGTTGTCCGAGCCGTATCTGTGCCAGGTGTTCAAGGCCGATACCGGTCTCAGCATCCTGACGTACTTGAACGAGATCCGCATGGCGAAGGCGTACGAGCTGCTGTCCTCGGGCAAATACCTGGTCAAGCAGGCGGCGCTGGAGGTCGGCATTCCCGATCCGTTCTATTTCAACCGGCTGTTTCGCAAGCGTTACGGCATTGCTCCCAAGAACGTAAAAACGACGTGACGCGCCTTCCACCGGAACCTGTACGATTTTAAGACGAGAAGTCTCAAGATCGTACAGTTTTTTTCGGGACCGGGCCAGGGCGGTTTAAAATCGTCTATTAAGTTCATGCTTTTTGTTAATATGGCCGACAGCCCCGCAAGCTTATAATGGGACCAACAAAGGCTAAGGGGGTCACGAAATGAAACCAAAGAAATGGTTAACGACGGTCGCCGCTTCCGTCGTGGCAGTGTCGGTATTGGCCGGGTGCGGCTCCAACAACAACAACGGCGGCAACGCAGCTTCTCCGTCGGCGTCCAACCCGTCGTCGCCTTCCGCGTCGGCTAGCGAGTCCGCAGGAGGCAAGCAGTTCGAGAACATGGAGCTGAACGTCGCGGTATTCCAGGGCGGCTACGGCCGCGAGTATTGGGACACGATCGCCGAAGATTTCATGAAGGACTATCCGGGAACGAAGATCAACATTACGGCCAGCCCGAAAATCGCCGAGCTCGTTCGGCCGAAGATTGTCGCGGGCAATCCGCCGGACTTCATGTATATCGCGGGCAGCGACAACCTGCCGATCATTAACGGACTGATCAAAGATAAAGCGCTGCTCGACCTGACCGAAGTATTCAACGAACCTGCGGAAGAAGGCGGCGCGCCGCTGAAGGACAAAATCCTTCCGGGCGTGCTGGAATCCCGTTCGAGCTCTCCATACGGAGACGGCCAAGTCTACCTCGCGCCATACAACTTCGGCGTGATGGGTCTGTGGTACAACAAGACGCTGTTCGACGAGAAGGGCATTGCCGTTCCGAAAACTTGGGACGATTGGTTCGCTCTGACGGCGACTGCGAAGGACAACGACCGTGCGCTCTTCACGTATCAAGGCCTGTACCCGGGATATTTGGAAGAGATGATCGTACCGTCGATCTACAGCGTGGGCGGACAAGAAGCGCTCGACCAGTTCTACAACCTCGACCCGGAATTCTGGAAGAGCGATACGTTTAAGCAAGTATGGGGCCTGATCGAGCGGATCGCGAAGGAAGACAATGCGCTGATGAAGGGCACGATCGCGCTCAACCATACGCAATCCCAGACGGCGTTCATGCAAGGCAAAGCGATGTTCATCCCGAACGGCACCTGGTTCGAGGACGAGATGAAGGACGCGCCTCGCGAAGACGGCTTCCAGTTCGGCTTCCTCGGCGCTCCAGCCTTCACGGCGGATAAGCCGGCTATGGCGATGACGAACGTGGAACAGTTGGTCATCCCGGCCAAAGCGAAAAATCCGGAGCTGGCCAAGGAATTCCTGAAATACCTGTACTCCGACAAGAGCGTGAAGCTGAACGCGGAGAAATCCAAAGGCGTGCTTGCGGTGAAAGGCGCGGCAGACATGTCTAAGGAGTTCATTTCGGAGTCGATGTACAACGTGTACAAAGCGGTGGACGAAGGCATCGTGACGGTCAACGGCGCGTTCAAGTCCGTGGCCAAGGGCAGCAAGTACAATCCGAGCGATGAAATCTTCAAACCGATCTCCTCGATCATGAACAAGCAACTGACCGTGGACGAGTACGGAGCCAAGATGTACGACATTTTCACCGATGTTCAGAAGGAATTGGAACAAAACGGAGCGCAAGAATAGAAGCCTCCCGCTTTCCCGGAAACCTGCCGCGCGTTTGGACGAACCCGGCAGGTTTCCTGTATCTTGCGGGGCGGAAGGGATGTTGAAACTATGAGTATGAAAACAAGAAGGGGATTGTTCATCGCGGCTTGCTTGCTTCCCGGGCTCGCGCTGTTTCTCCTGTTCAAAGTCTATCCGACGATACAGATTTTCCAGAAATCGCTCTACTTGTGGACCGGCGTAGGCGACGAGCCGAAGTTCATCGGGCTGCAAAACTTCGTCGACATGTTCCATGACGACGTGTTCCTGCTCGCTCTGCGCAATACGGGCTTCCTCATGCTGGTCGTTCCCGTTCTGACGCTGCTGATCGCGCTGGTCAACGCCTCCTTGCTCACGCAGTCCAAGCTGAAGGAAAGAGGCTTTTACCGGACGGTGTTCTTCTTCCCGAGCATTCTGTCGTTTGTCGTCATCGCGATTCTGTGGTCGTTCATCTACCACCCGACGATGGGCTTCGTCAACTCCGGGCTGGAGCTGCTCGGGCTCGGCGACTGGGCGATGGCTTGGCTGGGCGACCAGCGGACGGTGCTGTGGGCGCTCGCGGTGACGCTGATCTGGCAGGCGGCGGGCTATTACATGGTCATGTACATGGCGGGCATCGACGGCATTTCGCCCGATCTGTACGAAGCGGCCGGTCTGGACGGGGCGACGCGCATCCAGCAATTTTTCCATATTACGATTCCGATGCTGTGGGAGATCATTCGCGTGACGATTATCTTCAGCATCAACGGCGTTCTGACGATCAGCTTCGTCATCGTGTCGGTCATGACGGCCGGCGGACCGGACCGTCATTCCGAAGTCGTCATGACCTATCTGTACAGCCAGGCGTTCACGAACTCCAACTTCGGCTACGCGATGGCGATCGGCGTGTTCATCTTCATCATCTCGCTGCTGCTTGCGCTGATCAGCAACAAATTGACCGAGAGGGGGTCGCACTAAGATGTCCGCATATTCCGCATCGCTGCAATCGGGCAGGAAGTCGTCGGGCGGAGCCGTCGGAAGGCTGATCGTCCGCTTGTTCCTGATCGTGCAGGCGCTGATCGTCGTCTATCCGCTGCTCTGGAACGTTATTGCCTCGCTCAAGACGAACGCCGAGGTGATGGAGAGCCCGTGGTCTTTCCCGACGACGTTGAATTGGGACAATTACGTTCGCGCCTTCACAACTGCCAAAATCGGCGACTACATGTTGAACTCGGTGCTCGTCGTCGCCATGTCGATGACGGTGCTGCTGCTCGCGGCCATCCCGACCGCTTACGTGCTCGGACGGATGAGATTCCGCGGCCGCTCGTTCCTGACCAATTTCTATATGGCCGGCCTGTTTATCGGCGGCGTCTACATTATCGTGCCTCTGTTCATCATGATGAACGACCTGAGCATGCTCGACAATCGGTTCTGGCTCAGCGCCGTCTACGCGACGGGCAGCTTGCCGTTCTCCGTGTTCCTGCTGACCGGGTTCATGAAGTCGATTCCGCACGATTTCGAGGAAGCGGCGATGATCGACGGCTGCGGCTACTTCGGCACGCTGTTCAAGGTCATCATGCCGATGGCCCGACCCGGCATCATTACGCTGATCGTATTCAGCTTCTTCGACTTCTGGAACGAATACGTGCTGGCGATGACGTTCATTACGGACGACGCCAAGAAGACGATTCCGATCGGCTTGTCCAACCTGATGCAGATCCAGCAGTACGCGACCGATTGGGGCTCGTTGTTCGCCGGACTGGTCATCGTGCTCGTACCGACCATCGCTGTCTATGCGCTCCTGCAGAAAAAACTGACGGAGGGCATGATGTTGGGCGGAGTAAAAGGATAATCGGGGATATGCGGCGAAGATAACAGGGAACCCAAGGGAATTCCAAGGGAAACCAATCATCGGAGAGGGGTTGTCGCGCAGGTGGCAACGTTCGGCATTCAAGGAAACGACTTTGTATATGAAGGAAAGCCGATACGGCTATTGTCCGGAGCGATCCATTATTTCCGCGTCGTTCCGGAATATTGGGAGGACCGTCTGCTGAAGCTGAAAGCTTGCGGCTTCAATACGGTAGAGACTTACGTGGCCTGGAACGTCCACGAGCCGAAGGAAGGCGAGTTCGACTTCGAAGGCATCGCCGACGTGGAGCGCTTCATCCGGCTGGCGGGCGACCTGGGGCTTCACGTGATCGTGCGTCCGAGTCCGTACATCTGCGCGGAGTGGGAGTTCGGCGGTCTGCCGGCCTGGCTGCTGGAGGACGCCAACCTGCGTCTTCGCAGCTATGAAGAGTCCTATCTGGCCAAGGTCGACGCGTATTTCGACGAGCTGCTGCCGCGGTTTAAGCCGTTATTGTGCACCAATGGCGGACCGATTATCGCGATGCAGATCGAGAACGAATACGGCAGCTACGGCAACGACAAGAAGTATTTGGGCTATATCCGCGACGGCATGAAGAAGCGGGGCATGGACGTGCTGCTGTTTACTTCCGACGGCCCCGAGGATCATATGCTGCAAGGCGGGATGGTCGAGGGCGTGCTGGAGACGGTCAACTTCGGTTCGCGCGCGGCGGAGGCGTTCCGCAAGCTGCGGGAATATCAGCCGGAAGGCCCGCTTATGTGCATGGAGTTCTGGAACGGTTGGTTCGACCACTGGATGGAGGAGCATCAATCCCGTCCGGCGGCGGACGTGGCCGAGGCGCTCGAGGAGATGCTGGCGGAAGGCGCTTCGGTCAACTTTTACATGTTCCACGGCGGCACGAACTTCGGCTTCTACAACGGGGCGAATCATATCCAGCGCTACGAGCCGACAGTGAACAGCTACGATTACGATACGCTGCTGAACGAATCCGGCGAGCCGACGGAGAAATATTGGGCGGTGCGCAAGGTGCTGGAACGGTACGCGGAGCTGCCGGAGGCGGAGCTGCCCGCGCCGATTCCGAAACGGGCGTACGGGGAAGTCCGGCTGGAGGAGAAGGCGGATCTGTTCGGACAATTGGATCGTCTGGCGACGCCGGTGCAGCGCACGAGCCCTGAGCCGATGGAGAAGGTCGGACAGGCTTACGGCTTCATTCTGTATTCGACAACGGTGACCGGACCGAGAAGCGGCATGAATCTGGTGCTGCAGGAAGTGCGCGACCGGGCGCTCGTCTTCGCGGACGGCAAATATATCGGCACGACGGAGCGGTGGAATCCGGTAGAGCTTCCGCTTGAGGTTCCGGCGGAAGGGCTGCGTCTGGACATTCTCGTGGAAAATATGGGACGCGTCAACTACGGCCCTCTGATGCGCGATCCGAAGGGAATTACGGAAGGCATACGGCTGGGCAACCAGTTCCTGTACGATTGGACGATCCGTCCGCTTCCGCTGGATTCCTTGGAGGCGTTGGAGTTTGAAGGGAATGACGGACAGCAGGCAGTCGGCGGTTCGGCGGAGGAACCCGACGCGTCGGGTACGGCAGGATCGCTTCCGACGTTCTATCGCGGCACGTTTAACGTGGAGGAGAAGGCGGATACGTTCTTACGCCTCGACGGCTGGACGAAGGGCATCGCTTTCCTGAACGGGTTTAATCTCGGCCGGTACTGGGAGGTCGGCCCGACGCGCACGCTGTACGTTCCCGCGCCGCTGCTGCGCGAGGGAGAGAATGAGCTGATCGTGTTCGAGCTTCACGGCACGGAGGCTTCCGTTGTCCGTCTGACGGATCAGGCGGATCTGGGCTAAAGCGCTGAGAGCCGCTCGCTGGCTCGGACAGCGGCGGTTAGCGAGGACGCGGAGACGCGGACGGAAGGACAATGGAGCGGTGAAACGGGGAACGGAGGGTTAACGGAATGGGAGTGTCGATACGGGAGGCCGCGCGCATCGCTCCTTCGCCTCGGCAGTTGGCGTGGCAGGAGCTGGAGTTTTACGCGTTTATTCATTTTACGGTGAACACGTTTACGGATATGGAATGGGGGCTTGGCGACGAGAGCCCCTCCCTGTTTAGTCCGTCCGAGCTGGATGCGAGGCAGTGGGTGGCGGCTTGTCAGGCAGCGGGGATGAAGGGACTGATTCTCACCTGCAAGCATCACGACGGGTTCTGCTTATGGCCCAGCGCTTATACGGAGCATTCGGTGAAAAGCAGTCCTTGGCGCGGCGGCCAAGGGGATCTCGTGCGCGAAGTATCTGACGCTTGCCGGGAAGCCGGCTTGAAATTCGGCGTCTACTTGTCGCCATGGGATCGCCATGAGCCGAGCTACGGGGATTCGCCGGCTTACAATGCGTTCTTCCTCAATCAGCTGCGCGAATTGCTCACCGGATACGGCGAGCTGTTCTGTGTCTGGTTCGACGGAGCGTGCGGCGAAGGGGCGAACGGCAAACGGCAGGTGTACGATTGGGATGCGTATTACGGCTTGATTCGCGAGCTTCAGCCGAACGCTGTCATCTCCGTCTGCGGACCTGACGTGCGCTGGTGCGGCAATGAAGCGGGACATACGCGGAAGTCGGAATGGAGCGTCGTTCCCGCGACGATGCGGGACAACGAGAAGATCCAGGCCAATTCGCAGCAGGCAGACGACGGCGAGTTCGCCAAGCGCGTCGGCTCGGAGGACGAGGACTTGGGCAGCCGCGCTGTGCTTGCAGGAGCGAGTGAAGCGGTCTGGTATCCGGCCGAGACGAATACGTCGATCCGTCCCGGCTGGTTCTACCATGCCGCGGAAGACGACCGCGTGAAGACGGCGGACGAGCTGATGGAGCTGTACGAGCGGACCGTCGGAGGCAATTCCACTTTCCTGCTCAACTTGCCGCCGGACAGAAGGGGACTCCTTCACGAGAACGATGTCGCGCGGATGAAGGAACTGGGCGAGCGGATCAGACAGACTTACGGCGCCGACTTGGCTTCCGGAGCTTCCGTCCAGGGATCGGCTGGGAAAGATGCGGCGCACGGAGCGGAGCGCTTGACCGACGGCGACCGTTCGACGTTCTGGCAGGCTCCGGAAGGCGCGGAGCTTGCCGAGTTCGTGATCGAACTCGGAAGCGAGCTCGCGTTCGATCGCGTCGTGCTCGCGGAGAACATTCGCGAAGGCCAGCGCATCGAGCGCTTCCGGCTGGAGGCGTCGTCCGGAGACGGGGAATGGCGGCTTCTGTACGAGGGCACCGTCGTCGGCTACAAGAAAATTTGCCGCTTCGCCGAGACGACCGCCAGCCGCTTGCGCCTGACGATCGAGGAGTCTCGCTGGAGCCCGACTTTGACCAGCGTCGGCGTGTATCGGAGTGTGGCGGTCGAGCGGTAAAGGGAACGGCTGTTTCGCAAACTGAAGAGTTCCATAAAGACGATAATCAGTTCTAAAGAAACGGCGCTGCAACGGGTGATTCCGCTGCAAGCGCCGTTTTTTTGCGACGGTTAATTCTTCTTCTGCTTAATGGCCAGCACTCCCAAGTTTGTATCCACCAGGTATAGAGTTCCTGTTTCATCGACTACGATCTCATGAAGGGAGTTCTTGCAAAATGGTGAAAGGTATAATGCGACAGCTTCCACCATTTTACTACAATAGGGGATTCATTCCTACGCAGCGGGATTTATTTTACTTTAAGAGACTTGTAATAAGCGGAGAAGACATCGGCAAACGCCTCCGCCGCGAGACGGCTTTCCTCCAGCGTATTGTTGGCGCCGCCGATTTCGAGCAGCAGACTGCCCGGAGAGAGTGATTGATTGTATTCCCCGTTGCCTTGGTGGGCGCTTTTGGAGATGACGCCGCGGGACAGGCCGGGATATTTCTTGTTCAGCCTCTTGTTCAGCTCTTCGGCCAGCTTCTGGTTGGCGGCGTGGTTCGGATGGGCGGTGCCGATAACGAACAGGATGCGTGCGTAGTTTTTGCCTTTGATTGCGACCGTCGTATTTTTGCGCGGAACGTCCGCGTCTCTGTGAATATCGAAGAAATAGGCCAGTGAAGGATTAGCCTTCTTGGCTTTGGAAATGGCTTTGCGAGATTCCGCGTAGGATTGCGAGAAGCCCAGCTTCTGAACCCTCAGTCTTTCGGCAAAATCCGTGGTTTCCACCAAAGAACGGATTCCTGCCTTGTTCAGCATTTCTCCCAAATGTCCGCCTACCAGAGTAATGTTGATTTCGGGATCGTCGACGGAGGAGCCTTTGGCGTTGCGCGCGACGTTTTTCCAAGATTCCCGGTTATGGGTGTGATAGATGTATACTTTCGGCACGTCGCCTTCATCGAGATTCGTCTTGACGACCCAATTGGCTACGTAGGCCCGATTTCCGTCTGCAAGCGAAACGAGATACCAATCTCCCTCGACCGCGGCGATCAGCAAAGTATCTCCCGGGGCGGCCTTGCCTACGATGTCGTAGTCCAGTCCCGGTCCGCTGCGCAAATTGGTCGTGTCCACGAAAACGACGTAGCGAAGTGGATTTTCGGTCTCGACCACCCAACTGGCGACGTAAGCGCGATCCCCGCTCGGAAGCGGCACGACGTACCAATCTCCTTCCGTGTTGACGATCGGCAGCGTAACTCCAGGCACGGCTTTGCCTACAATCTCGTAATCCAACCCCGGTCCGCTCCGCAGATTGGTGACATCCACGATTTTGACGACGCTTCCGGGCGTCGCGACGGATGAATTCTGGCCGACCGATTCATTTGCCGATTCAGTCTCGATGGCGGGGGCGGCCGGCGGGGATTCCCCGTAAGCTTCGGAAGCGGAAACGAAAGAGACGAATAGTAGCAGGACGACTGCGGCTGCACGGGTTGCGATTTTACGAAGAAACAAAGCATCCTCTCTCCCTGTTCGAAAATTCGTTTATACATTTTTCGACAGGAATGAGGGTAAAACCTTCTATTTTTCGCAATTTTGACAATGGGAACATATGTTTGATATAGTGGGTGATAGAAAATCAGATTCGACGAGTGAAGCACACTCCGATCAGCGCGGCAACGCGCCTGGAGTGTGCTTTTTTTCGCGTTTCGCGGTTATCGTGCCAGAGGGGATGTGGTGTATAATGAAGGTAACGGATCGGCGCAAGAAGGAGAAGCTGAAGCTCGATCAAATGATGCGCGTGCTGTTCCGATTATCCAAACGGCTGACGGTACAGCTGATCAGCGGCTTGTTCGGAGAGCAGTTTGCGACGGAGGATGTAAAGTAGATCCATTACGGCAATGGCGAGTTCGTCTTGGACGAGTACGAACGGATCGTCGGCGATCTGTTCCTGAAGCTGGATACGCGCCGCGGCTTGTTTCAATATCATGTCGAGTTCCAGACGCTTAACGATCAGTCCATGGTTATACGCATGTTTCGCTATGGCTTCGAGAAGGCGCTGGAACTGGCCGAGGGCAGCGCAGACAACGGGCTCCCACTGCTCGCCTTTCCCAGACAAATCGTCATTTTTCTGGAGGAAAACGAAGCGATCGGCGAAGAGCTCGCCTTCCGGATGCGGCTGCCGGACGGAACGGAGACGGTCTATACGGTGCCGGTGCTGCGGTACTGGACGCTGTCGCCCCGCGACTTGCAGGAGCGGCGTCTGTTCGCGCTGCTGCCGCTGCAGGTGTTCGGCTCGCGCAAGAACATGCGGCTCATCGCCGCCAGTACACGCACGGACGACGAGAAGCGGCAGTTGTTCACGCGGGAGTTCGCGCGCTTGAAGGAGACGATCGGGGAGACGCTGGACGTCATCCGGGACCTGCATCAGCAGCGGCTGCTGCCAACCAGCGACATGGACCGGATCTTGCAGGTGCTGGGGAACATCCTGAACTACTTATACCGACATTACGGTGAATATAAACAAACGGAAGAGGAGGTGCGCCGAATGTTCAAAACCTATATTCCGGAAGCGATGAAGAAAGGCGAAAAAAAGGCCAAAATCAAGGTTGCCCGCAATTTGCTGAAAATGGGCTTGGATGTAGGCATGATAGCGAAAGCGACGGAGCTGACCCCCGAAGAAGTGACGAGCCTGCAGAAGAAAAAAAGTTCTGTCCAGTAGTCTAAGGTACTGCTTAAAGGAACAAAGGCCCGCCATAGGCGGGCCTTCGTCATATTAGGATTATTGCTTAGCGACTTCCTCGGCTTCGATCTCCGTTGCGATTTTCTCGTAGGTCTCGTCGCTGAGGAAGCGGCGGGCTCCAAGATAGCGCTTGGCATAATAGCTTTCATCGAGCGAGGTAATCGTTACGCCCTTGGAAGCGGCGTGGGCAAACTTATTCTTGCCGATGTAGATTCCGACGTGAGAGACGCCGCTGCCGCTCGTATTGAAGAATACGAGGTCCCCAGCGCGCAGTTCGTCGTCGGAGATCTTCTTGCTCTTCTCCCAGCTGTACATGTCCCGCGAAGAGCGGGGCAGGTCGATGCCGAGTTGATCGAATACATACCCGGTGAAGCCGGAGCAATCGAATCCCTTCGGTGTCGTTCCGCCGTACTTGTAATCCGATCCGATCAGCGGAGCGATCGCTTTGTCGAGCTTCGAATCCGCGAATACGCTGCCGACCTGGAATGCCAAGAGCAAAGCAAGGCCAAACAAGAAGACTGAAACTTTACGCAAAACAGGCGACTCCTTCCAATGCCTACGAGGTTAGCTTAAGGGTTCGGTAGAAGGTCCCCTATGGCTCCTTTGAAGCAAAGCCAACTCACCCGAAAAGATGGTTCCCCCGTTCCCCGATTCACGGGAACTCGGCATTTTATGATTTCTTTAGCTTTATATATTCGGTTATCCTGACGAATTTCCTGCATCTTCTATATTAGAATTCCTTAATCTAGGGACGGCCATTAGGCTCGGATACCCCTCCTTTCGTCCCGAATGTATCCCGCCGATAATAACGCCAAACCCCGGCTGCGGCCAGCAAGCGGCGCAACCGGGGAATGTCCCGGGAAGAATATTGTCGATTGTCGGGACGTGATAAGCCTACGATTTCGCGTCTCGCCATACGTGAAACTGGGATGCGGAAGTCCACAGCTTCAGCAGGGAGCGCACGAAGTGAAAAGCTTGATGCAGCGTCACGGCGAGAAAACCCGACCAGAGCAAGGAGATTGCCCAAGCTGCGGCGGATACCGCAAGTCCGATGCCGAGCATGACGAGCGTAATGCCCAGCAGGGGGAAGGCCCGGCGAAACGCCAACCCCAAACTTCTGACGATGCCTTCCCGCGCAGCCGCTCCGAACTGCATGAATTGGCAGACCAGATGTACGGCGAATCCGTACAGCAGCCATGAGGCTGCATAAGGGAGCAGGCCGAGAAGCCAATTCGTCAGCGAAGGCTCGGAGAAAAAGCGATCCTTGGCCAGCGGCAGCAGCCATGCGGCGGGAAGCAGGATGAGCGCGTTCTCCATCCAGTAGAGCAGGGTGACCGGTCTCCATGCCCGTCGCACCCCGGACAATACCCGCGTTCCTTCCTCCTCGGCGGAGTGGCGGAAGGAGTAAAACAGTCCGGCATGGATCAGGGGGGTCAGCACCATCCTCAGGAGAAGCAGTCCGCCGAGCAGCCAGAGCACGTCGTCGACGAGATCTGTTTTCAGCAGGCGGAACTGGGCCTCGATCAGGAACAGATGGGCGGCGTCGGAATTCGGGTGTTCGTCGGGATAACGCGCGAGCACGGGCGTTATGACCGAATCGACGAACCGGTACAGGAAAAATCCCCACAGCAGACGGTACAGGAACAGGAGAACCAATACATATTTATGCCTGACGGTCATGTCCCATCCCATTTTTAGTCTTTCGCGCATTTTCTTCCCTCACCTCACCAGGCCAATGATCCGAACAAACCTTCTATAATCTGGGTGATTCCGGTTGCGTACCGGGTACGCTGTTCGGGCGGTACTTCGGCTTTGAGATAATTGTTGTACTTGCGATTGTCGAGCACGATATGGTTGCCGGGATCGATCGTCGCGTAGAGCAGCGGGGAGGCCGATTCCAGCTTAAGCTGAACGTGGGGCTGAACGCCGTCCCACCGCTTGCGTACCGACTGGCCGTCCTGGAACTGCAGCCATACCGATACCGATTCCGGGCTGCCTCCGTTGCGGCGAAGCAGGACGATGCTCTCGTAGCCGGTGTCCGTCTTTCTCGTCTGAATCGTTTCCACCGAGAAGTCCGCCATTTCTCCGCGCTGCACGAAGGCCCGGAAGAAGTCGGTCCATTTCTCCTTCGTCACCGTCTCCACGACTTTTTGGAAGTCCGAGAAAGAAGGGTGCTTGAACTTGTACTTCTGAAAATAGGTCCGCATGATCTTGCTCATCGTTTTGTCCCCGACTTGCTTCTCCAGCGCGGAGAGCACGAGCTTGCCCCGCAAGTAGACGTTCTCGGCGTATCCGTCCGAGGAGCTGAACTTCCAGGAGGAGAGGCTGAGCGGCTCGGGATGGGTCATATAGCTGGCCTCGATCGGCAGATTGGGCAGTACGCCGTAAATGCTGGACATCAGCTTGTCTTCGGTGTAGGACGTAAAGCCTTCGTCCAACCAAGCTTCTTCGAATTCGTTGGAAGCGACGAGCCCGTACCAGTATTGGTGGGCGATCTCGTGGACGAGCGTTCGTTCCAGCTCGTAGCCGGGATTGTCGTCCCGGGCCGACGCCCCGGTGACGAGCGTCGGATATTCCATGCCGCCGGCGCCGTTGCCGCTTGCCGGAGGGACGACAACGGAGAGAGTGGAATAGGGGTACTCCCCGTACCACTGTCCCAGCTTGGCGAGCGCGGACTTGGCGGCGTGCATGTAGCGGTCCTTCAAGTGTTGATGGAGCGGATCCAAATACAGCTTGATCCGAACTCCGGGAATTCCGGGCGAAGAGAACGAATCCTCCACGTATACGAAGTCCGGAGAAGCCGCCCAGGCGAAATCGTGCACGTCGTCCGCATAGAACTGGAAGCTTTTGCGGCCGCCGGAGACGGCCGGGGTTTTCGTAAGGAAGCCGGTAGCCGCTACCTTATAACCGTCCGGAACCTCGATGCGAACGCTGTAGATGCCGAAGTCCGAATAAAATTCGGAATCTCCGTGGTATTGGTGCAGATTCCAGCCTTCGGAGGCGCGCCCCCTCATGCCGGACGTCTCGTAGACGGGAATTTTGGGAAACCATTGGCCGGCCATGACGAAGTTGCCGGATTTGCCCATGCGAGCGAAGATTTCGGGCAGCAGGACGGTAAACTTCATGCGCAAGGTGACGGATTCCCCGGGCTTGACCGGTTCGGGAAGACGGAAAGCCGCCAGCGTGCGGTCGTTGCGGTTGCCGTCGTCCGGCTGCACGTAATGGACTCTGGGCAGAAGCGTTTCCCCTTCCTCCGTGGTCAGAGAGGTGAGCTCCATTCCGCCGTAGCCGCCTTCTTTCATTTTGTCTCCCCNGAGCTTTCCTCCCGATTCGCGCAGGAACGTACTGCCGGGCGCGAAGGCGTTCGGATATAGATGAAGGTACATCTCGGAGACCGCTTTGCGCCCGGGATTTTTCCAGGTAACGATCTGCTCTCCCTGCAGGGCTCCGCTGTTCTCGTCGAGCGAGACGGCGATATGGTATTCCGTTACGCGATTGCTGAGGACGACGGCTTGCGGTTTCTGCGGAACGTCGGGCCCGGGATTGGGCTCCGACTTGACTTCTACCGCGGGTGGGCCGGCGGCGGGGAGCTCGGACAAGGAAGACGCGGGCAGGGCGTATTGATCGACCCAAGCGTCGGCAAACCCGAATCGGACGGACATGACAAGTACGGCAGCGGCGGCGACGAATAGCAGCATTCGCAGCGAACGGCGCTTAGGCATACGGATAACCCTCCCGTTGACAAGCATCTACGAGATATATATGTAGGTTGTCCGCGGATTATATCTGGAGTTTCGGGCCAAGCTACTATGAATTGTAGTTGACAGGGATTTCGCAAATCTTTTAATATGAAGGAAAAGTGCAAACGTTTGCGCAAAATGAGAATCGAGGAGTTGGCAGCATGAACGGAAAATGGTGGAAAGAAGCGGTCGCCTATCAAATTTATCCCCGCAGCTTTATGGACGGCAACGGGGACGGTATCGGGGATTTGCCGGGCGTCATCTCGAAGCTCGATTATTTGAAGGAACTCGGCGTCGACGTGCTCTGGATCTGTCCGATCTACAAGTCTCCCAACGACGACAACGGGTACGATATTTCCGATTATCAGGACATTATGGACGAGTTCGGCACGATGGCCGATTTCGACCGTCTGCTGGCAGAGGTTCATTCCCGCGGGATGAAATTGATCCTGGATCTGGTCATCAACCATACGTCCGACGAGCATCCGTGGTTTATCGAATCGCGTTCGAGCCGGGACAATCCGAAGAGAGACTATTATATTTGGTCCGACGGGAAGAACGGAGCGGAGCCGAACAACTGGGAGAGTATTTTCAGCGGCTCGGCGTGGGAGTACGACGAGGCTACCGAACAATATTACATGCACGTATTTTCTACCAAACAGCCGGATTTGAATTGGGAGAACCCGCAAGTCCGCCAAGATCTGTACGCGATGGTCAACTGGTGGCTGGACAAGGGCATCGACGGCTTCCGCGTGGACGCTATTTCCCATATCAAGAAGGTTCCGGGTTTCCCGGACATGCCGAATCCGGACAAGCTGCGCTATGTGCCTTCCTTCGAGGGCCATATGAATCGCGAGGGCATCCATGTTTTCCTGCAGGAGATGAAGAGCGAGACGTTCGACAAATACGACGTCATGACCGTCGGAGAAGCGAGCGGAGTGACGGTGGACGACGCGGAGCTGTGGGTCGGAGAACGGCGCGGCGCGTTTAATATGATTTTCCAATTCGAGCATATGGGGCTGTGGCAGAAAACGGCGGACGGTTCCGTGGACATCCCGGCGCTCAAGAAGACGCTCACCCGCTGGCAGAAAGGGCTCGAAGGAGTCGGCTGGAACGCGCTATTCCTCGAAAACCACGATCAGCCAAGATCGGTATCGACGTGGGGAGACGACCAAACCTACTGGGAGCAGTCGGCCAAAGCGTTCGCGACGATGTATTTTCTCATGCAGGGGACTCCGTTCATCTACCAGGGGCAGGAGATCGGGATGACCAACGTCCAATTCCCTTCGATCGACGACTACAACGACGTAGCCAGCAAAAACCTGTACCGCACCGAGCTTGAAAACGGCAAAACCCACGAAGAGATCATGCGGGTCATCTGGAAAAACGGCCGCGACAATTCCCGGACGCCGATGCAGTGGAACGATCTCGACCAGGCGGGCTTCACGACCGGTACGCCTTGGCTGAAGGTTAACCCGAACTATAAGGCCATCAACGTCGAGAAAGAGCTGAAGGAGCCGGACTCGATTTATCATCATTACCGGAAGCTGATCGCGCTGCGCAAAAACAATCCGACGGCGGTATACGGCGCGTACGACCTGATTCTGCCGGAGCACAAGCAGATCTATGCCTATACGAGAACGCTAGGGGAAGACAGGCTGCTCGTGATTGCCAACCTGTCCGCCGAAGCGGCCGCAAGCGGGCTGCCGGACTCCGTCATTTATTCTTCGGCCGAGCTGCTGCTGATCAGCGGAGAGTCGGGAGACCGCAACCTGCGCGATCTCCGACTTGCTCCTTACGAAGCGAGGGTTTATCGTCTCGTTTAAGCTTCCGCGATCAGCGGGCTTGGCTGCCCGAGATACATCAGCGTGAGACGGTGAAGCGCGCGCGTGCAGGCGACGTACAGAAGCTTGGCGTCCTGCGGCGCGGCCGCATAGCGGCGGTCGTCGGCATCCGCGACGAGCACGGCGTCGAATTCGAGTCCCTTGGCCAGATACACGGGGACGACGGTAATGCCTCCGCGGTATTGGGTTTGGTTCTCGGCGATCAGATTCGCCTCGATGCCGCTTGCTTGCAGCAGCTCGGCCAACCGGGCGCAGTCGTCGTCCGTGCGGCACACGATCGCGATCGTCTGCATGCCGCGCTCCCGGTTGTCCCGGATGAAGCGCTCGATGCGAGGGAGACGATCCGTCTCTTCGTCCAGCTTGGCGACCTCCACCGGATCGCCGCTGCGGAAGACCGGGACGGCAGGAGGCAGGCTTGTGCCGGTATGCGGCAGGATGCGGTTGGCGAACTCGATGATTTCAAGCGTTGAGCGGTAGCTTTGTTGCAGGGCGTGATAGGAGCGGTATTCTTCCGCGAATACGTCGGACAGCTCCTCCCACCTCTGCACGCCGCGATACGCATGAATGCCCTGGGCCAAATCCCCGAGAATCGTGAACGAAGGCTCGCTCATGAACGCGTTCAACAAGGCGATCTGAAGCGGGGATACGTCCTGGGCCTCGTCGACGACGACATGGTCGAACGAGAGTTTCTCCGCGCCGTTGAAGGCATAATGGATCCAGACGAGCGCGGGCAGGTCCTCGTGCCGGACTTCGCCTTTTTTCAGATAGGCTTTCGTGCTCTGGACGATGCTCTTGGGGATGTCCGCCGCGCCGTCCGCGGAGAACAAGCGCTGATAGAAGCTTAGGGCGTCCGCCTTGGGCAGCTTGTTCACGTAAGCTCTTAGCCGCTGCTTGCCGGTCTTGGCCTTATCCTTGCGGATCTTCGGGTCGCCGATCTCTCCGAGCTGCATTTCCAGCCAGCGGTTGATGCGGGCTTGCAGCCGCTCCAGCCGCGGGGCGAGCGGGTAATGGCGGTATTCCACCTCGAACCATTCGCGAATGTTGGCGGCTGGCAGCACGCGGCCCTCCCAAGGCTCGAACGGCTGAGGTTCGAGGAAGTGCGTTTCCAGGCTCCTCAGTTGCTCGTCCAGCAGCGCTTTGAAAGCGAGCGATCCCTTATATCTTCCCGGCGTTTCGTCGTCGATCTGCGGCCTGGCGCCTGCGAGTGAGAACCACAGTTCTCCTTCGGAGGCGTCTTTGGCCAGCTTGACGTTGCCGCTGAGCCGGTCGAGCGCCCAATCCGCGAACGTCGTCTGCTTGACGTCGCCGACGCCGAGCTCGGGCAGGACGCCGGAAATATAATCGAGGAACATCGTGTTCGGCGCGAAAATAATCATCCGCTCCGCGCGAATCTGCTGCTGGTACTGATAGAGCAGGAAGGCGAGCCGATGCAGCGCGACCGTCGTTTTCCCCGAACCGGCCGCACCCTGGATGATCAGCGCCTTGTGGCGCGGAGCGCGGATGATGCGGTCTTGCTCGGCCTGGATCGTGGAAACGATGTCGCGCAGCTTATTGTCTTTCTTGTCTCCGAGCTTATACAGCAGGAATTCGTCGTTCAGGCCGATATTGTCCCCGCCCCGCTCGTAGCTGTCGACGATTCGTCCCAGCTTCCGGTCGCGGATCGACAGGTTGCGCTTGCGGTAGATGTCCCCTTGGATCGTGCCGTCCGGCGCATCGTAGGAGACGGGCGCATCGCCGCCGGTGAAGGAGTAGAAGAGGCTGGCGACCGGCGCTCTCCAATCGATGACGTACGGCTCGCCGGTATCCTGGCGGTCCATGCCTCTCTTGCCGATATACAGGGGCAGCGCCGCGGTTTTCCCGTTTTCCTTGAAGTCGAGCCTGCCAAAGTAGGGTTCCTTGTCGAGCAGGTCGAGCCGACTGCGGCTCTCCTCCCGTTTCTCTTCGAGCAGCTGCTCGGTGAAATCCTGTCCCCGGTAGACCGGGCCGATGCCGGATCTCTGGCGGTCGATCTCCCCGAACGTCTCTTGCAGGCGCTCCTGTTCCTCCCGAACAACCGGGCTTTGCGTATCCATAAGTGCGATTCCTCCTTGCGTTGCGTATTGACTTCACCTATTGTGGCGCATTTTTGCAAAAAACAATAGACTTATGTTTTCCGTTTTGTTATGATGTTGAGTACAGAATTACCTAAAATAGACAGAACAAACGTTCGCGTCGATAAACATCGCATAAAGAAGCGGGAGGGACTCGAATTTTCGAGGGTCTCGGTCCCGGCTTTTTCTTATGTAACGGCATTTAGAGGGGGCTGACCATGGATAATCCGAATCAACCGACGGAGAAAAAGAAGCTGTCGCTTAACGTCGTCAGCAACAAGGAACATAGAGGTTTCGGCGCGGGCTCGATCGACCTGAGCCAAGTCGCCTGCGTCATAATCGACGGCGGAGAGGCGTATATCGATGTAGGCGCGATGCATGCCAAGAGCAAGATTGAGAAGGGGATCAGGTTTTCTCCAGACAAGTCTCTCGTGCCGAACGGTCGTCCGGCCTGGATCGTATGGGTGGCCGTCGACCGCAACGAGACCGGCTCGTACTACGCTGGCGCCACCTCGTGCGAGATGCTGATCGACTCGGAGGCGAGAAGGGGCTGGAAGGTGCTGCCCGATCACGTCAACCGGCTCGACGCCGCGATCAAGCGCAAGTATATGCTGGACAACATCGGCCCGGAAGAGCAGGCGGCGCTTCGCAAGCTGCTCATCGAGCACAACGAGGAATGGTGGAACAACTCTCCGCAGGCGTTGAAGGATTTGCTCGTTTAGCGTGAGCGTGCAGCTGTAGATGATGAAATGGCGGTGCAGGGATGATCCTTGCTCCGTCTTTTTTTGTGTTACCTCCTCCCGCATCCATTCCCTCCTTGATCGAGGCGCTAATTCCCGGTTATGCATTGGCAAGAAGCGGAATATCCCGGTCAATCCCCGGTTAACCGCTTGCTTTTCAAAAACTCCCCATCTGTGGTATGAATAGTACATTCGGGGGTGCCTCTATGAAACTGCGGGTGAGCGGCAAGGCCAAATGGTATGTTTACCAGAAAATCGTCATGATATTTATCGTGTTTCTCGTGCCTCTTATCATCCTGAATATATGGGTTAATTACCGGGGAATGTCCTTCTCGAAAAATACGATTTTGGATTCCGCGGCTGCAAGCGCTTCCTTCTATGCCGAGCAATTGGACAAGGAGATGTACTTCATTCGCAACCAGCAATTGCGCCTGCTTAACGAGCAGGAGCTGCAGAAGCTCAGCTTCCGCGGAGGGAAGCTGGAGAAGTACGAGGAGGTTGAACTGATCGAGCAGGTGAGAACCGGCCTGATGCTGGTGGCAGACAGGAGCGAATACGTCGTCAACGCCGGCGTCTATGTCGCTTCCATCGGCAAAACCATTTCCGGCGCGAGCGGCGTGACGGACATTCCCAATCCGGAATACGAGCTGGTCTCCTTACTGCTGAAGCAAACGCCCAAGCCGTCGTTCTATCAGGCGGGAGACCGGCTCTTCTTCATCGAAACGGAGAACAACGCGGAGATCTGGTCCTACATCGAAATTTCCAAAGCGAAGCTGGCAGAGGAGCTGCGCCAGATCGTTTCCCTGTACCGGGAATCCGAAGTGTTCTTGGGAAGTCCGGAGCTGGGCAGCGTACTGTCCACTGCGCAGGACGACAAATCCTCCAAACGGGAGTCGCTTCTCATACGGGACGACGAGACGGTCACCGGCGACAACAGTCCCGAATCGCGAAATGTGGACGGCACCCGGTACTTCGTGGCGCATCAGCCGGTCAGCTCGCTCAAGCTGTCTCTGACGATGTACGTGAACCAGAACGAGTTGACCCGTCCGCTGAGTCAATTCAATTTGTCGTTCTACATTTTGTTCGGCATCGTCGTCCTCATTTTGGTGCTGTATTCTTTCTCAATCCACGTCATGATTCACAGGCCGTTGTCCAACCTCGTCAAGGCGTTCCGCATGATCGAGACGGACAATCTGGACCTGGTCATCGAATCCAAGACGAAGGACGAATTCCATTATCTGTTTCAGAGCTTCAACCGGATGGTGACCCGCCTCCAGCGTTCGATTAAGGACAACTACGAGAAGAAGATCGCGCTGCAGCGCTCGGAGCTGAAGCAGCTCCAATCGCAGATCAATCCTCACTTTCTCTACAACAGCTTCTTCAACATCTACATGCTGTGCAAGGTCGACGACTCCGAGAGCGCAGCCGAGCTGTCCCAAAGGCTCGGAAGCTATTACCAATACATCACGAGAAGCGGCTCGGACGAAGTGCTGCTGGAGAAAGAGTACAAGCATGCGCTCGATTACTGCGAAATTCAGTGCATTCGGTTTTCCAACCGCATCTCCTACGTCTATGACGAAATTCCGGATTCGCTGCAAGGCGTTCACGTCCCCAGGCTGATCCTCCAGCCGATCGTCGAGAACGTATTCGACCACGCCTTCGAAGACGGAGCGGAAGACGGGATGGTGCATATCGGCGTCGCGCACGAAGACGGACGCGTACGAATCGTCGTGGAGGATAACGGCCTGCTGCTGACGGACGAACGTCTGGAGCAACTGCGGGAGGGCCTGTCGTGGAAGTCCAGGAAGGACGAAACGACCGGACTGATCAACGTCCATAACCGTCTGGCGTTAAAATACGGCGCGGGCAGCGGCTTGTTCTTATCCCGAAGCTCATACGGAGGACTCAAGGTCGAGATGATCGTGGATTTGACAAAGAAAGGGGACTGATCGCTCATGTACCGGATGCTGATCGTAGATGACGAGCCGATTATCGTCAACGGATTAATCCAATTGTTCCAGAACAACGCCGAGTTCGAGCTGGATATATGCAAGGCCTATTCTTCTGCGGAAGCGCTGGAGATCGCGAAGAGGACGAAGCTGGACATTCTGGTCAGCGACATTCGCATGCCTCGTAAGACCGGTCTGCAGCTCGTCGACGAGATCGTCTATTATTGGCCGGCGTGCCGGATCATCTTCCTGACCGGCTACAGCGAATTCGAATACGTGTATGAGGCGCTTCGCAAAAACGTCGACAGCTACATTCTGAAGACGGAAGGAATGGACCCGATCTTCGAGGCGGTGAAGCAGGCGATCCGGAAGCTGGAGGAAGAGAACCGGCGGCGGTTGGAGAGCGAGAGGGCGCAGCTTCATCTGCATCTGGCGGAGCCGTACTTGAAGATGGAGATGATGGCGGAGCTGCTGAGCGGCAGACCGCTGACGGAGCTGACGTCGAGCGAGCGCTATGCCGATCTGAATTTTGCCGTATCCGCCGATCGTTCCGCTTATCTGGTGACCGGGTGGGTGGAACGAGCCGAGCCTCCGAAGAGCAAGAAGCTGCAAGCGGTGCAGCGTATTTTCGAACAGCTGCTGCCCTCCTCCTTGGCCTGCGAGCAGACGATTCACGAGGAAGAAGCGCCGGTGTGGCTGCTGCAGCCGGACGCGGAATTGTCGGCCAGGTTCGGCGGAGCTGACGCGGACGTTAAAGACGAGAAGGCAGTCGAAGAGGGAGTCGTCGCATATGTGAAGGGCATTCTGGAGCAGGTGCAGAACGAATGCGAAGCGGCATTGGAAGCAACCGTATCCTTCGGCATCTCCGGCAACGTGGCGGACGGCTGGGAGGCGGTGCATCCGAAGCTGGAGGCGATGCTGTCCGGAATTCGCGACAGAGCCCGGTTCGGGCATGCGCTGGCCATTGTCGATTTCGGCAAAGCCGAAGCGCCGGCTTGGAGCGCCGGCATGGGAGAGGACAAGGAGCAAGAGGAGCAGAAGCGCTGGCTGATCGAGCAGATTCACAAGTACGTGCAGGACAATCTGAGCGGAGACTTGTCGCTGACGACGATCGCGGGCGAGGTGCATTTTAACCCGTCTTATCTATCCCGTTATTACAAGCAGGCGACGGGCCGCAATCTGCTCGATTTCATCCAATCGACCCGATTAAACGCAGCCATCGACCTGATGCTCCACACTTCGCTGAAACTAAACGATATTGCCGTCCGCACGGGCTTCGACTCCAACTCCTACTTCACGACCTTTTTCAAGAAAATGACCGGAATGTCGCCGATGCAGTATCGAAATTCGCATAGGTAAAAAATACGAAACGATTGTAAACGATTCGAAATTGCGAGCGTTTTCCCGCGGCACCTATAATGAATTCATGGAGCTCCTAAGACTGGCAAACGATCATATAGGGGGAAGCTTGCACATGAAATGGCGTAGATCCTGGAATCTGATCCTCTCGTTCTCTCTCGTACTTTCGTTGATGGCGGCATGTTCGAGCAAAGAAGGGAACAAAGAAGGCTCGTCCCCATCTCCGTCGGCGTCCGTATCTCCTTCGGCCTCCTCGGAAGACAGCGGAGCGAGCGCCGAAGCCGAAAAGCCGGACCCGCTCGGCAAATATCCGGAGACGGTGACGGTGACCGAGGTCATCGGTTACAATCCGCCCGAGGATCCAAGAACGCCGTCAGGGATGACGCCCGATCAGAACGCTTACCTGAAAGACTTGAAAGAAATGACGAACATCGAAGTCAAGTTCAAGTGGATGGTGCCGAACAGCCAATACGAGCAGAAGTTCTCGCTGGCGCTCGCGTCGGGCGACTTGCCGGACATTATGGAGCTTGACCAGAAAAACTTCGAGAAGCTGAAAAATCAAAACATGCTGGGGGATTTGACGGAAGCTTACGAGCAATACGCTTCCCCGGATCTCCGGAAGTATATGGAGTCGGACGGCGGCTTCGCGATGAAGACGTTCAGCGTCGACGGCAAGCAGCTTGCGATTCCGGCATTCGAGGACCCGTTCCTGTCTACGCAGATTTTGTGGATTCGCAAAGACTGGCTCGACACGCTGGGCTTGCAGCCTCCGACGACGATGGCGGAGCTGGACAAGGTTGCCGAAGCCTTCGTTACGCAGGACCCGGATCGCAACGGCCAGAATGACACGTATGGCGTGTCTCTCCAGAAAGAGTTGTTTTTCTGGGGCTTCGATCTTAGAGGCTTCTTCAACGGATTCGGAGCGTATCCGTCCGTTGGCGACAAGCAGTCGGCCTGGATCAAGGGCGGCGACGGCAAGCTGGTTCCCGGTCTGATTCAGCCGGAAATGAAGGACGGGCTGGCGATGCTGCAATCCTGGTATCAGCGCGGCATCATCAACAAGGAGTTTGCGCTTAAGGACGAAAACAAAGTTGTCGAGGATATCGTTGCAGGCAAGGTGGGCATCTCCTACGGAGAATGGTGGTACCCGAACTGGCCGCTTAACTCCCACGTGGATAAAGATCCGAAGGCGGAATGGATCGCGCTGCAAATTCCGGGCTTGGACGGACCGGGCAAATCGCTAGTGCCGAAGCTTCGCGCCGGCAAAGTGTTCGCGGTGAGCAAAAATATGAAGCACCCTGAAGCAGCGATCAAAATGCTGAACTTCTACATCGAGATGGGCTACAAGAAGTACAAGGACGACGAGAAGGCGGCAAAAGGTTACGTCTACAACTGGTTCAATCCGCGGATTTATAATCCGGCCGATATCGACAACATCTATACCGAAGTCAACAAGGCGCTGGATGCGGGTCAAACCGAGATTACGCTGGAAGACGAGAACTTCAGCAACGTCGACTCCGTGTTCAGAGCGACGAAGGAATACTTGGCCAAGGATACATCCCGTCAATCGTTGGGCATCAGTTGGGGGCAGTATTACAGCCGCGCCGCCAAAGACGGAGGCTGGGGCACAACGAAGAAGGTTAAGGAAAGCAATGCGTTCGTTAACAACGAATTCTACGGTCTGCCTACGGAGACGATCGTCAGCAAGGGCGGTCAGCTCGACAAGCTGATGCAGGAATCGTTCACCAAGATCATCATGGGCGCATCGCTCGATGAATTCGACAAATTCGTCTCCAGTTGGAAGTCGCTGGGCGGCGACAAGATTATTGAAGAAGTCAACGCGTGGTACGATACGCAAGCCGTGAAATAAGCGGTACGAGGAGGCGGGAGGCGAAGTCGGGCAATCGACCGAACCTCCCGCTTTTCAGTAGGGGAGAACGGAGGGGCATCCTTGAAAAAACTGAAAAAGAATTATCCGTTGCACGTCATGCTGCTGCCCGGCGTCGTGTTTACGCTGATTTACGCTTACGGTCCGATGGCGGGGCTGGTTATGGCTTTCCAGGAATTCGAGCCGCTGTCCGGTTTCTTCAAATCGGATTTTATCGGCCTCGACAACTTCAAATACGTGTTTCAGCTGCCGGACTTTAATCAAGTGCTGTGGAACACGGTGCTGATTGCCGTCTGCAAAATGGTGCTGTTCCTGCTTGTTCCGTTAATTTTGGCTTTGCTGCTTAACGAGGTAACGAAGAGTTGGTTTTCGCGGTTTGTGCAGTCTGCGATTTTCCTGCCGTTCTTTCTATCATGGACCGTGCTTGGCGGCATCGTCATCGAGCTGTTTTCCTTAAACGGCCCGGTTAACGCGCTGGTGTCGTCTTTCGGACTGGAGCCGATTATGTTTATGCTCGACAACAGTTGGTTCAGGACGATTATTATCGGTTCGGACGTGTGGAAGGGCATGGGCTACAACATGATCATCATGCTCGCCGCCATTACCGGCATTAACGCTACGCTGTACGAGGCGGCCGAAGTGGACGGCGCGGGCAAGTGGAAGCAGATGATCCACATCACGCTGCCCGGCATAGCGCCGATTGTGATCGTGCTTTCCGTCCTGGGACTCGGCGGCGTGCTGAACGCCGGTTTCGAACAAATCTTGATTATGTATAATCCGACCGTCTATGAAGGCTCGGACATTATCGATACATTCGTTTATCGTTTGGGTATTTTCAGCCAGCAATTCGGTCCTGCCGCGGCTGTCGGTCTGTTCAAATCGGTTATCTCGCTTGCGTTAGTATCGGCAACTTACTATGCAGCCTACAAATACAACAACTACCGCATCTTTTAGAGGAATGCTTACTTGAATGGAGGTGAGTCGGTTATGCGAAGCCGTGTCTCATTGAGCAGAAAGCTGTTTAACGTATCCAACGCGTTGTTTTTAACCGGAGTCACCCTGCTCGGCATCGTTCCGTTCCTGCACTTGCTGTCGATTTCCTTGAGCTCGAATACGGCCGCAATGGCGGGAGAGGTTAAGCTGTGGCCGGTCGGCTTTTCTTGGGACGCTTATATCTATTTGGGTGAAAAGGTCGAGTTCTTCCGTTCGTTGCGGGTGTCCTTGGAACGTGTCGTTCTCGGGACGATCGTCAACATGCTGCTGGTGTTTCTGACCGCTTATCCTCTGGCCAAATCGAACGAGCAGTTCGGCTCCAGGACGGTGTACGTTTGGTTTTTTGCCGTCACGATGTTCTTCGGCGGGGGACTGATTCCGACCTATATCGTCGTTGTCAAAACCGGTCTGATCGATTCGATCTGGGCGCTGATTCTGCCGGGCGCGCTGAGCGTATGGAACGTCATCCTGATGCTGAACTTCTTCCGCTCGATTCCGAAGGAGCTGGAGGAAGCGGCGACGATCGACGGCGCGGGACATTGGACCATTCTGTGGAAGGTTTTCCTTCCCGTATCGCTGCCTTCGATCGCGACGATCGGTTTGTTCACGATTGTTGGGCATTGGAACGCCTGGTTCGACGGGATTCTCTACTTGAACTCGCCGGATAAGTACCCTCTGCAGACGTACTTGTCGACGCTGATTATGTCCATGAATTCCATGATGACCGCGGTGTCCGTAGAACAGCTTAAGGTGCTCGAAAATCTCAGCGAGAAGACGCTGCGAACGGCGCAAATCTTTATGGGGGCGCTGCCGATTATGCTCGTCTACCCGTTCCTGCAGAAGTACTTCGTTCGCGGCATGACGGTCGGCAGCGTTAAAGAATAATGGATGGTCTGCAATGGGGAGGGGCGCGGCGATGAAGAAAATAACGGTCGCTTTGATCGGAGCGGGACAACGGGGCTATAACTATGCGGAGTATGCGCTGCAAAACCCGTACGAGATGCAGATTACGGCGGTGGCGGAGCCGACGGCCGCGCGAAGAGAGGCGTTTCGGGAGCGTCACGGGCTGCCGGAGGATCGGGCCTTCGCGCACTGGGACGAGCTGTTTGCCGGACCGAAGCTGGCCGACGCCGTTATGATCTGCACGCAGGATCGGCAGCATTTCGAGCCAACGATGAGGGCGCTTGAGGCGGGTTATCACGTGCTGCTGGAGAAGCCGATGTCGTCCAGTCCCGAGGAATGCCTCGCTATGGGCGATATGGCCGCTCGAATGAACCGCGTATTCTCCATCTGTCATGTGCTGCGGTACACGAACTTTTTCTCCACGATTAAAGGGCTGCTTGATCAGGGTGCGATCGGGAAGTTGATGTCCATTACGCATAACGAGAACGTCGGGTACTGGCACCAGGCGCACAGCTTCGTGCGCGGCAACTGGCGGCGCAAGGACGAGTCCAGTCCGATGATTCTGGCCAAGAGCTGCCACGACCTGGACATTCTGCTGTGGCTGGCCGGCTCGGATTGTGTGCGGGTATCCTCCTTCGGCTCGCTGGCTCATTTTACGGCCGAGAATGCGCCGGAGGGGGCGCCGCTGCGATGTCTGGACGGCTGTCCGGCCTCCGACGAGTGCCTCTATTACGCGCCTAGGCTGTACTTGACGGACAATACGGACTGGCCGACCTCGGCGATCAGCGACGATGTTGGTTATGAAGCTCGGTACAAGGCATTGCGGGAAGGTCCCTACGGCCGCTGCGTCTATCGCTGCGATAACGACGTCGTCGACCATCAGGTCGTGAATCTTGAGTTCGACAATGCCGTTACGGTTGCGTTCACGATGAGCGCATTTACGAGAGAGATTAGCCGTACGATCAAGCTGATGGGGACGAAGGGGGAAATTCGTGGAGCGATGGAGAAGAACGAGATCGAAATTTTGCATTTCGGCAGCGGCAAAACGGAGCGGATCGCCTTCGAGGATCGCGGCGGTCATGTCGGTCATGGCGGCGGCGACTGGGGGCTGATGCGCGATTTCCTGCGGCTGGTGCGAGCGGACGGCGGGCGGCAAGGTTTAACGTCGGCCGAGCATTCGGTGCAAAGTCATATGATCGCGTTTGCGGCGGAACAGTCCCGGGCAGTCGGCGAGACGTTGGAGTTGGCGGAGTTCGTGCGAGGGCTGCGGTCATGCTCCGTTGGCTGACTCGTCGGCCGCTATGGGGAGGAATTGCCGTGCTGATTGCGACGACCGGCATTGTGATGGCGGCGGCTCACGCTTGGGATCGGCCGTCAAATGAGGAGGAAATTGTGGCGTGGGTAGACGAAACGCCCGTTCATAAGGGCGAGTTCGAGCGCGCTCTGCGGGCCAACAAGTCTCGCGTCGTGGACGAGTACTACGTGACATACGGCGCCGAACAGACGGCGGCGTTCTGGACGACGGCCTATGGAGGGGTAACCCCTTCCGAGTCCGTCCGCAAGCTGGCGTTGGAGACCGTCGTGAAGCTCAAAGTCGAGCAGATGATTGCGCAGGAGCAAGGCATTCTATCGGACATCGGTTATTCGGGTTTCCTGCGGGAGCTGGAGTCGGAAAACCGAAGAAGACAGGAGGCTGCCGCCGAAGGACGGGTCGTGTATGGCCCTGTTCGTTATGAGGAAACGGCCTATTTGGAATATGTGATGAGCAATGCGATCCGAGACGTCAAGAGCCGGCTGCTGGAGCAGGAATGGAAGCCGGACGAGCGGGAGCTGCGGCAATTCTATGAGTTGAATAAATCGGAGCTCTATGCGTCGCGCGGGTCGGTGAAGGTTAACCAACTGTCCGCAGCTTTTCTGGACTCGAATCAGGAGGCGGACGAGACGCTTAAGCGTCAGGCGCGAGAGCGAATGGACGAAGCGACGGCTCTGGCCGCTGCCGGAACCGGGTTTGCGGAAATCGCGGATAGGTTGGGCGTTGAGATCCGGCTGGAGGAGCGAACCGTCAATGAGGGCAATGTCAGAATGAATTTGCGGAGTCCCGTCGCGCAGATTGCGCAGCATCTGGCTCCGGGTGAAACCAGCGGCGTCATCGAAGAGAACGGGCGCTTCTATTTGCTCCAACGTCTGGATGAGCGGAGGGAAGGCTCCGAGTTTGCGGATTTTGCGGAGATCAAGGATCAGGTGTTGAAGGATTATGCGGATTACAGGTATGCGGAATACGTCCGGGGTCGGATATCCGCCGCCGAGATCAGAATAGATGAAGCGAAATACAAAACCTCGTGGAAGTAAGAGAGCTCCTGCATCGCTTGATGTAAGCGCTTCGGCCAAGGGCCCGGCTGAAGGATTACATATATCAATGGAGAGGGATGATCGCTTGATCAGAGGGTTTCGCAGAAGATTGGGGGCATTAGTGGTGGTTGCAAGCATGGTTTGCAGCCTCGTCGGTATAGCGCCGACGGAGGCGGAGGCGTCGGGAGTCGCCTATTACGTCGACAACGTCGGCGGCAATGACAGCAATGACGGCACGAGTCCAGGATCCGCATGGCAGTCTTTGGACAAAGTGAATGCCACGACGTTCAGTCCCGGAGACCGAATTTTGTTCAAGGCGGACGGGATTTGGAATGGCAGGCTGTGGCCCAAAGGCTCGGGAGCGGACGGGAGTCCGATCGTGATCGATATGTACGGCTCCGGCAGCAAGCCTCTAATCGCGGGGATCACGTCGGAACTGGAAGCCGTATATCTGAAAAATCAACAGTATTGGGAAATCAACAACCTGGAGATTACGAATCGATCGACGCTGCCATTCGACCGCAATTGGCAAAACCCGCGGGGACAGCGCAGGGGCGTCTACGTTCTGAACGAAGAGGCCGGCATTTTGAACCACATTCAACTGAAAAATCTGAACATTCACGATGTGGACGGCGCGTACACGACGCGCTCGGGAGGCATTATTTTCGATTCGGTCGGATCGGTTACGCCAAGCGCTTTTCGCGGCATTTTGATCGACGGCAACGTCCTGACCGATGTCGACGCTTACGGGATTTATATCGGGTCCAACTGCATTCTGCGCTACGGGATGAGCGATCTATGGCCTTGGGTGCCGAAGCCGTACGGGCCGTGGACGCCGTCCACCGACGTGGTCATTTCCAACAATACCGTGATCAGGGCGGCTACGGGCGGTATTGCCTGGAACGTGACCGACGGAGCTGTTGTCGAGCGCAACACGGTTCAGCAAGCGACCTATTTGGCCACCAACGCGGCGATCTGGTGGGCTTACGCGGACAACAACCTCGTGCAGTTCAACGAGTCCTTCGAGACCGTCAACGGTGAAGAGGACGGGCATGGATTCGACGTGGACGCAGGCAACATCGGCTCTATCGTCCAGTACAATTACAGCCATAATAACGCCGGAGGCTTCATGCTGTATGTAAACGACACGTACTACACGGTCGATACGGTCGTGCGCTACAACGTCAGCCAGAACGACAAGAAGAGCATTTTCCGGTACAGCGGCTCGATCAGGAATGTCACGAACCACAATAATACCGTCTATGTCGGAGCCGCATCGGGCAATCCGGTCATGAGCGACTATTTTACGAAAGCTTCGGGCGCTCCGACGAACATCCGCAACTACAACAACGCTTACTACAGCGTCGGGGACAAGGGCTGGAACCTGACCGGCCAGATGTTCGATTACAATGCGTATTTCGGCGGGAAGACGCTGGTCGCCTCCGATCCGCACAAGGTCACGGCCAATCCGAACTTCGTGAGCCCCGGAAGCGGAGGCGTCGGCATGAACACAGTGGACGGCTACAAGCTGCAAGCGGGCTCTCCGCTGATTGGAGCGGGCATCCCCATCGCGGATCACGGAGGCCGAGACTATTACGGCAACGCGCTGTACAACGGGGATCCCGACATCGGCGCTCACGAATACGAGGGCGTTGTGCCGCCTGCTACCAACAAAGCGGCGGTTCCGTATCCGCGGATTCCGCAATCGCCGGCAGGCAATCTCGCTCCGCGCGCTTCGGTCAGCACGACGTTCGCGTCGTTGAACGCAACGACGGCTGTTATCGCCAACATCAACGACCGTTTCTACGAGTACGCCTGGTCCAGCAACCAATCGCCGACGTTCCCGAACTACATTACGCTCGACTTCGGGGCTGAAGCGGTGACGGCCGATACGTTGAGACTGAACACAAGGTTCGGTCAAGGGCAGGGCATTACGAACTTCGATCTGGAGGTATTCGACGGATCGTCGTGGGTGCCTGTGCAGACCAACATAGCGCTGAGCTGGAGCTCCAACACGAGCGACGACGAGATCAAGTCGGTCGGCTTCGCGGAGACGACGTTCTCCAAGCTCAGGCTTAAGGTGAACAACGGCAACCGCCAATGGGGCAATATCGCGGTGAACGAGCTGGAGCTGTTCAAGTCGCCGATCGCCGCGCCCGTCAATGCCGCGCTTGGCGCAACGGCCGGCACGACGTTCCCGACGGGCAGCGCCGGCGCGATCTCCGCGATCAGCGACGGCAAAAACGCGACATCGTGGGCCAGTTCGACGTCCATTGCGTTCCCTCAGTATATCTCGCTTGATTTCGGCGGCAGCTTCGTCACGACGGGCAGAATCAGCCTGTTCACCCATTTCGGGATCGGGCAAGGCATTACGAACGTCGACGTCGAATATTTCGACAGCTCTGCCTGGGCGACTGCAACGTCGAACGTGCCGATCACCTGGTCTCTGAACAACAGCACGGTGGAGGAGAGGGAGATCACCTTCAGTCCGGTCACCGCCGGGGCGATCCGCTTGAAGGTGAACAACGGTAATCGCCAATGGGGCAATATCGCGCTGAACGAGCTTCGGGTCTGGTCGGATTGACGGAGCCGCGGCGGCATTAACAAGCAAGTTAACTCTTGGGAGTCGTTCTCTATGAACGCTCCCGAGAGTTTTTTACATTGGCGTGTCCGCGCCGATAGAACCGTCACGCGTGCTTATCCTCCGCCGCCGACCCATGTCCGCGCCGATAGAACCGCCGCGCGTGCTTATCCTCCTCCGCCGTCCCATGTCCGTGCGGATAGAACCGCCGCGCGTGCTTATCCTCCTCCGCCGCCCCATGTCCGCGCCGATAGAACCGCCGCGCGTGCTTATCCTCCGCCGCCGCCCCATGTCCGCGCCGATAGAACCGCCGTGCGTGCTTATCCTCCGCCGCCGACCCGTGGCCGTGCCGATAGAACCGCCGCACGTGCTTATCCGCCGCCGCCGTCCCATGTCCGTGCGGATAGAACCGTTACACGCGCTTGTTCCCCGCTAACATGGAAGGAGAGGGCCATGGTGCTTTCCTGTCATGCAATTAATGTTATATATAATTACATATAAGTGACGCAATAGCATACGGGAATCGCTCTAAAGCCTCGTGCCAAACCAACTTTCATTGCATAATAACAACTATCCCCCTCTCTTTCTCGTCATGAAACCCTAAACATATTCCTTTTGATGTTATTTATATTGACATGAAATTCATGTGGTGATAGCTTATAGGCAAGAGGTTTAACTAAATAATAAAACGATTAATTAGTCAATTAAAAAAACGGCCGTAGAGTCGCTTCGCACCGCACCGCATCGATGTTTCCAAAACAAAACAAGCAAAGTGGTGAGTTCTCAATGACCTACATTAGCGTAAACCAGGTTTCCAAGCAGTTTCGGCGCCGGGGGCAGGTGACGGAAGCGCTGCGGGACATCGCGATCCATCTGGAGGAAGGGACGTTCGTCAGCCTGATCGGACCGAGCGGCTGCGGCAAGTCGACGCTGCTGCGGATCATCGGCGGATTGGAGACGGCCGACGAAGGGGAAGTGCTCGTGGAGGGCGTCGCCCCTCTCGAGGCGCAATCGCACAAAAGATTCGGATTCGTGCCCCAAGCTCCCGCTTTGTTCCCGTGGCGAACGATTCTGGAAAATATGAGACTTCCCTTCGAAGTGAATCGCAAGGGAGGCCGACAGACGCCGGAACAGACGGAGGAAGCGAAGGAACTGCTCCACTCGGTAGGGTTGGGCGACTTCCTGAACGCTTATCCGAAGGAGCTGTCCGGAGGAATGCAGCAGCGAGTCGGCATCGTCCGCGCTTTCGCCTCGGGAGCGCCGATCCTCCTGATGGATGAGCCGTTCTCGGCGCTTGACGAAATCACCCGCGAGAGAATCCGCTATCAGTTGATGGAAATCTGGGATTCGCACAAGAAGACGGTCGTTTTCGTAACGCACAGCATCAGAGAGGCGGTGTTTCTATCGGACAAAGTGGTGGTCATGTCAAGCAGGCCGGGCAGGGTGACCGAGATCGTCGATATCGAGCTTCCGAGACCTCGCCGCCATGAATTGGAAGAGACGGAGGAGTACTTGCAGTACGTGCACCACATCAAAGGGTTATTACGCGAAAGGTGGGAGCATTGAAATGACAACACAGCAAAACGCAATCGACAACGCAGCGGCTTCATCCCGAATCCGGGAGACGGGAATCGGATGGCATAAGGCGCTTGGAGCGGCAAGGCGGCTTGGCGGTTACGGGTATCCCGCATTGGCTTTCGTGCTGTTGTTCGGCGGCTGGGAGTTGGCCGTGCGGCTATTCCGCATCAATCCGCTGACGCTTCCTGCGCCATCCGGCATTCTGAACGCGCTGTTCTCCGATTTCTCGTTTTATCTGGATCATGCCGGAGTGACGCTGTACGAGGCGATCGTCGGCTTCGTCATCGGCTCGGCGCTGGCCTTGATCGGCGGAGTGCTCATGGCGCATTCCCCGGCATTGGAGCGGATGCTGCTGCCGATCGCAGTTCTGGCCAACGTCACCCCGATCGTCGCCATTGCGCCGCTGCTGATCATCTGGTTCGGCTTCGGCTCGTTTCCGAAAATGCTCATCGCGGCCATCATCACCTTTTTCCCGATGCTCGTGAACTCGATTACGGGCTTCCGCTCGATCGACCAGAACAACTACGAATATTTGCGCTCCCTGCATGCCAGCAAAGCGGAAATCTTCTTTAAACTCCGTCTTCCCAACAGCTTGCCTTACTTATTCTCCGCCTCGAAAACGTGCATCACCCTGAGCGTCATCGGAGCGGTCGTCGCCGAATGGAGCGGCGCGGACAAAGGGCTGGGCAATCTGGTCATGGTGTTCAGCAACTACATGCAGATTGAGAAGATGTTCGCGGCGATCGCCATGCTGGCGGCCATGGGCATTGTGCTGACGGCGGTCATCCGCATCGTGGAGCAGCGCGCGCTGTACTGGCACAGCTCGACCCAGACTCGCGAGGGATAAGGGGCGTCTGAAACGAATCCAAGGCAATTCGGCAAGATCCCATAACAGAGACGAGATAGGAGAATGAGACCATGCTGACGAGAAAAAAAGGAATGGCGGCTATGTCGATGTTGACGGTGATTGCGATGGCGCTTGCGGGGTGCGGAGGGGGAGAGGCCAAGCCGGCGAACAGTCCGGCCCCGTCGTCTGCGGCTCCGTCGCCGTCCGAGCCGGCGAGCCCGTCGGCCGCCGAGTCCGGCGGAGCTTCGGGCGGGATCGATTGGGAGGCGCGCAAAGCGGCGAATCAGGCCGCGGGGGAAATTCTGTATTCGACCGGGTACTATTTCGCGGCCTCTTCTCCCGACGTTCAGGCGGTCATGGCCGACGAGCTCGGCTACTTCGAACAGTTGGGGCTCAGCGTCCGCGTGCAGCCCGGGCTCGACTCGCAAGGGATGAAGTTTCTGGCCGCCGGACAAGCGCAGATTTCCAGCGCCGGCAACCCGAGTCTGGTCATCACCTCGGTGGACAGCGGAGCGGAGGTCAAAGGGGTGGCGACGTTCGGTTCCGTCGGCGTGAACGCTTTGATGGTATTGGAGGATTCGGACATTCAGACCCCGAAGGATCTCGTCGGCAAGACGCTCGGCTACAAGGGCGCGATTCCGTCCTGGGTCACCACGATGCTGGCCTCCGAAGGCGTCACCCGCGATCAGTTCAAGGCGGTGTCGGTCGGTTACGATCCGCGCATTCTGGACGGCAAGAAGCTTGACGCCCTGACCGTCTATAAGACGAACGAACCTTATATTATGGAGAAGGCGGGCATTAAGACGCGCCTGATCGATCCGGGCGACTTCGGAGCGGAAACCTCGTTCGGCGTCGTCGCCGTGAACGCGCAGTTCGCCGCCGAGCATCCGACCGCAATCGAAGATTTCCTGCGGGCGCTGTCCAAGGCGCATCAGTACGCGCTGGAGCATCCGGAGGAGACGTTGAAGGTGCTGGAAGCCCGCTCGACATCGGGCTACGACCTGGAATCGGAGACGAATCGCTGGGCGGTGGAGCGCGAGCTCGTACAGGACAATCTGCATGAGGGGCGCGGCGTCGCCTGGCAGTCGGACGAACAATGGCAGCGGGAAATGGATATGCTGGTGAACGCGGAAGTAATCAAGGGACCGATTCCGCTCGACAAAGTCATGGACAATTCGTACATCGAAGCGATCTACGAGGGAGCGGAACTGATCTGGCCCGAATGACGCGCGATGGATCCCAACATTAATGAAGATGGAGTGATGATGCAATGAGCGGCAGCGTGGATTACAACAAGATCGATTTTGGCGTATTTCTTCCGATTACGAACGGAGGCTGGATCATCTCGGATACGACTCCGAAAATATACGGCAGCTACGAGCAGAACCGCAGCGCGGCCATTCTCGCGGAAGAGCTGGGGCTGGACTTCATTATGTCGATGGCGAAGTGGAGAGGCTACGGCGGCCGCACGAACCACTGGGGCACCTCGCTGGAATCGATGACAATGATGGCGGGACTGGCTGAGGCGACGAAAAAAGTGAAGGTATACGCCACCGTCCATACGCTGCTGTACCACCCGGCAGTCGCGGCGAAAATGTTCGCAACGCTGGATCAGATCAGCAACGGACGCGTCGGGATGAACGTCGTATCGGGCTCCTACTCGAAGGAATTTTCCCAGATGGGCATGTGGCCGGAGCACCTCGATCACGGCGCGCGCTACGATCTCGCCAAGGAGTGGATGCAGGTCGTCAAGAAGCTGTGGTCTGAGGATCGGGTTAATCACGAGGGACAATATTTTCAATTGAAAGACTGCATGTCGAATCCGAAGCCGGTGCAAAATCCGCGGCCGTCGATCATCTGCGCAGGCGCGTCCGACAAGGGGCTGAGCTTCACGATCGATGAAGGAGACGCCTGCTTCGTAGGAGGCAAGGACGTGCAGGAAATCGCCAAGGTCAGCGCCAGAGCGAAGGAGATTGCCAAGGATCGTAACAAGACGATCAAGACGTACGCCATGTTCGGCATCTATCCGGGGGAAACCGAGGAGGAGGCGAACGCCAAAATCCAGCTTTATCAGGAAGGGGCGGACCGCGAAGCGATCATGGGTCTGATGGAGAGCTACGGTCTGGCGGTCGACGGCAGCGAGTCCTCGATCTCGGCAAGAGCGAGAACGGCGCTGATGTCTCAACCGATCTCCGGCACGGCGGAGAGCATTACGGCCCGGATCCGGGAAATCATCGAAACCGCGAATCTCGACGGCATGATGCTGACGTTCCCGGATTACGACGCCGACATGCGGTTCTTCGGGGAGCGCGTGCTGCCTGGATTGCGGGGATAAGCGGGAAGCGCGCAGGAACGCCGAAGGTTGCTGGAATGGACGTTGGAAGGAATGTCGGAAGAACGTTGGAAAGACGAAAATAGGCGGCTAAGGAGGCGCGATAGATGCGTACGGTACCGAATGAGGGAATCGCCTTGGTGCTGGTGGACGTGCAGAACGACTTCTGCGCCGCCGACGGCAAATCGGCGGAATGGGGAGCCGACCTGTCCGGGGTCGACCCCGCTGTCGACCGGATCGAGGAGTTGATCGCCTCTGCAAGAGCGGCGGGGATTCCGATTATTTTCGTCGCGCTGATCACGGAGTCGAAGACCGATTCTCCCGCCATGAAGGAGTGGTACGTCCGGCAGGGGCAAGATCCCGAAGGCGTGGCGATATGCAGGAAGTCGACCCCGGGGGCGGAGTATTATCGGATCTCCCCTTTGCCGGGGGACATCGAAGTGGCGAAACAGCGGTACAGCGGCTTCGTCGGAACAAATCTGGAGCTGGCGCTCAAGAGCAACGGCATCCGCAAGCTGCTCGTCGCGGGGGTTACGACGGAATGCTGCGTGGAATCTACCGTCAGGGACGCTTTTATGCGGGACTACGAGTGTTTCGTTGCATCCGACGCCTGCACGGCGTACGAGGCCGACGTTCACGAGGCTTCATTGAAAGGGATGGCGCTTAACTTTGCCACGATCGTTACGACACAACAGGTTGTCCGAAGCTGGGCGCCTTTAATGGAGGTCAGGCCATGATTACGATTCATCCCGGCGGCAAGGCGACGGAAGCGGAAATCCGGGACGTCGCCGACCGGATCCGCGCCGCGATCGACAGGCAGGAACTGATCGATCTGATTCTGGAATTGGGCAATATTCGCTCTCTGGCGGGTTACGAGAAAGAGGCCGGGGACTTCGTATACGATTGGATGAAGCGGGAAGCTTTTTCCCCGAAGAAGGTCGGAATGGTTCCGGACCGCTTTAACGTCATTGGCGAATACGGCGGGCAGAACCCGACGCAGGGCAAGAATCTGCTGTTCACCAGCCATCTGGATACCGAATCGCCCCAATATAACGATCTCGACAAGCTGAAGTACCGTCCGGGATCGGTCGACAAGCCGGAATGGCTTCAGGCGAGCCTGAAGGACGGCGTCTTCTCCGGCAGGCCGGTGGAGAACGACAGAGGGCCGATGGCCTGCTTCCTGATCGGGGCCAAGGCGCTGAAGAAAACCGGCCTGCCAATGGCCGGCTCGCTCTACCTGACGGCCTGTCCGGCGGAGATCGGTCCGGAGCACGTGGAGGAATTCCAAGGCCCGCAGTTTCTGGGCAAGGAAATCGGCGCGCAGTTCATGATGACGCACGGAGGCGTGGCGCCGGACTTCGCTATTGCGGCTGAAGGAACGGATTTCGGAATTTCCTGGGTGTCGTGCGGACATGCGAACTTCCGCATCAACATCTATGGAGAGGATGTTTTCACGCCGTTGCTGGAGCATCCGGAGGAGCTGCGCAAGCATCCGAGCGCGCTCGTGAAGGTGGCGCCGCTCATCGAAGCGCTGCAGAAGTGGTGCGTCGAGTTCGAGAAGAATAACATCTACCATTCTCCCGGCGGGACGGCGGTGCCGAAAACCCAGATCGGGGCCATTCGCGGCGGAGACCCTCATCTGATGGGCGGGGGAAGCGAGGTGTGCTCGGTGTACTTGGGAGCGACGCTGACTCCCGTCCAATCGATCGCCGACGTGCAGCGTTCGTTGGAGGCGCTGATGGCGAAGGAGGGCTTCGAGGGCAAGGTGGAGCCGGTCGTTTATCGTCAAGGCTTCGAGGCGGACGCCGAGCGTGTCGGGGGTCTGAAGCGGGCGATCAGCCGCTCCAGCGAGTCGGCGGGCAAAGGAGAGACGCCGCAGGGCCACTACATTTATTCGAGCATGTGGCGCGATCATAACGTGTTCAATATGTATCACATCCCGGCGGTTACCTACGGGCCGAGGAGATTCGCTCCGACGGTGGACGACATGGTGGACGCGGCGGTCATCTACGCGACGACGGCTTGGCTGATCTGCAACGATCTGGAGGGATAAGCTTTCATTTTGCCCGGGGAGGGACTAAAATTGGATTCAATAGCCTGGAGAAACGCGATGGGCAAATTCGCGACGGGAATTACGGTCGTGACGACGACGGACGCGGGCGGCAAGCCGCAAGGGATGACGGTTAACGCGTTTACCTCGCTGTCGCTCGAGCCGCCGATGCTGCTCGTCTGTCTCGACAACAAGAGCTCGACGCTGACGCATATTTTGGAATCGAGGAAGTTTTGCGTTCATTTTCTGTCGGAGGAACAGGAGGCCGTCTCCCGGGCTTTCGCCCGCAAGGGAGAAGTCGATAAGTTCGAGGGTTTCCCTTACTTCGCCGGAGAGACGGGCGTGCCTGTGCTGGAAGGCTGTCTGGCATACGTCGAATGCGGCTTGCGCAAAGCGGTGGAAGGCGGCGACCACCAGATTCTGCTTGGGGACGGGCTGAGGCTCGTCGTTCCGTCGTCCGAGGCCGGCCCGCTGCTCTTCTTCGGAGGGAAATACGGCCGGCTGGCGGAAGAGGCGGAGGCTTCATGAAGATTACCGCAATCGTAGGCAATCCGAGAAGCCGCTCGAAGTCGTTCGGCGTCGCCGAAGAGATCGTTCGCCAGCTGGTCGCCCGGCTGGACGGAGAGGCCGACGTCGAGCTCGTCGATCTGGCGGATTACGCTTCCGCGCTGCTGGAATGGGGCAATCCGGGAGCGGGGCGGATCGTGCAGCGCGTATGCGAGTCGGATATTGCCGTATTCGTCAGCCCGACCTACAAAGCCACCTATACGGGACTGCTGAAGCTGTTCGTCGATCAGCTTCCAATGGATGCACTGTCCGGCGTGGCGGCAATCCCCGTCATGGTCGGGGCGGCCCCTCAGCACAGTCTGGCCGTGGAGGCGTACTTGCGGCCGCTGTTGGTCGAGGTCGGCGCCGTCTGCCCGACGCGCGGGCTGTACGTAATAGACTCCCAGATCGACCGGCTGCCGGAGACGGTAAGCGGCTGGTACGAGACGTCGTCCGCGGCGCTGCGCGGCGTCGTGTTCGGCAAGGGGGCATGAGAGGAGACGAAGCGAATTGGCAACCCAAACGTTGGATGAAGCGAAGTCGACGGTGCAGACGCGAATATTGAACGCGGCGGAGGATATTTTCGCGCGGATCGGGTTCGCGGGGTGCCGCATGAACGACATCGCGGCGAAGGCCGGAGTTAATCAGGCGCTCATCCACTATTACTTCGAATCCAAAGAGAAGCTGTACATGGACGTCGTAACTCGTCTATTCGAGCAGTGGGAGCTCCACGTCAACGAAATTCTTTTGGAGGACGAGGAGCCTCAGACGCTGCTGCGCAAATATATCCGGGAGCATTTCGAACTGAAGTGCAAGCTCCCCAATCTGCACATGCTCTACCATCGCGAGTCGCTGGAGGGCGGAGATCTGTTCCAGAAGTACGCTTCGGCCAAGTGGACCGGGGATACCGAAGAGAAGATGCGGATTATCGCCGGGTGGAAGCAAGGGGGGCTCATCCAGGGACAGATTCACGAACGCGTGCTGCTGCAGTTGATCTGGGGAATGATGAATCAGTTCTACTATCGCAGCGAGGACAACTTGCGGGAAGAGATGCAATTGCAAGGCTCCTATGAAGAAATGAAAGAGTTGCTGGCCGACCAGATTATCCGGACGACGCTGTACGGTGTGCTCCCGCGGGACGAAGGGCAGGGCAAGGCGGAAGGCGGCGCGGCCGTCTCCCGAAGCGCGTGCGTGCTGCTGCCGAAGGAAGTGCGGGCTTACGATACCGCGGACGTCGAGGAGCTGCTGAACGCGCTGCGTCTTCTGCACGGGATGGAGCTCAGCGTCGTCGATAGCGCGGGGGAGTTGTTCCAAGCGATGGGCGAAGAAGATCCCTGCCTCGTCGTTGTACTGGCGGCGACGGCTTTCGGAGAAGTGCCCGCGCCGGTGCACGAGCTGTTGGCCCGTTCGGAAGCGGAGCCGGGAGCGATAGCAGATCGCTTCGTCGCCGTATGGACGGCGGCCCGGGAGAGACGGGCCGGCGACCAACTGCAGCGGACGCTGGAAGAGGCGTTTAATCGTCTCGGCGCATTCGCGGTGTCCCGCGTATCCGGCCAGAGCGGCCGGGAGTACGCGGAGCGCTGCGCTAAACTTGCAAGAAACTAGGTGGTCGAGGTGAATTCGGATACGGCGAAAGGCTCGGCATCCAGGCTGAATTGGCTCATGTCGGCGCTTCTCGTCAGCATTTTCCTGACGCAGGTGGATCAGACGATCGTCTCCACCGCGCTGCCGACCATCGTGTCCGAATTGAACGGCCTGGAGCATATGTCCTGGGTATTTACCATTTACATGCTGTGCTCGACGGTCGTCATGCCGATCGCGGGCAAGCTGTCGGATATTTTCGGGAGAAAAGGCTTCTATATGTTCGGTCTGGCGGTGTTTCTGCTCGGATCGGCTCTGTGCGGGTTTGCCGGAAGCATGACCGAGCTGATCGTCTACCGGGGCATTCAGGGGCTGGGAGCGGGCTTCGTGATTCCGATCACGTTCACGCTCGTGTTTACGATCATGCCGAAGGAGAAGGCGGGCAAGTACCAGACGTTCTATATGAGCGTGTTCGCCCTGTCCTCCATCGTCGGCCCTTCGCTCGGAGCGGTCATTACGCAGAACCTGGATTGGCGCTGGAACTTCTACATTAATCTGCCGATCGGACTGTACGTGTTTATCGTCTTGAACCGGACATTGAAGGAGAAGTCGGCTTCGAAGGCTCGCCCGTCGGTCGACGCGAAGGGGGCCGCGCTGCTGGCGATCACGACGCTGTCGATCTTGATGGCGCTGAAGCTGGGCGGGGAACAGTACGCGTGGCTGTCCGCGCCGGTCATCGGGCTGCTGTTGGTCGGCGCGGCGGGACTCGCCCTGTTCGTGGCGGTCGAGAGACGCGTGCGCGAACCGATTTTGCCGCTGCAGCTGTTTCGCGTCCGATCGATATCCGGAACGTTGGCGGCGACATTCCTGCAGGGCGTCATTCTGTACGGAGCGCTGCTGTTCATTCCGCTGTTCGTGCAGGGCAGCATGGGCGGCGACGTAGGGGATGCGGGCAACACGCTCACTCCGATGATGTTCTCAATGATGCTCGGGGCGACGATGAGCAATTTCCTGATGAAAAGGTGGACGTACCGCGCGGGGATGATCGCATCGATGTCGCTGGCGGGCGCCGGCATGCTCGGAATGGCGTACATGCCGCTTGACGCGCAAATGTGGAAGATCGCTCTGGTTATGCTCGTCGTCGGGATCGGAATCGGCATTCTGATGCCGCTGGCCCAGATGGCGGTTACCTACGGGGCGGAAGATCGCTTCAAGGGCGTGGCGACGTCGACGGTCGGCTTCAGCCGTTCGGTCGGCGGAGTGTTCGGCTCGGCGGTGCTGGCCGCGATTGTGAACGGCAGCCTGTCGACGGCCGTTCGGCGCCATGCGGCCGAGCTCGGGGCGGCTTCGCCGGATTTCGCGAATCCGCAACAGCTGCTGGCCGCCGATTCCTCGCTGCCCGAGCCGACCGCGGCGCTGCTGCGGCAAGCGCTCGGCGAGTCGGTGCAGCTCGGTTTCTGGTTCCTGGCGCTGGCCGCCGTCCTCGGCATCGTCGCGGCGGCCTGCTCGGGCGGCGCTCGCTTCCGCATCGACTCCGAAGCCGATCTGCGTTCCGCCGCCAAGGCGTAAACCTTGGAATGAACCTCCGTTCCCTTTGCGGGATCGGAGGTTTTTTGGCATGGAGGGATGTGCTGGGGACGGCGACGAGACCGATGGGCGGCGGCAAAGGCCCGGCTCGGCAGGGCGCGCGTGAGTCGGAGGACAAGAAAGTGCCTTGCGCCCTCGAAGAGGCCCGCCCCAATCGCAAAACCTCCGAAAAAAGACCAATCTAAGGGGATTTGTATATTTAAATCGTTATTTACTCATATAGAAAACCCGGTTGACGCTCTTTACAATTGAAATTACGGGTGTACGTACTTTGGGAGCGGAAGGATGAGCGTGACAATGAAGATGACGAGCGGAAGGGCGTTTGCAATCGGAGCCTTTGCTCTGTCCGCGCTATTGCTGTTTGCCTATCTGGAATCGAATCGGGATGCCCCTTCCGCCCGAACGAACCCGCTATCCCCTTCGACGGCCGCGTCCGAACAAAAAAACGAGAGGAAAAACGAGATGAAACATGAAGTGAACTCCGAAGTTCCCGAGGTTTCCGTCGTCGGCCAGAGCCGCGTTCTTACCGATTCCGAGGTGACATCCTTGTGGGGCGGAATAGATCTGCGGTATTCGCCTGATCAAGCCGTTGCCGCCGTTCAAACCGCACTGCCGCAAGAGGCATACGAGCAAATATTTCCCTGCCGGATCGGATCGGCGGAATGGCACAGGGTTTCCGCCGATCTGCCCTTTTACCGCATAGATCAAACCGATTACTATTCGTACAACAACTTGTTGGCCGCCATTGCGGATGTCGCCAATATCAAATACAAGGTCGAATACAGGCAGGGCGATGTCCGGAACAGCCGCGTATTTCGGTTGGACAAAGAGACCCGGACGGAGACGCTTGTCTACCAAGTCGCCGAGTTTGACGCTCCCTCCAACAGGACGGTTCCGATCGTTTCGCAATCGGTCGATTTCGGCGCCTTCCTTCAGGAAGGGTCCGAGCTGCAGCGCAAGCATGAGCTGGCGGCTTTCCTGGCCAATATCGCGCACGAAACGGGCGAAAATGTGCCGCCGTCCCCTAATGAGCCGAGGAGTGCGTGGGGCTTGTTCTGGAACGAAGAAATCTCCTACATCAACACCTCCGGCGTTCATTATTCCGAACCGCACGACGATTTTCCGCCGGTGGCGGGCAAATCCTACCATGGACGCGGACCGATCCAGTTGAGCTGGAACGCCAATTACGGTTTGATCAGCGGAATTATATACGGGGACAAGGATAAGCTGCTGCAGAAGCCCGAGCTTATCGTCCAAGACGGCAAGCTGGGCTTCATGACGGCCATCCTGTTCTGGATGACCCCGCAGCCTCCGAAGCCTTCCGCTCACGACGTGATGGTCGGCAACTGGACGCCATCGGAATCGGACGTTGCCAAAGGATTAACGCCGCCGGGGTTCGGCATTACCATTATGATCATTAACGGCAATCTGGAGCGCAATCTGGACGAAACCGACGGGCGCATCGCCCGCCGCGTCGGTTTCTACCGGGGAATTACCGGTTATATGGGAGTTTCGATCGAAGGGGAGAAAGTGAACACGCTGGGCATGAGCCCGTTCTAAGTCTGCTTCGTATAAGGCTTGGCCGACTCGTTCACGATGTCCTCGCCGACCGGGTACATCGTGAACATCCAGTGGTAGAAGTTGTCTCCGTTCTCCTTCAAGTAAGCGAACAGCCGCCCGTAATGATCCGCGATCGTCTCTTGCAGGGACGGCTCGTCAATCAGGTTGCGCATCTCCCAAGGGTCGGCTTCCAGATCGTAGAACTCGTTGACGTCGGGCGGGTTGACGACGAGCTTGTAGCGCTCGGTGCGGATCATCCGCTGCGGATACGGGAAATGATGCCCGTGGAACTCGGCGAACATTTCCTCTCTTTCGCGCCAGCCCGGCTCCTCCTTCAGCAGCGGCAGCAGACTCTGCCCGTCGTACCGCTCCGGCGCCTCTCCCGTCGCCTCGTCCACGAACGTCGCCGTCAAGTCGAGCAAGGAGACGAGACGGCTCTCTCTTTTGCCGCCGCCCGACGCTCCGGGATACTTCGCGATCAGAGGGACGCGGTACGTATCCTCGTACATCGCCGGACCTTTGTCGTACAGCTTGTGGTGTCCTTCGAAGCTGCCGTGGTCGGTCGTGAACGCGATCATCGTGTCGTCTGCCAGCCCCAGCTCCCGCAAAGCTTCCATCACCCTTCCGATCTGCTCGTCGATCAGCGTCGTGAAGCCCCAGTACATCGCGATCAGCTTTTTGACCTGCCGCTCCGTATACGACGAATAGCACCAGTGCCGGTAATAGTTATATTGCACCCGGGGCTTGCCCTCGAACGTCTCCCCGAAGCTCGGCGGCAGCTCGACGTCGTCCGGGTCGTACAGGTTCGCATACTCTTCCGGAAGGAAATACGGCATGTGCGGCCCGAAGAAATGCAGCCCCAAGTAGAACGGTTTCCCTTCCTCGAGATACCTTTTCCCGTAACGCCTAAGCTTGCCTATCGCTTCCTCCGCCAGAAAATAGGAGAACGTCGCCTCAACCGGCTGCTTCAGCAAGCCGCCCATCATATTGCCGGGTTTGCCGTTGTCGAACGTTCCCTGAATGACGTCCTCGACCCGGAAGGGCGGATAGCCGCGCTCCTCCAGGTAGCGGACGTAAGCGGGGTGATGGACGGTCTCGCCCCATCCGGGGTAATGCTCCCCGTCGAACCCGAATTCCTCCGGAGGCCGGTCTTTCCCGACATGCCACTTGCCGACATGGCCGACCTCGTAGCCGGCTTCCCGAAGCTCGCGGGAGAACGGAACGTGCGACGGGTCCATCTCCACCGGATAGCAGACGTTGCGCTCATAGTTGGCGATCAGGCCGTGTTTGCTGGGCTTAAGCCCCGTGACGACGGAGGCGCGCGCCGGCGTGCAGATCGAAGTCGGCGTATAAGCGCGCTCGAACAGAACGCCTTCCGAGGCCAGCCTGTCGATGTTAGGCGTTCTGCACACCGGATTGCCGTAGCAGCCGAGCGTGTCCGCGCGCTGTTGGTCCGTGAAGAGGAACAGTATATTTTTGGCCATCGGCCTGCGCACCTACCCTTTGACGGCGCCGGCGGTCAAGCCGGAAACCATGTATTTCTGGAAAAAGAGGAACAGCAGCGAGATCGGTACGATCGACGTGACGCACACGGTCATGATGCTGGCCCAGTCGTACGACAGCTCCCCGATATAGCGGATGGATATGCCGGCGTTCAGCGTGCGCAGCTCGTCCTTGTTGATCAGCGTGAGCGAGTACAGGAAGTCGTCCCACGACAGAATGAACGAATAGATGCCGATGGAGAAAATGCCCGGCTTGGTCAGCGGCATGACGATCCGGAACAGGATGCCGAAGCGGCTGGCCCCGTCGATCTTCGCGGACTCTTCGAGCGCGACCGGAATGTTGTCGAAGAACACTTTGATCATCCAGATCGAGAACGGCAGGCTGGCCGTCGTCAAGGCGATGACGAGTCCCGTTCTCGTATTCAGCAGGCCGTAGCCGTTGTAGATCGTATAGAGCGCGATCAGCAGCGACACGACGGGCAGCATCTGGGTCGAGAGAATCGAGAACATCGCCAGCGATTTGAAGCGGAATTCGAAGCGGGAGAAGCCGTAGCCCGCGAACATCGCGGCGATCAGCGTAATGGCCGTCGAGCCGAAGCCGACGAGAAGGCTGTTGCGGTAGTAAGTCGTGAACACGTTGTCCGCGAACAGCTTCTTATAGTGCGAGAGCACCGGCTCGGACGGAAACCACTCCGGCGGAATGCGGAACAGCGCCGAGTTGCCCTTGAACGAAGTGAGCAGCATCCAGTAGAGCGGGAATACGAGAAACAGCAGGAACGCGGCGGCGCCCAGCAAGGGCAGCGCGGCTCCGAAAATTCGTCGTTGTCTCAATGCGCCGAGCCTCCTTTGCCTTCCCCGATGGCGAACAGCCTGTTATATCCCCAGGAGAACAGCAGCATGATGATCAGCCACAGCGCGCCGATCGCCGCCCCTTTGCCCAGGTCCAGATCGATGAAGGCTGTCTTGTAGCTGAAAATGGCGAGCGTCGTCGTCGCGTCGACCGGTCCGCCGCTCGTCATAATCCAGAATAGCGGGAACATCTTGAAGTTCTCGATGCAGGCGATCAGCGTGACGGTCTTGATCGTGTTCTTCAGCATCGGCAGCGTAATATAGAGAAATTGTTGGCGCTTGGAGGCTCCGTCGATCGTCGCGGCCTCGTACATGTCGCCGGGAATGCCCTGCATGCCGGCCAGCAGCATCGTCACCATGAACGGAAGCTGCTTCCACAGCGCGGCGAGCATGACCGCCCACAGCGCAAGCTGCATATCGGACAACCATTGGAGGGGCTGGTCGATCAGGTGAAGCGACTGCAAAATATAGTTCAGAACGCCGTACTGCGGCTGGAACAGCCACATCCACAGCAGCGCCCCGATGATGGTCGGGACGACCCAAGGAATCAGAATAACGGTCCGGAGCGCTCTCCGGAACGGAATTTTCCCATTCAGAATAAGCGCCAGAGCCATGCCGAGAACGAACTGGATGGCGACGACAGAGAACACGTAGCGGAACGTCACTCCGATGGAATGGACGAAGTCGCCGTCGGCGAACAGCTGCTTATAGTTGTCGAACGAATTCCAGACTTGACTCTTCATGCTCAGCAGAGACACCTGGAAGAAGCTCATATAGAGCGACTTGACGATCGGGATGCCGATCGTGGACAGCAGCAAAATAAAGGCGGGACAGATGATGACGGCCAGGAAAATCGCATCCTTGGCCTTCTCGCTCAGGCGGACGCCTCTTCGCTCCAATTGAACGGGTTTATGCACGGAATTCACTTCCTTGTGACGGTTTGATTGCCGGACGCGGGCATGACGAAACAAGCATGGGGCTGCATCGCAAGCGAAGCGGGTCCGCCGAAGGCGGGCTTCGGGTGCTTATCGGGCAGCCCCATACGGGTGCAAGGGATGGTCCGGCGCAAGCCGGATTACTTCATGATTTGCTTCAGCTTGGCGTCGAGCTCGGCCGCGACCTTCTCCGGGCTCTCGTTGGCGACGGCGACCTTCTGCACCGCCTCGGCGATTTCCAGGTAAGCTTGCTCGAGTCCGGGATTGTTGGCCGGGAGCGGCTTGATCTTCGTCATCTGATCGACAAGCGTCTTATCGAAGTCGGTGGAGTTGAACTCCGGCAAAATGCTGATCGACTTGCGCGCGCTCATGACGTCGCTGTTCTGGTGGTACAGCGAGATCATCTCCTCGTCGGTCAGGAACTTGATGAACTCCGCGGCCATTTCCGGATGCTTCGAATCCTTGCTGATGACCAGGCCGTGCGCTTCGCCGATGGAGACGTTGTCGCCCGTCTTGTTGACCGGAATCATCGCCGCGCCCCATTTCTCGTCGAACGCTTCGCCTTGTCCGCTCAGGTTCTGGAACACCTTCCGTCCGTAATACCCGTCCGAATACATGCCGAGCCGTCCGATGCTGAACAGGTTGCGCAGATCCTTCAGCTTGGCTCCTTGCGGAGACAGGTTGTTTTTCACCAGCGTCTGGTAGTATGTCAGCGTCTCGATTACTTCCGGCGTATTCACGTTGACTTGGCCGTCTTCTCCGAAGAGGGAGCCGTTAAAGCTGTAGATGTTGCGCAGAGCGATCATGCCGTTGATCGGCAGCTTCTCCGTCGCTTCTCCGAGCCCGTAGATTTGCTCTCCGCTGTCCGTCTTGAGCTTGGAGAGCTCCTCCGCGAATTGCAGCATTTCATCGTACGTTTCCGGAGCGCGGTCGGGCAGTCCCGCCTTCTGGAACAACTCTTTGTTCCAATAAAGGATGTAAGGGGACGGCGCCCAAGGAACGCCCATCAGCTTGCCGTTATAGCTGTAATCTTCCTTATAGCTCGGGAACAGATCGTCGATGAATTCCTTGCCTACCAGATCGTCCAGAGGAACGATGATGTCCGAAGCCGCGTAAGTCGGGAACGTAGCCGTAAAAGTCTGCATGATGTCCGGCGTGTTGCCCGAGGATGCCATGACGAACGTCTGCTGCTTGATGTCTCCGAACGGAATGCCGATGTATTCGATTTTGACGTTCGGATGAAGCTCCGTGAACTTCTGCGCCATTTGCTCCAGGGCGCCTTTGGTCGCTTCTTCGCTGATGCTCCAGGAAGCGAATTGCAGCGTGATCGGTTCCCCGGCGTCCGGCGCGTTCGATGCGTCCGAAGACGAAGACGCGGCAGGAGACGAGGAGGACGGAGCGGCAGGGGTATTTTCTTTGTCCGAGCTGCACGCCGCGAGCGTTCCGAGTGCCATGACCGCGGCCAGGGCCAGCGTCGTTTTTCTAACCATTTCTGTGTGACCTCCAATTCGATATCTGAATAGTTGGGCTTGCTGGATTTATCATAGAACGGCCGGGAACCGCGGTAAATCGCGCATTCCTGACGTTCGTCGTCCGAATCGGCACAATCGGGCGTATCGACTTTATGACATCGATGCTCAATTCCTGATATCGGGCCCGGAATGGAGGGGATTGGGAGTTCCCAATCCCGATTCGGCTGTGCCATAATCGAAGGTGCGCTTAAGACGACGAAACTACGAGGAAACGAGGAAGCAAGATGACCGCCAAGCGCTGGATTCCGCGCAAACCGAACAGACAGTTCGTCCTGTACTTTCTTTCCTTTTTTCTTGTAATCTTGCTGCCCGTTATTTTGCTTAGCCTCTCTTCCTATAAACTGATGTATTCTACCATTCTGGACGAGATTCGCCAAGGCACGTCCAACGCGATGAAGCAGACCGGCCTGTCCGCCGACCGCTTGCTTCTGGACGTGACGACGCTGTCGGTGCAGCTCGGCCTGGACGGCAAAATCTATACGTCCTCCACGAACGTGGAAGACGCGTATTTGGTCAACGAAATCCGGGATCGGATCTCCACGCTTGCCGCGGAGAACGGATACGTGCAGGCGGTGCAAATTTATTTTCGCAAAAACAATCTCATTCTGTCCTCGGACGCTCCGAACCGGCATTACGCGAACCAGGTCAACGACGGCTGGATTCGCGATTTCTCGGTCAGCGGCAAGGAGCAGCTGTGGCTTCCGACCCGTTCGTTCGTCGATCAGGACGGCAACACGCAGCGTATTATGACGCTCGTCCGCAAGTTCCCGGTCGCCTTTCCAAGCAATACGGGATACGTGGCGATTCATATTTTCGAGGACCGGTTTTACGAGCTGTTGAAAATGGCGGGGGCCGATCGCGACAACCGTCTTTATCTGGCCGACCCTTCGGGAGCCGTTCTGTCGGCGTATCCCCGACTTGCGGGGGAGGAAGACGAGAGGATGGCGGAGCAGGCGGCCTCGCTGATCGCGGGAGAAGAGAGAGGGAATCGGGTCGGGAAATTCGGCGGGCAGGAGGCGCTGATCTCCATCGGAGATCCGCTGCGCAACGGATGGACGATCGTCTCGGTCGATTCGCTCGACTACTTGGAGGAAAGGCTGGGCTATATCCGCAGGGTTATCATGTTGACGGGCTTCGTGCTCGTGGCGCTCGGATCGGTCATCTCCTTCTTCCTGTCGCGGACGATGTACAATCCGATCAAACGGCTGTTCGAGAAAGCCGAGCGCGTCCAGAAGGAGTTCGCCCTCCCCGCCTCGTCGGACAAGCCGGGCTCGCTCGTCGACGTCTCGGGCATGGTGGACCAGCTCATCCATCGGCACAAGGAGCTGGAAGCGGCTTACGAGATCGGCCATTCCGCGATGGTCGACCGCTTCCTCTATCAATTGTTCTACAATCGCGCGAGCGGCGATCTCGAGCAGAGAGTGGACGACATGAGGCTGCCGATCACGCCGCAGGGCTTCGTCGTCATGATCGTCGAGCTCGACGGATACGCGGCGCTCAGGGAGCGTTACAGCGCGAGCGATCTGAACCTGCTTCGCTACGCGACGCACAACATTGTGCAGGAGATCGTCTCGAGCCGATACGTATGCCTGGGCACGGAGATCGCTGACAATCAGATCGCGGTGCTGGCCAACATCGAGTCGGCCGCCGAATTCGACCGCGTTCGCTTGGCGGAGATGGCGGGGGAGATCATTCAGGCCGTCCGCTCGTATTTGAATTTGTCGGCGACGATCGGATTCGGTCAGCCCGTCGACGCGCTGGCGGATGCGCACATGTCGTTCCAGCAGGCGTCGGACGTCATTCGCCGGAAGCTGCTGACGGACGACCGCAAGGCGTTGTTCCACGAGAGCGAGGAGCATGCGCAGGCGTTCCAATACTTCTATCCCGTCCAGTTGGAGAAGGCTCTTATGAACAATATCCGGGCCGGCAACGAACAGCAGACGAGGGCTTGCCTGGAGCAGTTGAAGGCGGAGCTCAAGGGCAAGCCCGGCTTGTCGCACGAGAACGTCTACCGGGTCTATCACCGTCTGATCGACGAGGCGATCGATCTGGCCGTAGACGCGGGCCTGGCGTGGGAGAACGTATTCGGAGAAGGCAACGTCTACCGGGAGCTGGCCAAGCACGAGACAATCGAGAGCATTCATCTCTGGCTGGAAGAGGTGTTCCTGAACGTCATCGTCCAGCTGAGGGACCACCTTCGCAGCCCCTCGAAGGCAGACGCCGCCGTCGCGTATATCGCGGAGCATTACCGCGAGGACATCTCCGTGGAGCAGATCGCCGACGCCGTGCAGCTTAATCCGGCGTATCTCAGCCGTCTCTTCAAGCAGTCCACGGGCAAGACGGTGCTCGAGCATCTGACGCTCGTCCGCCTTGCCCGCAGCAAGACGCTGCTGCGCGAGACGTCGCTGAACCTGAGCGAGATCGCTCAGCAGATCGGCTATAACAACGCGAACAGCTTTATCCGTTTTTTCCGCAAATACGAGGGCGTGACGCCAGGCGAATTCCGCAAGCTGCAAGGCCAGGCCTCCAAGCCGGAGGAGGAGGAGTAAGGCTGGGGATGCGCCGGCTCGGGAGCGCCGCCGGTTCGGGCGCGCTGCTGCAAGGGTACGGCTATCCCGCCGACTCGGTTAGGCTGTACCGGTACGGCTATCCCGTCGGTTCAGGGGCGCTGCATCGGTACAGTTATCCTGCCGGCTCAGTTACGCTGTATCGGTACGGGGTTATCCCCTCGGCTCAGTTACGTTGTATCGGTGCGGAGTTATCCCATCGCTTCAGGAATGCCACCATTTGCGCAGCTTCTTCCACCAAGGCCGGCTGGGCTGCTCGGGACGACGCGCGTCCGAATCGACGACCGGTCCGAGCGGACCGCATGAGCGGGCGGGCTCGGTGCCTTGCAGGAACACCTCGATCGCGCCTTCTCCCGGACAGGCCGGGGAGGCGAGCAGGCCGGTGGTTGGATCGATGTAGGCATGAACGACGCCTTCCGGCACCGGAAAACCTTTCGGAGGAGAGCCTGCCAGCGCCGCCTCGGTAAACTGGGCGAAGATCGGGGCGGCGCGATGCGCTTCGCCCGATGTAATCGGCCGTCCCCGATCGTATCCCACCCATACGGCGGTCGCCAGCTCCGGCGTATAGCCGACGAACCAGGCGTCGGAGTCGGTCGTGCCCGACTTGCCCGCGACGGGACGGTTCAGCATCTTCGACACCCTCCGTGCGGTGCCGCCTCTCTCGAACACGCTCTTCAGCAGATTCGTCGTCACGTAGGCGAGGGCGGGTTCGACCGCCTGCTCCTGCCGCGGATGGCTTTCGTACAAAATTTTGCCGCGGCGGTCTTGGACGAGCGTTATCGCGACCGGCTCGGCTCGGGCTCCCCCGTTGGCGAAGGCGGAGAAGGCGTACGCCATCTCGAACGGACTGACGGGGAACGTGCCGAGGGCGAGCGAAGGGACGGCTTTGAGCGGGGCGGTGATGCCCAGCTTGCGCGCCATCGCGATGACGTTCTCCGGACCGGTCTGCATGATCGTATGAACGGCGTAGATGTTGTCGGAGGCCGCGATCGCCTGGCGCAGCCCGATGTCGCCGTGGAAATAACGTCCGTTGTAGTTGTTCGGACGATAAATCTGCCGATCGTGATCGAAGTAGAACAGCGTAGGCTCGCTGCGGAATCGCGTCGCCGCCGTAATCGCCCGGCTCTCCAGCGCCGCCGCGTACACGATCGGCTTGAACGAGGAGCCGGGCTGCCTCGTGCTCGCGAACACCCGGTTGTACTGGTTGGCGCGGAAGTTGCGTCCTCCGACCATCGCTTTAATGTAACCGTTGCGGGGATCGACGGCGATCAGCGCCGTCTGCAGCTCCTCGCCGGCCCCCTTCAGTCCCTTCTTGACGGCGGCCTCGGCCATCTGCTGCACGCGCAGATCGAGCGTCGTCCGGATCGTCAGCCCTCCTTCGTTCATCAGCCTCTCGTCGATGCCGAGACGTTCGACGGCCACCTTCTTGACATATTCCGCGAAATAAGGGGCGGCCCGTTCCTCTTCTTCGGGCAAGGCGCGGACGGCGACGCTCTCGCGGGTGGCGCGTTCCGCCTGCAGCTTCGTGATCTGGCCGGTTTCCAGCATCGATTGGAGCACCTTGCGCTGACGCGCGCGGGAGCTTCTCGGATTCAGATGCGGGGAATAGTAGCGCGGCCCCTTGGGGATGCCGGCGAGCAAGGCGCTCTCGGCGATGGTCAGTTCCTTGGCAGGCTTATTGAAGTAGAGCCTGGAAGCCGCCTCCGCGCCGTAAGCGCCATGGCCGTAGTAGATCTGGTTCAGGTACAGCTCCAGGATCTCCTCTTTGGAGAACGCCTGCTCCAGCCGGGCCGCGTACCAGGCCTCCTTCAGCTTGCGGGTCCACGTCCTCTCGTGCGACAGATACAGATTGCGGGCGAGCTGCTGGGTGAGCGTGCTCGCGCCCTGCTCCTTGGACATATGGCGCAGGTCGACCCAGGCCGCCCGCGCCAGACCGCGCCAATCGACTCCGGCGTGCTCGTAGAAGCGGCGGTCCTCGACGGCCAGCGTGGCTTTGACGAGCCAGGGGGAAATATCGGCGAGCTTCGCCGTCGGCCGGTTGACGCCGCCCTTCAAGCTGGCGATCGTCTGCCCGTTCGCGTCGACGATGCGGGTCGACTGCATCGTCGCTCCCGCCGGCAGCGGCGCATATCTGAGCAGCACAAATCCCGCCGAGGCCAGAGCGATCAGGCTCAGCAGCGTCATCCAGCCAATCCGCCGGCGCAGCTTGCTCCATTTGGAGACGGCGGGCGCGGTCTTCGCGTCCTTGCCGGTCTTGCGATCCATGATGAGGCCCCCTTCGCGACGCATAGGAAATCGTTACCTATGTAGTATGGAGAAGGAAGGGGGAGGATATTCCCGGAGCCGGGCTTCCGGCCGGACGGGCAATCGTAAACCGCGTGTTAAATTCCGCTTCGAGTTGTTGCTTTTTGGCGTCGATTTTATATAATACATCTAGTTTGATACAATTAAGTTCGGGTTCACAAAGTCCGGTTTTCAGCACCGAGAAAGTAGGGGTGGCGCATGTCCTCCATGGAACTGTGGTATACGGAGAAGCAAACCGAGAACTTCGGCATCACGATGAAGATCAAACGAACGATGGTCCACGAACAGACGGATTTCCAAGAGCTCGCCATGATCGAGACGGAGGAATACGGCAATATGCTCGTGCTCGACGGCATGGTCATGACGACGGAGCGGGACGAGTTCGTCTACCATGAGATGGTGGCGCACCCGGCGCTGTTCACGCATCCGAACCCGGAGAACGTTCTTGTGGTCGGCGGCGGAGACGGCGGCGTCATCCGCGAAGTGCTGAAGCATCCCGAAGTGAAGAAGGCGGTGCTCGTCGACATCGACGGCAAAGTCATCGAGTATTCCAAGCGGTACTTGCCTTCCATCGCGGGCAAGCTGGACGATCCTCGCGTCGAAGTGATCGTCAACGACGGGTTCATGCACATCCACGACCACAAAAATACGTACGACGTCATCATGGTCGATTCCACGGAGCCGGTCGGCCCTGCCGTAAACCTGTTCACGAAAGGTTTCTACCAAGGCATTCACGACGCGCTGAAGGATGACGGCATTTTCGTGGCGCAGACCGACAACCCGTGGTTCAAGGCCGAGCTGATCCGGAGCGTCAACCGCGATGTCAAGGAAGTGTTCGACATTGTGCGCGTGTATGCGGCGAACATTCCGACCTACCCGAGCGGCTTGTGGACGTTCACGCTGGGCAGCAAGAAATACGACCCGCTGTCGGTCGACGAGAGCAAGCTTCCCGAGCTCGACACCAAATACTACTCCCCTCGGCTGCACAAGGCGGCGTTCGCGCTTCCGAAGTTCGTCGAGGATCTGACGAAGTAAAAGGAGAATCGTTCACTCTATGCGCTTAAATCAAGCTTATTCCGGCAATGTGTTCATCTGCAGCTCCGACGATTACGCGGCATCCCAAGCAGTCATCTACGGGATGCCGATGGATTATACCGTCTCCTTCCGCCCCGGCTCCCGTTTCGGCCCCGGCCGCATCCGCGAAGCTTCCGTCGGACTGGAGGAATACAGCCCTTATCTGGACCGCAGTCTCTATGATCTGGCGTACTTCGACGCGGGCGATTTGCTGCTTCCGTTCGGCAACGCGGCGAAGAGCCTCGATATTATCGGGGAATACGTCCGGGGCGTTCTGGCCGACGGCAAAATCCCTGTCGGACTCGGAGGCGAGCATCTCGTCAGCTGGCCGGTCATTCAAGAGGTGTACAAGAAATACCCCGATCTCGCCATCCTGCACTTCGACGCGCATACCGACCTGCGCGAGGATTACGAGGGCGAGCCGCTGTCCCACTCCACGCCGCTTCGCAAAGCGGCGGAGCTGATGGGGCCGTCCAACATCTATCAGTTCGGCATCCGTTCCGGCTCCAAGGAAGATTGGACGTACGCGCAGGAGTCCGGCATCCACTTCCATCCGTTCGAGGTGGCCGAGCCGCTGAAGAAGGAGCTTCCTTCTCTGGCCGGCCGCCCGGTCTACGTTACGATCGACATCGACGTGCTCGATCCGTCCGCCGCTCCCGGCACGGGAACGACGGAAGCGGGCGGCATTACGTCCAAGGAGCTGCTGGAAGCAATCCATGCGATCGCGCGCTCCGGCGTCAACGTCGTCGGCTTCGACCTTGTCGAAGTCGCTCCGATCTACGATCCGACGGAGATGACGCCGATCGTCGCCTCCAAAATGATTCGCGAAATGCTGCTCGGCTTCGTAAAATAAGAAGCTGATCGAGTTAAGCCTCCGGTTCGCCGCTTCGGCGCGTGTCCGGGGGCTTTTTTGGCGTTTTGTGACGAGGAATCTCACATCAAACCATACAGGAGTAGACGATTTTCGCCCAAAATCAAAAAAATGTCACCCTTTATTCCATATGTGATGTGAAATGGAAGATAATAGCTTCCAACTACGTCTCCGTATGTTACAATAGCTGCCATAGATATAAGACTTTAGACATGGGGTGGAGCTTATGTTCGGATGGCTCGGCTGGAAGCAAGGTTTGCCTTTGTGGTGGTCTTATCGGTTAAACGCGAAGTTGAAGAAAGACGTCGAGGACATCTTCGAAGGAATCGCGGATACGCGCGTGCAAATTCTCGAAGACTGGACGAACGACATATGGCTGCATCTGGAACGTCTGAGGGAGCAGATGGTGTCGGCCAAGCCGGCGTCCGGCGGGAAGGGGAAGGACGAAGAGCAAGGTTCGGAAGGCTGGGGCGGGCTATTCGAAGCCGTCTACGCCAGGGCGTCCGACGTAACGGAACTGTTCGTTCTCGACCCCCGGGGAGTTGTCGCCCATTCGACCTGCGCGGCTCATATCGGCCGGGACTTCGGAAGCGGCTCGCCGTTCGCGGCCGGCTGGACGTACGCTCGGGAGAACGGAGGCCGCCCGTGCCTGTTCGGTCCTTACGGGGACCCGGCAACGCTGGAGATCGGTCCGAGATCGTCCTCGTTTCACGATAAAATGACGCTGATGTTCCTGCTGCCCATCGTTAAAGACGGAGTCTGGGCCGGCGCGCTCTGCGCGAGGGTGCCCAACGACGTTATCGGCGATTTGATCCAGAGAGAGTCCGGGCACGTATACCCGGATTCTGGGGACAACTATATTTTTATGGCGGAGCCCGTTCTGAACCGGCACATCGCGCCCGGAACGGCGCTGTCGCGCAGCCGGTTCGAGGACCGGACGTTCACGCACGGGGAGAATCTGAAGGACGGCGTCACGACGGATTGGGGCACCGTTGCCGTCAAGGAGCATACGGAGCTGGAGCTGAGGTTCACGGACCCGGCGACCGGAGAGCTGCATCCCGGCGTCGCCAATACGATTCGCAACGGAAGCAATCTGTTCGTGGAGTTTCCCGGCTACTCCGACTACCGTCACATTCCGGTTATCGGCAAGGGCGTCACCTTCCGCCTGCCGCATTGCCCGGACAACTGGGGGATGATGTGCGAAGGGGATTTGGAGGAGGTTTACCGCATCCGGGGCATCGCTTTCCGCCAGCTGCGCATGCAATTGGCGCTGGCCGGAGGCTTCGCGGCCGCGACGGCCGCGCTGCTGCTCGTGATCGCTGGACAAGCTTCGCCTTTGCTGACGGCGCTCAGCGCGATTGTTTTTAACCTGCTGTTCGGCCTGGTCTTCGTCTATTCGTCGCACAGGCGCACGGAGGAGAAAGTCGTCGATCCGATCCGTCAGGTCGGACGCTTCATTCGCATTAACGCCGAAGGGAAAGGAGATCTCACGCAGCGTCTGGACACGAACGGATTCGACAACGACGAATCCCGCGAGCTGGCGAAATGGATCAATAACATGATCGATTCGCTCGAAGGCATCATGCTCAAGGTTCACCTGGCGGCGGGGGACGTGTCCGTCAGCCAGCAGCTGCTCAAGGAGTCCACGGCGACGACGGCGTCCTCGACCGAGCGGGTCAGCGGGAAGGTTCACGACATGATCCGCAGCCTGAGGCGTCAGCTCAAGGACATCGACGAGGCGAAGAACGTAACCGACGAGATGCGCAAGACGCTGAGAGAGCTGGAGGAGAAGGCGTCCGGGCAGATCGCGGTCGCTCAAGGAGAAGTCGGCCGGATCGGGGATAAAATGTCGGAAATTTCCGTGCGGGTCGCGGAGACGAACGAGACGATCCGGTTGTTCGCCGACACGGCCAACGAAATTCGCGGGGTTCTGAACGTCATCCAGGAAATCTCCGCCCAGACGAACCTGCTCGCGCTTAACGCGTCCATCGAGGCCGCGAGGGTCGGCGAACACGGCCGCGGCTTCGCGGTAGTCGCCGGCGAAATTCGCAAGCTGGCGGATCTGACGCGTCAGTCGACCGAGGAAGTGCACGGATTTGTGGAGAAAATCTCGCTGCACGCGCAGGATGCCTATTCGTCGATCCGCGAAGGGACGAAGGTCGTGCAAGAAGGGACCGAGTTGGTCGCTGCGGCTTCGGAGACGCTCGGGAACGCACAGGCGGAAGATTCGCGCAAAACGCAGGTCGTCGACGAAGTCGTCGTCCTGATGGAGAAGGTGGCAGGGGTCAGCATCGAGAACCGCGCCATTTCGCGTGAGGTGGAAGGGCAGATTCAGGAACTGCAGGCGGACATCGTGAGCGTGCGCCATACTTCGGGCAACGTCGAAGCGATTACGGGCTTCATGCAGCAGCTCGTCGGACAATTCCGCCTTCGTGAGGCGAAACGGCGGTAGGACGGGGAGGGGGTACGGGATTGCTGCTACCAATATGAGTGAGCTATGATGAATTTCGTCGGCAGGAGAATAGGCCAAACAAGAAGCGGGTGTTGCTTGTGAAAAGATACACTCATGAGAAGAAACTCCGAGCATTGTTGAATACCAAAGCCTCTCTTGCGATTGAAGGGTTGCACCTCACCGCTCCTGAAGAACAGCTTGTCACTAAAAGAGCTAATGGAAAAATGAAAAATGGGGATTTTTTGGCTCGTGCTATGGAAACAGCCAAAAATGTATGACCGGAGCGATTCGAAATATTGCTATCCCGGTAGCAACGTTCTAGTAGAGCATTCCAGAAGTAAATGCAATTGCGATCAAAGCCGATGCAATCTTACTCTCCAACCCGACTCAGCACGGCTGCAGCTACTCTGACGCCCCATTCGATGCTCCAACCCGACTCAGCACGGTTGCAGCGACTCTGACGCCCCATTCGATGCTCCAACCCGACTCAGCGCGGTTGCAGCTACTCTGACGCCCCATTCGATGCTCCAACCCGACTCAGCACGGTTGCAGCGACTCAACCGGCCCTTTCGCCGC
>Ga0065721_10003660_pt1 | contig 118658 bp, 103 predicted proteins | sample Mesricmetagenome_FD_59108 | JGI IMG/M metagenome (GOLD analysis project Ga0065721, IMG submission 59108) | Mesophilic microbial community from rice straw/compost enrichment Sample: eDNA_1 v2 (version 2) | ecosystem: Engineered > Solid waste > Grass > Composting > Bioreactor | place: USA...
GGACATGTATTACCATTTGCAATACCAGTTCTGACTTTAACAGCTGATCCTGGCTACGCCACTGATGATCATACCAGGCATGCCTTGTTTTGCCAAACAGTCGGCATAACATCACCAATTTCTGATTGGAGTAGTCCTGTCTCATTTGGGTGACTGTTTGGCACCAGGTTTTTTTCTGATCTCAATTTTAAATTGCTTTTCGGCAATCTCAATCATCGTCTCCAGGGCGGCTATCTTCAGTTGCGCTTCTTGCAGTTGCTGCTGTAAGGTCTTTAAATCTTGCTCAGGGGTGGCAGGCGGTTGTTCATCCATGACAGACCTATTTAGTACTGCAAGTTCGGTATTTTCCCGGTTGATTGTCCGTATCCACTTGCGTATCGTATCGACCAGCGTCTTATTGGCGATGGCCGCTTCCTTAATATCGAGCCTGTGTTCTGTAATCGCTCGTACGATGTTTCTTTTTTGTTGATGAGTAAAGGTCCGCCGTTTATGGGCGTGGTAATCTGCAGAGCCATACAATCGCATCCACTCGGCTAAAGTACCAATGGTTACCCCATACTGCTCACAAACCATTCTACGGCTACTGCCACCTTCGACTGATGACACTGCTGCACGGATCCCTGCCTTGCCTATCCTTGGCTTGCTGGCCTTTAAGGAACCCTCAAAATTGTTTCCTACTAACATAAAACTCCCAAGTTTTGTGTATAGTGTTTTTAGGACGGGTCATTTCAGCCGGATCTTACATAAAGCACGAGGGTGTATCAACCAATTGATACACCCTCGTGCTTTTATACAGTGTGTAAAGTGTGCCGGATGGCTTACAGGCTGACACCGCGTTTCCAGGGAATAAAGTCATCCTGGTGCAGTTGCTCTGCCTTGGTACTTATTTCACCGCTGGCAGCACTGATCACAAACTCCAGTATCTCTTCGCCCATTTCAGCAATGCTTTTTTCACCGCTGATGATAGCGCCGGTATTGATATCAATAATATCGGGCATGCGTTGTGCAAGACGGGTATTGGTAGCCAGCTTAACAACCGGCGCAATCGGGTTGCCGGTTGGTGTACCCAGCCCGGTGGTGAACAGCACGATATTAGCGCCGGATCCTACTTCTGCAGATGTAGACTCCACATCGTTGCCAGGTGTGCAAAGCAGGTTCAGTCCCGGCTTAGTGACATACTCGGTATAATCAAGCACATCTACCACGGGGGAGGTACCGCCTTTCTTAGCCGCCCCTGCAGACTTAATAGCATCTGTGATCAGTCCGTCTTTGATATTACCCGGTGAGGGGTTCATATAGAAGCCGGAACCTACAGACTCGGCCTGGCTTTCATATGCACGCATGATGCGGATAAATTTACTCTGAGGCATTTTCTGATACACAACGGTTGATCAGCTCCTGTTCCACGCCGCACAGCTCAGGAAACTCAGACAGGATGGAGGTGCCGCCCAATGCCACCAGCAGGTCTGAAGTATGACCCACAGCCGGGTTGGCAGATATACCTGAAAAACCATCAGAACCGCCGCATTCCAGGCCTATTACCAGTTTGGAAAGAGGGGTGGGCTGGCGTTCCAGTTTGTTGGCCTCAACAAGGGCCAGGAAGGTTTCCCTGATGGCGGCAGACAGCATATCAAACTCTGATTTGCTTTTCTGCTGTTCAAAAACCAGTAAGGGTTTGTCAAAAGAAGGGTTCAGTTTCTTAAGCGCATGCTGCAGCAGAGATACCTGTGCGTGCTGGCAACCCAGGCTCAGGATAGTAGCGCCTGCAACGTTGGAGTGGTGGATATAGCCTGCCAGCAGTGCACAAAGCGCTTCTGCATCCTGGCGGGTGCCACCGCAGCCGCCTTCATGTGTCAGGAACTTAATACCATCTATATTCTGAAATACGCTGTTCTTGCGTGTAATAGTCTCTGTTACGGTAACAGGCTGATAGGTTTTAATAGCATCTATGTTGCCGTTCCGGTAGAGGTTTACCAGGTCGTTCACCTGCTCATTGTACGCTTCGGGCGGTGCAAAGCCCAGGCCCTTTTCAAAGGCCGTTTTGATCACGCCTACATTCCGGTTCTCACAAAACACCATAGGTATCACCAACCAGTAGTTACGGGTGCCTACCTGTCCGTCTTTACGCGGGTAACCCATAAAGGTGCGGTTCTTCCAGCGGCTCACATCCGGGGCTTTCCATTGTATGCTGGCGTCCTTTTCATGAAAAGCATTGGCCTCATGGCGTACATTGCTGGTTGTAATGATCTCGCCTTTATTGATGGGCTCCGTTGCCTTACCTACCAATACACCGTACATTACAATCGGGTCACCTTCCCTGAGGTCGGTAAGCATAAATTTATGCTTGGCGGGAACATCTTTTACCAGCGCCAGGGAAGGTGCCGTTGAATTGTATATTTGTGCCGCCCGGAAGGTCCTGAAGGGCCACCAGAACGTTATCATCAGGATGTATTTGCAGATATGTGTTCATAATACTAAAGTAGGGAATATATGATTTTGATTTTAATACTATAATGTTAATCCATGATAAGATTTTGACAGTTTGGAGAGCAAAGAAACTAATAAAGCGTTAAACAATATGGCTAAAGTATGCAAACGTTTGCAAGATTCACTATTTAGCGTTATCTTACCAGTATATTTCAAAACTACCGAGGCATGAGTACCATTGCAGCAACAAGATATGCTAACAGTCCGCAGGAGGTGAAAACCTGGACAACAGCACAAACACGAGAAGCTTTACTGATAGAAAAATTATTTGAACAGGATAAGGTAACCCTGGTATACAGTCATTACGACCGTTTCATTACCGGTGGTGTAATGCCCGTAAGCAAAGCAGTGGCGCTTTTGCCCGTAGATCAGCTGAAGGCGGCCTACTTCCTGGAACGCAGGGAGCTGGGTATCATCAATGTTGGAGGAGCCGGCACTGTAAAGGTAGACGGAGAAGTTTTTGACATCGGTTTTAAGGAAGCCCTGTACATTGGCAGAGGTAAACAGGAAGTTATCTTCAGCAGTAAAGACACCGCAACGCCCGCAAAGTTCTACCTGAATTCAACACCCGCACACACTGCCTATCCTACCCGCCGCATTACCCGTGAGGATGCAGAAGTGGTAACATTGGGGGCACAGGAAACATCTAACCACCGTACCATCAATAAGCTGATAGTGAACAGTGTGCTGCCCACCTGCCAGCTGCAAATGGGCATGACAGAACTAAAACCAGGCAACGTGTGGAATACCATGCCTGCGCACACCCATGACAGGCGCATGGAAGTATACTTTTATTTCGAGGTGCCGCAGGGACAGGCCGTATGTCATTTCTGGGGGCAGCCACAGGAAACAAGGCATATCTGGATGCAGAATGAACAGGCGGTGATCTCTCCGCCATGGAGCATTCACTCCGGAGCTGGTACCAGCAACTATACCTTTATCTGGGGCATGGCAGGAGAGAACCTGGATTATGGAGATATGGACGGCTGCGCTATTACCGATCTGCGTTAAGCAATTTCTTTACACGGAAAAAATATTATAAGCATGGTGCTCGAACAATTTAACCTGGAAGGGAAAACAGCACTGGTCACCGGATGTAAGCGGGGTATTGGCCTGGCAATGGCAGTGGCCCTTGCAGAAGCAGGCGCCGATATTATCGGTGTTTCTGCATCCCTGGAAAAGAGCGGCAGCGAGGTGGAAAAAGCGGTGACCGCACTGGGACGCAAATTCAGCGCCTGGCAATGCGATTTTGCAGACCGCGCCGCCTTGTACAACTTCATAGAAAAAGTACAGCAGGCGTTTCCTGTGATAGATATTCTTGTGAACAACGCAGGCACCATCCTGCGTAAACCCGCGGCAGAACATCCGGATGAATACTGGGATACTGTGATCAACACCAACCTGAATGCGCAGTTCATACTAACCCGTGAAATCGGGAAAACCATGCTGGCGCGTGGCCGGGGTAAGGTGATCTTCACCGCTTCCCTGCTTACTTTCCAGGGAGGTATCAACGTACCCGGCTATGCTGCCAGCAAAGGCGCCGTAGGCTCCCTGGTAAAGGCCTTTGCCAATGAGTGGGCCGCTAAAGGTGTTAACGTGAATGCCATTGCACCCGGTTATATTGCCACGGATAACACAGCCGCCCTGCGGGCAGACGAAAAACGCAGCAGCGCCATACTGGAACGGATTCCTGCCGCCCGCTGGGGTGAGCCTGAAGACTTTAAAGGCCCGGTAGTTTTCCTTGCATCATCAGCGGCTGATTATGTGCACGGAACTATTTTAACGGTAGATGGTGGATGGATGGGCAGGTAGATAGGTAGTTAGCAACTTATTTCATAAATTCCACGAAGCTAATTACCCTTATATGAGTAAACGATCAGAAAAAACAATCGTTGATATTGCAGCAGAACTGAACCTTTCCGTTTCAACGGTTTCGCGTGCATTGAACGATCATCCCAATATCAGTGTCCGCACAAAGGAAAAGGTAAAAAAAATGGCGCGTAAGCTGGGTTACCGGCCCAACGCGCTGGCAGCCGGTCTTCGCAATAACAGGAGCCGTACAATAGGATTGATCATACCACGTATCTCCATGTTCTTCCCGGCGGCCATCAGCACTATTATTCAGAACAAGCTGCAGGATCACGGTTACCACCTGATCATTTGCCAGTCTAACGATTCATATGAGCAGGAAGTAGAGCTGGTCAACACCCTCTATTCTGCCCGCGTAGATGCTTTGGCAGTATCTACCACCTTGCATACAACAGACTTCTCCCATTTTGATGTGTTCCGGAACCATCAGATCCCCCTGGTGTTCTTTGACCGTGTGCCATTGAAACAGCAGGTGAAAGTGATCAAGGGAGATGATTTCCTGGGAGGATTTACAGCTACGGAGCACCTCATAAAAAAGGGATGTAAGGATATTGTGCATATATCCGGGCCGCTTAGCTGCAGCCTGTATATAGAACGGGTAGCAGGCTACAAAAGCGCCCTGCAGCAGTATAAGCTGCCGTTTAAAAAATCGCGCATCTTCTACCAGGAACTAACCCGCGAAAATGCGCTGCAGGCCTGCCGGCAAATATTCGATAAACAACCTTACCCTGACGGCATATTTGCAGCGAATGATACCACCGCTATTACCATACTGCAGTACTGCCGTTCCATCAACGTAAGGGTACCTGAGGATATCAAGATAATAGGCTACTCCAATGATCCGCGCAGCGAGATCATTACGCCTTCCATCACGTCCATAGATCAGTCGCCCGAAATGATGGGAGAACGTGTAGCAGCAGCCCTGATCGAAATGCTGCATACGGCGCCATCTGCCAGCCAGCGGTATTCACAGGAAATAATACCCATACAGTTGATTGAGCGTGGGTCTTCTGCGGGAAAAGAAGTGGTGAAGGGACGGCAGCCTAAGCTTAAAAAGGCAAATAAGAAATAAACAAATATTCACGGAATGGAAAAACTAAAACTACTTACGGGCATTGTACTGTTGTCTGCCATGTCTGCGGCAACAAACGTGCTGGCTCAATCTGCTAAACCGGAACTGATAAAGAAAGCCGATCAGGCCCTGGATCTGGCAGTTAAGCAATATAAGCTGATGGCTAAACAGGTGCCTGACAGTTTACTGCCACGCTCTACCAACAAAGACGGCAGCCTGATGACCTCTAAATCTGACTGGTGGTGCAGCGGCTTCTTCCCCGGTACTTTGTGGTACCTGTACGAATATTCAAAAGATGAATCCCTGAAACAGGAAGCGTTGAAACGCATGGCGGTCATCGAAAAAGAAAAGTACAATACCCACACGCATGACCTGGGCTTTATGATGTATTGCAGCTTTGGCAATGCTTACCGCTTAACAAAAGATCCTACGTATAAGGAGGTGTTGCTTACCAGTGCAAAATCCCTGTCTACGCGCTTTAATCCTGCCGTAGGCTGTATTAAGTCATGGGATCATGGCAGTTTCACCTTCCCCGTGATCATAGACAATATGATGAACCTGGAATTACTTACCTGGGCAAGCCGCGTAAGTGGCGATCCCTCTTTTGATAAGATAGCCAGGACACATGCCAATACGACTATAAAAAATCATTTCAGAGACGACTACAGCTCTTATCATGTAGTAGATTATAATACTGCATCCGGTGCGGTATTACAGAAGAAGACGCACCAGGNTGCGGCAGACAGTTCTGCGTGGTCCCGCGGACAGGCATGGGGCTTATATGGTTATACCATGCTGTATCGCGAAACAAAGGATAAAAAGTATCTCAGCCAGGCCAAACATATTGCCGACTTCATTTTAAATAACCCTCACTTACCGGAGGATATGATCCCTTATTGGGACTACGATGCGCCCGGCATACCTAACGTACCAAGAGATGCTTCTGCGGGTGCTATAGCCGCTGCTGCTTTGCTGGAATTAAGCCGCTATGCATCCGGTAAAGATGTGGCCCGTTACTGGAATGCAGCGGAGAAAATGCTGACCAGTCTTGCCAGTCCTGCCTATCTGGCCAGGGAAGGGGAGAACAATGATTTTATACTGATGCACAGTGTAGGTTCAGCACCGCATAATTCTGAAGTGGATGTTCCGCTGAGTTATGCCGACTATTATTTTGTGGAGGCCTTGCTGCGATATAAGCAGTGGGGTAAAAAATAGCCAATCAATTATAACATCTTGAACAGGCGAAACTTTATCAAAGCGGTGCCACTGGCAGGTGTGGCAGGTACTGTAAATACAGGCAGCTGGTGGAATACCGGTGGCGCCGCTCAGCATCTGGTCAATGAAACGGATCGCACTTACTGGGCAGGTTTACTAAGCCGTATTGCCACACCTGTACTTTTGCATCTGAGTAAGGGACAGTTAAAGCAGTTCATGCCCAGGGAAGTGGCCCCTCATTATAATAAACCGGTAGAAAAAGTAACCTACCTGGAAGCATTTGCCCGTACCATGGCTGGCATTGCTCCCTGGCTGGAATTAGGCGCGGATAATACGCCTGAAGGTAAAGAAAGGGGTCGCCTGATACAGTATGCAAGGGCCGCAACAGCACACGCCGTGGATCCGTTGTCTGCTGACTACATGAACTTTAGCGGTAAGTACGATGGACAACCCCTGGTAGATGGCGCTTTCCTGGCACATGCCTTTCTTCGCGCCCCCAGGCAGCTGTGGGAGCCGCTTCCGCAGCTGGTAAAGCAGCAGGTGATCACTGCATTTAAAAGCCTTCGCGAAATAAAACCCGGGTATAGCAACTGGCTGCTATTTGCAGCCATTATAGAAGTTGCACTATTGCAGTTTGGCGACAGCAGCTGGGATTCCATGCGGGTACGATTTCGCAGTGAAGAAACATGCAGAGTGGTATAAAGGTGACGGCATGTATGGAGACGGGCCTCATTTTCATTTTGACTATTACAACGCATTTGTTATCCATCCCATGCTGGCTGATATACTCAAAATATTAGCCGGCAAGGGTAAGGTAGCGCAAAAAGATTACGAACAGGAGCTTAAACGTATGCAGCGCTACGGCGCAATACTGGAGCGTCTGATCTCTCCTGAAGGTACTTTCCCTGTGGTAGGCCGTTCCATGGCTTACCGCAATGCAGTATTCCAGCCATTGGTGCAATTAGCCCTGGAAGAACATTTACCGGAGGAACTATCGCCGGCGCAGGTGCGCTGCGCGCTGACCAGTGTAATGAAAAACATTTTTGAGACACCCGGTACCTTCGATAAAGAGGGGTGGTTACAGTTAGGGTTTTGCGGTCATCAACCGGAAATAGCCGACGTTTATACCTCTACCGGTTCCCTGTATTTATGTATTACTGGTTTTCTGGCTTTAGGACTACCGCCGGGGCATCCGTTCTGGACAGCGGCCCCTCAGGACTGGACAGCGAAAAAGGTATGGAAAGGCAGGCCGGTAGGAAAAGATCACGCGATCGATGACTGATCATGGCGCTGCCTTATCTTCCATTGTCAGTTACTGATATCGATAAGGCCATATTTAATTCCGAATATCACCAGGCCAACCCTTGTCTTCACTTTCAGCTTTTCACAGAGGCTGCTTTTATAATCGTCTATCGTACGTGGGCTCACGTACATTTTCTGCGCGATCTCTTTATAGGAAAGCTCCGTACACAGGAGTTGCAGGAAGTACTTCTCTTTGGGAGTAAGGTCTATTTTCTCGCTCACAGATAATACATCCTTCTGAAGGCCTGATATTACTTTGCCTGAAATGTAATCCGGTAAATAGAAGTCCTTTTTTATGATGGAGTCAAAAGCTTCTTTCAGATCGTCCGGCTCAACATTTTTCATAATGTAGCCTTTGGCGCCTGATTTCAGCATTTTAATGATCACAGACTCGTCATTGAGCATGGAGAGGGCCAGTACTTTGATCTGAGGGAAATGATTGTTGATCCAGGTGGCGGTTTCATAGCCGTTCATGCCGGGCATGTTTACATCCAGTATCAGTATGTCGGGTAACTGTATTTCGCGGCTGTTAATAATCTTAATAACTTCTTCGCCATTGCTGGCTTCAAACAGCATGAAATAGTCGTTGAAGGTATTGATAAGCCTGCCAAGTGCTTTACGTACGAGAACATGGTCATCGGCAATAGCCACGCTATATTTGGCTTTCTTCGTGGTGCTCATGAAACGTTTGTTTATTTACGGGTATGGTTATTCTAATAGTGGTTCCGCCATTCTTTATACTGTTGATGATACAGTTGCCACCTATGAGGGTAGCTCTTTTCCGGATATTTCGAAGTCCCAATCCTTTTGAATGTTCTTTTTCCAGCAGGGCTCCGGGGTCAAATCCGATACCGTTATCCCTGATTTCAAGTCTGATAGTATCGTTTTCATGGGTTAAATATACTTCAAGTTCACTGGCTCTGGCATGCTTTACGATGTTGTTCAGCATTTCCTGTACAATTCTGAACAGGATGGTCTCAGTTTGGTGATCTATCAAATTCCGGACATCTGTAAAATTAAAAGAAGTTTTGTATAAATTCGTTCTTTCCAGCCTTTGTAATTCAAATTCAATGGATTTAACCAATCCTATTTCTGTGATACGTTCGGTCTGGAGACCTTTAGACAGGTCTCTCAGTTCGGTAATGGCTTTCTGCAGCATTTTGCGGCTCTCTTCAATATACAGGTGAGCCTCGCTGCCGTTATCCACCGGTACGGTTAGCAGTGAAAGCGAAACAAAGGTGAGGGACTGTCCAATATTGTCATGAATCTCCTGAGAAAGGTTCCCGAATATATTCTCCTGGATCTCCAATTGGGTCCGCAGCAGTTCCTGTTCATACTTTTCCTTCAGCAAGCGTAGCTCCTGCACCTGTGCAAGCCGGCTTTTCTGGTTCAGGATCAGCATGATAACTATGAACCCTACCAGGAAAAGCAAGAGGATGGTAGTAGTTATAATTACGATGACAACTTCCGGAAATTCAGACTGCATAATGATGATATACAATACAAAGAATAAAGAATAATATTGATAACCACGCTGATATTGAAAAACGTTTTGTAAGCAAGCTTTGGAATATTAGTAAGAAAATTAATAATACCCAAATTTGGCACGCTGATGGAATTAAAGAATAAAAGGCCGGTGGCGATCCAGAAGGAGGGGTCGCGTAGCAGGTTGTCTTTACCCGGGTACTTGATCCGCTGATAGAAGTAGCAGATGCAGCAGATCACGATCATTACGGCGCCGATGATATAGCTATAGGTAGCAAAGGAATGGAGGCTTCGTTGAATAAGTCCGATATTGATCAGAGGGAAAACCGGATATATCAGCATACAGCGGCCAAACATTTTTTTGGCTTTGCCCTCCTGCAAAAAATGGCGTACCAGGTAGATCGAATAAATGATATTTATAACGCCATAAATGTTGTAAAGCGGAAGATTATTCTTATTATGTATGTTAGACCACCAGCCGATAAACTCAACCAGGAGGGTCAGGATCATATAAAACGTAAAAAGCCACATATAGGAAGGTGGCTGTTTTTGGGTAAGAGATATCAGGCTGATGAGAACACACAGAAAGATGATATAGATATGAATGGGAATCGGAAAAGAAAGGTCTAATAGTAAAACCATACACATATCAATAGTTAAAATAGAGCGTCAAATTAGGAAACTCGGTGCAATTACTGCACATATCTAAAAAAACTGCCAGACAAAAAGGCTGTCTGGCAGTTTCATGGATGCAAAAAGTTTACTATTGTTCAGGATTGTTTTGCGACAATAAACGTAGGCAGGTCTTTTGTTGTACCTCCGCCACCAGGGCAGTATGGAGGGCAGGGGCTGCCTATATTAAATGCAACGATTTCAGGCCCCTTGGGTGTGGAAACATACAGGTCTTTGTTTTCGGTTTTGCCCGTCTCGGTTTGTTTCTGCTGTGTAGCAACAAACGCAACAGTCTGGCGGCCTTCGAGCAGGATATTGTCGGGATATGTGGACGGATATACTCCGAAGTAAACCCTGATGCCGTCAGCACCAGCAGCTTCAGCAGCTTCCAGGTATTCTTTCAACTCGGGCAGGCTATACCAAACACTTAATGAGTCGGGTTTACCAAGATGGTTGGTATTATTTACCCACCTTTCTCTACGGTAATTCTCACGGAGTTCATTCACATGACGAGCATCCACGAATTTGCCCGCTTTATTGATTTGTTTAGTAGAGGACATAATCGGAAATTTTAGGTTTAATGATCAAATAACATCCTAAAGCTACGGTCAAATTTGATATTAGTGTATTTATAAATTATTTATTTTCATTAGATAATAAATTAACTAAATTTATAATATTGCTATAATCATGTCATATTGATTTTTTCATAATATAAAAACCGTAGTTTCCGGTATAAAATATGAATAATAATGAAGTGAAAACTGCGTAAATCACGGTATTATTCATCCGTCATTTACCGGTCGTTTTTCTAACCCAAAACGCAATAGGTGAAATTTGAAGAGGGAAAGTAAAATGACCACGCCCCTGATGCCCGTATATATAAAGCAACATTGTAAAGCCCGTTATAATACGGGTGACTTATTACCGTGATTTACGCAGTCGTTTATATCGTATTAATACATTTTCAAACTAGGTTATCACCGGTTTTTTCCCCACAGCTAACACGTAAATATATGCTCGTTTCCGTTAGTATTACTTACCTGGAATACCGGCTAACTTCGATTGGTAAAAGGTTTGGGACTAATGCACAATGGCCCGTGATTTACCTGGGTTAATGCTCAGAAAGGCTGTCTCTTCACGGGTAAAGTTCTCTTTCTGGCCTTTTGCCCTTTTTAATTGAATTGATTTTGATAATTTGAACCTGCAATTGAAACACAAATGCAGCTTTTGATATCCATTGTAAATATACCCTAAGAAATTTTTGTACTCTTGTGAAAACCCAATTGTATTGTCCCCCCCAAAGTACCATAATTGGCCTGTTGTTTAGCAGGCCTTTTCTTTTTTCAATACTTTCCGGTGGAGTAATATTGCCACATACTGAATTTCAATGTTTTAGCGCAATAGTGAAATGCTTCAGGGCATCCAGGTCATAAAAGAACCTGAACACAATCACTGCCGTTTCGCCCGTTTCCTGTGAAGAACCCAGATAGCAGATCTCGGTCTCACCTTCCGTCACCCAGAAGTGGCGGGTGTGCGGTGCTTTCCCATTAGGGCTACCCAGGCCAACATCCGGTTCACCATATATCTGACAAAGACGGTCGGCGATACGGTTGTTAACCTGCAAAGGGTAAACGAATATACTGTTTATAAAGCCCACTTCATTGATGCCGGCCAGCAGGAAACGTATATCGATATCCGTTTGCTGGTTTTCCAGCCGCCCCTTAAGGGCGCCGTTATAGATATAAAACCGGCTCACATCCGGCAAAACCATGAAGAGATGGCGGTGCCTGCATTCAGACAGGGGGATCAGGCCTGCCACATGCTGTGGTTTTTTCCCCAGTTGAATGGGTCCTACGCCTAGGGTGTGGAAAAGATGACTTTGTTCAGCGGGAGGTACCGGCATATTGTGGAACTTTTGTGGTTCCGTGTATAAATGTAATCAACTTATGCAGGTAATAACCGGGGGGAGGGTAGCGATCTGCGCATCTGGTATATGCAGGTCACCCGGCATTTGCCGGGTGACCGCACTTTTTTACATATATAACGTTTTCTATTTATAATTTGCTTTTGCAGCTTTCGGCCCCATGTAAAAAGTAAGCTCGCCGCCATTCATAATGTCGCCATGCGAAATAAAGGGAGTGGAGAGCTGTTTACCGTTCAGCAATACCTTCTGGACAAATACGTTCTTGTCACTTTGATCCCTAGCTTCGATAGTAAACGTTTTACCATTTTCGAGTTGCAGGGTAGCATGTGCAACCGCGGGACTGCCCAGCGCATACTGGTCTGAGCCAGGGCATACCGGGTAGAAGCCCAGTGAGGTAAAGATGTACCAGGCGCTCATCTGTCCGCAGTCGTCATTACCCCCCAGACCGTCGGGAGCAGGCTTATACATTTTCTTTAATATCATGCGCACACGCTCCTGCGTTTTCCAGGGTTCGCCCGTCCAGTTATAGAGGTAGGCCACATGATGTGAGGGCTCGTTCCCGTGTACATAGTTGCCAATAATGCCATCGCGGGTAATATCTTCTGTTTCAGCAAAGAAAGCATCCGGCAAATGCATGGTGAAAAGAGAGTCCAGGTGCTGCACAAACTTTTTCTTTCCGCCCATCAGTTCAATCATCTCTGCGGGGTATTGCGGAACGTACAGGCTATAGTTCCAGGCGTTTCCTTCAATGAATCCCTGGCCATGCGTGGTCAATGCATCAAATTGTTTACGGAAACTGCCATCGCTCAACTTAGGCCGCATAAAGCCTGTGGATGCATCATAGACATTCTCATAGTATCTGGAACGTTTGATGAATTCATCATAGATATCCATTCTGTTCAGCTTTTTAGCCATTTGTGCAATGCACCAGTCGTCGTAGGCATACTCCAGCGTTTTAGAAACAGCAGAAGAGTTTTTGTCATCCGGCACATATCCATACTGCATATAGTATTCGATGCCGTCATATGGTTTATAACGGGCGGTGTTCACACAAGCCTCCAGCGCACGATTAGCATCGAAGGGCGCATTGCCTTTAATGACGGCGTCTGCAACAACTGATACACTATGATAACCGGTCATGCACCAATTCTCATTGGCGTAGTGCGACCATACAGGCAGCATCTTATGTACACTTTGGTCATAGTGAGCCAGCATGGATTGTACCATATCTGCATTCCGTTTAGGTTGTATGATGTTGAAGAAGGGGTGCAATGCGCGATAGGTATCCCACAATGAGAAAGTAGTGTAATTGGTAAAGCCGTTGGCGCTATGATTGTTCTGATCCAGCCCGCGGTACATCCCGTCCACATCCATATAGGTGGTAGGACCCAGGAAAGCATGATACATAGCTGTATAAAAATTTACCTTATCATCTGTGTTGCCGGTTTCAATGGCTATCTTCTGCAATTCTTTATTCCATAAAGCCTGACCTTCCTGTTTTACTTTATCAAAGTCCCAGTGCGGTATCTCTGTACGCAGGTTTTGCAGGGCGCCGGCTATGCTTACTGGTGACAGCGCAAACTTGATCTTGATCTTTTCATCGGCATTTGTTTTAAAATCGAACCAGGCCCTTATCTGCTTTCCTGCCATTTCAGGGAAGTTGTGGAACTGGTCAAATTTTCTCCAGAAGCCCTTATACACATCATTGGCGTAGTTGGCATGGCCATACCGGTGAAAAGGTTTAGAGAAGGTCATCGCAAAGTACACAGTACGGGTACGGGCCCAGCCGTTGGTTTGCCGGTAGCCGGTGATCAGTGTATCATTCTCTACCCGCACAAATGTCCACACATTTTTGTTCTCATAGTTATATATGCCCGCCATGAGGTCCAGTACAATGTGCGCCTGGTCTGTCTGCGGAAATGTGTACTGGTGAAATCCTACGCGGTTGCTTGCGGTCAGCTCGGCCAGTATATTATACTCATCCAGCTTTACTTTATAATAATCCGGTTCAGCCACTTCTGTCTGGTGGGAGAAAGTAGAGCGATAACCACTTTCAGGATGGGTGGCTGTACCCGGGTTCAGCTGCAGCGCACCCGTAGTGGGCATGATCAGGAAGTCGCCCAGATCAGAATGCCCGGTACCACTGAAATGGGTATGGCTGAAACCTGTAATGGTCTTGTCGTCATACTGATAACCGGCGCAATATTTATAGACATCCGGGTTGTATTTGCCATTCATTTCATACGGAATAGTATCTGTTTCCGGGCTTAACTGCACCATTCCGAAAGGTACGGTTGCGCCCGGGTAAGTATGGCCCATTTTCTGGGTGCCGATAATGGGCTTTACGTATTGCGTCAGATCTGTAGCCGGCCCCGTTTGGGCAAATAAGGTCAGCGGCATATAACAGCAGACATGGAAAAACAGCTTCTTCATTCGTTTAATTTTATTTCTCTGGTCGATTTTTGTTGTGACGTCTGATTTTTTGATAAACGGGATTAAAGATAAACATCCTGTGGGGGATATTATATATGGAGTATAGTGTAGTATAGTTAGATATTATTATCTTGGACCGATAAAACTTCCACTTATGAAACAATTGTTATGCAGGTATTGGCTGCTGGCGTGTTTGCTTGTAATACCCGGTGCGGCGATGTCCCAGCAGAAAGCGCTCGTAAATACTTCCAGGAGTACGTTTGCATCATTAAGTAGCATAGATATGGGTGATGTGCAGTGGACCAGCGGTTTCTGGGCAGAACGCTTTTCCGTTTGCAGGGATGCGATGGTACCACACCTTTGGAAAACCTACACAGATCCGGATGTAAGTCATGCGTTCAAAAATTTTGAGATTGCAGCAGGACTTGATACCGGCGCCCATGCCGGGCCTCCCTTTCACGATGGTGATTTCTATAAACTGCTGGAAGCGGTAGCCTGCGTATATGCAATAACAAAAGACAAACGGCTGGACGCGCTCATGGACAGTGTAATACCGGTTATCGCCCGCTGCCAGCGTGGGGATGGCTATATACATACGCCCGTTATCATCGCAGGACACAATAAGGCTGCCGGTGTAAAAGAATTTGAGGACCGCCTTAATTTCGAAACCTACAATATGGGACACCTCATGACGGCTGCCTGTGTGCACTACCGGGCTACCGGCAAGACCTCCTTACTGAAGCTGGCCATCAAAGCAGCTGATTACCTGGATCATTTTTATAAAACCGCTTCTCCTGCGCTGGCGCGTAATACCATTTGCCCCTCTCACTACATGGGAGTGGTGGAATTATACCGCGCTACCAATGATACCACTTATCTGCAACTGGCAAAGAACCTGATCAATATCCGCGGTTATGTGGAGGATGGTACCGACGATAACCAGGATCGCATCCCCTTCCGCAGGCAAACTACTGCCATGGGCCACGCTGTACGTGCCAACTATTTATACGCCGGTGTTGCAGACGTATATGCTGAAACAGGGGAAGACTCTTTGATGACCTGCCTTCAGCGTATATGGGAAGACGTGGTATACAGAAAAATGTATATCACCGGCGGCTGCGGGGCATTGTATGACGGCGTATCTCCTTACGGCACTTCCTATGAACCGCAGCAGATACAGAAAACACACCAGGCTTACGGCAGAGCTTATCAGTTGCCCAATATGACCGCTCATAATGAAACCTGTGCTAACATCGGTAATGTACTATGGAACTGGCGTATGCTGCAGATCAGCGGCGATGCCAGGTATGCAGATGTGTTGGAGCTTGCTTTGTATAACAGTGTACTCTCCGGTATCAGCCTGGATGGAGATCGTTTTTTCTATACCAATCCTTTAAGCGCTGCGGCACAGTTTCCCTACCAGCTGCGCTGGAGCGGCGGACGCACTAACTACATACGTTTATCCAACTGCTGTCCTCCTAATGTTGTGCGCACCATCGCAGAAGCGGTGAATTACGCTTATGGTATTTCAGACAAAGGTCTCTGGGTGCACCTCTATGGGGGCAATACCCTTTCCACTCATTTAAAGGATGGAGGAGCCCTCAGAATGACGCAGCAAACCGATTACCCCTGGGACGGTAACATTACCCTTACCATGCAGGCAACGCCAGCTACGCCGTTCACCGTTTTTCTGCGTATCCCGGGATGGAGTAAAAGTGCAAAGGTATTGGTGAATGGAAAGCCTGCCGGCATTGATGCTGTCTCCGGTCAATATGCCGCCCTTCATCGCAGCTGGAAGGCCGGTGATGTGATCTCCCTGCAATTGCCGATGCCCGTTACCATGATGGAAAGCAACCCCCTGGTAGAGGAAACGCGCAACCAGGTAGCGGTGAAGCGCGGCCCCTCTAGTATACTGCCGTGGAATTCTGCTGACCTGCCTGAAGGCGCCTGTCTTTTTGACATTGTTTTGCCCGGACAAGCTAAACTGCAGCCGGTACCCATGAAAATAGACAACAGTAAGCTGCTGGGTTTAAGCGGAACTGTTTTGCTGAGAAAAGATACAGGATGGAATAACACCCTTTACCGGGAGGCCGCAGTAAATGATACCCGTCCGCTCAAGGTAACTTTTATACCCTACTACGCCTGGGGAAATAGAGGACTTTCTGACATGGAGGTGTGGGTTCCGAAATATTTTCAATATTTTGGGGCTCAAATACAATAGCGGTGAGCAAGCCTATTTTAGTGATCAAATTTGGAACGGCTTCTATTACTCATGAGAACGGAGAGCTGGATGAATCAATCATAGCAGCAATTGCCAGGCAGGTAGCTGCCCTGCATTCACAGTATAATATGGTGCTGGTATCATCCGGTGCGGTAGCAGCCGGAAAAAAACACCTGCTGCAGTACAATGCCACTATCAGTGAACGCAAAGCCGCCGCAGCTATCGGCAACCCCTTGCTGCTTAATAAATATGCACAGTACTTTCAACCCTTCGGGATTGCCATTGCACAAAGCCTTTGTGAAAGAAGACATTTCAGCAACCGGGGACAGTTCCTGCAGTTGAAGAAAACCTACGAAGAACTATGGGCAAGCAATATCATCCCTGTGGCGAATGAAAACGACGTGGTAAGCGACCTGGAACTTAAATTCTCGGATAACGATGAACTGGCCACCCTCATAGCAGTGGGCTTTGGCGCATCTGGCTTGCTGTTCAGTACCTCAGTAGGCGGTGTGCTCGATAAAGATGGTAAAGTAGTACCGCAGATAGATGTGATCGATGAATCTGTATTTGCCCTGGCAGATACAAAGAAATCAAGCCTGGGTCTCGGTGGTATGGTATCCAAGCTCACCTTTGCCCGTTTGGCCACCCGCATGGGTATCCGGGTAGTGATCTTTGGTATTCATACGCCTGATGGTATCCTGAATGCACTGGATGGTAAAACGGGTACTCTGTGTCTGCCGCAGCAATGCAGTATGCCCGCCCGTAAAAAATGGCTGGCCAGTGGTAGCCTGGTAACTGGCCGTTTACAGGTAGACGCCGGCGCGCAGAAAGCGCTGGAGAAAAGGCACAGCCTCCTGGCAGTAGGCGTGAAAACCGTATTGGAAAGGTTTACCCGCGGCGAGGTGGTAGAGATCGTTAATGAAAACAACGAAGCCATTGCCGTTGCCAGGGCAAAGGTGTCATCCGATACACTGTCATTAAATAAAAAGATGCAGAATGTTGAAATCGCACATGCTGATGATATTGTGTTATTGTAGTTAAGAAGATGGAAACGATACAACCTTTGCTGGAAAAGGCCCAGCAGGCCACCAGCGCAATCAAGACACTACCGGCTCAGCAAAAGCAGGAACTGCTGCAGCAGCTGGCCGTTCGTATACAACAACATACGCAGGAGATCATTGCTGCCAATCAGCAGGACCTGGAGCGCATGCCAGACACGGATCCTAAAAAGGACCGCCTGCTGTTGAACGCAGACCGCATACGGCAACTGGCGGAGAGCCTGCAGGAGATTGCGTTGCTGCCCGATCCCGCCAATCAGCTGCTGCTGGAGAAAAAACTGGCCAACGGCCTGCTGGTGCAGAAACGCACCGTGCCTTTGGGTGTAGTTGGCGTGATCTATGAATCAAGACCCAATGTAACAGTGGATGTAGCTGCGCTTTGTATACGCTCCGGCAACGTATGTGTACTGCGGGGCGGATCAGACGCTTTTTATACCAATACCTGCCTGGTAGCACTCATACAACAGTTGCTGGGGGAATTCAAACTGCCTGAAACAGTGGTACAGCTGCTACCGGCAGACCGTAACCTCATTGGGGAATTGCTGACAGCAGTTAAATATATCGATATCATCATCCCCCGCGGATCTCAGCAGCTGATAGATTATGTGCGTGAAAACGCTCGTGTACCGGTGATCGAAACGGGTGCAGGTGTTTGTCATACCTATGTGGAAAGTACGGCCGATCTTGAGCAGGCCAGCGCCATAGTCACCAATGCCAAAGTATCACGCCCCTCCGTATGTAATGCGCTTGATACGGTACTGGTAGACAATGCCGTTGCAGCAAAGTTCCTGCAATTGCTCGCCCCTTCACTGCAGGCCTATAACGTAGAGATCTTCGCAGACGATAAAGCATTTTCTATACTGCAAAAGGCAGGGTACCCTTATCTGCAACAGGCCGCCCCGGAAGATTTTGGCCGTGAATTTCTCGACTTCAAATGTTCTGTCAAAGTTGTAGCCAATGCAGAGGAGGCTCTTGAACATATCCGCCAGTATTCCTCCAAACATTCTGAAGCCATCATTTCTTCCAATGCCGCTATCAGCGAACGTTTTCTGAACGAGGTAGATGCCGCGGCTGTATATGTAAATGCCTCCACCCGCTTTACAGACGGCGGCGTTTTTGGACTGGGTGCTGAAATAGGCATCTCAACACAGAAGCTGCACGCCCGCGGGCCTTTTGCGCTCGAAAAGCTGGTGACGGAAAAGTGGTTTGTACATGGCAGCGGCCAAATCAGGACCTGAACAGGTCTACAACAGGGATGCCGTAATAAATGCCATGCCGTAGCTACCCCAGTTCTTCAGGCTTTTGTTAAGGGTTTCGAACAACGTTTTGTTGTCCACCTTTTTCCCTTTTGAAGGCGCTTTCAGGTTGGCCGTGCTCACACTTTCTGACAATACTTTTGTTGCAAACCATGTTACATGCTCATAGGGCAGGGCAACCCCCAGGATCATCCCGGGTAAGCCGCTGAAAGACTCCGGACCGCCCGGTGTAACAATAGCGTCGGTATAGAACGCCACCACGTAAACAGAATCCATAATCACCGCATTGGCCCTGCGGCAGTCAAACCCTGCTATATTGCGCTTTTCGTCTGTTATTTTCCAGCGGATGGAACGGGTGCTGTCCTTTACCAGGAAGATCTCTTCAAATATTGTTTTTTGTGCAATGCTTTCCTGCTTATCCAGATCGCTGTATACTATATTGTCTTCCGCAGGTTCAGGACGTAGCCGTGCATTGTCGGGGTTTTCCCTTCCGGGTGCATATAAGGTAGTATTGTTGTGGAAGCGTAAGTCAAAATAAGAGATCTTAAACTTAGGCTGCCGTTTTTTCTCCATCTCTTTCCAGGTACTTTCATTGCTGCCGTATATGGCATCCAGCCGGGCATGTGCGTTGAACCTTTTTTCATATTCAATGCGGCCTTCTGTGAGGTAAACGGGTTGTTGTGCCGCAGCTTTCAGCGTAATATTTATAAGGAGGAAAAGCAGTATTGTTCTCATACTTGTGTTCTTTTGCGGTTATTGTTTATCGGCGCCACCGGTTTTATTAAAGTTCCAGATCACGGAAAGGAAGAGATATCGCTGGATGGTGCTGTACGTGTTCTGTGTAATGAAGTTGCTGTTCACCTGCCTGTTAAACCCTATGTTCTCGTTCAGCAGATCGTTTACAGCTGCTTTGATCAGGAGGGCATCATTCTTCAGGAGCTTCTTACCGATCCAGGCATTCCACAGGAACACATTGTTATTAGTGGTAAATACTTCTGTTTTCTGGCGCAGGTTGATAATACAGTCTGAATGTATCTCTACTTTCCAGGGCAGGAAAAAACTTACATCAGGGCTCATATTAAAGCTCCAGTAGTTGGTTTGTACCCTTTGCTGTACAGACGAGCTGCTGTTGGTATAGTTGGCGAACGCCTCAAGTCCCAACTCATATATTTTATCTTTCCTGTGCCGTATGTAAATACCGCTCCTGTAATTGCCACTGTTGGTGACATTCAGGGCATCATTTACATAGTTCACGTAACGGCTGTAATTGAAGCTTCCGTTGAGGCCTACGCGCGCAGCCAGTTTGGTTAATTTAAGGCCATAGTCCACATACATGCCGGCTGAACGATTGCCATCTACGTTAACAGATTGGTTGGTTCTCCTGCCGTTGGCGTCAACAGTGCTCCGGCTGCTGATGGCATTAGTGGTGAAGCTATAATTGGCGCTGACATATATTCCTCTTTCAGAAAGCAGCCTGAAATCGTTGAACGAGATCCTTACACTATTATAGAACTGTGGTTTCAGGTCGGGATTACCAATGGTAACATTCAGCGGATCTTCATTGGTTCGCAGGGGCTGTATCTGGTCAATGCCCGGCTGCCGCGTACTACCGTTGTAGTTGAAAGTAAACCTTCTCTGGCTGTTGAACATGTAAGCCACTGTAGCCTGTGGATACCAGTTCACAAAGTCGCGCGTGCGGGTAATGTCCTTGCGTACGTCCCGCTGGTCAAAGCTGGTAAGACCTACGTTCGTACCAAAGTTCACACGCAGCTTTTTGTTGATCAGGTTATAGGTGATACCACCGCGATGAGTGAACATATTAAAAGCATAGTCATTACTGAACAGGGTATCCAGCTGGCTGTATTTCCCGTTATTATCCTGGTTAAAGGAGTTCCTGTTGGAATTGCTGTTGTTAACTATCACACCATAATTGATGATTAGTGAACTGGTAGCTGATAAAGGCTCTGAATAGGTCAGTTTGGTATCAAAGCTGAAGTTCTCATTTAAATTGGTCTTATACTGATCTATCCTTTGTGTGCTCTCAATGCTGCCGTTCTCATAAAATTCCGTAGTGGAATTCAGGTAGCCATCAGAGGTGCTGCGTGAAAAGCGCTCTATAATGTTCAATGACAGTGTTCTGCCTTTTTTGCGTAGTTTTTTACGCCACAGGATATTGCTGTTCAGGCTGCGGTTGTCGCCAATGGTGTTGATATTACGATCATTCTGGTTCACCAGCGAACTGTCTTCAGCAAGGGATTGTGTGTTGAACACGCTGCCCGTGGTTTTATGATCCAGGCCGCCGTCTGCCTGTATCTTGATAGAAGAGGTGGAGTCCAGCTGGATCTCATAGGAGGCGTTGGCCCGTTGCCGTAATATGTTATTGGAGAAACGCTGTGATGAATTGGTATAGTACAAGGTATCGGGCAATAAGTACTGCGAGTTGGTGGTGCTGCTGCCATCTACATACAACTGCATGATCTTATAACTGCCGTTCACGGATTGTTTGTCCTCATTCCATTTATTGCTGTACATCAGACCGCCTGTCTGTACCAGCGGATAACCCTGACCTTCATAGTTTCCGTCCCAGGAATCCAGGTCATCTCTTGAGCCGGAAAAGAAATAGGTATCAGTCGTTTCATCGTAGCCGGCGCCTGATGACATTTGCCCGTAACTATTCCTTTCCTGCCAGTTTAAACCTGTTTTACCGGTATTGGATACAATACCGTACCCGGAGAGTTTCCGTTTCTTACTGAATGAATTGAACATGGCCTGGCTGTCATGGTAGCCATCGGTACCAGCGCCGGTGCTCAGCTTTCCAAAGTAGCCGTTCTTTTTGTTCTCTTTCAGTTTCAGGTTCAGGGTCTTTGTTTTTTCTCCATCGTCTACGCCTGTAAAGGTGGCCTGGTCGCTTTTTTTATCAAACACCTGTACTTTATCCACCATATCGGCCCGCAGGTTCTGGGTGGCAAGGGTAGGATCATCGCCAAAAAATTCTTCGCCGTCTACCAGCACCTTTTGTACTTTCTCACCCTGCGCGGTGATCTGCCCGTTCTTATCTACCTGTATGCCGGGTAGTTTCTTGAGCAGCTCTTCCACGGAGGCATTGGGCGGCACCTTGAAACTGTCTGCATTGTACTCGGTGGTATCGCCTTTGAGCTTGATGGCGGCCACTGCCTGGTTGATCACTACTTCCTGGAGCAGGCGTGCCTTCAGCGACATGATGATCCTGGCATTTGGTGATGCTGGTTGAATCTGTCAGTTGTAAGGGTTCCACATAATCTGCAAAGCCCGGCGCTGTTACCAGCATCAGGTAGTTACCGCCTTTAAGGCCCTTCAGCTCAAAATACCCCGAGGCATTGGTCCGGGTAAACTTATACAGCATAGAGTCTTTGGCCTGTAAAAGGGTTATGACCGTGTTCGATAGGTTTTGATGATTAAGGGTATCCATAATGCTGCCTTTTACGGCTGCTTGCTGGCTATAGCACAGGCAAGGGACAGCAGTACAGAAAATCAAGGTAGAGAGTGTCTTCATTTACGGGATTTAACAGGGTTAGCTTAATAGACGCAAACGGTTGTTAATTCCATAAATTAAAAGCGTTTATTTTATTTTTTATAGACCTACGTAGTGAAAAATCTGTTAATTTATCAATGTTCCGGTATAGATCAGCAGTGGAAGCGGGCATCAGCAATGTTACCCCTTTCTGGCATTTTTTAATATCTTTAATAGACAAACTAACACTTTACACTGTTCAACCATATGCCAGGGGCTTTGCACTTTATCTCCGGTGCAGCCGCCAGATATGCCAACGGAGAAATCACAGTGCAGCATGCCTGAAGGTACGGACCTGCCCTGTACTGTTCAGGCGCTCCCATCTTTTGACGGAAACAGGTATGTATGAGCGAAAAAGTACTAATAGTAGAGGATGAATTTATTGTGGCCAATGATCTGCGCCTGATGCTGCAACGGGCGGGGTACCAGGTATGCGGTATAGCCCCTTCTGTAAAAGAAGCGCAGGATATTATTGATCAGCACCAACCCGGTCTGGTAATACTTGATATCTATCTGAAAGGCCGGCAAACAGGTATTGAGCTTGCCCAACAGTTAAAGGAAAGGCATATCGCATTTGTATATCTCTCCGCCAATTCCAGTCAGCATGTACTGGAGGCGGCAAAGGCTACTGAGCCTTACGGCTTCCTGGTAAAGCCTTTCCGCGAAAAGGATGTATTGGTTACGATTGATGTGGCCCGGTACCGCCACCAGCATAGCCTGGAATCGGGGTACCGCCGGGAGCTGTTATTACAGGAGGCCATTTCACAGATCATCACCGAACGGATCAGACCTGAACAAAAATGCCTGAAAATAGCCCGCGCCCTGCAATCATACCTCCCTTTCGATTATATGTCTGCCGGCGCGCTGGGTTTCCTGCGTATCGGGTTCGATGAATACCAGGTGATCAGGAAGGATGAATTGTGTACCATATCCGGCCTCAAAGCAGCAGATCTGGATGTACTGCAGGCCGGTACGCCGGTGGATCAGTTCAGCGCCGCATACAACCAGGAGGCGTTTGAAGGTATCCTGGCTCAATATCCGCTGAAGGGATTGCTGGCCCGTACTTTTCAGCTGCAGTCCCACCTGGTGGTACCCATATCGCATCCCGGCGGCGGCGCTACTCCCTTTAGTTTTTACAGCCGCAGGCCAGACGCCTATCAAAGCGGCGACACGCATATCCTGGAGCGTTTACAACATTTACTGGCAAAGTTGGAAGTTCCCGGAGATCAGGTTGTTGTGTCGGCGTCCAGCCCGCACGGTACCTATGGGCACACCGTTGCCGCAGGCTTTGACGGTATCATCGGCAAAAGTCACCGGCTGCTCCGTGTACTGGACCATGTGGCCCAGGTGGCGCCGTTTGACACCTCTGTATTGATAACAGGGGAGAGCGGCACCGGTAAGGAGAAAGTGGCCAGGAGCATTCACCAGCTATCGCCACGTTGCAGGAAGCCGCTGGTAAAGGTGAATTGCGCTGCATTACCTTCCAGCCTGATAGAGTCAGAGCTATTCGGCTACGAGAAAGGCGCTTTTACAGGCGCTGCCAACAGGAGGATCGGTAAATTTGAACAGGCCGATGAAGGCACCATCTTCCTTGACGAGATAGGCGAAATGCCGCTGGAACTACAGGTAAAATTGTTAAGGGTATTGCAGGAAAAGGAGATAGAACGCATAGGCGGCAGAAATGCCATTAAAGTGAATGTGCGCATCATCGCCGCTACCAATCGTAACCTGGAGCAAGCGGTAGCGGAAGGCCGTTTCAGACTTGATCTTTACTACCGGCTGAACGTGTTCCCCATCAACATGCCGCCCCTGAGAGAACGCAGGGAAGACATCCGCTTACTGGCAGACGCCTTTGCAACACAATACACCAGCAGGATGCACAAGCCCTATTACGGAATAGCCCCGCAGATGATGGATGCCCTGGAAGCATGGGACTGGCCCGGTAACATCCGCGAACTGGAAAACGTGATCGAACAATCTGTCATACTGAATGACGGCAATTCCCCGCTTGAACTTAAACGCCCGCTGGGAAACGGATGGCTGACCGGTCTTACACCCGTTGCCGCACCAGGGGATGCCCAGGTGAAAACATTTACAGACATGAAAAAACACCTGCAGGAAACAGAACGGGCCTATATACTTTCCGTACTGAAAAAAACGAATGGCCGTATAAGAGGGGAAAGCGGCGCGGCCAGGATCCTTAACCTGAATCCTACTACCCTGGAATCCAGGATCGCCAGACTGGGTATTAAAAAAGAGGACATTTCTTAAATGTTGAGGGGAGCGATCATACTGTTTTCTCTATGCTCCCTACATGCTTTCCGTATGCTTCAGGGGTTTCTGTTAAAATAATACCGTTGACAGGGTTGTTTAAGCCTGTTTTAAAAAAGAAAACCGGAATAAGAATACCCCGGCCTTTACCTAAACCTACAACTGTTACACTGTTAAAAGACTAGCACATTGTATGTGCCTATATTATCAGGTAATTTTATTCAACAGCAAAGATGCAACTAAAAACGGGTCCGGGGAATATCTAAATGACGGATTCTGTTGTACTTATCCCGGTTTATCAGAAAGCTCATCCACGGTGGATCGTATTTTTATCAGAGACGGCTCCGAAAAAGTCGGAGGCAGAAATGTCATATAATTGTTTGATAAATGAGACCCCGCAATTTAAGTGCTTCTTTTTCAAAGCGCTATATGCGGTAAATATAAGTATGCTTAAATCGGGCAATTCCGGTACATTAATAGACGGGATAAGCAAAACTACAACGTTATGCTATCCCTTAACAGGCCAAGTACCATCATCAAGAACGGAACCTCTCTCCAGCATCCTACCAGGGGCACTGCATTACCCTTTGAGATTCATACCATTGAATGGATGATGAAAAACAGGTGGGGACAGCAAAGCACTCCCCACCGGCATAATTATTACAAGATCATCTGGGTTAAACAGGGGGGAGGCGACCTACCTGGTAGACCTGGATAAACATGGTATCAGTAATAATACGGTATATTGCCAGGCGCCCGGACAAATATACCTGTTCAACGCGGGGGAGCATACTTCGGGTTACGTTGTTTCCTTTACCGCAGAATTCCTGGGCATAAATGAGCACAGTTTTGAACCCCTGCATGACCCCGGCTTTCTCAATGCCTGCGCGCATGCACCTGTTATAAAAGTGAGCGGCGAAATGCAAAAGGAAATGCAGGAGATCATCGAAAAGATGGTGAAAGAATATGATAATTTTTTCCTGCTGCGTGCAGAGATACTGAAAGGCTTTCTGAAGATATTCCTGATCTACCTTACCCGCCAGTTTGGAAGGCCTGCCATGTATCAGCAGCGTACCAAGAACACCGCGCTGACGGATAAATTCCTGGGACTGCTGGAAAAGAACTATACTACCTGTAAAATGGTGAGCGATTATGCCGAGGAATTGTTTGTAAGCTCCAATTACCTGAATGAAATAGTAAAAAAGGTAACCGGTTTCCCGGCCAGCTATCACATCCGGCAGCGTATTGTGCTGGAGGCCAAAAGACAGGCTATTTACGTGAACGCCAGTATGAAGGAGATTGCCTACCATCTGGGCTTTGATGACATTGCGCATTTCAGTAAATTCTTTAAAAAACGTTTCGGGCATGAGTTTTACCGAGTTTAAAAAAGAGGCCTTGCGCCGCTTCAGTTTTCAATAGGTCAGGCCTGCTAATATGAAAACACAACAGCAAAAAGTGACCTGGGTGATTGACCCGGTGCACTCCAGGATCCGGTTCAGTATCCGGTACGTTTTACTTACATCCGTTTCAGGTTGGTTTACCCGTTTTGAAGGCGTGATTATGGCAACGGCAGATGATTTCAGCGATGCACAGGCCCAGCTCAGCATCTTTACCAGCTCCCTCGATACCGGCAATCCACGGCGTGATGCACAACTTCGTTCCCCCTATTTCTTTGATGTGGAAAGATACCCGGTCATCTTCTTTGAATCTACCTCGGTTAAAACAACAGGCTTCTTCATTGCGATGACAGGCATACTGCGGATAAGGGATGTAACGGAAGTGATCCGCTTCAACGTAATGTACAACGGCACAGTGGTGGACCAATTGGGAAATATAAAAGCAGGCTTCGAAATGGAGTCTGCTTTTAACCGAAAAGACCTGCATCTGCAATGGAATGAAACCTTTGATGCAGGTGGCGGACTGCTCTCTGATGAAGTGAAGATTTTTTGTGATGTGGAACTTTTAAAGCTGGTATAAACAGGTACATTTGTAGTATGGACCAATTGATAACAGGCATTCATCACGTTACGGCCATTGCTGCGGGTGCACAAAAGAATATTGATTTCTATACTGGTATCCTGGGACTGAGGATGGTAAAGAAAACAGTCAACTTCGATGCACCCGGCGTATATCATTTTTATTACGGAGATGAAACCGGTCATCCCGGCAGTATCCTCACCTTCTTTCCTTACGAGGGTCTTGCGCACGGCCGTCATGGTAAAGGCATGCTGAACACCACCACTTTTTCATTGCCCATAACCTCCATGAATTATTGGCTGGAACGCCTGCAGCGTTTTGACATTGCATACAAACAACCGCAGGAACGGTTTGAAGGAGAAGCCGTAGTGTATTTTGAGGATGCAGATGGTCTGGGCCTGGAACTGGTGTTCAACGACAAGGATACCCGCAGCGGCTTTACCTACGGGCACATCCCGGCGGAGCATGCCATCAGGGGATTCTATAATGTAGAGATCTGGGAAGAAGGTTATGAACGTACGGCCGGCTTGCTGACAGAACAGCTTGACCACCGGCTGATCGCCGAGAAAGGCAACCGCTTCCGGTTTGCCGCTACGGATGCGCCAGGTAACTATGTAGACATTGTTTGTTCTCCGGATAGCCTCAGAGGCCTGGCAGGCAGCGGTACCGTTCACCATATCGCCTTCAGCACTCCCAATGCTGCTACCCAGCAGGAACTGCGCCTTAAAATAGTAAAGCGTATGCTGAACCCAACACCGGTATTGGACAGAAACTATTTTACCTCCATCTATTTCAGGGAGCCCGGAGGAGTGCTGTTTGAAGTGGCTACTGCTGGTCCCGGGTTTACGGTAGATGAAAGTAAAGACCACTTAGGGGAGGCACTGCAATTACCCCCCCAGTTTGAAGCAGACAGGGCAGCTATTGAAAAGGAAGTGCTGCCCGTAACTTTGGCGCCCGCTAATTTTAAATAATAGTATTTTGTTGTCTATGCAAACAACCGTATCCAACAGACGGGGTGGCCTCCTGCTGTTGTTAACAGGTGTGCTGGCCATTGCCCTTATTATAATCGTGAACAGGTCCTGGTTTAGCCGGATAGCCGGATACTGGAGGGCGTTCCCTTCACAGGCTGCCCAGCCAGACCTGGAGGCCCGGAAAGTATCCCGCTATGGTAATGCATATATCCTCTCCCGCTCTATTGCCCTTTCACTGGAAAGAGCGGGTAAAAAAGAAACGGCCCTGGTGCTGGTGCCGCCTACCAGCTATTTCAAGGCAAAAGGGCTCAATTACCACGTCCCGGAACCAGCGGTGTTCTACTATTACACATCTCTGAAAACAGTGCGGCCTGATACAAAGGATACCGCTAACATCAACTATGTGGTGAGTGTGGAGAACAAAGATATCGCTATCAGGAAAGTGAAGGATAAACAACAGCTCAGCAAAATATTGGCAGAATACAGAAAATACCGGATCACCTTATGAACATAGTTGCATTGCTGCTGCTGACATTACTGCAATTCATCTCCGGCATTGGGGTACTGGCCCTGTTCAGGCTGTCCTTACGCAATGGCCTTAAAATTCCCCTGGCATTATTACTGGGAGTGGCGGTGTCTTCTTTAGTACCGTTCCTCTTACAATTATTGTATGTACCGCTTACAGCCTTCTCCGTTTTCAGTGCGCTGATCCTGACGGCATTGTTACTGAACCTGCACATGGGCCGTACGGCGGAGCAATGGAAAAGGATGTTCCATCACATCCATTTCACGATGAAACTGTATGAGCTGCCATTCATCCTGCTGATGGCCGCCATTGTGCTGATCAGCGTGTGGCGTTGCTATTACCTGCCGCCTACGCCAAGAGATCTTACCTCGGGGCCGGAGGTACTGGCAGCTTATGCAGTGCGCGAGCATACCATGATCAATTCAGTTTTCAGTGTAGACCTGCTCAGTACCAATAATCCCTACAAGCCGGCATTTATTACCAGTCTGCAGATCATCTACAAATATGCGGGCTTCCCATTTGGGCAACTGTGGCTGTCTGTGATATTTGTGAGCTTTACACTGCTGCTGTACCAGCTGTTGTGCCAAAGCCTTCACCGCCTGCTGGCGGGTGTATTGCTGTTGTGTTTCCTGGCCATACCGGAAATGTATGCCTACACCTTCATGGCCTTGTTTGATTACAGCAATGCCGTTTTCTTTTTCCTCTCGGTCTACAGCTTAACGCTCTACTTTGCCGAACAGTCCAGGTCTTACTTATATTTTGCCGCATGGCTGATGGGTATTGCCACCTACATCCGTCCGGAAACCCTGGTGCTGGCTTTTTTCTTCATTCCATTGCTGGTGTACCGTCAGTGGGGAAGGCAACGCCTGGGGCAGCTGGCGCAGGATGCCGCGGTATTTGGTAACACCGGCTGTGTTGTTATATGCGGTTGCCGTAGTTGGCTATAACAGCTATTACCTGCCTGCCCGGTATGAAGTAAGTAACCTGATTAATCCGCATCCGCTGCAGCTGCGGACCTTCTTTGAACGTTTTGCAGACATGCATACCAGCCTGCTGTTCGGCAGTCGCTGGGCATCCCTGTATGGGTATTTTACAATACTGTTCGGAGGTTTGCTGCTGGCCGAAGCGGTGATATATAAACTACGCTTTTCCGCTACCGCCAGGGCCTGGCTGTATGCAGTGCTGGTCATATATATCGGGCTGCCATTTTTAGGGCACCTGTTGCCGCTGCTGGATATTCAGCACTCTACAAAAAGGGGCTTACTGAAGATCTTTCCCCTGATGTTGTTATACCTGGCTAATAACCAGGTGCTGGCAAAATTATCTGCCCGTCTTGGCAGGTGGGGATGATAAATCTGTCTACAGCAAAGTTTCCTTAAACAGGCGCAGCGTTCTATCCCAGGCCAGTTTTGCCGCTGCTTCATTATATCGCGTAGGGGCGGTATCGTTATTAAAGGCGTGTTGTGCGCCCTCATAAACATACAGTTCGTATTTAACACCGGCAGCTTTCAGTGCGGTTTCATAGGCAGGTATGCCTGCGTTGACACGCTCGTCTAATCCGCCGTAATGTAACTGCATGGCTGCTTTGATCTTTGGCACATCCGCCGCGTCGGGCTGCCGCCCGTAATAGGGTACAGCGGCTTTCAGTCCGGGAGCATGTATCGCCAGCTGGTTGGCCATGGCGCCGCCCCAGCAGAAGCCCACACAACCCGTTTTACCGTTGCTTTCGGGCAGGGTGGCAAGGTAATCCAGCCCTTTAAGAAAATTGTTCAGGTTGTTGGCGGCATCCAGTTTACCTATCTGGGTACGGGCCTCGTCTTCATTTTGCGGCGTGCCGCCAAAAGGGGAGAGGGCATCCGGCGCCAGGGCAATAAAGCCTGCCTGCGCCACCCTTCGCGTTACGTCCCTGATATGTGGGTTCAGGCCGCGGTTCTCATGTATCACCAGTACGGCCCCTGTTTTGCTAACTCCTTCAGGTTTAACCAGGTATGCTTTCATGGTAACGCCATCCCCTTCATAGGTGACATCCGTACCCGCAATACCGGCAGCGTTCTCAGGAACAGTAGCCGCATGCGCATAGTTCACCTCCAGTAAGGGCAGTATTGCGGTAGCGGCGGCCATGCTGCCGGTAAGCTTTACCAGCCGGCCAATGAATTCGTCACGCCGCAGCGGCTTGTGCGTATATTCATCGAAGAGATGGATGATGCGTTGGTCCATATATTAAATTTAGGTAAGAAGTATTTTTTATATCATCAGAGTATCAACTAAATTTAACAATTTTAAGGCATAAAGAAAATTAATCGGGATGAAGCATATTGTTGTTATTGGTGGGGGCTTTGCAGGGATCAACTTTGCAAGGTCAATGGCAGGCAGTAAGTATTTCAGGGTAACGCTTGTGGATAAGAACAACTACAATTTTTTTCCGCCGCTGATCTACCAGGTGGCTACCGCTTTCCTCGAACCATCCAGCATCAGCTATCCTTTCCGTAAGCTGTTCCGCGGAAAGAAGAACCTGTTCTTCCGTTTGGGCGAGTTGCAGCAGGTAGTGCCTGCAGAGAACAAGGTTATCCTCAACAATGGCGAACTGGGGTATGATTACCTGGTATTTGCCACCGGTGCGGAAACCAATTATTTCGGTATGCAGAATGTAATGAAGCACGCCATGCCAATGAAGACCCTGCATGACGCCATTGCCATGCGTAACCGTATGCTGCAGCAGATGGAGCAGGCGATAATCACTACAGATGAGGAGGAGCGCAGAAAACTGCTGACCTTCGTGATCACCGGCGGCGGGCCTACCGGTGTGGAAATATCCGGTATGCTGGCGGAAATGGGTAAGACCATCCTCGGAAAAGATTACCCGGAACTTAAAGGCAGGCGGGGCGAGATCTACCTGGTAGATGGCAGTGAAGCCTTGTTGTCGCCCATGAGCACCAGGTCGCAACGCAATACCATGGAAGCCATCCGCAAACTGGGCGTTAAAACCCGCCTCAATACCCATGTAACAGATTATGTGAACGATATCGCTGTACTTGACAACGGTGAACAGATACCTACCAGAAACCTGATATGGGCAGCCGGCGTTACCGCCAGGGTATATGATGGCATTCCTGCAGAGAGCTATGGCCGTGGTAAAAGGATGCTGGCAGATGAATTTCATAAGGTAAAGGGAATGGAGAACATCTATGCCATTGGCGATACCAGCCTGCAAACCCATGAGGTCCGTTTTCCCAATGGTCATCCCCAGGTTGCGCAAACCGCTATCCAGCAGGGTAAGCACCTGGCAAAGAATTTCAAAGCCATTGAGCAGCAAAGGCAGCCAACCTCCTTTGTTTATCACGATAAAGGCTCCATGGCCATTATCGGCCGCAACAAGGCCGTAGTAGATCTTCCGGGCCCTGTTAAGCATTTCAGGGGCTTTATCGCCTTTTTTATCTGGCTGTTCATCCACCTGATGTCTCTGATCAACTATCGCAACAGGCTTAAGACCTTGTATAACTGGACCGTAGCGTATTTCAGTAAAGACCAGTCATTGCGGATGATCATCCGCCCCGATAACGGGAACACAACGCATATTCCCGAAAGGTAAAAACAAAGGCATGAGGTATTTGCTGTATTTTTTTTATATCACATGGTATTGGGGAGTAGACCTGGCTATTTTTATTATAAGGCATGAAATAAAAGGCGAAAAAAATATATGGTATCCGAACTATTGGTCTGAGCAGCCTGCCGGATACCGTGCCCGATATTGAGCGTAAACACTTCAGTCTTTATGAACCGGTCAACTATTATTCACTGACTACCCTTTTTGATCATCTTAATGCGGCAGATCTAAACACTACACTGCTGGATGTTGGCTGTGGCCGTGGACGTGTACTGGCAGTAGGTGCCGCCTATGGTTTCCGGGATATGGCCGGTATTGATTTTTCCGAAAAGCTCTGCGAACAGGCCCGCGAAGTAATGGAGGGCATGAAGGAAACATACCCCGGCCTCAATGTTAACATTACCTGTATAGATGCCCGCGATTATGACATTCCTGATACGGTGGGCGTTATCTTTCTCTTTAATCCCTTTGACGATCTTGTGATGGAGTCTTTTATAGACAAGGTGTTCGAAAGCCTGTACCGCAGGGAGCGGCCCATCAAGGTGCTGTATGCCAATCCGCAGTTCAAAGAGCAGTGGCTGAATGCCGGCTTTAAGGAAACGGGCGCTTTCCTCAGGAAGAGGTATTTGAAAGGCAGTGTGCTGGAATGGAAGTGATTGGGCGTCGATAGTCCATAGCACACGGTATGGGAGGGCTATTGAGCATCGGCGAAATACATTATTTTAGCAGCATGCATAACTATTTTGGCTTTTACCTTATTATTCTCCTGGCCATCCTGTTGCTGTTCATGGCAGCGCAGCGTCTCAGGATCGCTTATCCTATTGTGCTGGTGCTGGGCGGCCTGGTGATCAGTTTTATACCGGGGCTGCCTGAGATCAGGATCGATCCCGAGCTGATCTTCGTTATCTTTCTGCCGCCTTTACTGTATGAAGCAGCCTGGTACACTTCCTGGAAAGATTTCTGGAAATGGCGGCGGGTGATCAGCAGTTTTGCATTCCCCATTGTGCTGCTTACTTCCAGCGTTATTGCCATGGTAGCACACTACTTCATACCTGGTTTTTCACTGGCCCTGGGATTCCTGCTGGGGGGTATTATTTCCCCGCCCGATGCGGTTTCTGCCACTTCTGTGATGCGGTATATCAAGGTGCCAAGGCGGGTGGTCGCTATTATAGAGGGCGAAAGCCTGCTCAATGATGCGGCGAGTTTGATCGTGTTCCGGTTTGCCCTGGTAGCGGTAGAAACAGGCGCTTTTGTTTTCAGTAAAGCCGCCGGCAGTTTTGTGCTGGTGATAGTGATGGGTATCCTGATCGGGCTGGCCATTGCCCTGGTATTTTACGCTATTTACCGCTGGTTGCCCACTACACCCAATGTGGATATACTGCTTTCATTTATTGCGCCGTACATGATGTACATCGTGGCAGAGAAAATGCATTTCTCCGGTGTGCTGGCAGTGGTCAGCGGGGCGCTTTTCCTTTCTGCCAACCGCCATGTGACGCTAAGTTTCAGCAGCCGCTTAAGGGGAGATACCGTATGGTCTACGGTAGGCTTTGTGCTGAACGGGCTGGTTTTTATGCTGATAGGACTTGAACTGCCATTTATTGTTAATCAGCTGGGCGATGTAAGCCTGGGTACCGCCATCTTCTATGGGATCATCATCAGCGTGGCATTGATGATCATAAGAATGCTTTCCACTTTTGGCGCTGCCGTGTTCACCGTGTTTATCAGCCGTTTCATTACCACGGCAGATCCCAATCCCGGCTGGAAAGGCCCCATACTGTTAGGCTGGGCGGGTATGCGGGGTGTGGTATCGCTGGCGGCGGCATTGTCTATTCCACTGGTGCTTAATAATGGGCAGCCTTTTCCGCAGCGTAATCTCATCCTGTTCATTACGTTCACCGTGATACTCATCACGCTGGTTTTCCAGGGGCTTACCCTTCCATGGCTGGTGCGCATAGTAAAGATGGAAGATAAGGATCTGCAATACTCCGAAGAAGAACAGGACGCTATCATCCGTAAGAAATTACACAACAAGGCGCTCGCAATGCTGAATGAACAGTACCAGGAGGAGCTGTCTTCCAATGAACTGCTGCAGAACCTGAAAACAAAGATGGAGTCCGTACCGGCGCCCGAGCCGGGCGGCCAGTTATTCAGCCCGGCCCACCAGACTTTCCGCAACGTATACACGGCCATCATCCGGGAGCAGCGCCAGCTGCTGCAGCAACTGAATAAGAAAGAAGCGCTGGACGAAGAGCTGATCCGTAAGCACATTGCCCTGCTGGACCTGGAAGAAGAGAAGATGCGCATGCAGATAGATGGACAGGATAGGTAAATAGCTATTGGTTGTTGGCTTTTAGCTGTTAGTAACTGGCGAGAATATTAGTTCAGGCGGTTAATAGCTAGCAGCTAAAAGCTAATCTTCGTATCTTGAGGCATTCGTGAAACAAAAGCACTGGTAGTACCCATGAGAAAGACACTGACGTTCCTGGCAGCCGTATCCATCGGCTTATGCATCCAAACACGGCAAGCTGCTGCACAAAATGGTAACCCGGTTATAACGGGATGGTATGCAGATCCTGAAGCCGCCATCTTCGGCAAAAAATACTGGATATTTCCTACCTTCTCTGATAAGTACGAAAAGCAGGTATTCTTTGATGCATTTTCGTCTGACGATCTGCGTAAATGGAAAAAGCATCCGCACATACTGGATACTGCTGCTGTAAAGTGGGCCAAACGCGCCATGTGGGCGCCTGCCATTGTTGAAAAAGATGGTAAGTATTATTTCTTCTTCGCAGCCAATGATATACAAAGTGATGCAGAACACGGCGGTATTGGCGTTGCCGTGGCTGATAAACCCGGCGGCCCTTACAAGGACTACCTGGGCAAACCACTCATCGATAAATTCCATAACGGGGCACAACCGATAGACCAGTTCGTATTTCATGATAAAGACGGCCAGTACTACATGATCTATGGCGGCTGGCGTCATTGCAACATCGTAAAGATGAAACCTGATTTTACCGGTTTTGAACCGATGGAAGATGGTGCTCTCTTTAAAGAGATCACTCCTGAAGGATATGTAGAAGGCCCGTTTATGTTCATCCACAACGGCAAATACTACTTTATGTGGTCTGAAGGCGGCTGGGGAGGCCCTGATTATTCCGTGGCCTATGCCATTGCCGATTCCCCCGTGGGCCCTTTTAAGAGAATTGGCAAGATCCTCCAGCAGGACACCGCGGTAGCTACGGGTGCAGGTCACCACTCTGTGATCAATGTGCCGGGTACAGACCGCTGGTACATTGTGTATCACCGCAGACCTCTCACTGAAAAGGCAGCTAATCACCGCGTGGTATGCATTGATGAGATGCATTTTGATAAGGACGGCATGATCGTACCGGTGAAGATCACCAATGAAAGTGTACAGCCGGTGAAGATCAGGTAAATTATGTGACCATCAGTTCCATTAGTTTCTTAATCGGGATGGTAAAGGGCAGATGATGATTGTCGCCGATCAGCAAAAATTTCTTCTTTTTGTCAATACTGGTGATAAAATCGCCGTTGACAAGGAATGACTGGCTGATACGGATAAAGCGCCGGTGATTGATTTCTTTCTGTAGTTTTGCCAGGGAGGTTGTAAGCACAAATTCCCTCCCGTCATTCAGGTGAATATGGCTGTAACAATCATCCGATTTGAAGAATAGAATAGACGAATAGCCAACTACATAGATCCGGTCACGATGAGGGATTAAAAACTTTTCTGGCATGCTGCGGCCATTTCAGTTCTATGCAGGTGCAGGGATGATCAGCTTTGGCAATCCTCAGATCTTTTTTACCGGTGTTGGTAAATTCAAAGCTGAAGGTATAATCCGTACCCTGTTTGATAATGCCGCAGTCGTGACTGATTTTATTGAATACCAGCGAGGCGCTGTCGGTTGCGCCCTGCTGCCTCGCCAGGCTGTTTTCCTGTAAGGGAATCGTATCAAGCAGGCCCTTGTAGATCAGTTTATCTGATGGGCTATATACAGGCCGCACCAGCTGTGCAACCGCTGCGGGTCCGCCCAGCGTGTGCGAAAGGTATATATTGTATGGATATGCGGCGATGTCAAGGGAACGCCTGGCCAGCTGGTAGGCTGAGTCTCTGGCGGAGGGCCGCCCGCCGCCTCCCTTCATCAACAGGAAGGCCTGCATATTGAGCGATACCAGCTTTTTATATCGCTGTGTGGTGATGGGAAGCTGGAAGATTTCCCTGAAAATATATTCATCGATCCCGATCCTGTCCAGGTCTCTGATGTCATACTCCTTACTCTTCGGAAAACCAAATGTCAGCAGATTCCCATCCTTATCAAAAAAATAGGGAAAAGGATAGGAAGGGCATTTCGTTATCCGGGCAATATCTTCCTGCCGCTTATCAGAAGCGTCGGCATTATAACAGATATAGTCGCGTTGCAGAATCCTGGCGGTTGTTGACTGGGAGTCCAGCATTTTTCGAAAAGCATCGCAGTTGCCACATTTGCTGTTGCCGATAATGATAAATACGTTCTTGTTCTCTTTTTGGGCCCTGGCAAATACATCCTCTACTGAGCCGTTCATGTATTGTACCGGCGAATGGTGGCACGAAAGCAATAATAAAACGGGTAATATACAGGTAATGAGGTATTTCATAATAGTAACAGATAATTAGGATAGCCGCTACAAATTATAGCGGCTATCCTGGTAGAAAATCATTCAACTCCTCCACTTAAAGGAAGGCATTGGTGATAGAAAGGATTGATCACAATGCATGCCCATCCAGGTACGCATACAGTGGGGCCTGTCCAGCCAATACCGCCACATTGTGAATACGGCTGTGCGAACTGGGCTGAAGATGTAAAAACAGAGAAAACAGAAAGAACGGCTGCAATGATAAGCACCTTCATGGGAATAGGTTTTTGGATTAAACAATAAAAAAACTAACCGGTTAACGTATCAGGGATTAAATCTATCTAAATATCGTTACAGTTAAGAGACTGGAAGCCTGCAATTAAGTATTCGGGCATTATCCGTCAGAATTCCCGTCATTAAGCCCCGGATAACGGGGTTGTATCCTAACATTCTGGTTTATATCTTTAACCGGTATACCACCAGTATATTCATCAACGATCACCAAATCTAAACAGGGACACAAATTTGTACGGCAGCCTTGATGATAAAGCGCTATGGGCCAGGGTAATGGAGGGCGATAAGAACGCATTGGCTTTCATTTACAATACTTATTTCCCCTCCCTTTACAGGTACGGGATGAAATTGTGCCCGGATGCCGACCTGGTGAAAGACAGTATTCATGACCTTTTTACGGGTATCTGGCTGAGCCGCGAACGGCTCTCTGCCACAGATTCCATCCGCTTTTACCTGCTCGCTTCCCTCAAACGCAGGATTGGCAGGCAGCAGGGGTTACTGAACCGCCTGGCAGGCCAGCCCTCGGTGGTACTGCCCTTTGCCGGCTCGCACGAAGATGTGCTGATAGGAGAACAGGCAGACAAAGAACGTAAGGAGAAGCTGGAAAAAGTAATCAAAGACCTGCCCCGCCGTCAGCGGGAGATATTGTACCTGCGCTATTACGAGGGGCTGGATACGCAGGAGACGGCTGCGCTCATGTCGCTCAGTGTAAGCTCTGCCTATGTGCTGCTGTCAAAAGCATTGAACTACCTGAAAAAGCATAGTGATAAGCTGGTCGCTCTTTTAATAACTTGTTCATTACTAAGGGGATAAAAATTTTTTAAAAAAAGTGCGGTACAAACGCTAAGATTTTGTCCGCTTGCTGCTTTATCTGTTAAGAACAAACGATGACATCCAGGGAATTTACCATCGAAGCGCTTTTGCAGGATCCTGTTTTCCGCCAATGGGTGATAGAAAAGGACGCCAAAGCCGCTGCCTACTGGCAGCAATGGCTGCAGCAGCACCCGCACAGGGCAGCAGACCTGGCAAAGGCCAGGGAAATACTGTTGCTGATAGGCGATCCCTCCCATACACCTGCTGCCACAGATGCAGTAGAGACCTGGGAAAGGGTTTTGCAAAGTATTGACAGCGGCAGCGCTAAGCTGGTGCGGATGCCGGGCAGCCGTATGCGCCGGTGGTGGTCCTATGCCGCAGTTTTCGCAGGTATCCTGGTCATGACCTATGCCATTTATTTTTTTCTGAAGAAGGATACCCTGCACTATGCCACTGCTATGGGGGAAATGCAAACGGTGGAGCTGCCGGACCATTCCCTGGTACGCCTCAATGTAAATTCCACTTTACGCTATGCAGGAGAATGGGACAATAAGGGGCCGCGGGAAGTATGGCTGAACGGCGAGGCCTTCTTTACTGTACAGCACCAGCACAATAACCGCCGCTTCATTGTGCATACTACCGATGTAGATATACAGGTAGTGGGTACGGAGTTCAATGTCAACACCCGCCGTGTAAAAACACAGGTGGTATTAAGCACCGGTGTTGTAAAGCTGATGCTCAACAAGAAAGGGACTCCCGGGGACGTGCCCGCTCAGGCGCATATCACCATGAAGCCCGGCGATATGGTAACTTACTCTGCTGCCACAGAGGAGCTGACAAACGAAAAGGTTGATCCCGCTGCATACGCATCCTGGCGTACCGGAATACTGTCGTTCGATGATATGCCGGTGGCAGAGGTGATCAGATCCCTGCAGGACAACCTGGGCATCGTGATACAGCTGGAAAGCGATAGCCTGGCACAGCAAACTTATACCGGAAGTATACCGACAAACAATATAGATGTGTTCTTTAAAACACTCGAAAGATCATTTAATGTCCATATCCGGAAGACAGGAACAAATACTTATACGATAGTGAACCAGGAGGATAAATAGTACATAACCAACCTTAATCTAATGCTATGGTGAAATTTTACGCCGCTTGTATCGGTGGTGTCTTTGCTATGTCCCTTACCTTGCAGTTGAGCGCTTTTCCCGCAGTTGCAGCTGTCAACACACAAAATCCGGCTGCGCTGTTATCAGCCGCTGCTGCGCAGGCAGATACACTAGCAGGAGCCGCTGAAAAACCAGCTGGCCCGTGTGGAACAACGTTACAGGATCCGTATCAATTATGTAGGTAACACCGTCAACGGGATCTATGCAGATGCCCCTCCTGCCAAAGATCCGGGTGTGTCCATGATCGATTATCTCAATGACTTTCTGCGCTCCCTTGGACTGGAAGCAGAGCCGGCGGGGAAAGATCAGTACATCATCTTCAGAAAAGAAAAGTCCAGACCAGCCTCTCAACCGGCCAAACCGGCAGCCGGCGTGGAAATGGAAGCACTGAACACAACCACGCCCGGTGCAACAGCACCTGCAACACTACAGCAGCAATCCACCGTCAGCGGCCTGGTAACCGAAGAATCAGGTCTTCCGCTGCCAGGCGTTACCATTGTGGTAAAGGGCACCTTCAACGGTACCAAAACCAATGAGAATGGTAAATACAGGTTAACCAATGTACCGCCCAACGGTACCCTGGTGTTCAGCTACATTGGCTACAAATCAATGGAGGTGAAGGTAGAGGGCCGCACGGCCATTGACGCGAAACTGCTGACCGAGGTGCAGTCCATGAAAGATTTTGTAGTGAACGGTTACCAGAAACTGCAGAAGGACAATTATACCGGCTCCGCCATTGTAATAACCGGGGAGGAGCTTAAACACTTCAACCCGCAGAACATCCTGCAAAGTATACAGGCCCGCGACCCTTCTTTTCGTTTAGTGGAGAATAATATCGCAGGGTCCAATCCCAACCAGTTGCCCAATATTAACGTGAGGGGCACTACGGCTCTGCCTTCCGGTACGCCCGGTCAGTTGAGCCGCAACCAGCTTGCCAGCATTACCAACCTTCCACTGTTCATACTGGACGGTTACCAGGTCAGCATACAGAATATCTTTGACCTGGATTTTAACCGGATAGAAACGGTGACCCTGCTGAAAGATGCAGCGGCTACCGCCATCTATGGGTCCCGTGCTTCCAACGGCGTGTGCGTGTTCACCACAAAGGCGCCCAAAGAAGGCGCGCTGGAACTGTACTACAACTACGAGCTGAATGTTACCACGCCCGATCTTACCGCCTATAATGTACTGGATGCAGGTCAGAAGCTGGAATACGAAAGGCTGGCTGGTTTGTATGCTGGCAACGAGGTAGATGGTGAGGAAGCACTTGAACGGCTTTATTATGCCAAAAAGAAGAATGTGCTCAGCGGTATCAATACATACTGGTTGTCGCAGCCGGTGAGCAATGATTTTGGCCATAAACATTCCGTTTCCCTGCAGGGCGGCTCTTCTTCCATGCGCTATGGTGTGGATGTACGTTATCAAACCAACAATGGCGTGATGAAGGGCTCCGGCCGCGACCGTTACAGTTTGAGCAACACCTTGTCTTACTCGCCGCGTAGCCACAAGCTGCTGTTCCGCAACCAGTTCACCATATCGCAGGTAAAAGGCACAGAATCTCCCTATGGCTCTTTTGCAGATTATGTGAAGATGAATCCCTATTACCCGATCTACGATTCTAACGGCAGACTGCTGCGGGAAATGGATAAATGGAATTACCGCAGTGCAGCAGAGAACAGCGCCATTAGGACCGAGCATGTGCTGAACCCCATGTATGAAGCCACTATCGGCAGCTTTAACAAGCAGGAGTACCTGGAGTTCATGGACGGTTTTAATGTTGAATATAATCCCAGTGGGCAATGGCGTATCAGTGGTAATATCAGCCTTATCAAGCGTAAGCAGACAAACGATCATTTTATATCACCGCTCAGTAACCTGTTCTATTCATACGCCGGCGATCAGCTCAAAGACCGGGGCACCTATGAATATGGTACGGAAGACTTTACACAGGTAGATGGCAGCTTTACCATCAACCATAATGAGGTGATCCGTAATGAACATTTCCTGAACTTTTCGCTTGGCACCAATATTCAGTCCACATCTTCTACACTGCGTTCCTTTAAGGCGCAGGGTTTTACCAATGACCGTTTTACAGACATATCCTTTGCCCGCATGTATGAGAAAGACGCCGCTCCACAGGGCGGTGTAACAGAACAACGGCTGGCAGGCGTTTTTTTGTCCTTTAACTATTCCTTTCAGAACCGTTTCCTGATGGACGGCACCGTGCGGGTAGACGGATCTTCCAAATTCGGTTCCGACTCCCGTATGGCGCCCTTCTGGTCTTATGGCATCGGGTGGAATTTGCATAAGGAGAAGTTCCTGCAGCATACTCCTGTGAGCCAGCTACGGCTGAAAGCCACCACCGCCCTGACGGGAGATGTGTCGTTCCCGGCCTATTTATCCAATACCACTTACCAGTATTATACCGGTGAATGGTACTCAACCGGTGTGGGGGCTGTATTTAATGCTTATGGCAATTCAAGGCTGAAATGGCAGCGTACCCATAACTACGATCTGAGTGTGGAGCTGGGACTGTTCCAGGACCGTGTGTACTTTTCTCCCAGGTACTATCACAAGCTGACCACTGATCTGCTGGCGGATATCAACGTACCTTCTTCCACCGGTTTTGAGCGGTATAAGGAAAACCTGGGAGAGATGGTGAATAAAGGCTTTGAAGTATATATGCGCGCTAACGTGTTCCGCAGCCGTAACTGGTCGGTTAACCTGAACCTGAACATGGTGCACAACACCAATGTGATCACCAAGATATCCGATGCACTCAAGAATTATAACGATGATGTAGACAAACAGCAACAGGAAAACCCTGACCTGAAAGCTGTACCCCTGCTGCGTTACCGCGAAGGACAGTCCCTCAACACCATCTATGCCGTACGCTCCCTGGGCATAGATCCGGAGAATGGACGTGAGATCTTCCTGAACCTGGATGGTACCCGCACCTACGATTACAACGTGAAGAACACCGTGCCTATAGGTGATCAGACGCCCAAGCTGGATGGCTACTTTGGCGGCAGCGTGATATACAAAAACTTTATGGTGGAAGTAAGCTTTTACAGCCGCCTGGGTGGCGACATCTACAACCAGACATTGGTAGACCGCGTGGAAAATGCCAGTCCCTGGTACAATGTAGACGCCCGCGCGCTGGACGCCAGGTGGAAACAACCGGGCGACCAGGTATTCTTCAAGAATATTGCAGACATGGGCAACACGCTTACCTCCTCCCGTTTTGTACAGCGTGAGAACAGGGTGGAGCTTAAAGCCATCTACCTCTCTTACGAAGCGCCGGCGTCTTTCTACAAACGCCTGCGTATGAAGAACCTGCGCTGCGCGCTTAACATGAACGACATTGCTTACTGGTCATCTATCAAACTTGAAAGGGGCATAGACTATCCTTTCGCCAGAAGCTTCACCTTTTCATTATCAACCAGGTTCTAAAACGTTTTGCACATGAAAAAGTATCTCATACTCATCATAACGGCCGCTGCGCTATCCTCCTGCAAAAAATGGCTGGATGTGAAGCCGCTGACGGAGGTGGAGCAGGAAGTGCTGTTCAGCACCGAAGCAGGATTCATGGAAGCCATTAACGGGCTCTATACCCGCTGCGCACAACAGGACCTGTATGGCAAAGAGCTCAGTGTGGGCTTTCCTGATGCACTGGCACAGAACTATACCGTATCCCCGGAAGACCCTAACAAATACCGGCAAACCCTGTTGTACAACTATAAGGACGGCGACTTTGTTACCCGCAGGGACGCTGCCTGGAAAGGGCTGTACAATGTTATCGCCAACAGTAACATTATCCTGGAACATGTAGACAAGCAAAAGGGAGTGCTTACACAACCCGTTTATGCCATCGTAAAAGGAGAGGCACTCGCTATGCGGGCCTACTGTCATTTTGATGTGCTGCGCCTTTTTGCCGCCTCCTATGCCGCCGAACCAAACGGCAAAGGCATTCCTTATGTGACCGCCTTCAGCAAGGACGTTCCGAGGATGTACAAAACCGGCGAAGCAATAGACCTGATGCTGCAGGACCTGAACGCCGCAAAAGAATTACTGCGTACCGCCGATCCTATCCTCACACCGGGATATAAGGTGGGGTATGACGCGGTAACCGATTCTTCCAATGAGAAAGACGGACCGCTGTTCACACAGGAGCGCCGCCATCATCTCAACTACTATGCAGTTTGCGGAGCGCTGGCTCGCATCTACCTCTATAAGGGAGACCATCCCCGGGCGCTGTTCAATGCACTGGAAGTGATCAATGCCAATAAGTTTCCCTGGACCAAACAGTCAGACTTCCTGAATCCCGATGAAGAGAAGAAAGACCGCATGCTGTATAAGGAATTATTGTTTGCCGTTTACAGCGCCAATTCCGAAACTACTGACGCATTGCGCCGCTTGTTAAGAGATGGGGTAGCGTCATTGTACATAAACCTGCAGGAGGGGCGTAATATCTATGAAACAGGCGGGGTAGGAGGAGAGGACTTCCGCTACAAACAGTGGTTTTCTGAACAGGCTTATTCCAGCGGCACTTACCTGCGCCTGGAAAAATATACCCGTGATCCGGACCGCAACATTCACCCGCAGCTGGCTCCAGCCCTGCGCCTCAGCGAAATGTACTACATCGCGGCAGAATGCTCGTTTGATACCGATCCTGCCAAAGCCTGGGAGTATTTCAATACCGTACGTCTTAACCGCGGCATTGGTACACCACGCAATGATCCGTCCAAAGCCGTTTTTATGGAGGAGCTTGTGAAAGAGGCCCGCAAAGAGTTCTTCGGTGAAGGCCAGATCTTCTATATGTACAAACGGTTGAACATTTCTTTCCCCGGTTCTTTCGGCAGCACTATCCCGGCTACCAGTTCCATTTTCGTACTGCCATTCCCGGATGATGAAATTGCTTTCGGTAACAGATAAACATGCACAAATGAAGCGTTCAATAATATTTGGTTTACTATATATGGCCGTGCTCAGCTCCTGCAGAAAAGCTACCGAGCTGCAATACGCCTCAGCGGATAATATCTACTTTGACCTTACAGACCGCACCGGTGCAACGGTAGACAGTATTGTCTATTCCTTTGCCCTGTTCCCCGAACTGGCCAGTGATACCATCCTGCTGCCGCTGCGCATCTCCGGTATCAGGGCAACAACTGAACGCAGTTTCAGGATCAGCGTAGTGGAAAGTGCTACCACGGCGCAGCCTGAACTGCATTACAGGCCCCTGGAGGATGTTTATAAAGTGCCTGCAGGTCAGGGTATCATTAAAGTACCGGTGATCATCTATAATACTGATACCAACCTGGCCAATAAAATGGTGCGCATCAAATTCCAGCTGGAAAGTACGGCAGATCTGCATGCGGAGTTTAAAAAGCTGGACACTTTCCGTCTTATGTTCTCAAACCGCCTGGAGAAGCCGGTTTGGTGGGATCCATGGTCTGGTGAGCTGGGCCCCTATTCCCGGGTAAAGCACGAGCTGTTCATCCGCGCAGCAGGTACTACTGAGCTGCCGGCTACTACAAGTGATGCCACCACTACTCCCAGGGTGCTGTATTATACCAGGCGTTTCCGTTCTTTCCTCAACGATCCGATAGCGTGGGTGGAGGATAATCCGCAGGAAGGATATACCGTAGAACCAGCAGGCACGGGTAAGTATTACTTCTACAGCATCAGTAACCCGGGAAAGAAATACCTGATGACGCTGAACACGGCTGATAACAGGTATTATTTCACAGACGAGAACGGCAACCGCATTGTATAAACAAAAAACATTTCTGCAGATGAAAAGATATCTGTTATATATACTGGGAGGCCTGGTGCTGTTAACGATCGCCTGCTCCCGCGACAAGGGCAACTATGATTACGTGGAGCTGCCGGATCCGGTGGTGGAAGGGCTGGATACTTCCTATACCGTCATTACCGGTGATAGCCTGATCATCACACCAACGGTTAAACTGACTTCCGGAAAGAGTGACTACGAATGTTACTGGAAGATCAATGTACCGGAGAAAGCTACTTCGCTAAACTATGAGGGTCATAGCCTGCGTATCGTTTTCGGGCTCGCCTCCGGCCATTACAACGCGCAGCTGGCCGTTGTGGATAACAGTAACGGCATGAAGTATTTCTATGAGTTCAGCATCAGCTGCCAGACGGAATTCACCAGGGGCGCGGTAGTGCTTACCAGCAACGGTGGCAGGGCTGAACTGGCTTTTATTAAACCGGATGGTAGTATTCAGTCAGAAATATACCAGGCTATTAACCAGGAGGCGCTGCCGGGAGAACCTATGCAGCTGGTACCGGTGCAGAACCAGTTTTACCTGAATCGCCTTACCTCTTACTGGCTTACCTATACGAACGGTGGAGTACTGGTAGATGCAGACAACCTGCAGCGTTTGCGCAGCCTGAAAGACAACTTCTTTGATCCTCCGGCAACTGCCAAAGCGGACTATATGATGAACATGCCGCAGGGCGTTACCCAGGCAGTAATAAACGGAAAGCTGTATACCGGCGCTACGGAAACAGCTCCGTTCTGGCCCTACTACGGATTCTACGGCGTACCGATAGCAGGTAACTATAAACTGCACCCGCAGATGGTACACAATGGGTTTGAGAATCCTAACGGCACCTACTACCTGGGCTTTGAGGCCAACCAGAAACAGTTTGTGCGCATCATGAACCTGACTTACTATGGATCAGATTTCTCAGTGATGGATACGGCCTTCAACCCGAAAGATCTTAAAATGGACCTGCTGTATATGGACCGCTTCGGTGATTGACGACCTGTATGCATTCTGCGACAGCGCAGGCAAAAAAATGGAATTGAAGTTCCGCGTACTGCTGAACGACAGTACCCAGCGTTTTTATCCTTCCTATAAAAGGACATTCCCCGGCGCCAGCCCTGCTGTCTGCTGGTACGATCTGGCGCTCATCACCCATCGGCGTTTTCTTTTTCAGCGCTAATGACAAGGTATACCGCTATAATCCCCTGAACCAGGAACTTACGCCGCTGGTAGCCAACTTCGGTGGTAAGAAAGTAACCATGCTGAAAGTGCAGCGCGGAGGTAACCTGCTGGTGGCAGGCGTGGAAGGCAGTGTGTATTACCTGGATATCAGCGTGGGGAAAACAGGACAGGTAATACAGCAATATAACGGCATAGCGGGTATACCCAAAGACGTGATCGTAAGGGACTAACATAATTTCATCATCTAAACAGCATAACATGAGAAAATGGATATTAACGGCTTTTGTTGCTCTGCCTGTAGTTGCAGCCGCACAAAGCGGTGAGTTTGTACTGAATGGTAAGCTGGGCAATCTTAATGCGCCGGCTAAAGCATACCTGCACTACCAGGGGGAAGATAACAACAGCACCCTGGACTCTGCCGTGCTGCATAACGGCACTTTCGTGATCAAAGGCAAAGTGAAAAGCCCCCACATGTGTATGCTGGTGGTAGATCACCAGGGCAAGGGTGATCAAAACCCGCAGATGGCGCAGGACAGGCGCCTGATGTACCTGGAAAAAGGCAGCATTCATATCACCGCTGAGGAAACGCTGGAAGACGGCACCATTACCGGCTCACCGGTAAATAAAGAGCATGAGCGTTACAAGCAGTTCCTGTCTCCCTTTGACGAGCAGATGAACAGTATCAACAAAGATTTCGGCGCATCCACGCCTGAACAGCAGCAGGATACCGCTTTCATGAACGGTCTGCGTGCACGTTTTGACAAAGCCATGAAAGATAAACGCGAGCTGATGAAACAATTCATCACCGCTAATCCAGGATCTTTCTTCAGCGTGGAGGCCCTGAAAGAACTGAGCGTACACCTGAACATGAACCTGGCCATACTGGAGCCCCTGTACAAAGGCCTGTCGCCCGAAATACAGAACAGCTTTGCAGGCAAAGAGTTTGCCGCTTCAATGGAAAGGGAGCGCCGTCTTGCTCTCGGCTCACCGGCGCCTGACTTTACCCAGAATGATGTGGCAGGCAAGCCGGTGAAGCTGTCTGACTTCCGCGGTAAGTATGTGCTGCTGGATTTCTGGGCCTCCTGGTGCGGTCCCTGCAGGGCGGAAAATCCTTACGTAGTAGCTGCCTATAACCAGTTCAAAGACAAGAACTTTACGGTGCTCAGCGTATCGCTGGATCAGCCGGGCAAGAAAGACGCCTGGGTAGCCGCTATAAAAAAGGATGGCCTGGAAGACTGGACACACGTTTCTGACCTTAAATACTGGAATAACCAGGTAGCAGTTTTATATGGTGTAAAGGGGGTACCTACCAATTTCCTGATCGATCCCTCCGGGAAGATCATTGCCAGGAACCTGCGCGGAGAGAAGCTGCAGGCTGAACTGGACACTGTCATCAATGGCAAAACAGCGTCGAACTGACCTGGCTGCTGACTATCCTATGTAATCCCTGACCAACCATTGCACGGGGCCGGAAGCAATTCCGGCCTTCGCGTTTTTGACACGCCATTTTGTACATTTGTCACTTATAATTAATTTACGCCGGTAAGGGGTAACCGTCTTAAATGTACAATCAATATGGAGAGTATGCCACCCGGTGAGGAGGTATTGTTAAGAATGATAGAAGGCGACGAGTCCGCATTTACAAGCATTTACAGGCACTACCATCCTGCACTCTATATCTATGTACTACGCTTCTGTAAAATACCCGACTTGTCGGAAGATCTGGTGCATGATGTTTTCCTGAAGATCTGGGAGATCAGGGACCGTATAGACCCCAGCCTGCCTTTTACCGGCTACCTGTACCGCATTGCCCGTAACCACGCCTTTAAGACCATTAAGAAACTGGCGCAGGATGAAGGCCTGCAGGAAGAGGTACTGGAACACCTGGCAGCCAGCGGCAGCGGTTTGCCCGAGCAGGTGGTAAGAGAGAAGGAGTACGACCGTTTGTTCCGCGAAGCCCTGGGCCGCCTGGGCCCCCAACGCCTCAATGTATTCCGGCTTTGCCGGCAGGAAGGCAAAAGCTATGACGAAGCAGCTGCTATACTGGGCATATCCCGCAATGCCGTTAAAAAACACATGGTGCTCAGCATGCGTTTTATCCACGATTACATCTACCGCCACGGCGATCTGCTGCTGGCATGCTGCCTGTTGTTAAAAATCTTTTAAATTTTTTTTGGGGAGGGGGTACCCTCCGGTCTCAATTTGGGATATTAATAGCAGGCGCCCGTCTGAAAGGGCGCCGGCATAACGTATGTCTCAACTAAATGGCCACCACGAAAAACTGCTGCAGCGGTACCTTGACGGGCAATGCTCGCCCGAAGAGGTAGCAGAACTGTATGCCTGGCTTCGTACGTCAGAAGCCCACCGCCCCCTGCTGGCAGCCATGCAGCAGGAGTTTGAGCAGGTTATGCAACAGCCCCAACAGGTTCCTGCAGCGCTTAGCGACCGGGTAGAAGCCCGCCTGATGCAGGATATCAGCCGTAAAAAGGTGAGGCCCCTCTTCAGCCGCTACCGCGTGGCGGCTGCCGCCGTGATACTGCTTGCGATGGCAGGTGGTTTCTGGTGGCTGGCATCTGTTTCCCGTACCGCTCAGCAAAGTCTTCCCGCTAAGGAAATTGCCGCCGTTCATAAAGACAACGATGTAGCTCCCGGTACCAGCAAAGCGATGCTTACCCTGGCAGATGGATCTACCGTAACGCTGGACAGCGCCGGTAACCAGGTGATACAGCAGGGTAAAACCCTGGTACAGCAAAGTAATGGCCAGTTGCAATATGCCGCTAAAGGTAAAGGCGAAGCGATTGGATATAATACCCTTACCGTTCCCAGGGGCGGCCAGTTCAATATTGTATTGCCGGATGGCAGCCATGTATGGCTGAACGCAGCTTCCACACTGCGGTTCCCTACTGCTTTCACCGGTAAGCAACGGGTGGTGGAGCTGCAGGGCCAGGGATATTTTGAGATAAAGAAGGACGTAGCCCGTCCGTTTATCGTAAAAGTGAATACCACGGAAGTACAGGTGCTGGGCACCCGATTTGACATAATGGCCTATGACGATGAAAAGAGCCTGAATACCACTTTGCTGGAAGGCGCTGTACGTATGAAACAGGGGCTTATCCAGCAACAGCTGGCGCCTGGACAGCAGGCAGTACTTGACTACAACAGCGGCCGCATGTCTGTACGCGCGGTGGATGTAGATGAGGTAGTAGCCTGGAAAACCGGCTTCTTTGAGTTTGATAATGCCGCTATTTCTGTCATCATGAGGCAGTTGTCAAGATGGTACGATGTGGAGGTCAGCTATCTGAATAATAACAGCAACCGGCTTTTTGGCGGCCGTATCAGCCGCAATCTGCCACTGTCAGAGATATTACACATGCTGGAAGCAAACGGCGCAAAGTTTAACCTGGAGGGCCGCCGGCTGATGGTTACAGTAGAAAACTAAAGTATTTGAACTAAAACAATAAATCAGCAACAAAATCTCATTACGGGCCCCTGACCACGTTGGGGCGGTAATGAATTCAATGTTAAACATCCTAAATATGAAAAAACTGGTAAACATCACCGTTATGAATCAAACAACAAGCTAGCGTACAAGGGGGGAACCAAAGAAAAAAACCGGAAGTGCTCGCAACACTCCCGGCAGTAAGTCTGGGATTCCCGAAGATCATCAGTCCCGTTTAAGAACTATTTATCTCGTCATTTCCCAAACACTACAAAAGTATGCAATTAAACTTTAGTGGTATAGCTTCCCGTGTGGGTAAGCGATCCGCTCATCAACCACGTCAGGTAGAGGCCATACTAAATGAAACACCTCGTTTTGCCTGCAAAATTGTCCGCGTCATGAAATTGACTGCCTTTTTGCTGCTTGCCGCCTGCTTGCAGATCAGCGCAAAAGCGGTATCCCAGCAGATCACGTTATCGGCTAAGAACATGCCTTTAAAGAAGATACTGAAAGAAGTATCCAGGCAGGCCGGTATTTCCATCGTTTATGATGAAGGCCTGATCTCCCGTGCCAACCCGGTGAGCATCTCTGTCAAGAATGCATCTGTAAAGGAAGTACTGGACGAATGCCTGAAAAACCAGCCGGTTATCTACAGCATGGACGGCATGCGTATTATTATACAGAAGCCCCAGGCTCCCCGCCAGCTGCAACAGGAAGATACTACCATCGCCGTAAGCGGCCGTATCCTGGATGAAAAGGGAGAGCCGGTACCGGGCGCCAGCGTTCGTATACAAGGCACCAACAGGGGCACTGCTACTGATCCTGATGGTCGTTACACTATCCGTGCTCCGCGTAACAGCTCGCTGGTGGTGAACTTCCTCGGCTATTCGCCCAAGATCGTTGCTGTAACGGGCGGTACCCTGGATGTAAAACTGGAAGTGGCCCAAACGGCTTTGAATGAAACCGTTGTGGTAGGTTATGGCGTTCAGAAAAAGAGCGTGGTAACCGGTTCCATCTCCAGTGTAAGGGCAGCAGACCTGGAAAACCAACCTGTTACGCGTCCTGAACAGGCGCTGCAGGGCCGTACTTCCGGGGTTACCATCGCTGCCAACTCTGGTCAGCCCGGTTCCGCAGCAGCCGTAAGGGTAAGAGGTATCACCTCTTTCGGCAACAATAATCCGCTTTGGGTAGTGGATGGAGTAGTGGTAGACAATGGCGGTATCGGTTACCTGAACCAGTATGATATTGAATCCATCGAAGTACTGAAAGATGCTGCGTCCCAGGCTATCTATGGTGCGCGTGCGGCCACCGGCGTTATCCTGATCACTACCAAAAAAGGTAAGGCAGGTAACCTGAAGGTGAACTACAATGGTTATTTCGGCGTTTCTGAACCCGCTAAGAAGCTGAAAATGCTGAACGCTTCAGAATATGCCACCCTGCGTAATGAAGCTGCCGCCAATGCAGGTAAAGACCTGCCTTTTGACAATCCTGCATCTTTCGGACAGGGTACTGACTGGCAGTCACTCATCTTCAATAACAGCGCCATCAGGCAGAACCACGAGATAAGCGTGAGCGGCGGAAATGATAAATCCACTTTCTACAGCTCTTTCGGGTATCTTAACCAGGAAGGTATCGTAGCATCTGACATCTCGAAATACCAGCGCGTAAACGCACGCCTGAACTCCGTACATAAAATATCTCAGTACATCACCTTCGGACAGAATGTGGGTTACTCTTATGAGAAGAGCGTGGGCATCGGTAACACCAACAACGAGTTTGGCGGTCCTTTAAGCTCTGCCCTGAACCTGGATCCGATTACGCCATCCGTGGTAACAGATCCTACCCTTGCCGCACAGGCGCCTTATGACAGGGCAGGTATCAGAAGGGATGCGCAGGGCCGTCCTTATGGTATCTCTACCATCGTAGGACAGGAGATCACCAACCCGCTGGCCTACATCACCACCCGCCTGGGTAACTACAACTGGGCCCACAACATCGTAGGCAATGCTTACCTCGAAGTGCAGCCCATCCCGGGATTGAGGTTCAGGTCCAGCCTGGGTACCAAGCTGGCCTTCTATGGCGCAGAGACCTTTACGCCTTCGTTCTACCTGAACTCTTCTACCAATAACACCCGCACACAATTCCAGCGTACCAATAACCAGCGTTTTGACTGGAACCTGGAAAACACGATCTCCTATAACAAGACCTTCGGCGCGCATGATGTGTCTGTGTTACTGGGCCAGGGTGCATACCTTGAAAACCGTCTAAGAGGTACCAATGTAACTTATTATGATATCCCTGCGGACAATTTCAAGGATGCTTCCATGAACTTCAACATTGCTACCGCCAACAGGATCGCCACCGGTAGTGAAGGTATAGACCATAAAGTGTCTTCCCTCTTTGCCCGTGTGAACTATGCTTATGAAGAGAAGTACCTCTTTACCGGTATCCTTCGCCGTGACGGTTCTACCAGGTTTGGCCCCAACAAGAAATATGGTGTGTTCCCCTCCTTCTCACTGGGCTGGGTAACTTCCAAAGAGAATTTCTGGCCTGCTCAGAACGTGGTAGACTTCCTGAAGATCCGTGGCGGATACGGTGTGGTAGGTAATGATAACATCCGCGACTTTGGTTATGCCCCCATCATTGGTGGCGGCCGTAACTACCAGCTGGGCACCGGTGAGAACTACCAGGTGGGTTACAGCCCCAACTCACTGCCTAACGAAAATCTGCGCTGGGAACAAACCAGTCAGACCAACGTAGGTTTTGAAGCCAGCATCTTCAGAGATTTCACGCTGTCTTTTGACTGGTACAAGAAAGTAACTTCCGGTATCCTGCAGCCGCTGCGTATACCCATCTACGTAGGTGTGGTAGAGCAGCCTGTTGCCAACGTGGCAGATATGCAGAACACCGGCCTTGAACTGGAACTGGGCTACCGTAAGGTAGTAGGCGACTGGACACTGTCTGCAAATGCAAATGTGTCTCATATCAAGAATGAAGTAACAGACCTCGGTCCTGGTAAAACATATGTAAGCGACGGACAGCAAACCTTCCAGTCTTCCAGCTGGCCGCTGACCCGCACCGCACTGGGACAGCCTTTCGGCGCCTTCTACGGTTTCCGTACCAATGGCATCTTCCAGACCCAGGCAGATGTTGACAACTATGTAAGCGCTGACGGCAAGAAGATCCAGCCCAATGCTGCGCCCGGCGACTTCCGTTGGGTGGATGTGAATGGCGACGGTCAGATCAACGAGAACGACCGTGATTTCATCGGTAACCCTACACCTACCTGGACATATGGCCTGACCATCAACGCAGCTTACAAAGGTTTTGACCTGACTGTATTCGGACAGGGCGCCGGTGGTAACAAGATCTTCCAGGGTCTGCGCCGCCTCGATATCCCCACCGCCAACTGGCAGACAAAAGCGCTGAGCAGGTGGCATGGTGAAGGTACTTCCAATGATTTCCCCAGGCTGATGCAGGAAGATGTTAACCAGAATAACAACTTCACCAATCCTTCTGACTTCTACCTGGAAAGCGGCAATTATTTCAGGATCAGGAACCTGCAGCTGGGATACACCATCCCTTCATCTCTTACCAAACGCGCCAAGATCGAAAAAGTACGCATCTATATCATGGCTGAGAACCTCGTAACGATCACCAAATACACCGGCTATGATCCGGAAATTGGTGGCGACCTGCTGGGTGTTGACCGCGGTATCTATCCGCAGGCACGTTCTTATATGCTGGGATTGAATGTTACTTTCTAACAAGTTAAAGCTGATCAACAATGAACAAACGTAAAATATCATATATCGTATTGCTGGCTGCCGGGATCTCCATGGCGGGCGCCTGCAAGAGAAGCTTCGTTGAAGTGAATCCGAAAGGATCCAATATCGACGGTAATTATTATCGTAACCAGGCAGAAGCCTTTACAGGCCTGGTGGCAGTGTATGACATTGTGGGCTACCAGGGTAACGGCTTTGTTACCAAAGTAGGCGCACTGGACGCCGCATCAGACGATCATTTTGCAGGTGGCGGCGGTCCCAACGACGTAACCGCCCTGCAGGTTTTCTCCAACTATACCCTTACCCCTGCACAGGGCCCGCAGGAAGAAATGTGGAGAATGGGCTACTCCGGTGTTTTCCGCGCCAATGTATTGCTGCAAAAGCTGCCCGGCGTACCTATGGACGAGAACCTGAAGAGCCGGTATGCTGCAGAAACCAAAGTGCTGCGCGCTTATTTCTATTTTGACCTGGTGCGCTTCTTTAAGAATATTCCGCTGGTAATGGAGCCCCTTACGCTGGAAAACATGAATACCGTACCGCAGGCTACTCCGCAGGAAGTATATGCACAGATCGAAAAAGACCTGACCGAAGCGCTGGCCGATCCCAACCTGCCTGACCAGGTGCCAAAAGCAACAGAAGGCGGCCGTGTAACCAAAGGCACTGCGCACGCTTTGCTGGGTAAAGTATATCTCTACCAGAAAAAATGGGCACAGGCAGTTACCGAATTCCAGGAAGTGAACGGCGCCAACCCGGGACAGGTAAGCGCTAAATACGGCTATAACCTGCTGCCTGATTTTGGTGATCTCTGGAAATCTGACAACAACAGCAAATTCAACAGCGAATCTATCTTTGAAATTGCACATACCGCCACATCTGCCGGTAGCTGGAACTGCGTAAGCTGTACAGAAGGTAATGTGCTGGGCGTAATGGTAGGCCCCAGGGCATATACCCCGATAGCTGCCAACGCACCTGACTATGTGTCCGGCTGGAGCTTCCTGGTGATCACGCAAAGCCTGTTTGACGCTATCCATGGTGATCCGCGTTACAAATATACCGTGGCCAACCTCGACAGCATGGAAAAGAACAACATCGCTTCTTACCAGAAAGCAAACATGAACACCGGCTACTTCCTGGAGAAATTCGCCGGCCGGGTATCTACCCGCAGTGATGCAGGTGGTAACTGGGAGCTGAACTTTGGCCAGAATATGTACGAGATCCGCCTGGCAGATACTTACCTGATGGAAGCGGAAGCCCGTGTGCAGACCGGCGAAAGCGGCGCTGCAGGCACCCGTTCCTATCAGCTGCTGAATGCAGTGCGCGCCCGTGTGGGGCTGCCTGCCATCAACGCCACACTGGATAATATCTTTGCTGAAAGGCGCCTGGAACTGGCGGGTGAAGGTCATCGCTGGTTTGACCTTGTACGCTCCGGCAGAGCCCCATCTGTACTGGGCAGCCGCGGTTTTGTAGCCGGTAAGCACGAGATACTCCCCATTCCGCTGCTGGAAATGGAAAACACCCTCATTGAGCAGAGCAAGGAGTGGGGTGGTACCAAATAGAAATTATTGGTGCAGGGCTTTATAATATAGCGCTATATTGCACGAGCTGCCGGTAATGAGGCCGGCAGCTCGTTTTTGTTAAAATAAGTTTCACGTGATGAATACAGGTAAACACACTCCGTTCCTGCTGCTGATGGCAGTGATCACAGCAGCCACGTTTTCTGCACGGGCGCAGGGCCCCGCTCCTGTAGACAAAGGCTGGAAGTTTGACCCTACCCCGGTATGGACCGATGAATTTGATTATAACGGTGCGCCCGACAGCACCAGGTGGGGATACGATATTGGCGGCGGCGGCTGGGGTAATAACGAACTGCAGTATTATACCAACAGTACAGACAATGCAGCTGTGGCCAACGGCATCCTTACCATAACCGCACGTAAAGAAGACAAGGAGAACCGCCACTATACCTCTGCCCGGCTGGTGACTAAGAACAAAGGAGATTTCCTGTATGGCCGTTTCGAGATACGGGCAAAACTGCCTGCCACCAGGGGTACCTGGCCTGCTATCTGGATGCTGCCTACCGACTGGGAATACGGCGGCTGGCCTGAATCCGGCGAGATCGATATCATGGAGCATGTAGGTTTTGATCTGAACAACATCCATATTACCACCCACACCAAAAAATATTATTTCAAGATCAATACTCAGAAAACCGCCACCAAACGGATCAGCAATGCCGCTACCGCATTTCACCTTTACCGGGTAGACTGGACACCTGCCACTATCCGCGGGTATATAGATGATGAGCTGATATTCGAGTTCAGGAATGAAGGAACAGGTCCGGATGTATGGCCCTTTGACAAACGCTTTCACCTGCTGCTGAATATTGCGGTAGGCGGCGACTGGGGCGGACAGAAGGGCATTGATGAAGCGGGTTTCCCCGCTACAATGGAAATAGACTATGTACGTGTATACAAACTGATAGAAAAATAACTGATCAAAGAAGATGATAACGATGGGAAAAAAGATGAACAGGCATGCGGCCATCCTGCTGCTGTCAGGCATGCTGTATACCACCACTGCTACAAGTAACATAACAGCGTACGGTCCGGGCGATCCGCCTGCAAAAGCTACAGTAGCCTGCTGGCTCACCACTCCCGATAAAACGGCTTTATTTGCAAAGCAGCCGCAGCAACTGGTGTTTAAAAAGGAAACAAAGCTGCACTATCCTGTTATTGATATCAATGAAGCGCAGACCTTCCAGGAGATAGATGGTTTTGGATTTGCGCTGACCGGTGGCAGTGCCACCCTGATCCACTCATTGCCGGAAGCTACGCAGGATGCCTTGCTGAAAGAGCTGTTCCTGGCAGATAGCACACATATCGGCATCAGTTACCTTCGCGTCAGCATCGGCGCTTCAGACCTCAGCGATACTACTTTTACCTACGATGAAATGCCTGCCGGGCAAACAGACGAGCAGCTGCAGCATTTCAGCATAGCGCCGGAGCATAAAGACCTTATCCCTGTACTGAAGAAGATCCTGGCATTAAATCCCCACATTAAGATATTGGGCTCTCCGTGGACAGCCCCCACCTGGATGAAATCCAACAAAAGCTTTAAAGGCGGCAGCCTGCTGCCCGAATACTATACTGCCTATGCGCAATACCTGGTGAAGTATATCCGGGCCATGCAGCAGCAGGGTATTGTGATAGATGCTATCACGCCACAGAACGAGCCCCTGCACGGGGGCAACGTTCCCAGCATGGTGATGCAGCCTGCAGAACAGGCGGCCTTCATCGGCCAGCATCTTGGTCCTGCTTTCCGGTCGGCAGGTATCAGAACGAAGATCATCATCTATGATCATAATGCAGACCGGCCTGATTATCCCATTACCGTGCTGAATGATGCCGGGGCAAGGCCCTTCGTGGATGGTTCCGCATTTCACCTGTATGGCGGCCCCATCACCGCTTTGTCTGACGTGCATAATGCCTATCCTGATAAGCATGTGTACTTTACAGAACAATGGGTGGGCGGCCCCGGCAAATTTCCCGAAGATCTGCAGTGGCATGTAAGCACGCTGATCATCGGGGCTACACGCAACTGGTCAAGGAATGTACTGGAGTGGAACCTGGCTGCCGATCCGGCTTATAAGCCGCATACCATAGGCGGCTGTACTACCTGCCTGGGTGCTTTAACCATTGATGGCAACACCTTCCGCCGTAATGTGGCTTACTATATTATTGCCCATGCTTCCAAGTTCGTAAGGCCCGGTGCGGTGCGTATTGCCTCTACCGTGCCCGCTGATCTGAACAATGTTGCGTTTAAGACGCCGGATGGTAAGCAGGTGCTGATTGTAGTGAATACCGGTAAAGCGCCGCAAAACTTCCACATCCGTTATAAGGGAAAAGTGCTGAGCACATTGCTGGGCAATGGCGCGGTAGCCACCTATGTGTGGTAGCAGCCGCAACATTCATCCTGGCCTCCTGTTTGATGCTGATACGGTAAAACCGTGATTATGGCAACAGTTAACCAGGAGAACCGCAACAAGTATGCGGTCATAACAGGCGCTACCAGTGGGATAGGCTACGAACTGGCAAAGTTATTTGCAGCAGATAGTTACAACCTTATATTGGTGGCCCGTAGCGAAGAACGCTTACAGCAGGTGACAGACCGGCTGAAACAGCAGTATAGTGTGGAAATAACGCCCATCCCCCGGGATCTATTCATCCCCGGTGCAGCAAAGGAGGTGTATGAGCAGGTGAAGGCATTGAACATTACCGTGGATGTGCTGGTCAACGATGCAGGACAGGGTGAATGGGGCCCCTTCGTAGAAACAACGCTGGAAAGAGATATCGATATTATCCAGCTCAACATCATATCACTCCTTACACTTACCAAGCTTTTCCTGCAGGATATGATAGTGCGTAATGAAGGGAAGATCTTACAGGTGGGCTCTGAAGCCGGCACTACGCCAATGCCTTTGTTGTCTGTTTATGCAGCCACAAAGGCATTTGTTATTTCATTCAGTGCCGCACTTACGGAAGAGCTGCGTGACAAGAACATTACCGTAACGGTACTGTTGCCCGGTGCAACGGATACTGACTTCTTCCACAAGGCGCACCAGGACCAGGCGGTGGTGTACAGGGACAAGGAACTTGCTTCGCCCGAAGATGTGGCAAAAGATGGTTATGAAGCACTGATGAAAGGAGAGAGCAAAGTAATTTCCGGTGCAAGAACCAAAATGCATGTGATGATGAATGACCTGCTGGGTGCCCGCAAAAGCGCTGTTTTTGGCCGCAAGCAGAACGAGCCCAGTACGAAGGAAGAGGGCAGGGAGGTGCCATCACATGAGCCCTCACTGGAAGAAAGGGAGCATATTATTGCTGAAACGGGCAAAAAAAGAGGCGACCTGTGACAGAAATGCCAAAGCAATGATGCAGGTAAGTAGAGCAGCAGGAAGGAACTTCCTGGCTGAAAATTGCTATCTTGTACGTATAACCTGAACCGTATGGGATCATTAGTATTGGCAGTATTTAGCAGCCTTATTTTCAGCACAGCGGTATTCAGCCAGGAAGTGCCCTTCCAGCTGCTCCCTTCAGGTCATATCAGGTAAAGGCAAAAGTAGCCGGTGTGGAAGGTCACTTCATATTTGACACAGGCGCGGGTCTTACCGTATTTACCAAACAATTTTTTTGACAAGCTGCCGCATACGCAGCGGCAGGATGGACTCCCGTGGCAAAGCGCTGGACATCTTTGCCTATTTCAGGGTGAACGATACGCTTACCCGCTGGTAAAGCGCTAACAGCTTACCGGGCTTCCATAAAGGACAATACCTCTATCAGCCATCATCCGCAGAAAAAAGTCATTATTCGTACCTTTGATGCGGATGAAGCAGCAACTCATTTCCTTTTTGCAATTGTTCAGCACCATCCCCGCTGCAGACCGGGAGCTGATCGGTGCCGCCTTCCATCCCCTGACGTTGAAAGAGGGAGACTACGTGCAGCGCGGCGGGCAGGTTTGCCGGCAGTTGTTCTTTATCTGCAGTGGTGTGCTGCGCATTGTAATGGTGAATGATAAAGGAGCGGAAGTAACTCACTACTTCCTGAAACAAAACCAGTTCTGTACCATTCTTAACAGCTTCAATACCGAAACGGTGGCTGATGAAAGCATCCAGGCCGCCTGCAATGCAACAGTACTGGCCATTACACGGGCAGACCTGCTGGCATTGTATGAGCAGCTACCTTATGTACAGACCCTTATTAACCAGGTGATCCAGCAGGGATTGCTGGATAAGATCCGCATCCGTAACACTTACCTGGGACAGGAGGCGGCCACCCGTTATAAACTCTTCCTGATGCAGCAGCCTGATATTGCCATGCAGGTATCGCTGAGCGATATCGCCTCTTACCTGGGCATCACGCCGCAGTCGCTCAGCAGGATCCGTAAAAACTTTCGCTGAGCTTTTCCTTTTTTACCATATGGTAAATGCTGACCGCTTCCTGGTGCAGACCTTTGCATGACTAAAATGATTTGTTATGAGTAAGCAAAGCGAAATGCAGGCATTGACAGGAAAACAGGTAATTGTACTGGGCGGCAGCTCAGGTATTGGACTGGCTACCGCTACTGCTGCTGCGGCGGCAGGTGCGCAGGTAACAATTGTAGCCGGTAACCGCGAAAGGATCGATCAGGCATTGAAAGTATTACCTGCAAACGCCGCAGGACATGCCGTAAACCTGGGTGATGAAGAGGCGATCAGGCAATTCTTCGCTACCGCAGGCAACTTTGATCACCTGGTATACACCGCCGGTGAGCACCTTAGCCTGGGCAATATCAGCGATACGGAAATAGCAGCTGCCCGGAAATTCTTCAACATTCGCTACTGGGGAGCGCTGGCAACAGTGAAGTATGCCGCATCACACATTCTTCCCGGCGGTTCTATTAATTTAATTGGAGGTATTGCCAGTCCGCGGCCCGGGAAGGGCTGGGCAGTTGCCGCGAGCATCTGTGCCGCCATGGAAGGATTTACCAGGGCAATGGCCGTTGAGCTGGCGCCTGTACGGGTTAATCTTGTATCTCCCGGTGTAGTGCGAACCAACTTATGGAACAATATGCCTGCGGCAGACTGTGAACAGCTGTATACTGCTGTGGCCAACAGCCTGCCCGTAAAAAGAACAGGCGAAGCAGCAGATATTGCACTGAGTTATATTTACCTGATGCAGCAGCAGTTTGCCACCGGGCAGGTATTGGTAGTGGATGGAGGAGCGGTGTTGGTGTAGGTTACCCTTGAAAGGAGCAGGTTGTTAAGTTTTTTCCTTGCTAAAACAAATGGATACTGCTTACGATAGAAAAAAAGCAGCAGAATTTTTGGTGAGTATTTACCCGGCACATATATTTGTGATGTCATAAGATGATCAGTAACAAAGCTCACTAAATGAAAAGCCCAATTGTTGGACGAACAATTGGGCTTTTACTTTTTTGCTAATAATTAGCAAAGGTCCAACGTCGCCAGGGCCTGTTAGTTGGCGATAGCAAACAGATCATCTTATGACGATGAATCCATGTTGATGCAACTGCCGCAACGGCTGGATATTTACCCTTTACATCACCGTAAAAGGTATCCGTAAGAGGCACCCAAAGGCAAGTTTACCGCTTTGCCTGCCGGTGTTGCGGTAAGCAGTAAGTGGCCAACATCCCTCAAACTGGACATTTGAGGGGCGCTCTAAAGGGAGCCGATATGACCGGTATGTCATTATTTCCGGCGGCCTCCGTTCCCACAAACGGAGGGCTTTTTATTTATAACGTCATAAAGATGATAAAAGTTATAATACAATCCACCCTAAAACAACACCTCAATATTTTGTATATTAGCCGCTATTCAACCACGTAATGAATAAACGACTTGTATACGTATCCTGTTTACTAATATCCTGTATTACCATTCTATCACAATGTATCAGCAAAGCGCCCAAACCGGAAGATCCCAGGGGTGCAGCTTTTGCCGGTGCGGCAGCCTGCATGAATTGTCATAAGACCATCTATGACAACTTCATCAACACGGCACACTATCATACATCAGCGCCTGCTTCCAAAGCAACGGTGAAAGGTAGTTTTGCCCCGCCGGGAAATACCTTTGCCTTCAGTAGTGATATGAAAGTGATGATGGAAGCGCGCGACAGCGGCCTTTTCCAGGCAGCGTATCACAATGGCGTATTACAGGAGGCGCACCGTTTTGACATTACAATAGGTTCCGGACAGAAGGCGCAAACCTTTCTTTACTGGAAAGACGGCAGGTATTATCAGCTGCCTTTGTCTTATTTTATACAGGCCGGCAGCTGGGCCAACAGCCCGGGTTTTCCGCCATCCCATCCTAAATTTGACAGGATGATACCCAGCACCTGTTTTGGCTGCCACAGTTCCAAGGCAGGACTTAAGAACGTGCAGATGATAGGGGCCAGCCTCTCTGAAGAGTTTGAAAAGAACCAGCTGGTGTATGGTATTGACTGTGAACGCTGTCATGGTCCGGCTGCTGAGCATGTAGCCTTTCATACGGAGCATCCCGATGAAAGAAAGGCGATGCATATAAAGGCGATGGGCACATTAAACAACCAGCAAAAACTGGATATGTGTGCGCTTTGTCATTCCGGCTTAAGAACGCCGCAAAAGTCAGCCTTTGACTTCAGGCCCGGTGATGCCTTGTATGATTATTTCTTTCCTGATTTTAACCGTCCTGCCAAACCAAAAGAGCTGGATGTGCATGGTACGCAATACCAGCTGTTCACGGCCAGTAAGTGTTTTATTAAGAGCAGGACGATGAACTGTTCTTCCTGCCATCGTCCGCATAGTAATGAACGCGGAAAGCTGCAGGTATTTTCGCTGCGCTGCATGGCGTGCCATAACAGTGCAGGGCACTCGTTCTGTAAAATGGAGGGCTTGCCAACGGCTGCACTGGTGGAGAATTGTATTGACTGTCATATGCCTGCTTTGCCTTCCGGCAGTATTACCCTGCTGACAGATGCGAAGGTGAGCCCGGTGGCAGACTCCATTCGCACCCACCTGATCACCATTTATGATGAGGCCACAAAGAAAGTAACCGCACGTTTAAAACAGCCGCGCTGATCATGCTCTTTCCCAGAGCGGCTTTACTTTAATCAGCCATCTCAGGTAGGGGATCAGTGCAAACAGTTCCAGCCTGAAGCTAAAGCCGTCGCCGCTGATCATGGAATAGCACATTACAAATATGCAGCACAATATCCCGGTTACGGCATCTGCTAAACCTAATTTTATAGCCCAGTCCCGCTCCAACAGCAGGCAGATGGCGGTAAGGCCTTTCAGTAAATAAAGGGATATCAGTATAAGCACTAATACAGACAGGGGCCAGGTGCTGGCGTGCATGCCGTACAGGGAAATATTAACCGATATGCCGCCAAGACTTGTAAGGGAACTTACAGCTACGCCGAAACCCATGACCAGGAAGATCCAGGTAAATATTTTCACCCACCAGGGCATTAATGATTTTCTTCTGGGCAGTGCCATTTCATCGAACTCCGGCCCGAATATGGATTCCTTGTCTTCCATACGTACAGGTTTGGTCAAAGCCTGAAGGTACAAAGAAAAAAACAGCCGTATAGCTATCAGTTACTATACGGCTTGTATTGTATGTAGGAAGGTAAAAGCCCGGTATTAATAGAATGCCGGCGGCGGATTCAGTGTCAGGTTCTGACGCTGGTGCCAGTAGGGATAGATGGTAGGCACTTCGCTGGCGGCATCCAGTTTTTTCAGTTGTTCTGTAGTGAGCTTCCAGCCTGCAGCGCCCAGGTTTTGTTTCAGCTGTTCCTCGTTGCGGGCCCCTATGATGATGCTGGATACGGTGGGGCGTTGCAGCACCCAGTTGATGGCCACCTGGGCAATGGTTTTACCGGTTTCGGCGGCTATTTCGTCCAGCACGTCAATGGTGTTGTAGAGCACCGTATCATTCACTACTGCTTCGGGTACGGGACTGCCTCCCTGCGCTACGCGGCTGTCCTGCGGGTAGGGTTGACCGCGGCGGTATTTGCCCCCCAGTTTACCGGCGGCAAGGGGCGACCATACCAGTGCGCCTACCTGCTGATCAATGCCCAGGGGCATCAGTTCCCATTCATATTCGCGGTTGGCCAGTGAATAGTATACCTGGTGGGCCACATAACGGTTCCAGCCATACTTTTCCGAAACGGCCAGTGATTTCATCAGGTGCCATCCCGAGAAGTTGGAGGCGGCAATGTATCTTACCTTACCACTTTGTACCAGGTCGTCCAGCGTACGCAGGGTTTCTTCAACAGGCGTATTGCCGTCAAAGCCGTGCATGTGGTAAATGTCTATATAGTCAGTTTTAAGGCGTTTAAGGCTGCCTTCTATCTGCTTCAGCAGGTGAAAGCGGGAAGAGCCCTGGTTGTTGGGCGGGGGGCCAAACGTAAAAGTAGCCTTGGTAGAGATGAGCAGCTTATCGCGTTTACCGCTGATGGCTTTTGCCAGTACTTCTTCTGCAAGGCCGTAAGAGTAAATGTCTGCGGTATCAAAGAGGTTCACGCCTGCATCCAGGCAGATGTCTATCAGGCGGGTGGCCTCTTCTGCCTGTGTGCTGCCCCAGGCTTTAAAGAAATCATTCCCGCCTCCAAAGGTGGCGGTGCCAAAGCTGATCACCGGTACCTGCAATCCTGATGCGCCTAATTGTCTGTATTCCATAAGCTATCCGTTTTGAATTTGGTAGCCAATTTACAACATTGCAGTTAATGCTGTTTTACTACCAATTTGGATAGTATGGTTTTAATGCCGTATTTTATCATGGCAACCTCAAAACTGTATACTATGGACGAACTTCTCTTCCTTGACAAGGACTATGAACGGAAGATCGGCTTCCTTGTTCAGCAGTTCAGCCGCATGTGGACCCGGTTCAACATCTTTGTTACCTTAGAATCTTCCCTGGCAGGCGGCAAGTTTATTTTTGATCCCAGAGGCCATCACCTGGGTTTTGCCATATTGGGCATTGTGCTTTCCTTCATTTGGTATGTGTTCGGGGCAAACGATAAGTACCTGGTAGAGGTATACCGCAAGGCGGTGGAGGAAGCGGGCAGGAAGATCACTTCGCTGGCAGCATTAGACAGATCGTACCCGCAGGGAAACGGTTATCATTATGTGGGCAATGTATACCAGTACCCGGGTATTAAGTCCGGCTTGTTCAGCTGGCGCTTTGAATGGTGCAGTATTACCCACCTGGCGGCATTGTTGCCATTTACGCTGATGATCGCATGGATGATATACCTGGTAGCGGCCTGATTTTTTTTAAGCTCCCGGGCTTTATGTAAGATAATTTACTTAAATTTAAATTGGTTTGTTTGAATACCTGTTGATGCCGGCCCTTAGTACTGTAGTAACACGTTTTCCCTTAATCTAAACTATATCATCATGAAAAAAATCTGTATTCTTTCCGGCATTGCTGTAGCAGCCTTATTATTTGTATCCGGTACATCTTCCGGAAGCGCCTGTGAAGATGATCATCATGGCCTGCGTGGTAAATGCAGGGTAACCGTTGTGGATGGCGTATACCATTTTGATTGTGTAACACCTATTGATCCCGCTGTTACAAACTGTACTTACTACGTAGAATAGCCGAACGCTCATTAACCAAAACAAGAAAAATAAACAGGGGTAATTCCCTGTTTATTTTTTTTACCTGAATGACTATGCCTGGAAAATCACTGTTCCCTCTTTTAATAAGCTGCATCACTGCATTTGCTCTTACTGCCTGCAATAACGGGCGTGTAAAGCCTTACGCCCATTGTGTCAGCAGCCATGAAGCGGTTGTACCGATCAGCATCCGTACCGGTAAGATGCTGAACCTTTACCTGGATTCACTCATGGTGCTGGGCATATCAACACCTATAGACTATCATGATAAAGAACAGGTGTTGTATGTATTTGACAGTTATAATAAACGCCTGCTGGAATACCCGCTGATGGCCGCGGGGGATACGGTGCAGCCGCGGAAAGTGCTGCCTGTTCATGTGAAGGATAAGATCTCTTACTTTAAATACATATCGGCTGACAGCCTGGTGCTTTATGCATATGGCGGGGCGAAGCTCCTGTATTATTCCGTGAGCCGCGGTGTGGTGGATAAGGAATATGCGTTTATGAAGCACAAGACAGCGGGTATGCATGCAGCGCCGCCCTACGCCAATGCAGCTACGCCGATTTTATTTAGCGGGCAGACAGTGACCGGTTTCGGATTTCTGCTGGGAGAGCAGGAAGGAGAACCTTTTGCCGCACGTACTGTTTGTGCCACTATCGAATTAAAGACCGGCAACACCAGCTATCGTATTGCTTACCCGGAGGTGTACCGGGAGCATAACTGGGGCGGCTCACACCTGCGAACGCCCTATGCCGCGTATAATGAACAAAGACGTTTGCTGTTGCTGAGTTTCCCTGCAGATCATCATATACGGCTGGTAGACAGCAGCTGGCAGCACAAGGATGTTTATGCAGGAAGCCGTGAGCAGATCTGCATTACATCTATGGCATTGCCTAAAAGCAGTGAGCAGGTACTGGATGTGGATTATGCACTGCAATATTATACGGGCACACCATCGTACCGCAACATCATCTGCGACCCTTATCACAACCGTTATTACAGGATACTGGAACTGCCGCCTGCACAGCCTGAATTAGCCAACGGAAAACCGGCAGGCAAGCGCGCCAGCCTGATAGCGTTTGACAGCGATCTTCAATACCTGGGAGAAGCGGCTTTGCCGGATGGCCTGGCGCTGGATAATTTCTTTGTTACTGCAGAAGGATTGTATTTCCTGAACGTACGCAATAAGGATCAGAACATGGCGCAGTATGCACTGTGTACGATAGCGATAGAAAAATAGCGTTAGTCAAAGAAAGGCTCGGGACCGCTTCTGTCTACATGAAAGACCTGGTCAAGGTAATACACTACACTTTCCGGTGCTTTAGCGGAGGGAATGTGATCGCGCAGGGGGCTGACTATTTTGGGATATTCATCCACAAACTCCAGTCCCTTAACAGCGGGTAGTTTGAATGACTGCATCAGCAGTTTAAAGCGTTCCAGTTCTACACCCCAGTAGCGGAGGTATTTGCTTTCGCTCACACTTAGTTCTATCAGCACCTCTTTGGTCTGGAACAGGAGGCCGAATTCCAGCTGGCAATCCTGTGTCAGTTCCTCCCGGTATTTTTCCAGCTGGTCCAGTATAAACTGTTTTTGCAGCAGTGCAGTGGTGGCGCTTTCATCATCTGTAAGTCCGTATACGCAGCTCACTTTTGCAGGCAATGTAAGGGCCAGGTCCTGGAAGAGCGCCCACAGGCGGTGGTTGTCAATATTGATGGTGGCCTGAAAACGGTACGGCAAACGCTGCGTGCCCGCTTCGTTGAGGGTAAGGCTGTAGCCTTCCTGTATCCTGGCCTGCTTTCTTTTGCGGAGGATCTCATCGTAGTCGGGCCGGTAGCTGATTTCGTTGTCACTGGGAATGCGGATGGTGATGGGCAATGCGAGCATGCCGCAAATATACGGCACCCACTAAACACTTACTAAGCACGCACTAAACACTTACTAAGCACCCACGCGGAAAGAACGTGGAAAGCGCTAAGCATGCCCGTCAAGTAAGCGGCTTGTATACGCCTGGCAGCACTATACTGTAACTCAATACTTTATGGACATAAGGTGGAGTTGATCGGGACTTCAGCAGGGGATGAGACGGAGGGGTTGGTGGTATGAAGTTGAAGGCTGGAGATTGGTTTGCAGGTTGGAAGTGCAGGGTGAAGGTCCCCGGCAGATAGGAAAGTACTATTTAAAAGATGAAAGAAAGGGGGTTCCGGGTGGTGAGGGCACGGGTTTTCCGCGGGCGGAGCGCCCGGGTTAAAGAAGGAATGTTGCATTTAGCGGGATGAAGAACGGGGAGCTGATAGGCCCCCAGGCGATGCTATACAGGGGGGCAGGGCCCCCGTGATGACGGCGTGAGAGACGCGGATGGTCTTTCGGGCCGCTCCTGCGGCAGTGAAATGGAAGAACCGGTTGCCGTTAGGGGCGTGGTGCTGTTGCTCCGCAGGCTGCTGCAGCGCTCCCGGCTGCCAGGTACAGGCTTTGCCGTAAAAGAGATAGCGCCTTTACGGAAGATAAAACGTTTACGCCCGGCTTTTACCAGGAACGCGGTGTTTGTAAGTTCTGTAACGGGGATAGTAAGGTTGATCACATCGGCGGCCATATAGCGGCGGTCGCCGCAGGGGTACAGTACACCATTACCGGCTTTACAGGCGTGGTATTGCAGTACTACGATGAGGGCGCCATCTCCTTCAACGGGAACGTTCAGAGTGATGCCCCTGAAGGGCTGATCCGGCTGAAGGCCGATGATCGTGGTGGCCGTTTCCGTACTGATCACGCGGTTTTGTGCAAAGCTGATGCGGCTGGCAATCAGGCGCAGCGCTACGTGGGTGTTATTACCCTGGGCCAGCAGCTCCTGTGGGGGGATGTGCAGGGCGCCGTTTGCCGTGAACACCGGTGGAATGGTGAACAGCTTTTCCAGTCCGGTATGTCGGTTAATGCGGAAGCCCCGGAGCTGGGGAAAATCATGCGGACCGGCCTGTATAAATAACCTGTTCAGGCGGTTCACCAGGGTGCCGTCGCGTATATCCAGCTGGGGGCGGAAGGCGTTGCGAACCAGTTTTCCTTTACGGCTGGCCACACCAAAGTGACGGGCAGCACGCCGGGTGGCAGCTGTCTGTCTTACTTTGTCCGGCATGCTACGGAGAAAATATTTACCATTTCTGCGGTAGCCGATGACGTTCTGCATTTTGCCGGTGAATTTCAGAACGCCGGTCTGGAGCGCCATAAGGATTGATTTTAATTAAAAATAAGGGAAACTTTTCATTGGAAGAACAGGGGGTGTAATTTGATGATCTGGATCAATTTTTTGGGGGGTATGGGGCTGTGCAGATAAACTGTCATTCAGCTAGTGCATCTTCATCCGCCAAACATGAAAACTTTATCGATGAAACCCCGTTTTCTCCCGATAAAGCAAATATAACATAAAACTGAATCACTTGCCAGTAAAACGTTTTAACAAATAATAGTGTAAACTTGACAATCAAAATACTGTCCAATTACCTGATGTTTTTTTTACAAAGACTGATCATCTTTTCTCTTTTTTAACAAACCTTTTGCGCATTCTGAAAACTTTATCTAAGTTTATCGGCAGTGTGAAAAAAAGATGTACGTAACAATGAATGCAGGCCGTTTTAGCAGGCGGTTATTCCCTATCATAACCATCTCATTCAACCAAAAGTATCCAAGGAAACTATTGCTTATTCCTGGTTCTTCTACATGTGCAGATAAGATAATGGTGAAAATGACAAGGGAAGCGCATCATGAAAACATAAATTTTCTGTTACAACAAAAACCACAACAATGGAACACTGGTGTAGTATAGCACTCCGGCGGATCTAAACTATTCTGTACATATGAAAATATAACTGAAAAATACAGCGCTAAAGAGCGCAGGGGGATTTTTTTGCTTTAACACACTAATCTTTAAAACAAAAAACAAAGCAATCAATGCAAAGATCGTTAATTGTATGCACGGTCCTGCTACTGCTATGCGCATTCAGCGCCATCGCACAGGAGAAAAAAACAGTTACAGGAACTGTATCCGATGAAAAGGGCAGTCCGCTTATCGGCGTAAGCGTCCAGGAAAAAGGTACTACCAATGGCACCTCTACACAGGAGGATGGTTCGTACTCGCTTAAAGCCAGCCCCAATGCCATACTCATTTTTTCCTACATCGGTTACCAGAAAAAAGAAGTTGCAGCGGATAATGCCGCAAAGGTACAACTGGCGCCTGACAGTAAGGGATTAAATGAAGTGGTGGTAACAGCCATGGGTATTAAAAGAGAATCCCGTGCGCTGGGTTATGCCGTAAGCACCGTTACCTCCAAAGAGCTTACGCAGACCGGTAGCCCCAATTTTGCGTCTGCGCTGTATGGTAAAGCGGCGGGCGTGAAGGTGGTGGCCTCGCCCGGTGGTGCAGCTGCCGCGGTTTCCGTACAGGTGAGAGGGGTAACCTCCATCAACAACAGCACACAGCCTTTGTACGTAGTAGACGGTGTGCCTATCAGGAACTTCAACAACCTTACCAGTACGTCTTTTGGTACCACCAACAACAGGATTGACGGTAACGGCGCTGTGGATATCAACCCGGAAGACATTGAAAGCCTGACCGTACTGAAAGGCGCCAGCGCCACCGCACTGTATGGTTCTGAAGCTACCAACGGCGTGATCGTGATCACTACCAAGAAAGGCAGCAAAACCAGGGGACTGGGTGTAGATGTAAACTATATCTATACCAAAGAGAACCTGGCTTACAGCCCCGACTACCAGAATGAATACGGCCCGGNCTACGATGCACAGACCAATATCCTGAACGGTATTGCGGATGCTGATGGCTGGGTTACAGAAGCAGATGGTTCCAGGCACCCTTACTACAGGGCGTACGGACAGTTCGGTCCGAAGTTTGACGGCGGAGACTTTACATACTGGGATGGTACTACCCGCAAGTATGTAGCCAACAAGAACAACTATCGCGATTTTTACCAGAGCGGTTATAACTCCACTGCAAATGTGGCATTGTCCAATGCAGGAGATTATGGCAACTACCGTTTCTCTTACACACGTACAGACTACAAGAGCATTCTGCCCGGTAGTAACCTGTATAAGAACAACTTCAATTTCAACGGTACACTGAAAATAGGTAAGAAAGCTACAGTTGACCTGGTATCTACCTACAACAACAACTTTACCCATAACAGGCCATATACACTGACCAATGTATTCAGTTCTTATGACGGTTTCTTCAGCCGCGTGGACGATATGCAAACTTACTTCGACAGGTATAAGACCACCAATGGTTATAAATATGTAGCGGCGGATAACCTGAACTATGACCAGGATCAGCGCCTGGCCTACCGTTTCAGGGCTGCCAACCTGATGGATTACCTGTGGACCAACCTGCGTAACAACTACGACGAAAGGCAGAACCGCTTCATCAACAGCGCAACGCTGAACGTAAGCATCCTGGATAACCTGCGCTTCAGGGGCCGTGTAGGCGGAGACTTTACCGGCTGGCAGGCAAAAACAGAAGAACACAATACACAGCCCGTGGGCTTTGGTTATACCGGTAAATACCAGGTAGAACAAAGGAATAATAACATTTTCTACGGCGACGTAATGCTGACCTATAGCCCGAAGCTTACCAAAGATCTTGGTCTTACCGTATCAGGAGGCTTCACCGGCAGAAAGCAGAACTATACCTATCAGCTGTCATCCACAGATGTGGGACTTGCGAGCGAAAACTGGTTCAGCCTCGCCAACTCTGCAGGCGTGCTGAAAACATCTGCCGCACGTGCCGAACAGATAGATATTGCAGGTTTCGGTATACTGAACCTGAACTACAAAGACTTCCTGTATGCGGAAGGTACTATTCGCCAGGAGGTAACCTCTACGCTTCCGGCCAATGAAAATTCCTATTTCTATCCATCAGTGAATGCAGGCTTTGTTTTCTCTGATGTGATCGATCTGCCTGCTTTTGTGAACTATGGTAAGTTAAGAGCCTCTTATGGGCTGGTAGGTAACCATCCTGCCATTTACCAGGCCAATGTAGGTTATTACCAATATGGCCTTGCTTACAATGGTTCTACCATCCTGTATCAGCAGGCACAAAGCAATTCATTCGGTAACCCGAACATCCAGTCAGAAAGGAAAAGGGAATTTGAAGTTGGCCTGGAAACAAGGTTGTTTGATGGTAAAGTGGGCGTAGATTTCAGTTACTATAACAACAAGGTGAGCCGCCAGATACTGCTTGCCAGCTCAGCTCCGTCTACCGGCGCCACTTCTACTTTAGTAAATGCAGGCGACCTGTCCAACTACGGCTACGAAGCAGCCATCAATGCAACATCTTTAACGCTGAAAGATTTCCGCTGGACCAGCCGCTTTAACTTTGCCATTAACAGGAACAGGCTGACATCGCTTCCTGAAACGCTGACAGACCTCACCTGGAACGTGGAAGGCGGCGGTTACCTGATCGTGAAAGCAGAAGTGGGTGATGCCCTCGGTAACATTTATGTACATCCCCGTAACCAGGATGCCAACGGCAATTACATTGTGAACGCCGATGGTTACTATACCAACAATCTTAACGAATACAAATATGTTGGCAACATGATGCCGAAGATCGTGGGTGGTTTCTCCAACACGTTCACGTATAAGAATTTCTCACTCGATGTTACGCTGGATTACCGTTTCGGCGGTAAGCTGGTATCCATTCCTACCTACTACCAGATTGGTGCAGGTATGTTTGAAGGTACGCTCCAGTACAGGGATGCAGCGCATGGCGGTCTCTCTTATAACGTGATCGACTATGCTTCTGCAGATTATGTAGCCGCTCCCAATGGCACCCGTAATGATGGTCTGATCCTGCCGGGTGTAACGGAAGATGGCAGGCCCAATACGAAAGTGATCTCCGCCGGTGCTTATTATTCAAATAACTTTGGCTGGAGAGCGGAAGGCGACTATGCTGCCGCGGTGTCCAACAATAACTACATTAAGGTGCGTGAAGTGGCCCTTACCTACAATATGCCCAAGGGATTCGCTGAAAAATTGCATTTTCAGGGGCTGCAGCTGGCATTGATTGGCCGTAACCTGTTCTACCTGTACAAATCACTGCCCTATGGTTTAGACCCGGAAGTGGCAGTTGGTTCCAGCTGGCTGAACCAGGGTGTGGATAACGGTACCGTAGGCCCGACCAGGAGTTTAGGTGTTAGCCTGCGTGCGCGCTTTTAATTTCTATTGCTGAATGTCTTAAAAATTATCTGATGAAACGACTTTTGATAAATACAACCATCCTGATCATCCTGGCAGGCCTTTTTGCTTCCTGTAAGAAAAGGATAGAAGACGATTACATGAACCCGGAGTTAACAACCAACGGCTCGCTGGGAAAACTGTTGTCAGGCATGTACATGAATAAACGTGTACGTCCTTCCTACTGGGATTACTATACCTTTATCATGTCTACCACTGCACCTTATTCGCAGATGGTGGCGCTGCAGCCTGCCACGCAGATGTACATTCCCTCCACTTCCTATACCCAGGACCGCTGGACGGATTTTTACGCCGGTAGCTGGAGCAAGGATGATAATGATCCTAACTACTATGGCCCCGGCATCATGAGCACTTACAGGGAAATGCAGACTACCTACAAAGCGCTGCCCGCCGCACAGCAGCAACAGCAGGAAGTATTCCTGAAATGTGCCGAAGTGCTGTTGTATGACCAGGCTTCGCAGATGATCGATATGTGGGGCGATATTCCGTTCAACGGGGCAGGAAGCCTGAATACAGATCGCCAGGCAACCGGTGCTCCCTTTGATGATGCAGCTACGCTGTACAATACTTTTATCGCAAACCTGAAGGCCATCAATACCTTTTTTGATACCGCCAACATTATCAACTCCGTTTCTGCCGAGCTGAAACTGCAGGATATGATGTACAGGGGCGATATCTCCAAGTGGCAACGCTACGCCAACTCCCTGCGCTTACGCCTGCTGATGCGTATTTCAAATGTAAGTGAAGCAAATGCCAGGACTGAGGTAACCGCCATGCTGGCCGATCCGGCTACTTATCCGCTGATCACTGACAACGCGCAGAATGCGGTGATAAAAATGAGCCCGACTGCACTGAAGAGCGACCTGGGTGGTGTGTTTTCCGACTTCCGTGTTGCGCCGGCCTTCCTGCTCGATACCCTGATGCTGGCTAATAATGACCCGCGTACTCCCGTATACTGGGATACCAACCAGTCTGGCCAATATGTTGGATTTCCTTATAACGGCAGCTCCAATGATTTTGAAACAGTAGGTAAATACGCCACTTTCGATTCTGCTACTTTCAATTATAACTATAACATTCCGGGCGTACTTTTCACTGCATCTGAAGCCAGCTTCCTGCAGGCTGAAGCTTATGAAAGGTGGAGCCTGGGATCAGCCCAGAATGCTTATGAAACAGGCATCCGCCAATCAATAGCATTCTACTATGACCTTAACCACTCTGTGGTGTTAAGAGGCCTGGACTGGGATACACTGAGTGTGCCGCAGGAACCTGCTATTCTGTCGTACCTTCAGCAACCGGCTATCGCCTACAGCGGAACTGCCACACAAAAGCTGGAGAAGATCTATACACAGAAATGGGAGCATTTCTTTATCCTGCAGGCTGGCCAGGCATGGGCGGAGCAGAGAAGAACAGGATACCCGGCACTGAAGTTTGCTACGGCTTCCGCTTCAGGCGCTACCACGCCTCCGCTGCGTTTGTTGTATCCTTCTGCAGAGCAGCTGTATAATGCAGAAAACTATTCCAAGGTATCTTCCAAAGATACCAGGAATACCAGGATCTTCTGGGATCTGAACTAAACCGCCGCCTATCTATCCTGATATCATCCTTGAAGGTAAAGGCCGTCAACGAAAGTTGGCGGCCTTTTACAGCTTCCCCGGGTACTTATCCTTTTCTTGTCGGTGTTATAAAAATTTATTTCTATCTTACCCCCGTAACAGCACGGCTGTCCACGTTAAGGGGTGATACATGGTTCAGAAACAAGATATTAGCGACCTAACCTTGCTGGCCGGAATATCCGCCGGCGATGAGGCGGCGTTCCGCTGCCTGTTTGACCGCTACCGTGGGCGGATCTACACTTATGCCCTCCGGTTGTCTGAAAATACCTCCCTGGCAGACGAGGTGGTACAGGATGTTTTCCTGAAAGTATGGCTGAAACGCAAAGACCTGGCCGCCATTGAAAATTTCAGCGCCTGGCTGTACGCTATTGCGCGTAACCGTATGTTCGACATGCTGAAACAGCAGGCGCGGGAACAGCAGACCCGGGACACCGTGCAGCAGGAAGGCGGCCACTATGCCAATACTACGGAGCTGCACCTCCTGGAAAAAGAACAGCAGCTGTTGTTAAGAGATGCCCTGGCCAAGCTGTCGCCCCGGCAGCAGCTGATCTACAACCTTAGCCGCGATCATGGTATGAAGCATGAGGAGATCGCCAATACCCTGAAGATTTCCCGTAATACAGTTAAAACCCACCTGGTACACGCCCTGCGTGTAATAAAAGACCATATCAGCCCCTATATTAATGCATTGATGATTGGCATCAGCCTGCTGGCAAAATTTTTTTGAAAATCATATACTCCTGTTTTCCATTTCCACAGTCTTACTATAAAGCCCGGTAAACAGGTGCTATTTTTTACCTAAAATATTGTGCTATGCAGACGCATGAAAGGTTTGCGTACCTGTTTAGGCGTTACCTCGATAAAACGCTTACTCCTGAAGAGGTAGCCGAGATGCGGACCTATATCGGCCAACCGGAGTACGACGAGGAACTGCGGGATTTGATCAGAGAGGGATGGGACCAGGACTGGCCGCAGGAAGAACAGGGCCCGGACCGCGCGGAAACCATTTTCAGGAACATTATTGAACAGGACCGCGGAGCTTCCAGGCTGCGCCGCCTGTGGTGGTGGGCCGCCGCCGCCGTTACACTGGGCGCGATGGCAGGCGGGATTTACCTGTTCAGACCCGGTATGGCAGTCAGAGAGGTGGCGCAGGCAGTGCCGCAAACTATGCCGAAGACCGCTCCGGATAAACCGGAGCATCAATACATTGTACTGCCAGACCAGAGCAAGGTGCTGCTCAATGAGGGCTCTACCCTGGAATACCGGAACGGGTTCACCGAAAATGCAAGGGAGGTGCATCTCTCAGGAGAAGCGTTCTTCACCATCAGGAAAGATACCCGTCCTTTTGTGGTGAATACCGGGAAAGTAAGAACCGTGGTGCTGGGCACATCTTTTAATATCCGCGCTTATCCTGCCGATAAGGATGTTACGGTTACGGTGACCAGCGGTAAGGTAAAGGTGGTGCACGGCTTAAGAACCGTTGGCATTGTTCAGCCCAATGAACAGGTAAAGATCAGCGGTATTGATAATGCCGTAGAGAAGCTGAAAGGAAATGTGGAGCAGGCAGCCGACTGGAGAAAACAGGACCTGCTGTTTGATGACCTGCCGATGCTGGAGGCCGGCCGTATGCTGGAAGAGCGTTTCCGCGTTAAGTTCATCTACGCGCATCCTGCGCTGGCAGACTGCCATATCACAGCTGCCTTTGTGCGGCAGGAGCCGCTGGAAGATATTGTAAAGATCATTGCACGCGTCAATAACCTGGAATTCCATATCAGCGGAGACAGCGTATTGCTCTCGGGCCAGGGTTGCAGGTAAGCATTATTAGTTATTCTACTAAAACCAATGTTATGAAAGGAAAAGATACCTGACCATTACAAAAATGCCGCTCTGACGTGCGAGGTCAAAGCGGCTGTACCGTTTTAACTGATTAAGTCACCATTTAAAACAAGCTAAATCTATGTTTTTTTCTGCAAAAAATGCAGAAAGCGATGCTATTGCTAGAACTCCACGCTATGGACACCTTTCTGCTGCTTATCAAAAAAGACTGAAACAGATTATGAGAGTGAGCCTTCTTTCGTTCTTCGTGATGTCGTGTTCGTTTCAGGTATTGCTGGCCCATAGTACCCGGGGACAGGACATGGAAGATATAACAGTCCGGTTGGCGCTTAAAGAAGAGAAGCTGATCACCGCACTGAAAAAACTGCAAAAGCTGACACCCTTCACCTACGCCTATAACAAACGTGCCCTGGGCAATATCGCTGATATTTCCCTGCCCGAGGGTACCAGGACGGTGAAGGAAACGCTGGCACTGCTGCTGAAAGACCAGCCGCTGGTCTTTGAACAGATCGGCAGCAATATTGTCATCTCACCGCTGTACGTGGTACGCTCGGAAAGCGCTGCGGATAAGGGGGCGGTGATGCAGCAATATACCATCCAGGGTAGAATAACAAATGCCAAGGGAGAACCGCTGCCGGGTGTAACAGTTGCCATTAAAGGCACCACCACCGGTACTATCTCAGATGTTGACGGCCGCTTCAAGCTGAATGTAAGCAGCGATCAGCAGGTAACGCTGGAATTCACTGCCATCGGTTTTGAACCGCAGACCATTGAAGTGGGCGCCCGCCGCGAGATCAACATTGTGATGCAGGATAAGGCCGTGGGATTAAATGAAACGGTGGTGGTGGGTTATGGTACCCTGAACCGCCGTGAAGTAACCAGCGCCATTACCCACGTTTCTGACAAGGAACTGCTGGCAGTTGGCGGCAACAACCCGCTGATGTCTTTACAGGGCAAAGTAGCCGGTCTTACCATCTCCAACACGGGTACGGCAGATCCCAACTCCAACCCGGTGATACAGCTGCGCGGCGTATCTTCCCGTAATGCCGGGCTGGGACCATTGATCGTTGTGGACGGGGTGCCCGGCGCCAACCTGGAAAATATCAACCAGAACGACATTGCATCGATAGACGTGCTGAAGGATGGCGCCGCGTCTGCCATCTACGGTACAAGAGGCAGCAATGGCGTGATCATGATCACCACCAAAAAAGGCGGCAGGGGCAACGGTCCGCAGGTGACCTATAACGGTTATACCACTTTCGACTTTCCCACCCGCACGCTGAAATCCCTTTCTGCGGAAGAATTCGTAAAACAGAACAGGGGCACGGATTATGGCGCCAGAACAGACTGGGCAAAAGAGATCAGCCGCGATGCTGCATTTTCACATAAGCATACACTCTCTTTTTCAGGAGGCGATGTGCGCAATAATTACCGCGCAACTGTTGACTATAAAAACGCCCAGGGCGTGGATATCCGCTCCGGCCGTAAAGAGTATGGCGGCCGTGTATCACTGAACCATACTTCCAAGAATGAGCTCTGGAATATGGGACTGGTGGTAGCGCCGCGTTATTTCAAACGGAATGATGCTGATTACGATGTGTTCAACATGGCTTTGTCACTGAATCCTACTGAACCGGTGATGGATCCGAATGATCCCAACCGCTATTTCCTGGATAACGGATCGGAAGTGTTTCATCCCGTTGAAAGACTGAAGACGGAACTGAGCGGATCAGAAGCAAAGTTCCTGGATCTGAATGCCACTATCAGGCTAAATATATCGCCCAACCTTTCCAGCCAGATCACCCTCGGTGAAACCACCAGGGATTATTTTGACTTTTTCTTCCGGCCTTCCACCTCCACCTATGCCCTCAAAAATCAGGGCGGTCAGAGTTCTGCTAACCGCAAATATGCTAAAACAGATCAGAAGACCTTTGAGTGGATAGGTAATTATAATCTCAATAAAGGACGTCATTCATTAAAAGCGCTGGGTGGTTATTCTTTCCAGTATTTTCAGTATTCTGAATTGTATGCAGAGAACCGCGGCTTTACTTCTGATGCATTTACCTATAACAACCTGGGTAACGGTATTTATCAACAGGTGGAAGGACGTAACGGGATGAGAAGTACCAAGAACGATTCCCGCCTGATCGCCTTCTTTGGCCGTCTGAACTATACCTACAACGACAAGTACCTAGGCTACCGCCAGTCCTGCGTTATGAAGGATCTTCCAAATTCGGCTTCAATAACAAATGGGGGTATTTCCCTGCATTCTCACTGGGCTGGCGTATCAGCAGCGAGGAATTCATGAAGGACCTTACCTGGGTGGATGAACTGAAGCTGCGCGGCGACTATGGCGTTACCGGTAACCAGGATTTCGGCAACTACCTCTCGCTTGACCTGTATAACGGTTACGGCTATTATCCGCTCAATGGTACCTATTACCAGGTGTGGGGCCCCGGGCAGAATACCAATTACAACCTGCGCTGGGAAAAAGCACATAACTGGAACGTAGGCCTTGATTTCTCGCTGTTCCACAGTATGGTGAGCGGTAGTATTAACTACTATCAGCGCAGGCAGCAGGATCTGCTGGGTAACTATAATGTGCCCATACCGCCGAATATCCAGACGCAGACCTATGCTAATGTAGGCTCTATGCGGAATTCGGGCCTGGAGCTGCAGTTGAATGTGCTGGCCGTTAACCGGAAAGATTTCAACTACAGTATATCCTTTGCAGGCGCTACCAACAACAACCGATTTGTTTCTTTCTCCAACGACCAATACCATGGCCAGGGCTTTATTGATGTAGTGGGAATGCCCGCGCCCGGTAGTCCCGGTACGGCGCAACGCCTGCAGGAAGGCGAGCGTATCGGCAACTTCTATATGTGGAAATATGCGGGTGTGGATGATCAGGGCAATTTCCTGGTATACGACAAAGGAGGCAAGCCCATCCCGTCTAACCAGGCTACCAATGACGATAAGCAGATCGTAGGTAATGGCCTTCCCCGTTTTACAGCCAGCCTTGGTCACTCTTTCAATTATAAGAAATGGGATGCCAGCGTATACTTCCGCGGTGCTTTTGGCTATGACATTTTCAATGTACACGACTTCTACTACGGCCTGCAGAATGTACAGCAGAATACCAACGTGCTGGAGTCTGCCTATGGCAAAAATGCGCATATCAGCGGACAGAACACACTGGCCTTTTTGAATGATTACTTCCTGGAAAAAGGAGATTATGTAAAGCTGGATGTGGTGACAATTGGTTACACCCTCAATTCCAAGTCTAAATACTTTGAATCGCTGCGTGTATACGCCTCTACCAGGAACCTGGCCACCTTTACCAGCTTTAAGGGCATTGACCCGGAAGCCTACCCGGTAAACGGTCTGTATCCCGGCATACTTACCAATTCCGACGGTGGTGGCAGCAAAGCCTATTATCCGTCTACCACGCAGGTGCTGTTTGGTGTGCAACTTAATTTCTGAGTGATTAAATATCCGCGAACATGAAAAAGAATCTTTTCCGAACATATCTTATAGCAGGTGGTTTGTGCGTATTGTCAGCCGCCTGTACCAATCTTGATGAAACATTGTATGATAAGGTAAACTCATCTAATTTCTTCCAGACAAAAGATGACGTGTACCGTTCTTTCCTGCGCACCTTTGAGCATGGTTACTGGACCGTGCAGGGCACTACCTTCATGATGCAGGAAAACACCGGCGACCAGATCATGACGCCTAACCGCCAGGGGCACTGGTATGATGGCGGTACCTATTACCGTTTACACTATCATACCTGGACCCCCCAGGACAACTATACCAGCGATGGATGGAACAACCTGTACCAGGGCATTGCGCAGGCCAATAACTCGCTGGAAGATCTGAGAAGCCTGGACGCTTCGAAGTTCTCTATGACAGATGCAGAACTCAAACAGCTGATAGCAGAGCTGAGAACAATGCGCTGCTGGTATTACATACGCCTGTTTGACCTTTACCGTAACATAGAACTGGTTACTACGTTCAAAGGCGAAACCAAAGGCGTAGCACAGGCTACTCCCAAAGAAACGTTTACATTCATTGAAACGGAACTGAAGGAAGCCATTCCAGATCTGGCGGCCAAAGGAGACCCCGGTACCGAAAACTTCCAGGGCCGCTGGACAAAAGCAGGCGCCGGTGCACTGCTGGCGCGTCTGTACCTGAATGCAAAAGTGTATATAGGGGAAGACCACTTTAATGATTGTGCGGTGATCTGCCAGGATATCATCAATAACAAGTATGGTAACTATGCCCTGGCACAGCGCTGGGATGAGCCCTTTGACTGGAACAATGATAAGAGCGGTGAAACCATCTTCGCGTTTCCAGGCTCCTTTGGCCGTACCCACTGGCAGTATGATGGCGGTATGTACTGGTGGGGCGGGCCTTACAAGGCTTCCCAGTATTTCGGCTTTACAGACTGGGGCAATATGAACCCCAAATATGCTTTGCAGCCCGGACGTGATGTAGACGGCAACGAATACAGCTTTCAGCTGGGTAAGCCTTTCCTTAAGTTTGCAAAGTATCCGGATGATGTGCGCCTGAAACTATACAAGAACCTGGGTAACAGTACACGCGAAGGTATGTTCCTCTTCGGTTACCTGGTGTATAACGATGGTAAGGATACCGTTACCAGCGATAATGGCTATACGCTTTACATCCGCGACCAGGTAGGTATCTTCAACCGACAGGTGGGAGACAGGCTGGTGAGCTATGGCCCTAATGAAGTTCCCAGCGACAAGCAGTCGGACATGACGCATGCCGACCAGAACTCAGGGCTTTACTTTGTTAAATATCCTTTCTATCCTACGGATGATGCTCACAGGATAGAATCCGACTATGCAGAAGTAAGGCTGGCGGAGATCTACTATGCACTTGCCGAATGTAAGTTCAGGGCGGGCGACAAAGCCACTGCCGCTACCTTGCTGAATGCCGTACGCCAGCGTTACTACCCGTCAGGATCTCCCAGCCTCTATGATGCCGGTGGCAGCACCCTCACAGAGCAGGAGCTGCTCGATGAATGGGGACGCGAGTTCCTGGGCGAAGGCCGCCGCCGTACAGACCTGGTGCGTTTTGGCAAGTTCAACAGCGGTACCTGGTGGGATAAGCAACCGGATGGGGATGATCATACCAGTATTTTCCCTATCGGGCAGAATGTAATGAATGTGAATACATCTCCTGCGCTGAAGCAGAACCCGGGGTATAATTAACTATTCCATATTGAAGGCAGCAAAGAGGCCGTTCTCATTTATGAGGCGGCCTCTTTTAATTTAGTATACTGTTAGTATACTGCCGGAAAATGTGTCAATCTGACAAAAAAAAACAGGCAGCTGGAAATATTCAGAATAATTTCTTAGATTACGATAGCAAAATAGCCAATGAATGCCAGTGTGAACCCGAAGACTTTCCTGAAAACTATTGCGTAACTCCGTCTGTAAATGCGTATTCCATGTTAAGAAAAACCGTCGTGGAGACCATTTGTCTCTTATTCATTCTTTTGTTCGTTTATACCGCTGTCAGCAAGTTTATTGATTACCAGAATTTCCGGGCCGTTATAGGGCAGTCTCCCCTTATTACGCGGTTTGCACCTGTGTTGGCCATTGTAGTTCCCCTGGCTGAAATAGTGATCGCTTTGCTGCTGGTGATCCCGCGCTACCGGCGGGCTGGTCTGTATGCCTCTTTTGCAATGATGACCCTTTTCACTGTGTACATTATTGTGCTGGTCACCTTGTCTGATAAGATACCTTGCTCGTGCGGGGGCGTGATCTCCCAAATGAGCTGGACACAGCATCTCTATTTTAATATTGTTTTTGCTGCCCTTGCGCTATTGGGCATGTGGCTGTATACCAAACTGGCTCACGCTTAAAGAACATACCATGATGCAACCCTTCCGATTTGCCGCACTGTGTGTGGCAGCCTGTATTGTGCTGGTGCTGATCCTGTATGCATTTGCAGAAAAGCCTAATGAAAAGAAGAATGGCTTTACCCGCAGGGTGCTCCCACATGCGGCCACACTTAAAAACTCGCTGGAACTGAAATATCCCGCCTATTACATAGCGGGGCACAGTGAAGAACAGATCTACCTGGGCAACTATTCTGCCTCACTGCATTTGCTGCGGGTGCATCAGCAGCTGCAGGATACACAGCAGCTTACACTGAAAATCCCTGCTGGTGAGCGGTACGCCTGGAAGCTGGCGCGGATCATGGTAGATTCTCCTGCGGTGTATTTGGCAGAAGGAAGCACACCTGCCCTTTACAGGGGAACGCTGGATGATCTGCAAATGAGCAGGTTCCTGCAGCAAAGCTGCTTCTTTAATGTGCTGCAGCAGGTTTCTTCCACCTCTTTTATATCCCGCAGCATTCATATGGATTCCCTGGGTAATGGCCGCAACATCCTTGTAAAGATAAAAACGGACTCGCCCTATGTGAACCTGGCAAAAGATATTATTAAAAAACAGGTAGATGGTGTTTTCTGTACAGACGGCACATTGGATTATGACAGGCAAACGGGCAAGCTGTTGTATGTATATCACTACCGGAACGAGTTTATAGCGCTGGATACCAATCTCCAGACCCTCTATACAGGTCACACCCTGGACACCAATACCAGGGCCAAGATACAGGTGGCGAAGCTGCCTACGGGCGTCAGTAAGTTCTCGGCGCCGCCTGCATATGTAAACAGCCTGGCAAGCGTGGCCAATAACAGGATCTATATTCTTTCTACCCTGGTGGCTGATAATGAGCATTGGCAGGCCCGCCGGGATACGGAGATCATAGACGTATACTCGCTTGACGACGGCGCATATATGCATACAATGTACATTCCCCTGGAGGAAAAAGGGCGTATCTCCGATTTTATGGTGAAGGGAAACCAGCTGTTTGCAGTATGCGATCATTCCCTCAACGCTTACACCATCGTGCAGTAACAACATTTCTATTGCAATAGAACAGGCGGAGCCGAAAACCTGTAGAAAAAAGTAGGCAAGTATCTGATTTCAATTGTACTGACATGAACTTTAAAAAATTCGGATTATCAGCAACGGTATTTGCGCTGGCGATTGCAGGCGCTTTTGCAACCAGCAGTAAAAGGTTCCCGGGAAGCGGGTATACCAACCTGCAGCAGGTACCTGACCAGGGTTCACCCTGTGTATACAGGGGGTATTGCGCCGGCGGATCCACCACCTGCCATGTGTTCATTAACGGGCGCCCGCTGCAGCTCCTAAACCTGGAGTCTAACGGAACATGCAGTAGTTTTGTGCTTTCCCAGCCCTGATCAGCAGGATATTATGTAAAGCCCTGCAACATTGCAGGGCTTTACTTTTTTTGTATTTTTAGGTCCATGTCCACGTTTAGTACCATTACCGCATTGAAAGAAGGGGATACCTCCGTTTTCAGTGAAATATTCAATGAATATCACCGGAAGGTATACTTATTTGTCCTGTCTAAAACGCACTCCGAATACATCGCCGAAGAGACTACACAAATCACATTCATTAAATTATGGGACTACCGGCAGCAGTTAAATGAATCTGAGCCGGTCAGCAAACTGATATTTCATATAGCACGGGCTACCTGTATTGACCTGTTCAGGAAGGACGCTGTGAGGGACAGGGTATTGAAACAGGAAAAGCCCCGGCAAGATGTTACGGGAAACATCACTGAGTCGGTAGAGGCAAAGGAGCTGCAACAGCGGATAAAGGAGGTGGTACACCACATGCCCCCCGTCAGGAGAAAGGTATTTGAGCTAAGCCGTTATGAATGCAAATCTTATAAAGAGATCGCCCAGCTGCTTTCCCTCTCTGTTAAAAACGGTAGAAAATCATATGACCCTCGCCATCAAGCATTTAAGGAAAGCGCTACCCCTGCTGGTGCTGCTATCCCTGTTATAGAAAAAAAAATTTTTCTTCTCATTAGGGGATGCTTCTTTTTCAAACGATATAGTATCGGGAGGCTCCACATTATCAAGCTGCAAATGATACCAAAGGAATTAATTGACAAGTATTTCAGGAATGAATGCAGTGACGAAGAAAAGAAGCTGGTGCTGGAATATTTCAGGAATAATCCGGAAGAGTGGAATCAATACATGACGGAAGAGGACTGGGACAATTTTACACCGAACCGGGAGCTGGACCCCCAACTTTCTGAAAAGCTGTATAAAACAGTAAGCAGGCATTCCTTTGGGAAAGGCCGCAGGGTGCGTATGGCCTGGCTCACAGCTGCAGCACTGGTAGGAGCGGCGGCGATGATCGCCTTATTATGGATCAACCGGGCAGATAAAAGCGACTTTGTTGCTACAACAACTGACCCTTACGGAACCAAGGAGCTGCTGCAAGAAAGAAGGAATACGACCGATACACTGATGCCTGTACTGCTGGCAGACGGATCTGAGGTGATACTATCACCGGGGAGCAGCGTACGTTTCTACGCAGCGCTTATAACAGATAACAAGCGGCCGGTATTCCTGTCAGGGAAGGCGCTGTTTAAAGCAGCTAAAAATGAGGAGCAGCCCTTCACCGTGTATGCAGATAAACTGGTGACCACTGTACTGGGTACTTCCTTTACCGTGCAGGCGTTTGAGAAGAGTAATGTGATCATGGTAAAGCTGCATGATGGCAAGGTACGGGTAGCTGCTGCCGATACAGCGCACGCAAAGTGGAAGAATGATGTGATACTGCTGCCAGGTGATGAGCTCACCTATGATAAGGCTACTATGCTGGCAAGTGTAAAACATAGTACACCGGGTAAGCAGATGGTAAAAGCAGGCCCGGCAAACAGGACAGGGTATGTGGTGCAAAGGCCCGACTGGTACACGTTTGAAACATCGCAGCTGGCAGAAGTGTTTGATCAGCTCAGCAGCTACTACCAGGTAGATATTTATTATTATCCTTCCGATGTACATAATAAATATTTTACCGGGCGGATGCGGAAAACAGATTCGTTAGAGACCATATTAAAAGATATAGCATTATTGAATCATCTTACTGTAGAGCAGAAGGAGGGAAGTTATATTATAAGGAAAAAGAAATAGCCAAAATCAGGATAATCAATTTCTCCGGGATGTTGCACAGATCAACATCGGGGCGTTCTATTGCCTAACTAAAGACTTGTACTTTAAAATGAAAAAATGGAATTCCACGTATGCCCTGCTGGGCATAGTTGCTATGCTTTGCCTTATTCCAGCATGGGCCTTTGCCCAGCAAAACCGCGCGGATGTTACGGGCATTGTAAAAAGCGAATCAACAGGAGAGGCGCTTTGGGGTGTAAGCGTAACCGTTAGCAATGCGGAAAGCAATTTTACGGCTTCAGTACAAACAGACAGTCGCGGGTGTTTTTACTTTCAGCCGTCTGCCTGACAGGACCGGGCTACACCTTTGCCTTTTCCTTCATTGGATTTGAAAAGCAGGTACTGTCGGGCTATAGCCTGAAACCCGGCGCAGATTTCTCCCTGCGGGTGCAACTGAAGAACCAGGATCAGCAAATGAGTGAAGTAGTGGTGGTAGGTTATGGTACCATGAAGAAGAAAGATCTTACTGGCGCTATCAGTCAGCTTAAGACAACAAAGCTGGAAAAGGAAAGTCCGCGTTCTGTACAGGACCTGCTGCGCAGCGGGGTGCCCGGCTTATATGTTGGCCAGAACACCTCTGCAAAAGGCGGCGGTGATATGCTGATACGCGGACAACGATCTTTAAAAGCTGCCAATGACCCGCTCATTGTGCTGGATGGGGTGATCTTCTTTGGAGAACTGTCTGAGATCAACCCGCAGGATATAGCGCATTTCGATGTGCTGAAAGACGCATCTTCCGCCGCTATCTACGGTGCAAAATCAGCCAACGGCGTGGTTATTATTACCACCAAGAAAGGCGCTACCGATAAACCCACCGTCCGTTTTGACGCCAATACAGGAATAGCCGCCATGGGTAAAAAGCGGGAAGTGTATGATGCACAGGGCTACCTGAACTACCGTACAGATCTCTTTAACAGTACTACCAGGTGGGCCACCCCGGCCATGTATGTACAGCCAACAGAACAGAACCTGGCAAAGTATGGTATCACCATGAACGACTGGCTGGCCTATGATGCGCTGACCGGCGACCCGGATGATATATGGCTGCGCCGCATCGGCCTGTTTGACAAGGAACGGCAGAACTACACCAAAGGCAGGACCTACGACTGGTTTAAGAATTCATTTCAGCACGGCCTGCAGCAGGACTACAACGTGAGTTTTTCAGGAAGGAACAAGGATGCACTCAACTATTATGTTTCACTGGGCTACCTGAATAATAAAGGAATTGTGGTGGGTGATCAGTACCGCGCTTACAGGGCCAATATCAAGGTAGACGGCAAGATCAACAAATGGATGCATACCGGTGTGAACATCAATTTCCAGGACCGCTCAGATGGTAACCCGGCAGTAGACTGGGGCGGACAGATCATTAACAATTCGCCATTTGCCTTGCCGTATGATGATAACGGACTGCTGGACCCTCAGCCTATGGGTGCCAGTATGAACCAGGGCTCCAACACCGCCTATCATAACCAGTACAAACAGCTGGAAAAAGGATTTACCGTTTTAAATACCACCCTTTACCAGACGATCAAGCTGCCGTTTAACATTACCTATCAGCTCAATTTCTCACCCCGCATGCAGTGGTTCTACAACCGCTATCATGAGTCTTCACAGAACCCTTTCTGGTCTGACAATGGAAAAGCAGTGCGGGAAAGCGAAAAGAAGTTTGACTGGCAGATAGATAACATTATTACCTGGGACTATACCTTCGCTCAAAAACATAGCGTGAAGGTAACGCTGCTGCAGAATGCTGAAGAGCACAAAGGGTGGAAAGAAAGCATCACCGCCAGGGATTTTTCTCCCACAGATGCCCTGGGCTTTCACAACCTGGGCGCCGCCAATCCTTTGAAGACCACTATCAGCAGCAATGACTTCAGAAGCACGGGAGATGCGCTCATGGGCCGCTTATTCTATTCCTATGATAACAGGTATCTGCTGACAGCATCGCTCCGCAGGGATGGCTACTCTGCATTTGGCGCCTCTAATCCAAGGGCCACCTTCCCCTCACTGGCCTTTGCATGGAACTTTGCCAATGAGCGTTTCTTCCACTGGCAGCCAATGAGCAGCGGTAAGCTGCGCCTGTCCTGGGGCATGAACGGCAACCGTTCCATTGATATTTACCAGGCTCTTTCCAATCTGACTACCGGTCAGGGACGTTATCCCTATGTACAGCCTGACGGAACCGTATATGAGCTCTCTCAATTGTATGTAGACCGTATGGCCAACTATGACCTGAAGTGGGAAGCTACCTCTTCCTGGAACATAGGGCTGGACTTCGGCTTCCTGAACAACCGGATCACCGGTAACATGGAAGTGTATTACATGCCTACCACAGACCTGCTGATGGACCAATCCCTGCCTGATTTTACAGGCTTCAGCACCGTTACCACCAACCTGGGAGAGGTAGTGAACAAAGGCTTTGAGCTGGGACTTACCACCCTGAATATGGACCGGAAGAATTTTGAGTGGACCACCACCTTTGGTTTCTTCCTTAATAGGAACAAGATCAAACATCTTTACTATACCTATGAAGATGTGCTGGATGCAGACGGCAAGGTGGTAGGTTCCAAAGAGATCGATGATATCTCCAACAACTGGTTCATTGGTCATGATATCTCTTCCATATGGGATTATAAAGTACAGGGCATATGGCAGGAGAACGAACGGGAACAGGCTGCCCGCTATGGCGAAATACCAGGAGATGTAAAAGTGGAAGACGTTAACAATGACGGAAGATACACGAATGAAGACAAACAATTCCTTGGTTATACCACACCACGTTTCCGCTGGACATTGCGTAATGACTTTACCTTATTCAGGAACCTGGAATTTTCTTTCAACATGTATTCCAACTGGGGGCATAAGCAGACCTCTACAGATTACCTGAATAATTTTGGCGCAGGCACTACCTGGACCAGCTCTTATGTCAGGAAATACTGGACGCCGGAAAACCCTTCTAACGTGTATGCCAGGCTGAATTCTACCGACGTGCAGAATATAACGCCGCCAAGGGCTATTGAAAAGACATACATCCGCCTGGACAACGTTGCCATTTCCTACACCCTGCCCAGGCATATTGCCAGCCGGCTGGATATGAGCCAATGCAGGATATACGCAGGTGTGCGCAATGTAGCGGTATGGGCAAAAGACTGGGAGTACTGGGATCCTGAAACCACCTCGCTGATGCCCAGGTACTATACAATAGGAGTAAGCGCCACCTTTTAAAAGTATTAAACGGAATTAACAATGAAGATCACACTATATAAATCTATAAGGATTATACTGTTGGGGATAGCCGTACAATTGCCAATGAGCTGTTCAAAGAGCTGGCTGAAACCGGATCCGTTATCTTTTTATGAGCCGTCTGTTACATTCACTTCCAGGGAAGGATTGGAAGCAGCTATTACCAGCTGTAACAGGAACCTCAGGTATGTGTGGGCAGGGGAAGCGGCTCCCCTGCTTACTGACCTGATCTTTTCAGATGTGGCGGTGATCGGTACAACGGATAAATCCGGCCCCGCACAGGACCTGAACGCCATGATCACACCCACTTCCAATAACAACGACATTAATACCAATAAGATCAGCTGGTTCTGGTTTGAAGGCTATAAAGGCGTGAAGTACGCCAATTCAATTATCTCTAACCTGGACAGGGTGCCAGGCCTGGATGCCAACCTGCGTGACCAGATGATGGGCATGGCTTATTTTCACCGGGCTTTTCGCTACCTGTGGCTGGTATTTCAGTTCGGGGATGTGCCGCTGCTGACCAAAGAGATCACTAATCCCAAATTCAATTTCCGTTCCACAAAAAGAGAGGTGATATTGCAGCAACTGGTATCAGACATGGAGTTTGCCGTGGAGCATGTACCAGCTGCCACTGATTTCGGGATGGTGAATAAAGGCGCCTGTCAGCAATTACTGATCAAATGTTACCTGGCCACCGGCCAGTTTGATAAGGCCATAGCGGTTGCCAATACACTGATTAACGGCTCCGGCTATTCGCTGATGACAGCGCCCTTCGGCACATTCGTAAACCCCATGCCTGCCATTCATAACATTACCAGGAATGTGATCTGGGACCTGCACAGGGGCCCGAACAAAACCATTGCCACCAACAGGGAAGCTATCTTCAACGTTATCAGCCGGGAGGATTTTGCCAACAGCCGCCACGATGTGTTCTCCATGAGAAGCGCGCTGCCATTTATTTCAGGCAGCGGTAACCAGCTGATCAGCACTCCTTCAGGCAAATCCGGTATGAGCACCAGCTACACACTGACGCATGATAAAATAGACCTGCGTAAAACCTATGGCAGGGGCGTTGGCATTCTGCGGCCCACCTGGTACAGCACCAATACCCTCTGGGAGGATACCGCAGATCTGCGCCACAGCACCGCTACCGGTAACTGGATGCGTATGGAAGATATGGTGTATAATAATCCCTCGCTGCTTTCAGGCGGAGACCCTTATTACGGAAAGCCACTGCAGAAGTATAACAGCTCCGGCAAGCTGCTGGTCATTGATACGATCCGCTGCTGGTATGACTGGCCTCATTACAAGCTCTGGGTGGAATCTCCAAGAAGTGAAACGGTGGATAACTATAACGGCGGCGCCAGCGACTGGTATGTTTACCGGTTGGCAGAAACCTACCTGTTGCGTGCGGAAGCCTATTTCTGGAAAGGCGACAAGGCGGCCGCTGCCAATGATCTGAATACCATCCGCAGCCGGGCCCATTGTACAAAACTGTATACCGCCGGTGAGATCAACATGGGAACCATTATGGACGAAAGAGCCCGTGAATTGTTCTATGAAGAACTGCGGCATGTGGAACTGAGTCGTGTGTCTTATATTTTCGCACTTACCCAGCAGCCGGACGAATTTGGTAAAACCTATACAGTAGACGGCCTTTCAAAGAGCAGCTACTGGTATGAACGCCTCAGCAGGTATAACAATTTTTACAACAAAGGCGTAAAAACAGTGTACGGCGCTGTATTCACAGCAAGCCCCTACCACCTCCTATGGCCGGTGCCGCAGGCAGACATCAATGCCAACAGGGAGGGCAGGCTTAACCAGAACTTTGGTTATTCGGGATACGAAATGAATCAGCCGCCAATTGATAACCTGGAAGACGCAATTGCGGCGCAGGAATAGGGAGGCAGTGAGCGCCGCATGGATAAAAATATCTTATGCGGCGCTGGCTTGCCTGCCGGTAGTTAAATGCTTTAGTTTGCTAAAGGCAGAAAGGCTTCCATGATATATCTTCAGCCACTGCTGGTTGCTTAAAAAGAAACCCTGCGCAAAAATGAATATCAGCTGAAAATCGTATAACATCATGAATATACCAATGCCCGCGTGAAGGATAATTGCCACCGGTATTAAATATTTTCTGAGCGCCCTGGTCCAGATCAGTATGGGGTACAATAATTCCAGCAGTAAGGTGCCGTAGGTAGTAGTCACAACAAATACAGCGCTGTTGGCCAGACTGGTGTTAAAGGGAGTGCCATTGAACCGCTCCAGGTTAAAGGTATAATAGGTGGCTACTCCGCTAAACCATACATCCGCATGTATTTTATGGATAGCGCTGATGAAATAGATCAGGCATAAATGCATGCAGATACTCATGCCGGCTAAATTGGAAGCTAGGCACCTTAGCTTATAGAACCGGGCGCCTTCATACCCGGATATCGAGAAATACCTGAAGCTGTCTGCAAACGCCAGGTACAGCAGGATAAACCGCAGGAAATTGTCTCCTCCGTTCAGGATCTGCGGGCAAAGTTTCTGCGTGATATCATATAACAGGAAGACTACTATGGCGGAGAAATTTTTTCCCACGCCGAAAAGCAGTAAGATCAGGAACAGGATATACACGCCGAAGAAAGTATAAATACGATCTCTCACCAGGGATGCATCAAACGAGATAAAGAACTCACTGATATACCGGTGCATAGGCGCCAGGTAGCCGGCGTCAGTATACAGCAATGGCAGGAATTGCCACGAGAAGGCCACCTGTTTCAGAAGCAGTAAACAGGCGAAGACCCTGCAGCAGCTCAGGTAAAAGCTGTAGTTATTGGCTACCGTAAGCCCCATAACGAATGCGTTTATCTTTTTCATGTTTAAAGGTTGAAGGGGTGGCTACTGAATGCGATCTCTTCTTTCCCTTTTTGTAGTTTCCTGTCAACAAACTGGGGGATATATACCTTGGTAATGATAACCTGGCAGCTCACATCGTTTTTATTGATCCCGTTCTCGTCAGCAATTTTACGGGCATACTTTATCAGTGTCCGGAAGTCGCTTGTTTTTTCTATATCGTTCACGATTCTTTCTTTTACACTGGTATCTTTTTCTTTGAACAGTGACTGCATACTTTTACTGGCAAACACATCGTGCAGCAGTTTTACATTGCCTTCAATATTGATGAGCGAGGATGCCAGTATATAGTCCATCTTCTGGTAGTATTCATTAAAGGGCGCCTTCTCATGCTTTGCAAGCACGATAGGAGCTATAGCTTCGAAAACGTCTTTGTGTTTCGTAGTTGTATTTTTAAATATAATGTATACCCGCTGGTTATAGGTAGGGGGTGGTGCAAAGAAGGACCAGCGCTGATAAAAATGTGTATTAAAGATCTCCCGTCCAATATCTGCCGATATATTTAAAGGATTGGCAGGAGCTACAAAGAATATTGTTGCAAGCCAGTAGGTACAAAACAAAAGAAAAACAGCGATATAAAGTCCTGATTTCATTTTTGTCAGTTTTTATGGTGTTAATTAAAGCCTTTCAGCGGGGAAATGCTGAAAGGCTTTACTGCTACATCCTGGGAGCATCCAGGTTACGCATATCCACTTCCTTCATCACATTTTTGTATGTCCCCAGCAAGGAGGAGCGGGTAGTAAATCCGAACAGCCAATTGGCAGCCGCAGCAGTAGCGGCCGCAGTACCCAGGTAGGATGACTCCGCTAATGCAAACGCCACTGCAGGGGTGAAAAGGGGAGTACGGTTGGATGAAACGATGGTGGATAAAGATGTGTTGAATCCGGAGGTCTTTTCCCGGTTGTTCAACAGGTCAGGCGCCACCTCTGGTGCAGGCCTGAATGACATTGCCGCAAGAGAGACCCCTCCCGCAAACAACAGGGCATGAATTGTTTTCATTTTTCGGATTTTAAGGTTAACTAAAAACGAGCGCCATAGCCGGGGAAGCACCTCAGCCGGTTTGCTCATGTAAGCTGAGAACAAAGTAAGGCATAATTGAGGCGAATGCATGCTGTATAAATACGCAATCAGCCGGGGTATTATTACTAAATATGCAAGCCCGCTCAGTGGCGGGCTTGCATTTCCTGGCAGATGATGAGTGCGTTTTGGGGAGCATCAGCGCGTTGGCTGTGAGGGTCCGGTTTCCGTTCTGTTTTTCTTCAGATAATGCAGGTTCACAAATCCTTCCCTGCCATTATACCTTATTTTTACCCATTCCGCATTGCGGCTGTCGTAGAAGCCCTTTTGCAAAACCTCTGCTTCCTGGCCCCGTTTTAGTGTGGATATGACGCGGCCGAATTTCGAGGCGGTGGATCGTATATTTACGTCAGTGGTGGCAATATAGAATTCCCGGGTGATCTCCACCGCAACTGCAGGTCTGGCAATTCCTGAAAGGTTAAAATCTGAAGTGTACTGCGCAGGTTTATTGATCATGCACATTATGGTGATTACAAGGGCCGCGAGCAGCAGCGGACACAGGATCAGCCATTTCTGCAACTTTTTCTTTTTAACCGCCACGGTTACTCCTGTAATGCTGCCAATAAAAAGGCCCAGCATTCCCCATACGAGGACAGGGTTAAGCGCATCTATCCTGAGCATGTTGTCTACAAGAAAGAAGAAGTTGTACCCATAGAAGGCAGCTACTATAACAAGCAATAAAATAAGCTGTCCCAGCACATATAAACCGATCGTCGCTCCTATAATGATCAGTACCCATTCACCCGTCCCTGTTTTTTTACCGGTGCTCATCTTTTAATAAGGTATTTGATAAGAAAATATAATCCTGTACAGATCCCTGCTGCAAAGAGAAAAAACGCACCTCCAAAAAGGGCAAAATAACCATAATGCTCCCGGGCAATTTCCCAATGAACGAAAGTATTATATGAATTCCCCAGCCAGTCACTATGTTTTGTAGCGATGAGCAGCCGGATAAGCGCAAAAAAGACAGCGGTTATAACTGCATAACGGCATATTTCGGTAATAAAAGCCTTCCGGGGAAATACTACTGTAAAAGTAACAGGGATACTGATCTTTTGTTGTTCGAAAGTGGTAACCACCAGGCTGGTATCATAATGAACGCCTTTTACAAGCATGCCGGAGTCAATGCTCAGTGTTACAATGCAATGCGTAACGCCGGTGGTGTTGTTAATGGCAATCAGCTCAGGTGAGACCGAAACACCCGGTATGTTTTTAGAGAATGTAAGGTAAGCTGCTGTATAGCCCCTCGTTTTGTTGGTAAAGGTGATTTGGGTTTGGATGATCTCCCCGCTCTGGATACCGGGATATGCCAGCGAGCTGGTGTCAGTGGAGAGATCAGCATGCGGAAGCGCAGGTTTAAGCAGGTGCAGAAAATATTCAAGACCATTGTCCTGCCTTGATTGAAACGCATCTCTTACTTTATTCCAGGCAGCGGTGATATGAGACTGGTTGATGGCATCCAGCCATACGGGGATCCATTGATTGAAAAGTTCCTGTTTCCCTGCATCCCAGCTCTTCTTATCTTTATTTATAACTGTACACAGCTCCTGCGGTTGTTTTACACTATTGATACCGTCAAATAAGTAAGGCAGGTCCTTGTTGAATGTATAGATGAACCGCAGGAACGCCAGGTCTAAGTTTTCGGCGCTATCCCTTATCACCAGGAAATTGCTGTAGGCGGCAGGGTTGGTTTCTTTCAGCCATATTTCGATGTATCCTTTTTTGAATTGGTCTTTTCCCTGTTTGTGGGCCAGTTCATTTTCGGTAAAGAAGCTGCAAAGCGCTGCTACCCCGCTGGCCGTACGGCCGGCAGAAAACCGGTAAGGTAAGGAACGGTTCAACCTGTAAACAATGCTCAGGAAAACAGCTTCCCGGTCTTTGGAAGTCTTTGCAATGTTGCCGATCTCCCTGGCAAGCACAATGTCTTTCTGTGCGATGGACTGTTGAAGCAGCAGCAGGTCATCCTTTATCAGCGTTTTAGCTTCCGCCGGATCATCAAAAAGAATGCTGCCAACCTGCTCCATGGTGCTTGCATACTTACCAGGTAGTATCTGGATCTGCAGGAGCTTTCTTTCCTCTTCAAGTTTTTCTGCCGCTTCTCTTTTTTCCTGGGTCATCCAGCTGTTCACAGACAGCAGCTGTTCTATCAGTGATTCGCCAGACAAGGTTCCGTAAGGCTGGAAGTGCAGGGCGTCGATCGTTTTTTTAATGATAACGGCAGTTTCGTCCGGCGTGAGCCCATATTTAAGCCCGCGGTTCAGGCACAGCTGGACCTCGGATTTGTCTGCAACGCCATCCATCGTCATATGCTCCAGGCTGTCTTTTAGCTGCTCTTCGCCCTTTTGTATACGGGCATTGTTGATCTCAGTATAGTATTGTGCAACACCATCAGGGGCGCTCAGTTTGTTGTAAGCCTTTTTTAGTTTGTTCAGGCTGTTCTCTATAGTGCCCTCGCCGTATTTATTTTTGAAAGCAATACGGTTGCCGCCTGTATTCATACGGTCCGCCTTACTTTTCCAGAATTCTTCCAGTAAGCTGTAATTTCCTTTTAATATGTCGGAAGTGATGAACCGGTACTGTTGGTAGTCGAGGTACAATACCTCGAAGGGGTTGTCAGAATGAATTACTTTCCAGTCACCTGCCTGATCGTCAAAACCTTCAGGAAGCTGTTTCAATCCGCCGGATGCAGTGCTTAGAGCAAGTCTTTCCTTTAGTGTAGTGGCAACAGGCTCTTTGCTTTCTGCAGTTACGGAGGTTTGTTCCCCGCTGAGGATGGCTTCGGGGTTGTTACTGTTTTCAGCCGCTCCCGGCAATATTTTTTCTCCTGGCATGTTGGTTTCGATATTAAAGGCAAAGGATTATAATCTTATATCGATTTCGTTGATCTTATTCCTTAATTCATGCTTGTCTATATCAACATCGTCGCTTTGTATCCATAGCTCTTTCCTGGCGTCAGGCGGAAACTCTACGATTGATCCAAGCACACCGTCTTCATTCACCGTGATCGTTACTTTAACATTACCCGGGGGATTACCCAGTTCGAGTCTGCCCCGCAACACGCACTCATCCGGTTGCCTGGATTCACCTTCATATATTTTCAGTATGGCATTAGATTCAGCCGGGAAATCCTGCTCAACTTTAACCGGCAGCATGCGGTTTCTTTCAATCAGTGGTTCTATGTATGGTTTCCCGTTGATCTTCACTTCAATTCCAACGGCCTTGGAGGTTACATCTTTTACACGGTTTCTCCTTGTGCCGTATATTACTGCGCCGGTGGCAATGGCCGTATCGTAGCTGAATCCCGGTATATTCCTGGGGATTTTCCTTTTTGATAAGGCTTCCAGCATATCCGGTATCATAGGCATCCTGCACGCGCCGCCGGCCAGTATAATATCATCAATATCTCCCCAGCTCAGGTTGGCTTTTTCGAGCGCCTTTGTGCAAATGGTTCTGCAAAGGGACAACAGGTTGGATGAGCGCTCTTCAAAATAAAAGGGCGCTTCGGTATCCATATCAAGGTCATTCATGTCGTTCTGCAAGGGATTGCTGCGGTAGAGTGTTATCTCTACGTCGTCGCCCTCCGATGTGATGATGACGTTTGTCTGTTCATTAACGGTAAGTTCGAATTTTGCTTCCAGTGCTTTTTGCTGAATATCCCACCCCATATCTTCAGGGATGTCTTTGCCAGTTCGTTTGCGGAACTCACTGTAGAGGTAATCCATGATCAGCTCATCCCAATCCTTTCCACCCAGTTCGTCGGCACCGTCGGAGGTGAGCACGATGCTGTCGCCGTTCTGGATCCGTAATATGGTAACATCCAAGGTACCTCCTCCCAGGTCAAATACCAGGATCTTTTTATTTTCCTGTAAGGTTCTGCCATAGGCAAGAGCGGCGGCAGTGGGTTCATTGATGATGGCCACCACATCGAGACCGGCGGCGTAGCCCGCTTTGCGTGTTTCCTGTCTTTGGAGATCGCCAAAGTACGCCGGTACGGTGATCACCGCAGGTATAATTGTGCTCTTTTCTTCTGCATCCTTTGGCAAAATGCCATTTTTCCGGAAGAAGAGGAATGCTTCTTTTTTGAGTTTTCGCAGGATAATGGCAGACATACCTGCAGCTCCGTAATAATACCCGTTTATTTCATAACGGGAATTGATATGCCGTGGTTTACCCATATCCCGCTTTACAAATTCATAGATCGGAGAGGTGGGTGTTATTTTCCGGTCGTTGGCTTTTTTTCCTACGCAAGCTGCCTTTCCATCAAACCAGATTACGGAGGGTGTTGTTTCCTGTGCGTCTGTATTAGGAATTATTTTCGGCATTCCATTTTCATCAATGAAAGCCACACAGGAATAAGTAGTTCCAAGATCAATGCCTAGCAGCATATTCAGATCATTTTAGATTTTATTATCTCCAGTAATAGCTTTATTTCTATGATAAACACCGGCTCGATCAGGCGCTGGCTTTCTTTAAGCGATTGCATCCTGATATATTCTTTCAACACGCCATCCCTGATAATGCGTTTTTCGGCCTCTCCCAGCACAATCTTTGTATCTTCAGTGAACAATCCATTCTTTATCCCGAAGAAGTTCAGGATATCTATAAAGCGTATCAAACGGTCAAGCGAAGTTGTTTTGAATCTTGTTCTGTTTGTTTCATCAAACAGGTCCCTGTTGGAAATAGGCATATGGAAAGGAACGGATCTGTCCAGCAGTTCAATATTTTCCCCGCATACTACGCCTGCATAGAACTGATGTACATTAGTGCTTTCTGAAGGCATGTCATATTCATCGTTCATGTCATTACTGGATCCGGATAACAGCCCGTTATTGTTATCAAGGAATCCATTACTACCCAGTCCCGCCGGATGCCTCGCTTTTATACCCGGGCGACTGCAATTGTTCTACTGCTTTGGCCTTAACGGGTTGCGGTAAAGCAGATTTGTCGTTCAGGCAATTAAAGAAGGCAGCATTGAGTATCCTGGAGGCAATACCCTGCTTGTTATATTTGCCGAAGTCAATCCAGTTAATGAGTTTTGCCGCGTTACCTCCCCAATGGAGGTTAATGCCGTCATCCGATATCCTGGTAAGCAAGCCGCCTACCTGTTCGTTGGTAGAGATACATACCTCTGCGGGCATAAAAGGATAAGGCGCCGAACTCGAGCGCAATGATTTGCCGCAGCTGCTGAACGTCTTTGTTGTTTGCATGTTTTACAAGCATTTCCTGCACACGTTCCTCCTCATTTTTCAGGATGAGGTTCAAACGGGCTGAAAAGTATCCTGGTTCATTCTTTTTTTCTTCCAGGGCAATGGCTGCTTCTTTTGTAAAGAGCAGCTCGCATACCCGGTTGTTTGTTTGCAATATGCTTGCCAGCTGCCGCCCGGCCAGCAATACCGAAGCATCGAATGCAATATTGTTAAGATACCATATGCTGATATCTGTTGTGCCTCCGCCCACATCCAGGCAGATGGCGGCTATCTCTTTATTTGCGCGCTGGCTGATATCCTTGATGGTAAGCGGGCTGGCGAAGTATTCGCCGGCGGCTATTCCTTCCGTTTTAAATATGGGCTTCTTTATCCGGATCTTTATCTCGTTGTCTGCCGTTACTTCCCTGTGGATATCCAGCACCCGGTAATTCTGTATCGCACCATCGTATTTCAACAGCTTTTCGAATACCCGCTCCCATTCACGTTGAAACACCTCAATGTTTGTGGTAGAGAATGCTTTGGGATAAGAGCAGGCCAATCGCACCTCGCTCACGTTTTCCCTGACCACTTCAATCAGCAGCAGGAACAACAGGCTTTCCAGGAAGTATTCCGTATTTCTTTCGCCGGCGCCGTCCCATTTTATATCGGATAGAACATTGTCGGGAAATTTATAGGCAAGGGGATAATATATAAAGTAATCCAGCACCATGGTCTCCTTATTGGCGAGGTTATATATTTTAAGGGTGCTGGGAATGGGAAGGATCACTTTCCGGGTTGGAAAGAAGTATTCTTCCAGGGCATGGTTGCGTATTTCCGGATCGCTTTCGGTAATGCTTCTATAGTAGTCCGGGAAGTTGTAGCTCCATCTTTCCGCTGAATCTGCCGAGCCTCTGTTTTTATAGACATTGGTATTGGAGGTGCCGAAGTCAATGCCTACCGTCCAGGTATGCTTAAGTCCCTGAACGCTGTTTTTCTTTTCTATTAAAAGCAGTCCAAGGGCGGCATCCTTCTCGTTGTTAACGGCAATCGCTTCAGGGAAGCAGTTGTCGCCAAATAGCTGTGATATTTTTACCCGCTCTGATACATGATCATGTTTAAGCTGCCGTTCGCGGTCCTGGGTAATGGCTATCTCACCTTCAACAATGGGTTGCATATGAAAACTGTCTGCTTTTCCCTGAAACAGATAGTAGCGTCTCCAGCTTTCGCCCAGGTAATCCGGGAAAATTTCCAGTATGGGAGCATCTACCTCCACAATCTCGCCTTCTTCGCTTTGGTTCACTTTTGTTTTATAGGTCCGTTCAACTTTATAACCTGACCGCCCTTCCATTGGCAGGTAAAAGGAGAATTTCACAGTGCTTCCCTCATCCTTGAAGGAAGGGTTCAGTTTCTCTTTAATCTCATTGGCAGAAAAGAAGGAGAGTATTTCTTTCCTGAAAGGAAGGATATATTTTTTATTGATGTTTAATTCTTCTTCCGGATCATTGAGCATGTAGCCATTCTTGGCCTTCAGCAGGGTAGGAGAGAGGAAGTAGAGCTCCGGCCTTACCCACATACCTTTATCAGACCCTATATCAATTCCGTTGATTGTTTGCCCGGAAGGAGCATTGAAAAATCTTTCAATAATAGCCTTCGAATTATCGCCGAGGGATTTTGGAATTAAGCCGTTCCAGATGTTCACCTGTTCGCTGAGTATTTTTTCCGTTATCATTACCACCCGCAGCTCCTTTTTCCTGGATGACTGCAGTAGGATATCTGAGATCAGCTCATCAGACTTTATAGTCTCATCCCTTCGAAGCGGATGTAATAACCTTTCATACACGTTGTACTCTGCGAGGAAGGTGGCGACGCCTTTAACGTCGATGGCGTCTTCTGCTACCTTGTGGGTTTTTACATCGATAGAGGCATTTTCTTTCAGCCCCAGCTTCATCCTGATTTCGTCCAGCCAGTCGTTTAACAATTCATTGATAGTGCTTACAACGGCGTTGTCAGGGTTGCTCTGATCTGCATAGAAAATGGGGATCAGCTTTTTTTGCAGATGATACAGCCATTCTCCCAGGTATTCCAGGCCGTCTTCTTTATTCTCAGGAGGGGCCAGGAAGCCATCTTTATCTTTAAAGGAGAAAGCAACCTGTTTTAACCGGTGACTGTAATCTACACCTGTATAGACGAGTGTGGCAGGAGAGAAGGCGCCGATAGCAATGCCGTTGAAGCGTATCATCAGGATGTCTGTCCATTTGTATGGCTTGCCTTTCTCCAGCTGTATAGGCTTCGGGCTGAGGTTTTTAAGGGCGGTGGAAAATGCTTCGTTATTGAGATGGATTGGTATGATCTCCAGCCCAGACAGTTCCGGTTTAACCTTATGCAGGGCCAGCAGGCTTAAGAGGCCTCTCCACTCCTGTATGCACTTCTTTCTCAGCGGATGCCTGGAGTTGGAGCGCATAGCAGACTGGAAAAGTAATGGTCTTGCCCATATATCGGGTATGGAGGATACTCCCTTTGTAAGCGCCTGCTCATCGATCACTATCCCATCGCTGATACCCAGAATGATTTTTTTTTCATTATTGAACCAATGCGCATTTTCTTTGGGAACGGGAATATTGGCATCGAGTTCAGGCAGGAAAAAATGATTTTGCGGCATACAGTTTGTTTTAATTCACATTGTAATTCAGCTTATTGAATCTGCTGGCGCCCTCATAAAAAAATAGTGATGAATTTACTGGCGGCTTCTGTGAGGTTCCGGTTCTTTAATGTTACCTGGTTCAGACCGGCTGTTTTAAATTCATTTATATCTTTCCCCTTATTCTCCTGCTCATTTTTGAGTAAAAAGCCGATATTCCTCCTGGTAGTTTCATCTTCCGGGTTGATCAGGTTGAACGGTTTGCCTATCATCGGCTCCCCGTTTACAAGCATTTTTTTATCTACCAGGTTAACTTTACCTCGAAGCGTCGTCCATGGCTGCTATCCAGAAAAGATAATCGGACAGGAAACGGGAGAAAACGTCCAGGGTATCCTTATGCTGCATTTGCCTGGGGTCTTTTACCTTTTCCTTTTCATCTTTTTCATTGAAGCGGAAATATTCCGCATACCATGCATCTTTTATTTCTTTGTGTTGAGTATTGAGTATTTTTTTGCCGAGCGTGAGAAATGTATAGGCAAATACCGTCATGTTGGTCATAAGCGATTTCAGCGCGGTTTGCGTCTGGCGTATCAGCAGTGGGTCCCGGCTTGTAGGAAGGTCGTTCCAGCTGATGGTTTTATTGTCACGACAGGCTGTGAACAACATTTTATCGGTTTCACCTTTTATTTCCGGTTGTTCAAAAAAGTCAAATGCTGCAAGAGAGGATACCACTTCGATGTAATGCGGCATATTTTCCTGGTCTTTAGCGCCGGTGCTGAATTTGCCTACCTTTTGCGCAAGAGAGTCGCCTATAAAATATATCTGGTCAAAGCCGAGGTCCTTTTCATTATAATATTGGAGCGCCGCTTTTGTGGCAATTGGAAAATCGTTTCCGGTAACAAACATCTTCTCTGTCTTTTCGGCTTCGGGGTCCGGATCAAAGTTGAAGTAAGGTAGTATCAGAGCACCGCCAAGCAGGATCTGGCTCACGTTCTCCAGCAATTTTGCAAAAGGGTGAAACTTAAGTATCTGTTTTGATCCAAATGTAGGAAACCCTGCAGCGCCGGTTCCGCCAAATACGGAGCCTACCAGGAATACCCTTATATCGTTGGCTTTTTTGCTTCCGGCGAGGTCATCGAACAGCATTTTAAAAGGATAGTTATCCTGCGGAGGATTAGACATGACTACTGCGCCGATGGAGGGATGACCTCTGAAGCCCTCGTTCAGTTCAGTGTCCAGCTCATTACGTGTAAATAAGATGGACGCAAATTCTGCCAGTTCAGGTTGGGTCTGTTTTGTATTTTCATAATTGATGAAGTTTGAAAGCGTAGTGCCTCTGTCGCTGAATATTTCCCAGACAAGGCCTTTTTCATCCGGTGGTATCTTTATATGTGTTTTGAAGATGGGAATATCTGCTGTTCTTTGCAGGCTGTTCCTGCACTTGATATAGTTTGTGATTGTAGTCTTGGTGCGCGTCAGATTGCCGTTTCCCGCATCTGGGTCAATAAGAAATATGGACAGTTCGTCTGGTCCGTAGCCAGCTGCGCAGAGGTTAATGGTAGCCTCAACTACTCGTGCGCCGGTGCCACCTATTCCGATAAGATAGTTTTTGGGCATTGGTTGCTGTATTAGTATTATTTAAAGAAAGGGATATATTTTACGGTTCTTGGCGACATAAAGAATGTGCAAAACCAGAAGAAGAACCAGGTATGCAATGACAGCATGCAGAAAATGATTGCCCAGTCTTTTGTTGCCATTCCTTCTGATAGATTGATGATCACCAGTATAAAAAGGAGCGCGACAGCGCAGATAATCTGTAGTATAATGGAGCTTAGCCATACTCTTTTAGCCTTGTCTAACCTGCCCGCCGTGGTATCCAGGCTGCCGTAATAGTACCAGTAAAGACAATTGAGAATACCTGCAAAGGCTGCCAGCCCGAGGAAAAGCCGGTAACTGGCAAGAAAGTCTTCCGGTGTGGAGGATGCCAGCGTTAAAGATTCGCTGAAAACGCCGCCGAAGAAAATGGCAGTAATAACCCAGAGTATTACGCCTAACGCAGTTGTGAGAAGGTAGTTTAAGGGGCTCTTGTTCATCATCTATCGTTTAGATATGTTAATGTAAAATTTTGCGATGTAGGAAGGTGAGATGGCGGCATTGGCCACCAGTAAGGTAGAGCAGAGCTTATCGAAGTTATAGGTCTTACTGGCGGATGGGGTACCCGGAACAGGTCGATCTGTAGAAAAATCTTTTACCCAGGCGGGGGCAACCAGCCCGTTCAGCTCATCAGGTTTAAGCAGCACTTCATAAGAATAATAGCCTTTTGTACCATTGTTCTTTAATGTAAGCACCGCGGTTAAGCTGTCGCCTGATCGCCGGATACTTTCTATGGAAATGTCATTGGTCAGCACACTGTCAATTACCTTGTTTTTGGGATCAGTGACACTCTTCTTATATGCCACTATTTTCAGGTTCGGGGCGGAAAAATCGGCACACCGGGTATTCCTGTCAAGTTTAACCAGCAAATTGAGGCGGCCGTCTTTCCCTTCACGCATAATGAAGTTGAAGGAATGTGGGTTAAGGGATTTTTTATTAGTAAGGGAAGTGGCATCTCTTGTTTTGCTGAGGGAAACGTTGAAAGACCGGTTAATGTACCTGGAAATGATCAGGAACTGTTCTTCCTTTATGAATGGTTTGCTCTTCAGAGATTCAAATAACAATTCCGTGTTGTACAGGTTACCAAATACAATTGCATACAGGGGCCTTTCGCTTGATTTCAGCGTGTAACCGGAGGGGAAGCCCTGTACATCAAATACTTTTCCATCGAAGGCACTCCTGATACCAATAATACCTACAGTGATGCCATTTGCGAAACATTTCTGTTTTAGCTTTTCTACCATGGCGTTTACATCCCCTTCATCCTGGAAGAGGTCTGTTACCAGCACGCTTAACCTGCTGGTATCTGTTCTTTTAACAACACTGTCTATATAGGTTTTGGTAAAAATGCCTTTCTCATGATAAAAGGCAGGGTTGTTTTTGGCTGAAAGGAACTCCGTTCTGCTTACAGGCCTGATGGACTCACCGAACTTATAATACCTGGCGTCGGTATTTTTCCAGGCGGAAAGCGCGCTTGCTTCCAGCTGGTCCAGGAACTGGCTGTAAATCGATGCATCATTCACGGCAAATCCTTCCATGGAGGAAGTGGCATCCAGGTAAACATCCAGATCTATTCGCGCGGTCTTTTGGGGAGGAGGTCCTACTACCTCTTTGTCAGAATAGTCCCATTTGATCTCGGGATCTTTGGCGGTACATCCTCCCAGGGTCATCAGCACGACAATGCCACCGAGAAAAGGAAAATAGTTCCTTTTAGGATTCATTTTCTGTTATTTATTTTTAGTGTGATGAAAACGGTTTACAGAACAAAGCCCTCGTTAACAGACTTACCGCTTGGCAGCAGGCCTTAGGTAAGGGAGCTAAAATAAATAACACTGGCTACCACATCTGGCGGTGTGATAGACAATCTTTGGAGTTTGAATAAGTTGTCGGATAATGTAGTATCAGCCTTTGGGATTAGTTGTATTTCCAGTCGTTTTTTTGCACTTGTCTTATCCAATTCTCCATTTTATCTCATATGTTTATCAGTATCAATGAATTATGAATCGACGATAGTTTGGTAAAAATATTGTATATCAAATATAGGGTTCCTTATTTTATTGAAATGTTAATGAAATGTAAACGGAGGCTTAATCTTGTTGCCAGGATGCGGTTATGGCCTGGTTGAGAGGGCAAACACCGGACTTTCCGGCTGCAAAGCGCGAATTACCCACATCATCCAAGGGCCACCTTTCCTCACTGACCTTTGCATGTAACTTTTTAAACGAACGTTTATTGAGCAAAGTAGAAGATAATTCATGGAAATGTCTTCGTATAAATACGCTATTAAAGAGATATAAACACCAATTGACGAGGCCCGGTCAGCATAACAGAGAAACTTTTGCCCGATCTTTGATGCTTTCCAATCTATGAGCAGGCAAATCTCTAACAGGTCAGTAAAAGTGAACGGTATTGATATTTTCTACCGCGAAGCCGGAGATAAGCGGAATCCGTCCATATTACTAATGCACGGATTTCCCGGTTCATCAGTGATGTTTAAAAACCTGATGACAGCCTTATCAGACCGGTATCACCTGGTAGCGCCTGACTATCCGGGATTTGGGTTCAGCGCATTCCCGGACAGGCGCCTGTTTGAATATTCTTTCAGTAACATATCGGCATACATCCATCAGTTTACGGTTGAGATAGGTCTTCAATCGTTCACTATTTATCTGCACGACTATGGCTGCCCCATCGGACTGCGGTTATGTGTAAATCATCCCGGAAAGATAGAACGGATCATTGTCCAGGATGGCAATGCCTATGATGAGGGCATGGGTCCTGAATGGGATGAAACAAAAGACTATTGGCAACATCCCACCCCGGAAAAAAAAGCGAAAGTGGCCGCATTCTTAAGTGAGGAAGGAATAAAGATGCAGTATACAGCGGGCTTACCCGAAGCACTGCTGCCCAGGATCAGTCCTGAGCTATGGTTACTTGACTGGGAGCTGATGAAAAGACCGGGTAACATTGACATGCAGTTTGAGCTGAATTGCGATTTCCGGCATAACATCCGTATGTTCCCGGTCTTCCAGGAATATTTTCGCATACATCAGCCCCCGGCCCTGGTGATCTGGGGCAGGTATGATGCATTCTTTAGTGTAAATGAGGCGCCTTGCTACAAGCGCGATCTGCCTGCCGCACAGGTGCATATCATTGATGGCGGACATAAGCTGCTGGAAACAAATTTTGACGAGGTGCTACAACTGATCGAGACGTTCTTAGGATAGTATCTCTACATATCCATCTGTGCCATTCACACGGATACGTTGTCCATCTTTTATCAGCCTGGTAGCATGCTCCATTCCTACAACCGCCGGTAAGCCATATTCGCGGGCAATGACAGCGCCATGGGTCATAGGTCCGCCCACTTCTGTCACCAGGCCTTTTATGGACACAAACAAAGTTGTCCAGCTGGGGTCAGTGAAAGTTGTAACCAGTATATCGCCCTCTTCGAGTGCAGCTGCTTCCATGTTGAGTATTACGCGGGCCCTGCCTTCTGCTACTCCGGATGAAACAGGTACACCCATAATAGCACCATCCGGGAGATGATCCTTTTGGTAATTTCCACGGATGATCTCTCCTTCAGATGTAATTACACGCGGGGGCGTTAATTTTTCAAATAGTTGAGAATCGTTTTTCCTTTTGCTGATGAGCTGGTAATCCAGTTGATGGTTTTGAATGACCGCGCGTAATTCATCAAAAGAAAGAAAATATATGTCTTCCTTTTCACGGATGATTCCCACTTTTACGAGTTGTTCTGCTTCCTGCAGTAAAGCCTGCTTATATACCAGGTAGCGGCTCACGATGCCATATTTTGGATATTCGCGATAACCGCAGAGATTCCTCACCAGGTCGATCATTCTTTTTGTTTCCCTGGCTTTTTCTTCACCATCCGGCAATTGTTTCAGCCGGGTTAACAGCTCTTCTTCCTTTTTCAAAGCTTCCCGGAGCCCCTGTTCAAACTTCCGTTTACTGGCGCCTGGCTTGTGGTTGCTGATGTTGCTGAGGATCATGGGGATCAGTGTAGCAGGTTTTTCAATCCAGCGTGGCCGTGTTATGTCGATCTCACCTGCACATCGCATTCCATATTTATTGAGGAACGCAAGAATAGCATCTTTGCTTGCTTGTCCGCCGGTTAGCTGAGGAAGTTTGTCCAGGAAGCTGTCGTGTTTTGCATCCTGCAGATAGTTAATTACTGCCGGGTAGGGGCGGATAACATCTGCCACATCCAGCAATGCCAGTCCCATAGCCGAGGTAATATTATTGGAGACAGATTGGGAGAGTGTATCTGCTGCCCCTTTTTCACCCAACCACTCTTCCATTTTTTCATTGATCCAGGAAGCGGCATTCATACCGGTCATTATTACACCGAAAGTTTGCGGATCAAATAATTCCTTCTTGGATACCTTGATGTCTTCCAGGATGAAATCAACCAGTTCCACGCCTGTTTTCTCCCGGATGTTCTGTTTTAAAGCTGCTACAGAAGCTTCATTACGCCGGATCAGTTCATCTACAATTGTTGGATCGTAATCAGCCAGTGTCTGGAAATCACGGACTGGGGCGCCATTACCGGGCTGCTGATCTTTTTCATCAGCAGGTAATAATTTTATAAAGTCCCGTTCTATGATGGTGGTAAGTGCATCTTTAAAAAGAAGATCTGATTTAGCTAACACGTTTATCATGACCTGTCTTCTGGCTGGAGAGGCCAGGTCATCGGTGATATCCACAAATAGTCTACCGCCAGCCGTTTGCATGTGGCGTGCAGATAACTCGAAAAGGGACAGCCCCAGTGGTTTCATGGCGTCTGTCATCATCTGTTGATGACCAACAGAGATGTATACACGGTTTCCCTCGTCTTTGGCTTCAGGAACGGGGAATAAGGTGGTGATGGGGCGGCTCTGTACAATATAAAAAGCATCTTCTGCCAGGCACCATTCAATATCCTGCGGACTGCCGAAATGCGCTTCGATCTTTCTGCCAATCTGCTCAAGCTGGAGGATCTGTTCATCTGTAAGCGTTTGCAGGTGCTGCAGCCCGGGAGCAATCGCCTGTTCTTTTGTTCCGCCATCTTCCGATGCATAAATGGCCAGTTGCTTGGCCGATATCTTCTTTTCGGTCAGTTGGCCGTTACGCACTTTATAGGTATCTGCATTTACCAGGCCGGAAACCAGCGCCTCACCGAGACCGAAGCTGGCCTCAATGGATACTATCTTCCTGTTACCAGTGACAGGATCTGCTGTAAACATAATTCCTGCGGCCTGCGGAAAGATCATTTGCTGAACTACAACAGACAGGAATACTTTACGGTGATCAAAGCGGTTTTGATGGCGGTAGGAGATGGCTCGTTCGGTAAACAGCGATGCCCAGCATTTACTGATGTACCGAAGAATGGTTGTTTTTCCGCTTATGTTCAGGTAAGTATCCTGCTGACCAGCAAAGGATGCAGTTGGCAGATCCTCCGCGGTTGCGCTGGAACGTATTGCAAAGGCGCTGGTGTTTCCAAGCCAGGAATGCATTTGGGTGATATCTTCCGTAATATCTTCGGGGATGGTTATTTCCTCAATAGCGTGACGGATCCTGCCGCTTAGCTCACGAACCTTATGATGGTCTTCCGGTTGCAGCAGGGTTAACTGATCCAGCAGGTCGTTCACCTGCGAAGATGATGCGATGATCTTTTTGAAGGCCGCTGTGGTGATACAATAGCCATCCGGTACTGAAATCCCCTGTATCCTGGAAAGTTCTCCCAGGTTGGCACCTTTACCGCCAACCACTTCAACTTTTGTTTTGTCGATATCCCGGAAGCTAAGAACAAATGAAAGATTACTCATAGTTGTCACGTTTGTTGACATTATTTATTCCTGAGTTTATTCGTGGTGTCATTCATTATTTCAATGGCGTTTGAGAAATAGGTTTCAATGACCTTTATTTCTTCTTCTGAGAAAGAAGCCAGCAGTTTTTCTGACCTGCTTCGGAAGTCTTTATAGAGTGGTTCAAAGAGTGCCATTATTTTTTTGGTGTTAGGTTCGATGAGCACTTTACGCCGGTCGTCTTCAGCGAAGCGTCTTTTCACCAGGTTCTTTTTTTCAAAGCGGTCAATTAAACCCGTAACGGCGCCCGTTGTAAGGCCGGTTAAACTGGAAAGCTCACCTGCAGTCATTTGTCCCTTTTGTAAAAGGAACCCCAGGTATTTGTGGTCAGTTCCTGATACGCCTGCCGTTTGAGCAATAGTCTCATGCATCTGGATAGAGGTATATGCATAAGCCTGGCTCAGTTTCCTTACCCGCGTTAACAGATCAATATCCATAACATATCTTATTAAGTAAATATCTTAGTTGCTAAGATAATAGCAAACTTACAATATTCCCAACCTAAGCTGTTTTTATTTTGCTGGTCTTGAATATATTAGCATATATTTTCCCTTTATCAGAATAAATTTATTGTTAAACAATAAATATTTGCTGGGCTGTCTGGCTTTGGGTATTGGCCTATTTTCTCATTTTGGGTTTAAGTATTCATCCTGGCTAAGCACACAGGGCGTTGCCGTGCCCCCGGTAGCAGGCCTTACATATAGGCGGGGCGGATGTATGGTTTTTTATGGCTATTATATTTTTCGTTATTGCCCAGGTGGTGAAAAAGGGTATAGAAATTCAAAGCGAGAACGAATTAACCATATAGTGTATGCCGATAGTAGTAAACTTAGATGTGATGATGGCAAAGCGAAAAATGTCGTTAAATGAACTTTCGGAGAAAGTGGATCTGACCCTTTCTAATCTGTCCATCTTAAAGACGGGAAAAGCAAAGGCCGTTCGTTTCAGTACCCTGGAGGCAATATGCAGGGCGCTGGATTGTCAGCCCGGTGATATACTAGAATATGTAGGGGAGCAAGGGATAGTTTTGCGGGGTGTAAGGAAACTTACTCTCGTGTGATCGTTCCTGTAGCGATGTATTTATCAATAATATATTTACTGATCGGCTTCAGCCGGTGGTCAAAAGCTACCGGGTGCTCGCCGCCGGCTGTATAGTACTCAATTTTTCCGTCAATTTTAGAATACCAGATTCGGCCTATGGCGTTGTAGGTGATGGTGTCTGGTCTGCTGATCTTCCTGAAATGCTTCAGCTTCATTTCATCCAGTGCAATGACCATCGCATCAGAAACTTTCTGGTCACAGGCGATGCGTTCGTAGTGATCTTCCTTCCAATACATGCAGCCGTTTGACCCCGGCGACTGGCTTCCCTTCAGCCACCACATGCTGCCTGTTCCCAGTGCCAGGGATAACATCACGGCGGCGGCCATTGTTTTTGTGGATTTTCCCTTTAATTTATCTGTTATATTGATTGTCACTGGTTTAACTCCGGTGGGTTTTGCCTCCTTTGCTGTCGATCCTGTTCCTTTTTCCGGTTTTTCCTCCATTTCCTCCTTTTCTATTGTATCCTCAGTAACCGGATACACCTTCCCCAATTCCCAGGGCCTGCCCGGAAAATCAAGCAACCAGGCCAGGAGCTCAATATTCTTTTGGTCAGTACTTCCGGATTTCTCTTTCAGATAATACACCAGTGGTTTGAATTTATCCGTGTCGCATCGCTGAAGCAGCATATGACAGGTTTTCGATTCATTCAAATCTTCGCAAAAGTCCCTGATCACTTTCTCATCCCGTTTACTTACCGCGTTTGTACATTTTTTCAGGCATTCAGCTTTAAGTTTTGCAGAGGTGAGGTGCAGTAAGCCGTGCGGCAGCGTACTGGCTGTCTTTTTTTGTTTGTACGCCTCCCTGACCAGGTGCCCGTATTCAATAAAAAGTGTCGCCATAGATGGAATTATAGAACTGAAAAATCGGAATTAAAGCCGCATTCCCGGAATTATGCCTGGAATACCAGGAATTCCCGGAATTATTGGAATTGTTTGTAAACCAGCCTTTTATCTCACTCTATCTTCGTTACGCAATCAGGTAATGCCTCCGTAGCTAAGGGGCTTTCTGTACAGATCTGATGCTCCCCGACAAGGAAAGCGGAAGCCGATAACCGGCTTGGGAAGCGATTAAAAGCTTCCGCGATCTGAGTCCACACTTCCCAAAACACAAGCAAGAGGCGCTTCTCGCTCATTCAGACACCGCTGCCGGATGCCCGGCATCCGGCGGCTTATTACTCACAATTAAAGCTAAACCAATGTTTTACTTAATATTTAGTTTCTTCATGGCATTCGCATGCCCCAACCATTCCAATAACGCTAATCATAATAACGGCGCCCAGGTCACTACCCTGGACGACGACACCGAAGGTGAAACCGGGATAATTCCTCCCAGGAAACCATAGTATAGGATCCAGTGAGGCAAGCAGGCGCTTGCCTCACTTTTTTAATACCGGTCAATAATAATTTATCAAATTTCAGGAATTCTATAATTTTAAGGTAAATACCCCCCAGTGCGAACCCTTAACATTATCCTGCCTATTCTATTTGCCGGTTTTTTTGCCTGCCAGCCGAAGCAGGATCCGCTGCCCCGCATCTCGGCGCCAACACTGGAAAAAGGGGAGTCCTTCTTTAAATCCAACAACGATTCCGCTTTTTATTACTTCAATCTCGTTGCCGGCAGCACTACCGACAGCCTGGTGATCGCCATGGCTTATACCTATATGGGTATTATTCAATCCATAGAAGGAGACTACTATGGCGGCCAGGAAAGTCTGCTGGCATCCCTTACCTATCTTGACGAAAACAGGCAAAGCCATCATCAATGCCTGCTAGCAGACTATCATGAGCTGGGCAATATCTGCCTGAAGTTAAAAAACTATGACGCTGCTATCGACTACTTCCATAAAGCCCTGGATGATATCAAAGATCCTGACAACCGTACTATTGTTCTGAATGGGATAGCCCTTACTTACCAGAAGAAGGGCGACTTTGACCAGGCTATTGCGCTATATAAGTCCCTGTTGGCCAAAAGTACGGAAAACAGGAAAGAGTACGCCCGGCTGCTTTCCAATTATGCCAGAACAAAATGGCTGAAGGATTCCAGTTACCGCGCCGGGCCTGAGCTGCAATACGCCCTGAAGATCCGGAAGGATTCTAATGACAACCGGGGACTGAATGCCAGTTATGCCCATCTTGCAGACTACTATTCCACCTCTATGCCCGATTCTGCTCTTTACTATGCCCAGAAAAGGTATGAGATCGTCCGGATAATAAATAATCCGGAGGAGGAGGTAGAAACGCTCGCAAAACTTATTACGCTCAGTCCTCCTGGATTGCTTAAATCCTATTTTGTCCGCTACCAATACCTCAGAGACAGCATTCAAACGGCAAGGAACGCGGCAAAGAACCAGTTTGCACTAATCCGGTATGAGGCCGAAAAGAACAAGGCGGATAAACTGCAGCTGCAACAGGACAACGCACAAAAGGAAATCCAGCTGGTCAGGCAACAGTTTATATTAATACTGGCCATCCTGCTGTTCGGATCTGCCGCCATTATGATATCCCTCTGGTACCGCAAGCGTCAGCAACAGCTGGAAGCCGCATCCCAGCAGACCATTCAGCAGCATAAACTGAAGACATCCCAGAAAGTGCACGATGTGGTAGCCAACGGGCTGTATCGGCTGATGATGGATATCCAGTATAAACCATCCATTGACAAAGACCAGCTGGTTGACAGGATTGATTCGCTGTACGAGCAATCCCGCGATATCTCCTATGAACAAACGATGACATCCATACTTCCCTTTCATGAAAAGCTGGCGGAGCTGCTCACTTCTTTTGCATCTGACCGTACCAGGATCCTCATCGTGGGAAATGATGTCACGCTTTGGGAGGATACTGACAAAGTGGTGCAGCAGGAAGTTGAACACATCCTGCAGGAATTGCTGGTCAACATGCAAAAGCACAGCCAGGCTCATTCCGTTCTTTTGAAGTTTGAACGTCAAAACGGCCATGTCCAGATTCACTATACAGACGATGGCATTGGTATTCCTTCGCAATTTAAATATGGGAACGGATTGCTTAATACGGAAAACCGTATTAAGAAAATAGGGGGGCAGCATACATTTGCCCATCCGGGGAAAGGATTGAAAATTCATATTTCTTTCCCAACAAGTCAAACGTCATGATCAGAAAGGTACTTATTGCAGAAGATCACGAAAGCGCCAATATTTCTGTGCAGAAAACACTGGAAGAACTTGTTATAGATGATATTGCATATGCGTATTATTGCGATGATGCTTTGAACAAGATAAGCCAGGCGCTGAAAACCGGAGACACCTTCGATCTCCTGATTACAGATCTGTATTTCGAGCCTGATGGTAATAAGCAGATACTATCTGGCGGGATGGATCTGATAGTCGCTGTCAGGAAGGTGCAGCCAGAACTGAAAGTACTGGTCTTCACGGCAGAAAGCAGGCCCGCTATCATTGAACAGCTTCGCAACCAGTATGACGCCGATGGATATGTGCGCAAAGCAAGGAATGACGCCCGGCAACTTAAAGAGGCCATAGGCGAAATAGCACAACACCGGCGTTACTTTCCACGTGACACCAGGCAACATACCGACAAAAAAAATGCTTACTCATTTTCAGATTTTGATATCCGGATTATAACACTGCTTGCGCAGGGAGTGTTACAAAAAGACATACCCGCACATCTTCAGCGTAATGGAATAAAACCCTCCGGCTTAAGTAGCATAGAAAAGCGGCTCAGCCAGATGAAGGATGCGCTGGGCTTTACAAAGAATGAACAATTGGTGCTTTACTGCAAAGAGTTAGGTGCTATTTAGTCATTCAGAGAATTCAGAAGGAAAAAGTGAATTACGGTTTCCCATAAGAAAAGGACATTAATGAAGTATACTTTTGTTTCAGTAAATTTTAAACAGCACTATGAAACAGAAGTATTATGTAAACGATAACCCCCAGTTTAATGGCGATCATGAAGTGCACGCTGCCACCTGTGAATACCTTCCTGTGATATATAAGTGTACTTACCTGGGAGAATTTGAAAACTGCCAGGAAGCCATTAACGAAGCAAAAAAGCGATATCGAAAGGCAAATGGTTGTTTTGATTGTTCCAGACCCTGTCATACCACGTAAGCGATCTTTTTGTTTGTTATAGCACCCTTGAATGATGACTTCATGAAACTGCTTTATGCCTGGCTGCTTACCAGCTATATCAACTGTAACCAGATAACGGTGTATGTATGCGACAGTAAGTATGCCACAAGGTATCACTACAAATCGGATTGCCGTGGATTAAGTAATTGCAAACACCGGATCATCAGCATACCGCTAGACAAAGCTACAGCTACCAGAACGCTTTGTATGTGGGAACGGTAAACTGACGATATCCCGACTACATTCAGTAACCTAATATCCCTGTTATTATGACAACATCCAACCACGTACCGTATAAATACCTGCAGTTTAAGGGAGGACAATCTTATCGCAGGTATATACAGCAGGATATTTCCAAAGATGCTCCTTCCACAACGGATAAAGGAAAGGACCGCCCGGATCTTGCATCCCATGGCAGCTACGGTGCACTATTGTTTCACCCTAACTGGAAAGCAAAACGCCGGGAAATACTTGAGCGGGATAAGCATCGCTGTGTGCATTGCTACAGTAGTGAAGCGCTCCAGGTACATCACCGGCAATATCACTTCCTGGCAAGCGAACAGAAATTCCGTCTTCCCTGGGAATATCCTGACCGTTTACTCATTACACTTTGTGAATCCTGTCACAACAAAGGACATAGAAAATTTAAAGTACCAACAATCACCCTCTAATAAATTTTGTATGGGCTTATTCAATATTTTCAACCGAAATCGCCAGAATGGGCATAGCGACACGATGGAAATCGAGGACGCTGTACCTGATATCCCTGAAACTACTTTTATTGAAAAAGAAGCGCCTGAAATGGAACACTCTGAAGAAAAAGCGATTGTTCCAATCAACGGTGGAATACAGCTTTTATATGAATTCCTGGACAGGAATTTTGAGTCTAAAGGGTACAATGATGCGTTGATAAACCCAGACATTACCCACCTGGAGCAGAATGTAATTGCATTGAAGAATGACCTGGAAAGATCTATCCGGAAAGTAAAAACCTTCTACGAAGATTTCATCCGGCAAATCAATTTTCATATAGCCAGCAGAAGCAGAAGCGGGATGATAGATACGGTGGAAGAGCTGACTGTTAAAAAAGAAATAGCCGAGAGCCATATACAGCAGGTAAAGGATATTGAAGAGCAGGCAAAGCTTAACGAAGGTGTTGGGCATGGCATCATAATCAGCTATACCCGTGGTTTCAGAAATGGGCTTGCAGCTATTTCCAGTCATATCATCCTGAACAGAAACTTCTAAACCTTACCTTATGAAACATATATGGGTCCGTTTTGGTTGCTTCATGACCGGTTACAACTATAATATCCTGCGGAAATGCAGTGAGGCAGCCTTTAAATCAGTGAAGAAATATACAGCAGCCATGCTGATTGTTTGTATCCTATGGTTTTTTATCGGTTTTACTTTTGCGCATCGGTATTTGTCGCTTGGTTTGCCGGGTTGTTTCATCGCCGGACTTTTATCAACCATTGTCATTGTCCAGGTAGAGAAGCAGATTGTCTTATCCCTTCATCCGGGACGTTTGCTGTTAATATTCAGGGGATGTCTTGCATTCATGATGTCTATACTAGGTGCAGTGATCATCGATCAGATATTGTTTGAAAAGGACATCGAAATCGAAAAGATGTCCTACATATCGCAAAAAGTTGATAAGATATTGCCCTCAAAAACGGAAGAGTTGAGAAAACAGATTGCTGCATTGGATACGGCAATCGCACGGAAAGAGGTAGAAAAAGAAGCTTATGTGGATGACATCAGCAAAAGGCCCACTATAACGGCGACTACTACGCAAACAGCAACAAAGCGCGTACCCGAACATACAACTACTTCATCCGGAAAGGATACGATTATCTGGAAGGCGACCAGTGAGCATATAGTTGGGACGACCCTTGTACCCAATCCTAAGATCGCATTGATATCCTCCCTGGATTCTTCTATAAGTCAGCTGCGTCAGCAAAGGGTTCAGAAGGAAAACGACCTGCTGCATATGAAACCTGCGCTTGAAAAGGAAATGAAAGCGAATACCGGATTCCTGGATGAGTTAACAATCATGGCGCGAATGCTTTCGGCATCATATGTTGCACTGTGTTTCTGGTTACTGTGGATCTTGTTTTTCCTTTTTATTGAAATGCTGGTATTATTCAGCAAAATGGGAGACGGAGTGAATGACTATGAAAAAACCGTATTGCACCACATGAATCTACAGATGCGGCGATTGGACGCCCTGGGAAAAGCATTTGAGTGAATGTTCTTATAATACCAAAAAAAGTAACCGATGGATTTTAAAGATCAAATCAAACTCTTCGGCGACAAGGTTGAAAAACTTAAGACCCAGATCCAGACCGAAGAAGCTACCAAGAATGCCTTCATCATGCCCTTTATTAAGGTATTGGGATATGATGTATTTGACCCCTTTGAAGTAATGCCCGAATTCATTGCAGATATCGGCATCAAGAAGGGTGAGAAAGTGGACTATGCGATCCTGAAAGAGGGCCAGCCCTCCATTCTGATAGAATGCAAGCATTGGGGAGAAAGCCTGGATCCGCATAATTCCCAGCTGTTCCGGTACTTCCATACTACAAGCGCCAGGTTTGGACTATTGACGAATGGAATCATTTACCGGTTTTATACGGATCTTGTTGAACCGAATAAAATGGATGATAAACCATTCTTTGAGTTTAATGTAACGGATATAAAAGACAGTCAGATTGAGGAGCTGAAGAAATTTCACAAGTCCTATTTTAACATTGAAGACATTCAGACTACCGCCAGCGAGCTAAAGTATATGAATGAGCTCAAGTCTTTGTTAAACACCGAATTCCAGAATCCCACTGAAGGTTTTGTAAAACTTTTTGCGCGGCAGATATACAAGGGAGTGCTGACTGCTAAAGTGGTTGAGCAGCTTGCTGTGCTAACCAGGAAGTCCGTACAGCAGTACATAAATGACCTGATCACTGAGCGGCTGACGTCTGCTTTAAAGAAGGAGAATGATGCTGAGCAATCCGTTACAGCAAAGGAACCACCGGTAAAAAATGCAGAGGAAAGGGGCTCCATGATTGAGACTACAGAGGAGGAAAAGGAAGGCTATTTAATAGTAAAGACCATTTTGCGTCAAAAGGTGAAGGCGGGCAGGATAGTTTACCGGGATGCGCAATCCTACTTCGCCATATTATTGGACGACAACAATCGAAAAACGATCTGCAGATTATATTTGAATGGTTCGCGCAGATATATTGGAACATTTGACGAACAGAAGAAGGAAACAAAAACAGAGATCCTAACGGTTGATGACATTTTTAAGTTTGAAGAGATCCTTTATAAGACAGTTGAATGGTATGATGCGGAGAAGGTACAGGCGGTTTGACACCAGCTTTTTATCACCAGTTGCATTGTTTTGGGGGGCCTTTATATACCACAAGGCAGGAAGCCGCGTAATTAAGTTTATGCGGCTTCTATTTTTTGTTGAATGCGGCAAAGGAATGGAAAAGGATAAGGCCCCAGCGAGGAGGAACTGCATATCCCGTTGTTTCTACTTTTGTCAACAGAGCCCGGTCATTCCAATCTTGAAAACCACCAATAGAGTTAATTACTAAGTACTTATATTTAAAGAAAATAGTTAAATTTTTGCTATTTACAGGATTATTTCCTTACTTGCAGCACCTATACCGTCACATTCGTTATGCCCGTTCGTTTTCAGAAGCTGTCACAGTACAAACGCTTACTGGTATTGACAGCACTATTTGTATGTGCACTTGCCAACATCACAGCCGCCCAATCAACAGTATTTAACCCAGCTGCTGAGAACAAGCAGTTGCTGTCGTCTCTTATGACACAATACGAACAGCGCTACCGGGATGGCTTAACCAGACTTCCTCCTGAAAATAAAAAGGATTATGAAGAGATCTACCGGTTGCGCTGGGACCATATAAGAGAGATATTTGATAAAAAGGAGCTCTTTACCGACCCCACAGCCCAGCAATATCTCGATGCCCTGGTGGAGGAGATTGTGAAATCCTATCCCCTGCTACGAGACCATCCTTTTCATTGTTATTTTTCACGTTCCGGCATTCCCAATGCCAGTTATATTGGCGAAGGCATCATCCTTTTTAATATGGGTCTGTTCCGGAAGCTGGAGAATGAAAGCCAGGCAGTGTTTGTCATTTGCCACGAAATTGCACACTACTTTCTGCAACACAGTGAAAAAGGCATTTCAAAATATGTAACCACCATCAACAGTAAAGCCGTACAGGCGGAATTGCGCAAAATAAGAGGTTCCGAATACGGTAAACGTGCTCAAATAGAAAAGCTGGTGAAAGGCATCACTTTCAATAGCCGCCGGCATAGCAGGGATCATGAAGCCCAGGCCGATTCAATGGCGATTGAGCTCCTGCATAATACCCGGTTTGACATTACAGGCGCACCTACCGCATTAAACCTGCTCGACAGTATTGATACAGACACCTTGAACACCGCTTTATGCCTGGAACGTTTGTTTAATGCCAAAGAATACCCTTTTAAAAAGAAATGGATCGCCAAACAGGGTGGGCTTCTTGGCGGGCACGCACAATTGGAAGAAAATGACAAACTGGATGACTCCCTGAAAACTCACCCGGACTGTAAGTTAAGAATACAACTCCTGGCGCCGCTGACGGAGTAAATACAAGACCCCCGGCAAATCTGCGTTTGTAGTTGAATAAAGGAACATTTGAGAAACTGAAAACCACCTTTCAATACGAGATAGTGGAGTATGCTTATATTACTGATAACTATACAAGGAGCCTATATTATACAATAGAGATGTTGCAGGAACACCCGGCAGATGCCTGGCTCATAACCCAGGTAGGAAAAGTACTGAATAACTGCTACACCGCTCAGAAAGCCCATATACTTGGCAAGCGGGTGGAGCTGCCATCGCCGGGTTTTAACTCAGGTTATAACCTCTTGTTACAGTTTATACAAAACCTGTACCTGGAAGAATTTGCATCCATCAGCTATCATTATCTGCATCAATATTCTTCTCAGCTTAACTATTATGCATATTTTAAAAAAGAGTATATCACAAGTAGTCAACTGATAAAACAATAACAATTAACTGATCCCTAAACTTTGAAATTATGATCAAGCATTTGCTTACTGTAGCACTATTCCTTTTCACATCATCATTATATGCCCAAAGTAAATTAAGCATAGAGAATGTTTATTCCGCCTACCTGCGCAACAGTGGCACTATTATGGAGAACAACCAGATCAAAGGGTACTTTTTCCTTTACCAGAGCGACAAGATAGATAAACGCACCAATGAGTACACCCTGCAGATAGTGGACGAAAACCTGAACAAGGTAAAAGACATTAAATTCCAGGACTCAAAAAAAATAAGCCTGCTCGAAGCTGCCTACAATGGCAACAGCTTGTCCTTCCTTTTCAAAAATGAGGAAAACAAAACACTGGATATGAAAGTTTACGGCATTGATGGTAAGCTGAAGTATACGTACAGCCGCGAGTACACTAAAAAAACAGAAGATCTCATGAAAAGATATGAGACTATGCATACGGATGAAGGCACCAATCAGAATGTATTCGACCTTGGCGAAAAGGGATATGCTTCCGTGCTGCCGCTGAGAGACGGTAAAACCCGCACTTATGAAGTGGACTATTATTCATCACAGAGCAAGAGCTACTGGAAATATGTTCCGACAGATGATGAAGAACGCTATGCCCAAGCGGAATTCCTGGGCGCTACAGACAGCCTTATCATACTGGAAGTAATGAAAAGAAACAGAGCGCTCAGCGGCAAGGTTACTTCGCATATGGTAGGCATCGACATTACCACCAAAAAGAAGATCTTTGACCTGGACGGTGAGAATGATGAATTCGTACTGGTTCCTTCCAATGTGATCCCTTTAAAAGGAACCGGCAAGATACTGGTGATGGGAAGCTACTTCGACAAAGGTGACAACGTAGCGAAAGATGCAAGCAAAGGACTGGCGATCTATGAGATAGACGGCAAAGGAAATGTATTGTCCAAAACCTATAACTCCTGGGGCAGCGACTTTGCCAAATACCTGCCTACCGGCAGCAAAGGTAAACTGGACAAAGTAGGTTACCTCTATATCCACAAACTGATCCGGACAGCTAATGGGAAAATCTTTGCAGTTGGCGAAGGATATAAAAGGCAGGTGAGTGCAGGCGGTGTTGCCTTAACCATGCTCGTTGCAGCAGGTGGCTCTTATGGCCGTACCAGCACTACCAAAATTGTGACAACAGATATGGTAATTATGGAGTTTAATGACAAGTTTAAAGTAACCGGCGCAACCATTTATGATAAGACCAATAATACCGCCGAGCTTATGCTAAGCGATTTCAACAGCCAGCATGCCATTGCGATCCTGCTGAAAATGACCGGCGGTTTTGACTATGAATTTACTACCAGTGATGCCGACAATTCCACCTTTACCATTTGTTACAGTGACTGGGTAAGAAGCTCTGATTACAAAGGCTTGACCTTTAATACGCTTCGTTATAACGGCGCCAAATTCACAAAGGACAAAATTGACTTAAAGTCAAAGGCCAGCAAAATGACCGTACTGCCAGCCAAAGCAGGTTCAGTAATGATCCTGGAGTACTTTAAGAAAGATAAAAAGCTTGAATCCAGGTTAGAGAAGATAGGATAATAGTGGCATTATAGAAAAAGAGGCCGTTTCAAAAGAAAGAGGCGGCCTCTTTGCATTTTAGCTATATAGCGGTTTGTGGCAGTTAATATGTAAGCTAACGACGAAGTACATCTTTTAGCGGTACAGTGGTTCTTCTAACTTTGCTGCGGTACCCAGAGATGTGGAAGTAGCTGATTAATTTTGGAGATGGGGTGTGTCGCGATCTTTGACAGCACAT